>OCZU010001502.1_pt1 | contig 15299 bp, 13 predicted proteins | sample 1539001 | NCBI WGS metagenome assembly OCZU01 (sample SAMEA3539306, study PRJEB22396) | soil metagenome | biome: tundra; feature: field; material: soil | place: USA | collected 2010-05 | depth 0.15 m | reverse complement strand
TCGACCAAGAAGGACGAGTTCGTCGGCTGGGCGCGCAAGTTCTCCCTGTTTCCTTACCCGTTCGTCACGGCCTGCTGCGCAATGGAGTTCATGGCGGTGAGCTCGTCACCCTACGATACCGACCGCTTCGGCGCCGCGCTGCCGCGCTTTTCGCCACGGCAGTCGGACCTGCTGATGGTCGTTGGCACGCTCACGCACAAGCAGGCGCCGGTCCTTCTCAGGGTCTACGAACAGATGTGCGAGCCCAAATGGGTGATGGCTTTCGGCGCCTGCGCCACCAGCGGCGGGTTCTATCAGAACTATGCCGCCGTGGCAGGCATCGACAAGATCATCCCGGTCGACATCTATGTTCCGGGTTGTCCACCGCGACCGGAAACCGTCATCGACGCGATCATGATGTTGCAGGACAGAATCGCGGGATCGCGGCATCCGATCATCACCGAAAACTTCTGATCATGGCCGCTGCGATCCTCGAGCTCATGCAGCAGCAAGTCGTCCCCGCGGGCGGTGAAGCGATCTTGTCCCACGGCATGCTCGTGGTCGTGGTACCCCGCGCCGATCTGCTTGGCACCGTGCGCCGCCTCAAGTCGGAGTTCGGATTCGATCTTTTTCTGGATGTCACCGCAATCGACTGGCCGCACCGGACGCCGCGCTTCGACGTCGTCTATCACTTCTACTCCACCACGCACATGATCCGCGTCCGGCTGAAGACCCGCGTTCCGGAAGCGGAGCCCTTGGTGGACTCGCTGGTCTCGCTGTACGGCTCGGCGAACTTCATGGAACGCGAATGCCACGACATGTATGGCATCGTGTTTCGCGGCAACCCCGACCTGCGTCCGATCCTGCTCTACGAGGGCTTCGTCGGCCATCCGCTGCGCAAGGACTACCCGAAGCTGCAAGAGCAGCCGCTCGTGCCCTACCGGACGTGACGAGGCCGAGATTGGATACCCGAGTGAAAACCAGGCTGCCCAACCCCGTCCGCCCTGCGTTCGAGCGCGGCGAGCACGACGACGCGGTCATCGTCAACATCGGCCCCTCGCATCCGGCCACCCACGGCACGATCCAGGTGATCGCCGCGCTGGACGGCGAGAAGGTGCAGCGCGTCGACGTGCACTGCGGGTACTTGCATCGCGGCTTCGAGAAAGAGTGCGAGGACCATACCTGGCACAACCTGATCCCCTACGTCGACCGGCTCAACTACTGCTCCGGCCTGATCAACGATTTCGCGTATTGCGAGGCCGTCGAGATGCTGCTGGAAGTCGAGATCACACCGCGCTGCCGGTACCTCCGCACGCTGCTCTCCGAGTATTCGCGCATCGCGGACCACCTCACCTGCGTGGCGGCGTCGCTGATGGAGCTCGGGGCGATGACGGCCTTCCTCTACCTGGTGATGATCCGCGATTACATTTACGAGCACCTCGCGGACCTGACCGGCGCGCGTGTCACTTACACCTACGGCCGCATCGGCGGGCTGGCCCGCGACCTGCCCGCCGGCTGGCTCAAGCGCCTCGGAGAGATCCTCGACCAGTACGAGGTGTTCGTGGGACGCATTCACGGGCTCATGGACCGCAACCGCATCTTCATCGACCGCACCCGCGACATCGGCGTGATTTCGACCGCCGACGCGATCAACTGGGGCTTCACCGGGCCGATCCTGCGCTCGACCGGCGCGGCGCGCGACCTGCGCAAGGACACTCCGTACCTCGCGTACGGCGAGCTCGATTTCGAGGTCCCGGTCGGCATCAAGGGCGACAACTACGACCGTTACTACGTGCGCATGCGGGAGATGGACGAGTCCGTGCACATGATCCGTCAGCTCATGGACATGCTTCCCGACGGCCCGATCAACGTCGACGACCGCCGCTGCACGCTACCCGAGAAGCGGCTCGTCTACACAGAAATCGAATCGCTGATCAACCACTTCAAGCTGATCATGGACGGACCGGACGTGCCCGCGGGCGAGGTCTACACGGCGCACGAAGCGCCCAACGGCGAGCTCGGCTTCTACCTGGTGAGCACGGGCGGAGGAACGCCGTACAAGTTCCATGTGCGCTCGCCGAGCTTCGTTCACATGGGCGGCGTGCAGCGCCTGCTCGAAGGCTACCAGCTCGCGGACATCATTCCGACTTTCGGGTCGGTCAACATGATCGGCGGGGAGTGTGATCGATGAGTGATCGATGAGTGATCGATGAAGCACCTGATTCCCGAATTCGAGAAGCTGCGCGCGCGCTATCCGGCCGGCTTTGAATCGTCTTTCGTGCTGCCGTGCCTGCGCCGCATTCAGGAAGACCGCGGCTACGTCGCCGACAGCGACATCGACGCGCTGGTCGAGTATCTCGGCGTCCCGCGCATCCAGATCGAGGAAGTCTTAAGCTTCTACGGACAGTTGCGGCGCCAGCCGATCGGTCGTTGCCACATTCAGGCCTGCCGCAACTTGTCGTGCTCGCTGCTGGGCGCAGAGCGGATTCTCGACCACCTCACGAAAAAGCTCGGCATCGCCCCGGGCGAGACCACCGTCGACGGCCACTACACGCTGTCCACCGTCGAGTGCCTGTCCGCCTGCGGGACCGCGCCGGTGCTGATGATCGACGACGTATACCGCGAGAGCATGACGCCGGAAAAAATCGACGCGCTGCTTGCGGCGCTGGTTTAGCATGGCAAACACCAAACTCCTGATGACGTTTCCGGTCACGGAGACCTCGCACACCCTCGCGGAATACCGCGCCCGCGGCGGCTACGGTGCGTTGGAAAAGGCGCTGCGCCAGATGACGCCGCAGGAGGTGGTTGCCGAGGTCACCGCTTCCGGCATTCAAGGACGCGGCGGCGCCGCCTTTCCCATGGGCCGCAAATGGGCGGTCGTTCACCCGAACGACGGCCAGTCGCATTATCTTTGTGCCAACGCCGACGAGGGTGAGCCGGGAACCTTCAAGGACCGCTGGATTCTCGAATACGCGCCGCACTTGCTGCTCGAATCGATGCTGATCGCGTCGTACGCGCTGCAGGTGCGCAACGCGTTCATCTACATCCGGGGCGAGTTCGACCTGCCGTACCGACGTCTCGCGGCTGCATTGGAGGAGGCGTACGCGGCCGGCTACTTCGGCGAGAGGATTCTCGGCACCGACTTCGCGTGCGATCTGGTGATCTATCGCGGCGCGGGATCCTACGTCTGCGGCGAGGCTTCCGCGCTGATCACGTCGATCGAGGGCAAGCGGGGTTACCCGCGCAACCGTCCGCCACGCCTGACCGTACGCGGCCTGTATCAGAAGCCTACCGTCATCAACAACGTCGAGACGCTGTCCAACGTCGCCTGGATCATCACGAATGGCGGCGAGGCGTTCAAACAAGTGGGCACCGCCAAGGACCCCGGTACCCGTCTCATTTCCATTTCCGGTCACATCGAGCGCCCGGGCGTCTACGAAATAGAGATCGGGTACCCATTCGCGAAATTCATCGACGAGGATTGCGGTGGCATCCTCGGCGGGCGGGCGCTCAAGGGGATTATCCCGGGCGGTATCTCGACGAAGGTGCTGACCGGGAAGGAAATCGAGCCCCTCACCCTCGACAATCAATCGCTCGCGGCGGCGGGCTCGTCGATGGGCTCGGGCGGAATGATCGTCATCGCCGAAGGCACGTGCATGGTGCGCTTGCTACAGGTACTCCTGCGCTTTTACCACCACGAGTCCTGTGGCCAGTGCACGCCCTGCCGCGCGGGCATGGGGTGGCTCCACCGCATCATCGATCGCATCGTCGCCGGCGAAGGCCGTGCCGAGGACATCGAGCGCATGTACCAGATCTCCGCCTGGAACGACGGCACGACGATCTGCGGCATGGGCGATGCCGCCGGCTATGCCACGAGCGGCATCCTGAACAAGTTCCGCGACGAGTTCGAGTATTTCATCGAACACAAGCGCTCGCGCTGCAACGGGACGCTGGAATGCCCGAAATCTTCATAAACGGCCATTCGATTCAGGCCGAGCGTGGCCAGAGCGTCCTGCAGGCAGCACTGGCGCATGGATTTTACATCCCCTATTTTTGCTGGCACCCGAAGCTGTCGGTGGCAGGCAACTGTCGCATCTGCTGTGTCCAGGTCGAGGGTCGCAGCTGGGTGGAAATCGCCTGCAACATGCCGGTCGCGGAGGGCCTGCGGGTGCTCACCGATTCCGACACGGTGAAGGAGTACCGCAAGTCGATCATGCACCTCATGACGCTCAACCACCCGGTCGACTGCGGCATCTGCGACAAGGCCGGCGAGTGCAAGCTGCAGGATTACCACTACAAATACAACGGCGCGCCGTCGATTTCACGCGACGCGAAAGTGCGCTCGACCAAGTTCCATCCGCTTTCCGAGCGCATCGTGCTCGATAACGAGCGCTGCATCCTGTGCTCGCGCTGCGTGCGCTTCACGAGCGAGATATCCAAATCGAACGCGCTCGGAATCATCCAACGCGGCGATGCGTCGCTGGTTCGCGCCGCGGAGGATCGCCCGCTCGACGCCGACCCGTACTCGGACAACATCATCGACCTCTGTCCGGTGGGTGCGCTGCTCTCGCGCCCGTTCCTGTACAAGGCGCGCGTCTGGTATCTCAAGCCGACTCCTTCGGTCTGTCCGGGCTGCGCGCGAGGCTGCACGGTGCAGATCTGGCATCGCAAGCAGGAGTGGAAGCTCAACGCGCTCGACCCGCGCCAGAACGTCAGTATCGAGCGCGTGACTCCTCTCGAAAATCCGCACGTCAACGGACCCTGGATCTGCAACAAGGGCCGTGACCTCGCGCAGATCTTCGAGCGCCCGCGCGCGACGCAGGCGATGCAGAAGGGCAAGCCCGTCGATTTGCCATCGGCCATCGAGTCCGCTCGACACCTGATCGAGAGTGCCGGGCACCCCGTCGCACTGGTGTCGAGCTGGGGCTCCAACGAAGAGCTCGGCGCTTTGAAGCATGCGCTCCCTGGGCGCTTCGCCGCTTTCACCAAGCACGATTGGACACCGCAGCCGGGCGAGCGCCTCGACGACGATCTGCTCATCCGCGCGGACAAGAACCCGAATACGGCCACGGCATGTGCGTTGTTCCCGCGGCAAGACGACGGTGCGAGCGCCATCGCCGAAGATACAGACCTGGTCCTGGTCTGGGGCGAGGGTTTCGACTTCGCCCGCATCCCGGTCGGGGCAAAGATCATCTTCCTCAACGCGTATCTGCAGCCGGAGAACGGGCACGCCGACGTTTTCATTCCGATCAGCATCCAGACCGAGCGTCGCGGGCACTACACCAACTTCCAGGGCGCGGTAAGCGCCTTCGAGCCCTGTTTTGCGAAGGCGGCGTCGGTCGCCGACGCCGAGACGCTGTTCGCCGCAATTGCGGCGACCGAAAGCGCGCACGTATGATGCAGGATCTGGTCGTCTACCTGGTCTTCATCGGCTACGCCATGGCGGTGCTTCTCGTATTCGGCACCGTTCTGACCTGGGTCGAGCGCAAGCAGGCCGCCATCATGTCCGATCGCATCGGCGCCAATCGTGCGTACGTGCGCATTCCATTCACGCAGATCAAGCTCGTGTGGTTGGGCCTGTTCCACGGCCTCGCAGACGGCATCAAGATGATGCTGAAGGAGGACTGGAAGCCCGACTCCTACGACCGCTTCGCCTACGCCCTCGCACCCTGGGTCGTGTTCACGCCGGTGCTGCTCGTGTTTTCGGTCATTCCCTTCGGCGGTACGCTCGTTCCGGGCAAGCTGCTGCAAAGCCTGCCTTCGCTGTCCGCCTGGTTCGGCGACAGAACGTACCCGATGCAGATCGCGCGCGTCGATGCCGGCCTCCTGGTCGTCTTCGCGTTCGGCGGACTGACGATCATCGGCACGATGCTCGCCGGCTGGTCCTCGTCCAACAAGTTCTCCCTGCTGGGCGCGCTGCGTGCCGGCTCGCAGATGATCTCCTACGAGCTGATCATGGGTCTCACCGTGCTGGGGCTTATCCTCATTTACGGCACCGTTGACATGAACGCCATGGCACAGCAGCAGTCGGGCGTGCTGCTGGGCTTCCTGCCCGCGTGGGGAATCTTTCTCCAGCCCTTCGCGGCGATCCTGTTTCTGACCGCGGCGATCGCCGAGAACAAGCGCATTCCTTTCGACCTGCCGGAGGCGGAGTCGGAACTCATCGCCGGCTATTACACCGAGTACAGCGCGATGAAGATGGGGCTATTCATGTTCGCCGAATTCATCGAGATCGCGATCATCGGTGCGCTGTTCACCACGCTCTTCCTCGGCGGCTACAACCTGCCGTTCATGACCGACGAGGGTTTCGTACTGCCGGGAAATCACGTGGTGTCGATCGGCCATGCCGCGATCGTGGTGATCCAGCTCGTCGTGTTCCTGGTCAAGGTGCTGCTCGTGTCCAGCTTCCAGATCCTCGTGCGCTGGACGCTGCCGCGCTTTCGCTGGGACCAGCTGCTGCGTTTCGCGTGGAAATTCATGTTCCCGCTGGCGCTGGCCAACTTGACGGTGACCGCAGTCGTCGTCTGGGCGCTGCACGCCTGATCCGTCACCCGAACATGAAGCCCTACGTGCGTAAGCAATACTGGAACCGGCCCACCATGTCGTGGTGGGAGCGGGCATACCTGCCCGAGATCCTGCGGGGTCTCTCCATCACCGGCGGCGTTTTCCTCACGAACATGTGGCACTGGATGACGTTTCGCAAAGGCGCACTCACGACTTATTACCCCGAGGAAACCCGGGCCGATTACGCCGCCGGAAACCGCGGCAAGCATGTGCTGACGCAGCGCCCCGACGGACGGCCGCAGTGCATCGCCTGCAACATGTGCGCGACGGTGTGTCCGGCAAAGGTCATCGAGATCGAGGCGGCCTTCGATCCGGACGATCCAGTGCACCCGAAGTACCCAGCGCGCTTCGAGATCGACTATTCGCGCTGCATTTTCTGCGGATTGTGCGTCGAGGCCTGCCCGGAGGACGCGATCCGCATGGTCAAGGAAGTGCCCGGCCTGCCGACGTACGATCGCAGCAAGCTTTGGCTGTCGCTGGACGAGCTGCTCAACTGGAACCCGCAACGCGATGTCGCGAAGCCCTATCCGGCGAAGGCCGGCACCGAAAACACCGCGAAGGGCGGCGCCGACAAGACGAAGGGACCGGCATGATCGAGACCCTGCTGCTTTGGCTCTTCGCCGGCACGGCGCTCGTCGCCGCCGTCCTGATGCTCGTGCTGCGCCACCCGATGCGCGTCGCGCTGGCACTCACCGCGACCATGCTTTCGCTCGCCGGCGTCTACGCGATGCTCGGCGTGCACGTGATCGCGGTGTTCCAGGTGCTCATCTACGTCGGCGCGGTGATGGTGTTCATGGTCTACGCGATCATGCTCCTCGACGTGCGCGACCGTTCCTTCACCCGTCGCTTCTCGTCGCTGCTGCTGCCCGGAATCGCCGCTGCGCTCCTGTTCCTGGCCATCCTTGCACACGGCCTGTGGCAGGCGCTGCCCGAGCCCACCGGCGTGGCGGGCGGAACACTCTTCGGCTTGAAGCATTTCTCTGCCGAATTCCTGAACGATTACTGGTTGCATTTCGAGCTCGTTTCGGTGCTGCTCGTCGCCGCGGTGGTGGCGGCGCTGGCCATCCTCGAAGTTGGACGAAGGCTTCGTGGATAAGGTGCAGATGCTCATCGCGACCTCCGCGGCGCTGTTCGCGCTGGGGCTGCTGGGTGTCATCGTCCGTCGCAACGTTCTCGTCATGCTGATGTGCATGGAGCTGATGCTCAACGGCGTGAGCCTGAGCCTGGTGACCTTCGCGCAGCAGACCGCGTCCGCGGCCGGGGCGGTACTCGTCTTTCTGATCTTCGTCGTGGCGGCCGCCGAAATCGCCATCGCCATTCCCATCGTGCTCTTGCTCGTGCGCCGCAAGAATGTGCTCGACCTGGACGCCTACACCGACCTCAAGGGATAGCCGGTGAGCCACCTGCTTACCGCGATCGTCGTTCTGCCGCTGGCCGGTTTCCTGTTGAACGGCCTCGCAGGCAATCGGCTTGGAACGCGGTTCGTCTCTGCGATCGGCTGCGGCCTGCCGATCGTGGCTTTTTTCGTAACGGTGAAATGTTTTCTGGACCTGCAGGCGGGAAGCGGAGCGCCTTTGGTCGACATTGTCTACACCTGGGCCGTCATAGGCGGCAGCTCGTTCGAGGTGTCTTTCTATTTCGACCGCTTGAGCGCGGTGATGGTGCTGATCGTGACCGGCGTGGGCTCGCTCATTCACGTCTACTCGATCGGCTACATGAAGGACGACGCGAGCTACGCCCGCTACTTTTCCTACCTGAACCTCTTTCTGTTCTTCATGCTGCTGCTCGTGCTGGGCCGGTCCTTGCTCGTCCTTTTCGTCGGCTGGGAAGGCGTGGGGCTCGCATCCTACCTGCTGATCGGATTCTGGTTCGAGGACCCGGACAAGGCCCGCGCCGGCAAGAAGGCCTTCATCACCAATCGCATCGGCGATGCGGGCTTCCTGCTCGGCATGTTCCTGCTCTATACGGCGCTCGGCACGCTGGACATGGACCGCATCAACGCCGCGTTCATGGCGGACCCGCTGCCCGCGGTGTCGGCGAGCCTGGTCGGCATCCTGTTGTTCATCGGCGCTGCGGGCAAGTCGGCACAGATCCCACTCTACGTCTGGTTGCCGGACGCCATGGCCGGCCCGACTCCGGTGTCGGCGTTGATTCACGCCGCCACCATGGTGACCGCCGGCGTGTATCTGGTCGCGCGCATGTCCGGCATCTATCTGCACGCCCCTGAGGCCAGCGCGGTGATCGCCGCGATCGGCGCGCTCACCGCCCTCTTTGCCGCCACGATCGCCGTCGTGCAGACGGACATCAAGAAGGTGCTGGCCTACTCGACGATCTCGCAGCTCGGCTTCATGTTCGTGGCGCTCGGCGTCGGGGCGTACAGCGTGGCGATCTTTCATCTCTACACGCATGCTTTTTTCAAGGCCTGCCTCTTCCTCGGCGCGGGCAGCGTGATCCACGCGCTCGGGGGCGAGCAGGACATCCGGAAAATGGGCGGGCTTGCGCGCAGGATTCCGGTGACCTTCGCGACCTTCGCCGTGGCGACTGCCGCCATCGCCGGCATTCCTCCGCTCGCCGGCTTCTTTTCCAAGGACGAGATTCTGTGGTTCGCCTTGGCCAGCAGCCGCGGCGGCTCGCCGCTGCTCTTTGCGGTGGCCGCGACAACCGCGCTGCTGACGGCCTTCTATATGTTCCGGCTCCTGTGGCTGACTTTTTTCGGCCGCGCCCGGATGAGCCCGGAAACCGAGCACCACGTACACGAGTCGCCTGCGTCGATGACCAGCGTGCTGATCGTGCTGGCTATCCTGTCCGCGATAGGAGGCTTTCTGGCGCTGCCGCGCTTCCTCGCGCCGCTGCTGCCGCTGCCTGGCGTGGTTCCCGAGCTGGAGCACTTCGAGACGCCGCTGGTCATCGTCTCGATCGCTCTCGCCTTCGGCGGACTCGGCGCAGCCGCGTATCTGTTTGCCGGCAACGCCGATCGCGCCGAACGTCTGCGCCGCCGCTTCCCAACACTGCACCGCGTGCTCTGCGGCAAGTACTACGTCGACGAGGCGTACGATCGGCTGATAGCGCGTCCGTTGTACTGGATCTCGGACCGCGTTTTCCTGAGACTCGGCGACCAGAAGCTTTTCGACGGCTCGCTGCACGGTCTCGCGTCGCTCGGCCGGCGCGCCGCCGGGGGCTTGAGCCGAGTGCAGAACGGCAACCTGCACCTGTACGCGCTGCTGGTGCTCGCGGGGATCATCGCCTCGCTCGCTTGGAGTTTGGGCCATGGCTGACGCCGGGCTCCTCAACGTCGTTCTGTTCCTGCCGCTCGCCGGCATCGCAGCAATCGTCGCGCTGCCCGCGCGGCAGGACGAGCCCGTGCGGCGGCTGTCGCTCGCCGTAATGCTCGTGCAATTCGCCATCACCGCGTGGCTTTACGCGCGATTCGACGCCGCCGCGGAGGGTTTGCAGTTCGAGACGCGGCTTCCCTGGATCGCGTCGTGGGGCGTGTACTACCAGATCGGACTCGACGGCTACAACCTCCTGCTCGTCCTGCTGACCGCGTTCCTCGGCCCGCTGGTCGTCGCGAGCGCGTTCACCGCCATCCAGAAGGATGTGAAGCTCTTCTACGCGATGGTCTTCGCGCTGCAGTTCGCGATGCTGGGCACCTTCCTCGCCCAAGACCTTTTCCTGTTCTATCTGTTCTGGGAGGCGATGCTGATACCGCTGTTTCTCATCATCGGCATCTGGGGCGGAGCGCGTCGCATCTACGCGACGCTCAAGTTTGTGCTGTATACCGCATTCGGCAGCATCCTGATGCTCGCCGCGGTGATCTACCTCGTGTATTCCCTGAACGCGACGACCGGCGTGACGTCGTTTGCGTTCACCGACCTGTATCGATCCGAGCTTCCCCTGCACGTGCAAACCGTTCTGCTCGCCGCCTTCGCGCTCTCGTTCGCGATCAAGGTGCCGATCGTGCCGCTGCACACCTGGCTGCCGGACGCGCACGTCGAAGCGCCGACCGCGGGCTCGGTGATGCTTGCCGGCGTGCTGTTGAAGATGGGGACGTACGGCTTCATGAAGCTGGCCTTTCCACTGTTCCCGGATGCCACCCGTCTGCTCGCGCCTGTATTCGGGACGCTCGCGGTGGTGAGCATCATCTACGGGGCGTGCCTCGCGCTGGTGCAGACCGACATCAAGAAGATCATCGCCTACTCTTCGATCAGCCATCTGGGCTACGTGATGCTCGGGCTCGTCAGCCTCGATCTACTCGGCATCCAGGGCGCCATGATACAGATGGTGAGTCACGGGCTGATCGCCGGCGGTCTCTTCCTTATGATCGGGATGATCTACGAGCGCTGCCACACCCGCGAGCTGGCCGCGTACGGCGGGCTGGCCAAGCTGCTGCCTGTGTACTCGGTATTCTTCGCGGTGCTCACCCTGGCGGCGATCGGGCTGCCGACGACGAGCGGATTCACCGGCGAATTCCTGGTGTTGCTGGGCGCGTTCCGGGCGGCGTGGCCACAGTATGTGCACGGTGCTGCCTACCCGCTGATCGTGAGCGCGAGCGCGGTCGCCGGCGTCGTGCTCGGCGCCCTCTACATGCTGTGGTTCGCGCAGCGCTTTCTGTTCGGCGCGGCGAAGGCGCCGCATCTGCCGCTGGTCGATCTTAACCTGCGTGAGAAGGCCATTCTGGCGTCGATCGTCGTCGCGGTGTTCGCGCTGGGACTGTTTCCCGATGAGCCGATGCGCAAGACGGAGCTGGCGGCGCGGCAATACCAGCAGCTCGTCGCCGGCGTGAGGACGGGATTGCCCGTCGCGACACTACGGCAGGTTCCATCATCGCCGCCCGGATCGCAGACTCTGCCGGCGACAGCCCGCGCTTCGGCGAGTACACGATGAGTTGGATCGACAGCGGCATTGCCATGTTGCCAGAGCACTTCTTGCTGGCCGGAATCGTGATTCTCATCGCGGTCGAGATCGCCGCGCCGCTCCGCAAACAAGGCACCCTGCTGGTGTCACTGCTCGCCGTGAGCTTCGCTGCGGCAGTCGCAGTCTGGTTGTCCTCGACTGGATTCGCGTTTGCCGCGTTCGCCGGCCACTACTCCGTCGACCCGGCTACGTTGCTGGCCAAGGCGATCGTCCTCGCGCTCGCGGTGCCGGTGCTGCTCATCTCGCGCGACGATGCCGGCCAGGGCGCCTTTCCCATCTTGCTGCTCTCCTCGCTGTACGGCGTCTGCCTGCTGTTGTCCGCGGACAGCTTCCTGACCCTTTTCCTTGGGCTCGAGCTGATGTCGCTTCCTGTCTACGCACTGGTCGTGCTTGCCTATCGGCGGCCGCAGAGCGCGGAGGCGGCGCTGAAGTACCTGGTTCTCGGCGGCACCGCGACCGCGACGCTGCTGATGGGGGTTTCGCTTCTCTACGGCAGCAGCGGCTCGCTCGCGCTCTCGACGTTCGCGAGCGCGCTGGGCTCGCCCGACACCATGGCCAACGTCGCCATCGTGCTCGTGCTCGTCGGGTTCTTCCTCAAGGCGGCCATCGTCCCGTTCCACGCCTGGGCGCCGGATGCCTACGAAGGCGCCGCAGTCCCGGTGACCGCCTATATGGCGACGGTCATCAAGGCTGGTGTGCTCCTCGCCGCCGTGCGCCTGTTCGGAACCGCGACGGTTACGCGGCCGATGGCCGACCTGCTCGCGATCCTGCCGCTCGTCTCGATCGTCTGGGGCAACCTGGCGGCGATGCGCCAGCAGAGCTTCCGCCGCATGATCGCCTACTCGTCCATCGCTCACGCCGGCTATCTCTTCTATGCCCTCCTGGGCGAAGGCCCGGGCCGCTTCCAGGCGGTCGCTTTCTACGTGCTTGCCTACGGGCTGATGAACCTGCTCGCATTCGCAGCGCTTCCGCAGGACCCCGACGACATGGCCCGCGATCGCATGGACAACCTCAAGGGGCTGTTCCACCGCGACCCGTTCGCCGCGCTGATGATCGGCATCGCCATGCTTTCGCTGGCGGGCATTCCGCCGTTCCCGGGGTTCATCGCCAAGTTCCTCATCTTCAAGAACGTGATCGCCGCCGGATTCACTCTCTACGCGGTCCTGGGCTTGATCGGCAGTTACCTCGGTATCTATTTCTATCTGCGCGTCATCCAATACCTCTTCATGAGCGCGGAGGAGCCCACCGCCGTTCAGGGAGCGCCCGGGCGCCTCGCGCTGGGCGCGAGTTTCATCTGCCTGCTGGGGGCGATCCTGCTGGCGGTGTTTCCCGGCTGGGTAATCGGTCAGCTGTAAGCGCGGCAACTGCGCGCCTGACGAAAGAGGACATTGTCAGACCGCGCGGCTCAAACCAGTTTGCATATTGGGTTCAAGCGAAAATACGATCGAGCACTTCCAACAACGTGCGGATCCTTCGACGTCAGGGCGATTTACGAGTAGCAAACCAGCGAAGCGTCGCGCTCGTCGGCGAAAAAAAGGACCCGAACAGTCACACTGCCGGGTCCATTCGCAACCAGGATATCTAGATTTCGAATAAGGAAATCAACGAGTCGGCTGTCTTATGCAGCTTTAGGCAACTTTTTCTTTCTTCCCTGGGTGGGTTGCGTTGGCGCTCGCGATGGCCTTGGCGAGGAAATCCTTCACCGAAGCTGCAGCCGCGTCGCGACCGTCGCCAATCGCCTTCGTGAACTGGTCGAGATATTGCTGCGTTTCCTTGTTGGCAGACGTAAAGGGTTCGCCCACCAGTTTGGCTATCTCGGCTTGGGTTTGCGGCACAATCTCGAAACAACTGCGAGTGACGTCCAGGCCCCTGCGCATATTCGCTTGATAAAGATTGGTCCAATCCGAAAGCAGTGCGCCGCAGTCCTTCGTGTTGACTGTGTTCAGCAGCGCTTTAAGGTGCTTCGAATTCTCGGCAAACGCCGCGTTGGCGCCTTCACTTTGTACTTTGAACATGCGCTCATTGGCTTCTGCCATGACGGTGGCGATACGCAGTGCGGTCTCCAAATTAGCTTGCCGACCATCGCCGGTTTTCTGCGTAGAACTATGTTGGTTGTGACTGGACATGATGTGACCTCTTGGGAAATAGCTATCAACGCTATATGGGTGATCCCATATAGGACTTCGTTCGCTTGGATTTCGGCAATTGCGCGGGGTCGCGCAGGAGTCAAAAGAGACGTGCCGCAGGTTCTCGACCCGCTTTGAATCGGCATCGCGCAAGCTGGGTGATGCCTGGAGAAACGCCAAGGGTTGCAGAGCCAACCTGGCGGAGGCGGAAGGGCTGACACTGCCCTCTCCGTGAGAACATCATTTTAACACAACCACAGGGCATTCGGCCGGCTGAGTCGGCTTTTATTCTTGACCTATGGTTTGTAAAAAGGGCCAATGTGTGCGCCCTGAATCTGGGCGCGAATTTCATCTGCCCGCCGGCGGCGATCATGCTGGCGGTGTTTCCCGGACGGGCGATCGATCTGCTGTAAGCGCGTCGGCGACCAGCTCGGCGATGTCGCGCGTCGCGAGTTCCGGCTCGCGTCCGAGCGCCTTCGCGCCGTCGAGCATCATGGTCGCGCAATAGGGGCACGCCGTCGCGATCACGCTCGGCTGCTTCGGCAGCGCCTGCTCGACGCGTGCGACATTGATTCGGCGGCCGATCTTCTCGTCCATCCACATTCTCGCGCCTCCGGCTCCGCAGCACATCGATTTTTCGCGGCTGAGCTCGAACTCGAGAGGCGCGTCCCGGGTCAGGTGCGCGATGATCGCGCGCGGCGCCTCGTATTCACCGTTGTGCCGGCCGAGGTAGCACGGCTCGTGGTAGATGACGCGCTCGAAGGCCCGGTTCACGCGGACGCGGCCCTCGGCGATGAGGCTCGCGATGAGCTGCGTGTGGTGCACGACTTCGTAGCGCCCGCCGAACTCGGGATACTCGTTCTTGAGCGTATTGAAGGCATGCGGATCGCAGGTCACGATGCGCGTAACACCGAGTCCGTTCAGCGTGGCCACGAGAGCTCGCGCGAGCTGCTGGAAAAGCATTTCGTTGCCCGCGCGGCGCACGCACTCTCCGGTCGACGTCTCGCGCGCGCCCAGAATCCCGAACCGAATGCCGGCGTACCTGAGAATCTTGACGAATGCGACCGCGATCTTTTGCGCACGTGGATCGAACGACTCCGCCGAGCCGACGTAGAACAGATAGTCGAGTGCATGCGCGTCTTCGGGCGTCTGCACGACGGGGACGCCGAGCCCGTCCGCCCAGTTGCCTCGCGTATCGGCCGGCAGTCCCCAGGGATTGCTCTGCACGTCGTAGGCATTGAACACGGCCTTGAGCTCGTGTGGAAAAGCGCCTTCCATCAGGACCTGATGCTGGCGCATGCGGTAGAAGCGCGGCAGATGTTCGAGCTCGATCGGGCAAGCCGCCTCGCAATAGCCGCACGTCGTGCACGCCCAGAGCGTCTCCGGCGCGATAACGCCGCCAATCAGTGGCGGCAGCGCCGCGTCGCCGCCGGCAACGATCGCCTCGCGCTGAGCCAGCAGATGCTGCTTGAGACTGTCGAAAACCCATTTCAGCGCCAGAGGCTTGCCGGTCAGAAACGTCGGACACGCGTCCTTGCACCGACCGCATTCGGTGCATGTGAACGCATCGAGTCCGTCCTTCCAGCTCAAATCGCGGGCGGTGCGCACGCCGATCTTCATCTCGCCCGCGTCATTGCCGCTCATGATCGCTTCCAGGTCCAGCGTCGGCACACGATTGGCCGGGCCGCCGCGCCGGAAGAAGAGCGCGGGCAACGC
>OCZU010001501.1_pt1 | contig 15300 bp, 8 predicted proteins | sample 1539001 | NCBI WGS metagenome assembly OCZU01 (sample SAMEA3539306, study PRJEB22396) | soil metagenome | biome: tundra; feature: field; material: soil | place: USA | collected 2010-05 | depth 0.15 m | reverse complement strand
GAAACTCCTCCGCCAATCGCGGTGTGTCGTGGCTTTCGGGGAAGCTGACCGATTTAGTCTGCGCGCGGGTGAGGTCGTATTGCTCGATCAGCCAGGGGCTGGAAAAATCCCACCACTTCGAGCTGTTGAAGATGTATTCAAATCCTGCCTTGGCGGTCTGAGCGGTTTGGAGGGGCGAACAACCAAGTGTCTCCGCGAGGAACACGGTGTCGGGATGTCTGCCTTTTGTTTCGGTGATAAGCCGGCGCCAGAATTTTTCCGGCACCTGATACGCCGCGTCGCAGCGAAATCCCTTGATGCCGAGGTCCACCAGAAATTCCACGACTTTGAAGAGATATTTGAAAAGGCCTTCCGGGTCCTTGCTCTTCTTATGATCGAACTGCGCGAGATCTTTCCAGACAACGATTTTTTTCCCTTCCTGGCAGGACGGGTGAACAATCTTGCCGCGCTCGTGCCGGAACCAGTTTGGATGCCCGGCGATCAAATCCGAGTCAAACGCGCAATGGCTCACGACCAGGTCCACCATCAACCTCAATCCCAGCGCCCCGGCTTGCGCGGCCATCCGCTTGAATTGGGCAACCTCGTTTTGCGGACCCCCCTCGTCCACAAAAAGCGGATTCAAACGAAAATAATCCTTGATGGAGTAAAGGCTGCCGGAGTAGCCGGGATATTGAATCGGATTGATGAAAACCCAGTCGAACCTCATGTCCGCCGCACGGGTCAAGTGCGGATTCCAGTCTGAAAATTTTCCTGCGAGCAAAGGAAACAGATTGTAAATTCTCATCAATTCTTGGGGCTGACTTTTGTTTTGGCTGCGACCAGTTCCAGCAAACGGTCGCGGGCATTTACGAGCAAGGACGGCGGTTGCGGCCACTGTTCCAAAATCGCGCAGCCGGAAAAGCCGCGCCGAATCAGACGGCCCAGCAGCCCTTCGATGCCCGCTGAATTTTCCCGCGCCGGGCCGGTGAATAAAGTCAGATGACTGTCGCGGTCGCCAAAATTTTCGTGCAGGTGCAAATGACTGATGGGCACCTGCGCGGAAAGGTTGTCCAGGTAACGGCAGTAATCGTTTTGCGTTGCGCCGAACAAATTCGCATGGCCGAGATCGAAACACATGCCGGCGTGCGTGGAAGGAAACTCACCGCGCCGGTGGAGTGCCTCGAAAAGTTGGTTGAAATCTTCCGGACCGGTCCACACGGTGTTTTCAATCGCGAGCTTCAAGCCGGCCTCGGCAGTCAACCGGAGCGCGGGGCCGAGCGCTTCCACAAACCTGTCGACGCCCTGGCTGACTTCAAGATGCAAATTCAAAAGGGTCGCGCCAAGCGCGTGCGCAAATTCAATCGTGCTGTAGAGGCGGCCATCCTCGCGGTTATGGAGCGGATTGAATTCCAGCGGCGCGTGGACGGTCAATTCGATTGATTTCTCCGACGCCGACTGCCGGATGGATCGGCGTGTCGCGTCGTTCAAATCGTTCTCATGCCAGCCGCCAACTCCGGAAAACCCGCAGTCGGGAAAAAACTCAAAGGCGGTGAAACCGTTTGCCACCGCAAATTCGAACGGTTCCATTGCCGATACGGCGAACGAAGTCTGGTTGCCAATGCGCAGCGAGAACTTCGGTTTGGTTTTGGATTTGCTTGTGGAAGTCATTGCCTCTCCAGTCAACTCAAGCCCACCTGCGGTCGTGATTGAACCACGAAGAATTTGCCGCCAACAAACGCGCCCTCGATGTCCTGCGCTCCGCCGAACGCATTTTCAACGGCCTTGGCCAGCTCGGCGATTTTGCCGGCGAATTCCGCGCGGAAAATTTCGTCCCAGACCAGTTTGTCACCAGTGTAGTCGAGCGTCTCTTCCCGCGCCGGTTGCAGCAGCACGCTGTCATACAAACCCGCGCCGGCGTAGCCCGCCAGATCCTCCGCGTTCGAATCCGATCGGAAAATCAGGCCGCCGCCGAACAGCCCGATGCTTTTGCCGGGATAAGCCAGCACGGTCGCGTGGCGAGCCGCCTTCGCATAAACAAAGCTCATGGCGCGGCCCGGATAATTTCCCACCAGCGTTTCGCCTAGTCCGCGCACGATTTCGGCGTAAAGTTCGTCGCGCTGGCCGTTGATCGGATTGACGGTGTGAAGAACGAACGCGTATTCGGCTTCGACCACTTCCTGAATCAGCACGGCCATCTGGACCGCATCATGCGGAAAGCCGCGCGCTTGGCGGCTAAAATACGCGCGGTCATTCCACTGCGAGGCCCAGACCTGCTTGATCCGCGTCGCCGCGGTGTTCCAGTCTCCCGGCGCGGGCAAACCCTCGGCTTGCATGACGCGCTGGAGTTCGGCGCGCAAATTTTCCGGAAGTTCCAATTCCAAAATGGACTGGCGAATTTCTGTCAGCAGGGCTTCGACTTTCGGCCCTGGGAGCGCCGGCGTCCCGCCGGCGAGTTTCTCACTCCCCGAGGTTGCAACACGCCGGCGGGACGCCGGCGCTCCCAGGCCAGCCTGAATTTCCTCAACCGACTTGGCGTAATTCGCCGCAAACTTCGCATTCACCTTGTCCGCCAGCACCGCATCAAAAACTCCAAACGGCAGCGCCATCGAACGCGGTGTGCGGATCCAGTCCGGCAACTTTTCCGCGAGCGTCTTGAGGTGAAACGATTTTCCGCCGACCGCGCCTTGGGCGAACTCCTTCAGGCGAATCGGCTGCAACGTCGGCTTGGCGCGGGCAATATTTTTTAGCGGCGTCGCAGCGATTTGAACAGCACTGGTTTTCGGCGCCGAACCCAAAGACTCAGCGAACAACACATCTCCCGCGGTATTGACCTTGAGTTCGACGATTTTGCCCTTCATTCCGCGGAGCCGGTCGAAACTGGCGCGGTCGTAGCACGTCGCGAACAGCAGGCTCGCATTGCGCGCCCGCACGGCGACATGCGAAACCAAATCCACCGAACTCGGGGTGATCACGGCGCGCACACCTTCCGGCGGCTCCTCGTCGCCGAAAACTTTTTCGGCAACAATGAGGGTCGGCTGCTCGAAGCGATGACCCTGAATTTCCCGCAAAGATTCCACCGTCTCGATCTGGCCGCACGCCGCGCTCGGGCTGATGATCTGCCAATCACCCAGCTTCGCGCTTTTGCGCAAGATCGGATCGAGATGGCGGACGAGCAGCGACAGCACAAACGCCGGCTGGCCGCGCACGACTTCTTCGGAAAATAATTTCACGGCCCACTCATCAGCGTGAAAAGCCTGGCCGAGTTGCTCCGCTTTTGGCTGAAGCTCCTGATAGCTGCGGTCAATTCCGTTTGCGATGGCACGACCGAGCCGGTCCAGCGCGGCCTTGGCGTGCAACGACCAGTCCGGACTGAAACGGTTTTGCTGCGGGAGCCGCTGCCACTCGCGATGACACTGGGCCAGTTCCGCGTTGTCGGACAGCAGCCGCAAATTTTCGAGCACACGATGAACCAGCTCGAACAATTGTTCGCCGGAAAATCCCGAATGAATGCTGCGCTCGATGACCACGCGCAGGACATCTTCCAGTGCCAGATCGAGACAGAGCAGTTCGCGCGCGCTGCCGGCGTCCCCTTCGTGTTCGAGCCGCGCGACCCCATTTTTTCTCACGGCACTGATGCCGGCAGTGATATCGGTGATGGAGGCGGCCGGATTGCGGAATTGATGCCGCACGAAATTCAACGAGTCGCGCGCCGCGCCGTCGAGCAGGTGGCCGGCGGAGTTGGCCGCCGTTTCGAGGTCGGTGGCCGAGTGAACGGACTTGAGGAGATTGAGGTAGTTGCCGAAGTCGTGAAGCAAGGCGTCGCGCAGGTGCGGATGCCATTCGGGTTCTTTGGTGATGGGCCGGTCGAAATGGGCGAGCCGTTCTTTCGTGACCCCGCCCGCCGCGAGCGTCTCGTAATAACGGTTGAGATCGCCGTTGTTGTACAGGAAGGCCAGGTACGCTTCGCAGATGACGATGTCGTCCGGCGTCGTGTTGTTGTGCAATTTCTGATGCCATTGCTCCATCCAGGTGCCGCCCACTTCCTTGAGGTGATGGCGGTGCATGATCTGGAGAATTTCATCGCGGATGCGCTGCCCGTCGCCGCCGCGCCCGACGCCCGTGAGCGCGAGGCGGATCAAATCGCGGTTGCCCGGTTGATGCCGCCAGAGCGACGCCAGCTTGAGCGTCAGACGATCCTGCGAATGGGACAACTCCTTCGGTTTGGTGTTGAAATTGCGCTGCCAGTCGAGTTGACGAATGGCGGAGAAACGCAGCCAGACGAACAGCGTCACCCAGCCTTCGCGCGAATCGCGCACCTGATCAATCAACTCGAGGCAAAGAGTGAAGCGATGCATCAGCGTCCAGCCGTGCTGGCCCATCTCGCCTTCGACGATCTGACTGGCTAGCGCGGACAACTCGCCGGAGGCTGGCTGGCGTGCCGCGATGGGCACGAAAATGTTTTGCGCGCGATGCTTCAACCATTGTTTCGTTGCTGGCTGATGCAGGACAAAGCTGATGCCGGGCGGGGCACCGGCTTCGCGAAAAATAAATTTCAAGCGGCGCAACTGCCCGGAATCCTCGAACGGTGTATGCGCCGCCGTCGCATCGAACACCGTCGTGCCGGGCGGACAAATTTCTGGCGCCGGCTGCCGCCATTGCGATCGCGCGCGCTCCGCCACGCCCCAGTGCAACACCAGCGGGCCGTCGGCGTCCGTCAGGAGCAGCACTTGATAATCATTCCCGTCGCGCGTGACTGCCAAGGCGAGTTCTGCCGCGGAATCAAGAGACAGGACCTGGCGGTGCAGAATTTCCAGGTTTTGAATTTCGCCCTCGAGGATTTGGGCGGTGGACGGCGCATCAGATTTGAATTCAGGCAGCGGGAAATAAAAATCCTTTCCGCCGTTGTTTTCCCAGCGGCGCGTTTCCGGGCAGTACAGATCGAACACGAGAAAGGGCGCGGGTGAGTTTTCGGCCAGGCGAAGAGTGATCCGTTGTTCACCGTTTCCGGCCGTGAAGGAAGTTTGCACGGCCTGCCCATTGAACGCGCGGGTTTGGGCCGGCCAGATTTGCTCCGGCGGCAATTGCCAGGTCCCTGGAAAACGGCGGGCAAAGCCCCAGTGCAAAACGAAATGCGCGCTGCTTTTCAGCCGCAACGTCACTTCCAACCCCGCGTCGCCGCGCTTTTTTTCCGCGCCCAGCCAGAGGTCTTTTCTGTCGGTGATGATCACCTCGGTCACACGGAACTGTTAAGTCGCGGCCGGCGGATTGGCAAACTTTTTTTCCCGTGTGGCGGGCGGGAGAACGGAGAAAACATTTCGCTTTTGAACCTTGACTCACAAGATTAGGATGGCGTCATTGCACGCCGACTAAATATAAATAGCTAGAGCACGCTGCCATGACATCGAGACGGTCAAAAACAAAATCGCAGCCCGGCAGTTCGCCGCAAGAGCCAGCGTTGGCCCAGAGGCCGGCGGGAACTTCTTCAACCCACGGGCCGGACGCGCCTTCGCAAGCTCCGGTGGTCGCGCTTTCACCAACGATAACCGGCACCGGAACTCCAGCCGTCAAATGCGAGCCGGTCGTTGACGCGCCCGACGTAATTGCGAAGCCGGCGCAACCTGCGGCCCCACCCGCAATTGCAGAAATCAAGCGCGCGGTGCAATCCATTCTGCCAATCGAAACCCGGCCGGGCTTCGAGTTAAAGCTCCCTCAACCGGCTTTGATCGCTGCCGTCACCAAGCCGGCCGAGCCAGACAAGCCGGCGCCCAAACCGGCGGGCGAAGCGGGCAAAGCCGGGCCGCAGTTGCCTTCCGTGCCCGCAACAGAAACGAAAATCGTTCCGGCGGAGACTCCGGCTTCACTGCCGCCGCCGACGGCAATTCCATTGGTTTCGATTGCGGCCGTCCTTGATGCAATCAAACTGGAAATTCCCGTTGCCAAACCCGAGCCCGCGCCGGTTCGCCCCGTAGTTGCACTGCCTGCTTCCGCAACCAGGCAGGCCATTGTGCCTGCGCCATTCAGCAAAGTACAGGTTACAGAAAAAGCCCAATCAGTGGCAGCCGCGGCGTTTTCAGCTCCAAAATCGGTGGCGGTCGGCGAAATTGAACTGAAGAAATCAAACGAGCCAGCCCCGACGCCGGCGCCCCCGGTTGCCAAATCTGAGCCCCCTCCGGTTCGCCCCGCAGTTGGACCGCCTGCTTCCGCAACCCAACCGGCCATCGTGAATGCGCCATTCAGCAAAGTACAGGTTCCAGAGATACCTCCATCAATTGCAGCTATCGCGCCTTCAGTCCCAAAGCCCGTTCCGTTGGGTGGGAGCGAACTGAAAAAATCCGACCCACCAGTTCCGCCACCTGCACTCCCGCCGGTCGAAAAAATTTCCGAGGAACGAATCCTTAAAGATTTGCCGACGCTCGATGAGCCGGCAGCGCAGCCGAAGGACGACGCGGCAGCGCCCGTGCCACAACCACCGGCATCGCCGCAGCGCACCATTCAACCGATGTTCGTGGTGATGCTCACGCCGGAGCTGACGCCGGTCGCGAAGGTGGGCGGCCTGGGCGACGTGGTTTTCGGACTGAGTCGCGAACTGGAGCTGCGCGGCAACGCGGTCGAAATCATTCTGCCCAAGTACGACTGCATGAGGCATCAGCATGTCTGGGGCTTGAAGAAGGCTTACGAGCATTTGAAGGTGCCGTGGTTCAACGGGGTGATTGACACGACGGTCTGGTTCGGCTTCGTGCATGGGCGCAAGTGTTATTTCATTGATCCTCATTCGCCGGACAATTTTTTCAATCGCGCAGTCTATTACGGGCAAAGCGACGATTTGATGCGGTTCGCGTTTTTCTGCCGGGCGGCGATGGAGTTCATGTTGAAAACGGGCAAGCATCCGGAGATCATCCATTGTCACGACTGGCAGACGGCGCTCGCGCCAGTCCTGCTCTGGGAAATGTATCAATACCTGGGCATGCGGCACCCGCGTGTTTGTTTCACAATCCACAATTTCAAGCACCAGGGACTGGCCAGCGAGCAGGTGCTGCGCGCGACCGGCCTGCATCGGCCGGAGCATTTCTTCAGTTACGACCGGATGCGCGACAACCACAACCCGCGCGAGTTGAATCTGATGAAAGGCGGCATCGTTTACTCGAATTTCATCACGACCGTTTCGCCGCGCCATGCGTGGGAAGCGAAGGACGGCGGGCAGGCGTTCGGGCTGGAGCCGACGCTGCACACGCATCAACTCAAATACGGCGGCGTGCTCAACGGGCTGGACTATGACATGTTCAATCCGGAAAAAGATCCGCACATTCCGAGCCACTACAACGCCAAGACGATTCAAAAGAAATACGACAACAAGCGTGCGTTGCGGCAGCGGCTCTGGCTGGCGGACAATGAGAAGCCGATTGTGGCGTTCATCGGACGGCTTGATCCGCAGAAGGGGCCGGAACTGGTGCGCCACGCGATTTTCCATGCCTTGAACCATCGCGCGCAATTCGTCCTGCTCGGCGAAAGTCCCGACCGTGCCATCAACGAACATTTTTGGGGACTCAAACGGCATTTGAATGACAATCCCGACTGCCATCTGGAGATCGGTTACAGTGATGAACTGGCGCATCTCATTTACGCCGGTGCGGACATGATGGTGGTGCCCAGCCATTTCGAGCCGTGCGGACTCACGCAACTCATCTCGCTGCGTTACGGCACGGTGCCGATTGTGCGCTCGGTGGGCGGACTGGCCGACACGGTTTTTGACAAGGATTACTCAAACCTTCCGCTTCACCAGCGCAACGGTTACGTGTTTCATGCGGCGGACAATGCCGGCATCGAATCGGCGCTCAATCGCGCGCTGGGCTGTTACTATAAGTTCCCGGATCATTTCCGGCATTTGATGGTCAACGGGATGAACTGCGATTATTCCTGGAACCATCCCGGCCAGCATTACATGAACATTTACGACCACATCCGCGACAAATAAACGAGAATCATGATCGCCACAAAAAAAGAGCTGGATTCACTGCTGCTGGGTCAGAACGCGCAACCGCACGGCTTGCTGGGAATGCATCCCCTAACCCACCAGGGCAACCGCGGCGTGGTCGTGCGCGCGCTGATTCAGGACGCCGTAACTTGCGAGGTGGTGGATTGCGAGGACGCGACGGAACGGCGTTACCCGATGGAAAAGTGCGACGCACATGGTTTTTTTGAAATGTTCATCGCGGATCGCACCGCGGTTTTCCGCTACCGTTTGCGCATCGAAAAAGGCAACGGCGAAATCCGCCAGTTTTACGATCCCTACAGCTTCCTGCCGACGCTCAGCAACCAGGATCTTTATCTGTTCAACGAAGGCACCGAGCATCGCGTGTATGAAAAACTCGGCGCGCACCTCCGGGAGATCGGCGTCGCGCGCGGCGTGTCGTTCGCGGTGTGGGCACCCAACGCGAGCCGCGTCTCGGTGGTGGGTGACTTCTGCCGGTGGGATGGGCGTTATTTCCCGATGCGCTCACTCGGCAACTCCGGCGTCTGGGAAATATTCATTCCGGGACTTCAGGAAGGGTTGCTCTACAAATACGAAATTATTCCGCGCCAGGGAGCCTTGCGGTTGAAGACGGATCCTTACGGCGCTTATTTTGAAAGCCCGCCCAACAACGCCTCGGTGGTCTGGGACGTCGCCAAATACAAATGGAATGACCAGGCCTGGATGGAAAAGCGCGCGCAGACGGACTGGTTCAAACAGCCCGTGCTCGTCTATGAAGTTCACCTCGGCTCATGGCGGCGCAATCCCGACGACGGCAACCGGCCCCTGACCTACCGGGAAATCGCGACGGAACTTGCCGAATACGTCAAGCAAATGGGCTTCACGCACGTCGAGTTTATGCCGCTCGCCGAGTATCCGTTCAGCGGTTCATGGGGCTATCAGGTCACAGGGTTTTACGCGCCGACGCATCGCTACGGCACGCCGGAGGATTTCAAGTTCATGGTGGACACGTTGCACCAGCATGGCATCGGCGTGATTTTGGACTGGGTGCCCGCGCATTTCCCGAAGGATTTTTTTGCGCTGCCGCATTTCGACGGCACGCATTTGTATGAACACGCGGACCCGCGCCAGGGCGAGCATCAGGATTGGGGCACCTTGATTTTCAATTACAGCCGTCCCGAAGTGCGGTGCTTCCTCATCGGCAGCGCGATGACGTGGCTGGACCGCTATCACATTGACGGACTGCGCGTGGATGCGGTCGCTTCGATGATCTACCTGGATTACTCGCGCAAGGCGGGCCAGTGGATTCCCAACAAATACGGCGGCCGGGAAAATTTGGACGCGATTGATTTCCTCCGCTACGCGAACACGACGGTTCACAAGTATTTTCCCGGCACGCTCATGATCGCCGAGGAATCCACGGCGTGGGGCGGCGTCTCCAAGCCCGCGAAGGACGGCGGTCTTGGCTTCGATCTGAAATGGAACATGGGCTGGATGCACGACACGCTGGAATATTTCAAAAAGGATCCCATCCACCGCAAGTGGCAGCACAACCAGCTCACGTTCGGGATGATTTATCAAAACACCGAGCGGTTCATGATGGCGTTTTCACACGACGAAGTCGTCCACGGCAAAGGCTCGATGCTGCTCAAGATGGGCGCGGACCATATTCCCGACAAGGCGCGGCAATTGCGCACGCTCTTCGCCTGGATGTGGGGCTGGCCCGGCAAGAAAACCCTCTTCATGGGCTGCGAATTCGGGCAGTCCGCCGAATGGTCCTATAACAAAAGCCTCGACTGGCATCTGCTCCAGTACCTCGACCACGAGGGCGTGCGTCTGCTGGTTGCCGATTTGAACCGTCTCTACCTCGAAAACAAATTTCTGCCGGAGTCGGATTACGATTATAAAAGTTTTCAGTGGGTCAATAACAACGACGGCAACAACAGCGTCATCAGCTTCGTCCGCCACGGCACCAACCCGGACGACATTCTGCTGGTCGTAGCCAACATGACGCCCGTGCCGCGGCCCAATTACCGCGTCGGCGTGCCGCGCGAGGGGTTTTGGGTCGAAACGCTGAACACCAACGCAAAAAAATACGGCGGCGGCGGCGAAGGCCATCCTGAGCCGGTGAAGACGAATCCGATCAAGTGGGATGGCCGGCCGCACGCGGTTGATTTGTCGCTGCCCGGCATGACGGCGCTGTTTTTCTTTTACCGCGCGACGTTAGTGCCAACCGAAAACAAACCCAGCAAATAAATCCATGTTCCCTATTCCTCTGCCGAACATGCCCCTGCCTATGCGGTTTTTGGCAGAGGAATGATCGGCAGAGGAATGAAAAGCGGGGGCTGACAAAAAATGACTCGACTGACATGCGAAAAGTTTTCCATGCGCTCACGCTGAATTTCCACCAGCCGCCCGGAAACCTGGAACATCTGCTCGACACCGACGAGTGGGCCGCGAAAGAACTGCTCTGGGCGATTGACCGGATGCCGCGCGCGTTGTGGGATTACGAGGGCATTGCCAAAGTTCATTTGAACCTTTCTGGCACGCTGTTGGAGACGCTTTCGGATCCATCGTTTCAGGAACGGGTCCATGGCATCGTCAAATGCGGCGAATTGCTCTGGCATCTGCAAAATCGCCGCCTCTTTGAAGTGCTGGGCACCGGCTACTATCATCCCGTGCTGCCTCTAATTCCCTCCGCCGACCGCGAGGAACAGCTCGTCCGCTGGCAGGGCATCGCGAAACATTTGTTCTGGCGAACCGACTTCCAGGGCTTCTGGCCGCCGGAAATGGGCTTTTGCATGGAACTCATTCCGCTGCTCAAACGCATGGGGTACCGCTACGTGATGGTGGACAGCAATTACATCGAACCGGTTGGCGAAATGCGCTGGGAGGAAATTCGTTACCGTCCGCACATCGCCCGGTTTGAAGGCGAGGAAATCGTCGTCGTCGTCCGCGACCGCGAATTATCCGACGCGCAGCAATCCGGCATGGATGCGGGCTGGTTCATGAACGAAGTCCGCGAGCGCACGAAAAATTGCGACTTCCAGCCGGAGTTCAGACGTGTGCTCTTCCGATCTCGTGATGACCGCCACCGACGGCGACAACGGCGGCTGGTTTCGCAACACCAATGACAGGGCTAATTTCTGGCATGTTTGCTACCGCGAACTGCTCGAAAAGGTGCGGCGCGGCGAAACGGAAATCGAACCGGTTTTCATCCACGAATATCTGGATCGTCACGGCGCGCGCGGCGAAGTGAAGGTTCGCGCCGGCGCATGGAACACCGGCTGGCATCACGGCGCGGATTTCATGCAGTGGACCGGCTCGGACGCGCAGAAACAGGTGCTGACCCGCATTCACGAACTCAGCAATGTTTTTCACAGCACGCGGGAGAAACTGCAAGCGCAACAGGCGGATTCGCCATCACTCGAACAGGCCCATTGGCGGCTGCTCAGGGCGGAGACCAGCTGCAATCTTTTCTGGGGGGAGGACTGGGTGCAAAAGGCGCACGCGGATTTGGACGAGGCTGCGCGGCAGTTGCAGCAAGCCCGGTCGAGCATGACGGAATCGTAACCGCGATGTTCGTCCCAGAACGAAAAGCAGCAACTTTCGCCGCCTTGGAAGAGGGCGCATCAAAACTCCGTTATCAATTGGAGGGTTGAACGAACCTTCCTGGACTAGGAACGCAACGATGGGGAAAAAGCAGAGCCGGAGCCGTCAGCCTATGGCTTGTCGCGGTTGGGGTTCCACCAAATGTCGGGATTTAGAACTTCCAAGCGCCCTGAGGGAGCGGCCGTATTATAAACATAAGTCCACTTGAAAATGGATGAATGGCCATCCATAAATACAAGCACCCCGCGATCATTATGGCGCTTGGAGAAATACGACCAGCGCGAGGCCGGGAAAATGCCATTGCGAGTTGGCGTTGAAGTGTAAGGTTCCAACGTAGGGCTGAATGCGACCTCCGTCATCAGAACCACGTACGAGGGGTATCGAGTGTTGCTGAGTTTTGGCATGTTCGGATAAACGGCGCTGTTGCCTTGCACGCCATTGTTGATGGAAGTATTGAGTTTGAGGTCAAGATTCATCACGTAGCTGAAAAAGCCAAAGCCTCCGCTTTGAAGAAACACGTCACCGGAAGCAGCTTTCGCCGTGGGGCATTGCCACAATTTGCCGATTCCATTCCCCGGAAAAGGAAATTTTGCCTGGGTGTTTCCTCCCGGCTGGTTGAAGTAGGTGGAAAGTGGCTTGTCGGCCACGACCGGTGGAAGAACATTGAACCACGCATTATCATCCTGCGGGCTGCCCGGCCCGGTTGTGGCGCCAGTGTCCACACCGTATTGACCACCGTTATCCGTGCCATCTCTCGGAACAGCATCGTTGTTGTCGGTCGCCGACAAGTGCAAGGCAATGCCCCATTGACGCATATTGGAAAGGCAACTGATGGCCTGAGCCTTGGCTTTGGCATGCGAGAGAGCAGGCAGCAGCATCGCCGCCAGAATTGCGATGATGGCGATGACGACGAGCAGCTCAATCAGGGTGAATGCAAGAGAAGTCCTGCCATTCGGAGGGATGCTAATTTTCGAAGCTGGCATAATATTCTGTCAGGCTCCTGCCTGTGACTTGGTTTTTACTCGATTCTGCATGAATTCATACGCTGCCGGAGGCGTTAGAGCAAGAATTATCCTGCAAGAATCATCAACAAACCGGTTACGTTTGAATGACAAAAAAGCACCCGCAATGCCACGCGGCGCAATGCGACGGAACATTTGCTGGAAACCAGTTCAATAGAGCATTGAAGCTGTCTTCGCCTGGTCGCCATTCCCTGTAAGGACGGCTTTTCCGAAGAATTGAGATTCGGCAAGAGCAGGCGTCGAAGGGCTGCAATATGCCGAACCAGCCGCGACGATATTGAGAGCATGGTTGCGGGAATTTGAACAGTGTGGCGAAAAGGATATGCCGCCGCTCGAGAAACTGTTTGCAATTGAATTGACGGCTTGGTTCTCCATCATCACCTCAGCGTGAAAGCAAACGTTCGCAATCTGCCGATTAAAGGCTTGATCTGCCTGGCCTTGGGCCTGATCACCCTGGCGCTTTACCTGCCGGTACTTCATCACAGTTTCGTGGAGTATGACGACCAACAGTATGTGACCGACAACCCGCTGGTTCAGGCGGGCTTGTCCTGGAGAGGTTTGGTCTGGGCCTTCGGCTTTCATGCGGGCAACTGGCATCCGCTGGCCTGGCTTTCGCACATGCTGGATTGCCAGCTCTTCGAGGCAAGAGCTTGGGGCCATCACCTGACCAATGTCCTGTTGCACATCGCCAGCACGCTGCTCCTGTTTTTGGTTCTGGATCGGATGACGGGCGCCGTCTGGCGCAGCGTTGCGGTGGCGGCTTTGTTTGCGTGGCATCCATTGCATGTCGAATCCGTGGCGTGGGTCGCCGAAAGAAAAGACGTGCTCTGCGCTTTGTTCTGGATGCTCACGCTGTGGTTTTACGTCCGCTTTACCGAACGGCCTTCCGCCGCGCGTTACGTTTTTGCGCTCGGCGCATTCGTCCTCTGCCTGTTGTCCAAGCCGATGGCGGTGACGTTGCCGTTCGCGCTGCTGTTGCTGGATTACTGGCCGCTCCAAAGAGTGACGAATGACAAGCGGGAAGTGGCGGGCATCTGGCGACTGGTCGTGGAAAAAATCCCGTTCCTCTTCCTCGCCATGGGCGGCTGTGCGTTGACGCTTCATGCGCAGCAAATGGCCATCGTTTCCACCGCCGGTCTGCCAGTTTCGCAACGCATCACCCACGCGCTGGCTGCCTACAACCATTATTTTGGGGCAATGTTCTTTCCGCACAACTTGGCGGTTTATTACCCTTATGTCATCAACCTGCAGCCGGAGACAGTCGTGTCTTCAGGCGTCGTGTTGGTGCTCATCACCCTGCTGGCAGTGAAGAATATAAGGTCGCGTCCATATCTCATTGTTGGCTGGCTGTGGTATCTCGGCACGCTGGTGCCGGTCATCGGATTGGTGCAGGTCGGCGATCAGGCGTGGGCCGACCGTTACACGTATCTTCCGTTGATTGGTTTGTTTGTGCCGCTGGTGTGGGGTGCGGTCGAGGTCATAAAAAACAAAATGGTTTTGCGGACGCTGGCGGCGGCGGCCGGCCTGGCGATGCTGGTAGCGACATCCGTGCAATTGAGTCATTGGCAAAACACATGGACGCTCTTTAACCACGCCAACAAGGTCACGCACGAGAATTACATGGCCATCACCGTGCTGGCCAGCCAGCTTGCCAAGCAGGGCAAGCTGGACGAGGCAATAGCTCTTTATCATACGGCGTTGAGCTACAAGCCGACATTTCCCGAAACTCATTTTTTTCTCGGCAATGCTTTTGACCAGTTGGGCAGGCCGGACGAAGCCGTGGCGGAATACGAAAAGGCGCTTTGGTTCAAACCGATGCAGGAGCAAACACATATTTTTCTCGGCATCGTCCTCGGCAAACAAAAAAAATACGCGGAAGCCATCACCAACTACGACGCCGCGCTGGTGATTGATCCCGATTCCGCCGTGGCGCACAACAACCTCGCGCGGATTTTTCATACGCAGGGAAGATTTGACGACGCCATCGCGCATTATCAGGCCGCGCTGAAGCTTGACCCCAAGCTTGCGCTGGCGCATAACAATCTTGGAGTTTTGCTCCTGCAAAAAGAAAGTCTCGCCGATGGCACGACGCAGTTGCGCGAGGCGTTGCGTTTGAACCCGACCAACTCGGAAACGCAGTTCAACCTCGCGCTTGCGCTCAACCAGCAGCAGCAATGGACCGAGGCGGTCGAACTATTTTCAAAAACCGTCGGCACTGGCTCCACCGATCCGAAGGCGCACTGCGAATTCGCAAAAGCACTCACCCACGCGAAGAAAACCCGCGAGGCTATGAGCGAGTTTGCCGCTGCGCTCCTGATCCTGCCCGACTATCCCGACGCGCTCGACGGTCTGGCGTGGATTCTTTCCACGGATGCCAACGCAGATTTTCGCAACGGCACCGAGGCGGTGAAGATGGCGGAACAAGCCTGCACCTTGACCGGACGGAATGATCCAATGAAATTAAGAACGCTCGCCGCCGCGTATGCCGAGGCCGGACGGTTTGCGGAGGCAGTGAGCACGGCACAGACTGCGAAAGATTTGGCGGTAGCCGGCAGGAAGCCGGATTTGACGGACGAATGTTCGGCGATGCTGCAACACTTTCAGCAGTCTCAACCGTGGCATGGGCGTTGAGATTTTTTCGGGATGTTGCCGGCTTAACCTGCTGCAAACTGAGATTCAGGGGTCGCGCCTCCCAACTTCTTTGAAGGTATGCCTGCA
>OCZU010001500.1_pt1 | contig 15314 bp, 13 predicted proteins | sample 1539001 | NCBI WGS metagenome assembly OCZU01 (sample SAMEA3539306, study PRJEB22396) | soil metagenome | biome: tundra; feature: field; material: soil | place: USA | collected 2010-05 | depth 0.15 m | reverse complement strand
AGGGGCTGGGCGTGAAGGCCGACGATCTGATGGACAGCCTGATCTCTAAAGCGCTCGAAGAAGTCAGTTCGCGGCACCCCGACGAGGCAGCGGAGAAGAATCTTCACGTGGCCACCCAAATCGCCATCGCGGCACTGCGCTATTTCCTTCTGAAGTTCACGCGCAATACGGTGATCGCCTTCGATTTGCAGGAAGCCTTGAGCTTCGAGGGCGAGACCGGTCCGTACGTGCAATACTCGGCGGTGCGCGCGCGCAACATCCTGCGCAAACTGGAGGAGCGCGGCGAGCAGTTGCCCGATTTCGCCGCGGAACTCGAACCCGCGGCGCTCGCCCGTCAGCTCCAGTTCGAAGATTTCTGGCAGATGCTGCTGGCGGCTTCGAAGGTGGATGCGGCGGTGGAGAACGCGGTGCATTCCGGCGAACCGGCCCACGTGGCGAGGTACGCCTTCCAACTGGCGCAGGCGTATAGCAGCTTCTACCAGAAATACTCGATCATTCACGAACCGGACCGCGAAAGGAAAGTCTTCCTCCTGTGGATGACGGATTTCTTCCGCCGCCAGCTGGAGCGGACCGGATCGATTCTGGGCATTCAGATTCCCGAGTACATGTAACCAGGAGACCGCTCCCTCTAAAGCGTGCCCCACCTCTGCAACTCGTTTGCCTGCAATGGTGGGGCATACTTTAGCTTGCCAACGCCCGCTTGCGGGCGCATTTTTTCACGGGTTCTTACGGCAGCGGCTCGCATCGCAGCATTTCCTGCAACGCCTCGAAGGAGATCGCCCAGGCGATGCTGGCGCCGTCGTAGCCCTTGAATTCCACGTCCCGCCGGACGAAACTGGCGCGCGCCGCGACCGCCAGTTCGTGGTGGGTGCGCTCTCCCAGCGCTACGTCGAGACCGATCCCCTTGGTGGCCGATTCCAGGCGGAACGCCGCGTTGACGGTATCGCCGAGCGCGGTGAAATCGGTGCCGCCCAGAATCGCCGGACCGGTGTTCACGCCGGCGCCGATGCGTAACGGCGCCGGCAGCGCCAGCGCTTTGCTAACCTCCGCCGTGGCCGCGTTGATCTCGCTCACGGCGTGCAGCACGCGCCAGACGTCCGCGCCTACCTGTTCCGGATGATCGTGTACCCAAACCGCCATCACCGCGTCGCCGATGTATTTCTGCGCCCAGCTTCCCCGGCGCTGCGCAATCTGCCCGCTGCGCAGGAACCAGGTGCCGATGGTCTGCGACAGGAGGGCTTCCGGCAGGCTTCGGGCCAGCGGTGTAAAATCGCGGATGTCCACCACCAAAATGGTGCTCAGGGAGTTGGTGTGCAGCGCGGTGGTCGGCTCGTCCCTCCGCTCTACCGCGGACGCCGCCGGACCGGATTCGGGGTGCGCGGGGTTGCGCAAGATCAGTTGCTGATCGCCGAACAGCAGTTTGTCATGGTCGTTGAGCCCCACGGGAAAACTCACCCGGGTACCGTTGACAAAGGAGCCGTTGCGGCTGCCCAGATCCACCAGGGCAAGATCGCCGGAGTCACGGCGCTGAATCAGGGCGTGCAGCCGCGATACCGAACGGCTGTCGAGCATCACGGCACAACCGTCGCCTCGTCCGATGGCCCAGGACTGCCCCTCACCAAGGGGAAAACGCCGTCCGGTGGATTCCACCAACAGGAACGGGTCAAACGCCGAAGGAGTCACTCTCCACTAATTTAGCAGACCGTTCCGGAGGAACCTCGGCGGCACGGGTTGCGCGAAGAGGCAAAAATCAGGACTAAGGTCCTAAATCGCCTGTTTTGTACTGGAACGAAAAGGTTTTCCCCAGTACAGTCGGTACAAAACCGGTGATTTTTTTACATGAACGACGGGCTACACTATTTCCAGAGGTTGGCCGATAGATTACCAACGGTGCAAAACTCGATGGCAATTTACCAGATTTTCATATACCTTCAACTGTTGGATTTACTAACTACGCTCCTCGGCATTCGTTTGGGTGCCGTGGAAGCCAGCCCGTTCGTCCGGCTGCTGATGCACGCGGGGCCGCTCAGCGGAGTGGTCGCCTCAAAGGTTCTGGCGTTGGGGATCGGCGGCCTTTGTATCTACACGAACAGGTCTCACGTCCTGCGCTGGATTTCGTACTGGTATGGCGTGCTGGTGATCTGGAACCTGATGGTGATCCTGGCCGCCTGAAAATGGTCCCCTCACCTGCGAATCAGCCAGGAGGAAGTCAAAGCGAAGGCCGCCAGAAGCCCGGCGTCCGCCAGGATCTTTCGCCACGGCCAGTCCGCCAGACGCGGACGAATTAGCTCTCCGGGAACAAATCCGGTAATGCCTTCAGCGAAGTGTTTCCACACGGGATACCTGCTTTCAAACTGCGAACAACCATACGGCCGCCCTGGTCGAGTACCAATTGCAGCAACGGCAAATCGCGGTCCTGCACCACGTAGCTGCCAGTCTGCATGCGCCAGGAATCGGCGTACTGGGCGGTGACATAGGGGTTATCGGCCACGGTCCGTAAGCGGAACTGCGCGGTGGAGGGTTCATAATTCGCATAGCTGTAACAGCGCCCCACGCATGCCCGGTCGATCATGTGGACCACGGCGAAAACGTGCAAATCGGGATCGTCGATGCCGCTTACGATGCGCTGGCCGGCTGGGATGCGCGAGATCACCCCATCGATACGATCCTCCAGAACATTCAGAATCTTCTCGTCACGGTACAAGAATCCAAAGAAAACCAATGCCACCAGGGCCATGGCATAACGTTGCAAGGCGTGCGGGCGGGCGGCGGCGAGCAGCGCACAGACACAGATGCCTACTCCGAGCGACATGCGCTCGGCGATGTAGACCAGGGCGTGATGGAAACCCGGGAGCAGGATGGTGGACGGCAGAATGGATACCACCGCCGCGCTGATCAGGCAGAACTGGAAGGGAACACCCGATACCACCCAAGCCGCGCCGGACTCCTTCAGCAAATTGATAAACAGCATTCCCCAGAGGATGAGCAAGCCCACCAGGACCACGTAGTATTTGCTGTCGAATACCCAGAGCTGGTCCGCGCCCGTGGCCATCTTGATCTGCTGCGGCGACCAGTGCGAGAACGTCGTGCGCCCCACCACAATCTGCAGCACTACAAGGCTCACCAGACAGGCCGCGGTAATGTACGTGCGAGCACGCGGCGAGAGCCTCCGCGCCAGCCCCAGGTACAACACCAGGCCGAGCGTCCACACCACGGGCAGCGCGTGGGCCAGATAGGCCAGCGCCAGAAGCGGCACGGCGAGAGCGACACGGCGCGGTTGCCAATCCCAAACGGCGGCGAGCGCCCACAGGCACAGGCCCATACTCAGGTAGAAATTGAAAAAGCCCATGTGGAAAACCCAGCCATAGGCCATCATCGCAATACAAGGCAACAGGTGCCACGCCGGACGCCCGCCCACCACGGAGATGAACCGGAAGGCCCCCCAAACGAACACCAGGACCGCGATGGAAACCGAGATACGCTGCGCCGCTTCGGCGCCGAACAGGCGAAACAGGCCGCCCAGCATGAGGTCGAACAGAATATTCGTGGTCTGGCTGACGATTACCAGTCCCTGCGATCGCCCGGATTCGATTAACTGGGTAAGCCACGCGTTATAGATATGACTGGAGAGGTCGCCAGCCTGCACCCGCGGCAGCCAGTAAACCGGCGCCAGCAGAAGGATCGAGAGCGCGATGTAGCACCACTTTCGCATTTTAACTATTCTCCAACCGAATACTCTGGAACTGCGGAATCAGTTCGAAAGGTGTAGCCACGGTCTGGATGGATTCTCCCATTTGCCGGATAAAATCCTCCTCGATCTGTGAATCCGTGCCGCGGCGGGCCGCCAGTTGCAGATACCGGATGCGCATGGGGTCGATCCCCATGATGCGGCAGCAGGTGGCATCGACAGCCACCGGATCTCTGCCCGCCACCAGCACGCCGGAGTGTTTAGCCGAGCCCTGGATGGGACCGTTACCCTCCATCCCGACGATACCGTCCACGATGGCGAAATGGTGCCGGAAGGCGGCATGCAGATCGACAATCGATTCTTCGATACCCGCCCAGTGAAGGACGTTCTTGGGCCAGCCGTAAATGCCGCTGGGCACCACGCCGAACAGGTTCTTCATGGAGAGCGTCGCGCCCACCCAGTGGTGGGTTTTCATCTTCGGAATGGAGACCAGTAAGTCGGCGCCGAGCGCACTGTTGGGCAGATAGAGCTTCTTGATACGGGAGAACTGCGCCGCGGGCCGCACACGCGTGACTTCGTCCAGGTTGAGATCGACGAAGTGGTCTTCGAAGTCCGGAACGGTGCGGAAGTATCCGGCGGCGTCCGCCAGGTCCAGCGTGTTGCGGCGATGTCCGGGTCCCTCGGCAATAAGAACCGAGGCGGCTCCCATGGCGCGGAACGCCTCATAGGCGGCGTGCACGACCAGGGGGTTGGTATTGATGCTGCTGGCGGGTTCAAATTCCACAAGATTGGGTTTCAGCAGAATGCGGCGTCCCCGGATGTCGCCCAGATGCTCCACCAGCAAGCGGCGCATGGTGTCGTAGATGGTCTGGTCGTAGGCAGGAACCCTCAGGATGGAAACGTGCGCCGGCTCACTGGTCCGCAGTTGGACTCCGCACCCGGTCATTATTGCGGCGCCCGCGGCGGCCGTCAGCACTTCGCGTCTGGTGAGTTGGAGTGCCATTTTCAGCCCCAGAAGATATCCGTACCGTTCTGGGTTCGCGCCACGAGCATGTCCAGGGACGTTTCGGGCAGCGTCCGGCGAGCAAGCTGGGGAGGCGGGCAGTAGCCATCGGGCATGCGTCCGTGGGCCATAAGCCCGATACGCAGCCAGTTCAATGCGTCGGCCGACCGGCATTCGCTGAGGAAGCGGCCGGCCACACCCAGGGCGCGCTCGGTTTCGGGGGAGCGCACCCCACGTAGCGCCGCCAGCGCCATTCCAGTGGTCTCGGGGTACGGGGTCGACTCATAGCCCAGCGCGTGCACCGAACCGTGATTCCAGCCGCCGCATTCGCACATGCGCCGCATCAGGAATCCACGGCCTTGTTCGACCCGCCGCCGAATTGCCGGCGAGGGGCGATGCCGCATCTCCTTATCGAGCGCCAGAATGGACAGCGAAGTCGGTCCCACCCAGGCCGCCGTGTCGGGTATCCAGGGCCACCCCGGGAATTGACTGTCGGGATTGCTCGGTTGGCCCAGAAGCCACATGCGCAAACGGAATGTAGCGGAGGATTCTTTCCCGGTGGTGGCCAACAGCCATTCGATGGCGCGCCCATGGGCCGCACTCCCCAGTTGCCCGAAAGGCAGCAGGGCCACTAGCGCCGTCACCCAAGTGCTTTCGCCGAATCCGCTTTGCGGGGGCCAGCCGCCATCGGGCAACTGCGAAGCTCTTAACCAATCCATGCCCCGGCGCGCTGCCTGTAGCTCGCCGGCGGCCAACAGAGCCAGGATGGCGTACACCGTCGGCTCCGTCCAGGAAGTCCCCCGCACGTAGGGCCAACCGCCATCCCGATTCTGTTTGGTCACCACAAGTTCAATCGACATCGTGATCTCGCTGCTGGCGGCGGTCCCAGAGCTACCCGCTTTGTGCCATACGTCGTTCCATGGAAAATCAGCGTGCTGCCCGGCGGCTGCGGCGGCGCGAGAGCAGCATGACGAGCGTTACACCAGCGCCCAGCCAGATGGCTCCTTGAATCGCAAGCTCCATTTGCTTCCTCCTTTCGTGATAATTTGGATGCCCTTCCTGCTTACCGGGGACTCCTGCGAGACCGCCGCCGTTTCAAAAAGAGGATCATGATGCCCCCAGCCGCGATCCAGATTCCCGCCTGCATAATCGTTTCTGTCATTTGTCCGTGCGCTCCTTATCGTGTTAGCCCATTTTTTTCATCATGGGGAAGAGGTACTTGAAGACCTGTAAAAGGCCTGGCCCGGCCGCCACAACCAGCATGGACGGCAGAATGAAAAAGAAAATCGGAAATACCAGTTTGACGCCGACCTTGCCGGCGCGCTCTTCGGCGTCCTGGCGGCGGCGCACGCGCAGGAAATCGGAATGCGTGCGCAGGCTTTCCCCCATGCTGGTGCCGAAGCGGTCGTTCTGCACCAGAATGGCTACCAGCTTGCGGAACTCGGCCTCGCCAGTGCGTTCCGCAAAATTGCGCAATGCCTCGCTGCGACGTTTCCCGTGGCGCATTTCGAGGGTGACCAGGGACATCTCGTCGCTCAGGTCCGGATGGCTGCCGTAGAGTTCGCGGGCGACGTGTTGGATAGCCTGATCCAGGCCTAAGCCGGCCTCGATGGAAACCACCATCAGATCCAACGCGTCGGGCAGCGACAGGCGGAGAACCTCCTGCCGTTTGGCGACCTTCTTTTCCAGGAAGAACCGCGGCAGTATCCAGCCCGCGCCGATGCCGGAGGCCATGAGGCCTAGTTTCATCACCGGAGTAGGGGGCATCTTGGCTTCGAGCATGACGCACGCCACCAGCATCACCAGGGTGCTCACGATGCGCAGGCCATAGAAAACCGCCAGCGCGTTTTCCGAGCGGAAGCCGGCGCGAATCAGATCGATCTTCAGGTTGGCGACTTCCGCCTCCGAAGAGGGGACGCGCGACCCGATGCCGTGAAGGATGGTCACCAGGGTGCTGCCTTCGGGTTCGCTGCCGGTATCGACCAGGTGCTGGGTATCGGCGGTGATGACCGGTCTGCCCAGTTGGTGCATGAACTTGCCGGGCTTGTAGATCAGACGATAACCCACCCAGCTGAGGATGACCATCAGCATGAGGAACGCGCATATCGAAAACAATACCGGATGAACCATATCAGACCTTTATGTTGATGATCTTCTTGATGAAGAAATTGCCCAGAATCTGCGCCGCGATGGCGCCGCCAATGAGATATTTGCCGTCGGAATCTTCGGCCATGCCCTGCAAATAGCCGGGCGCCACAAACAGCAGCGCGAGCATCGTGCCAACCGGCAGGAGGGTGAGGATGGTGGCGGTCATGCGCCCGTGGGCGCTGGCCGCTTTGACTTGTCCCTTCAGGCGGAAGCGTTCGCGGATGACGTAGGCCAGGCGAGAGAGGATTTCGCTCAGGTTTCCACCCGTCTGCTTCTGCAGCAGCACCGACGACGTAAAGAAGCGGACATCCAGCAGCGGAACGCGAACCGAGAAATTCCGCAAAGCAACATCGATGGGCGCGCCCAGGTTTTGCTCGTTGAATAGTGCCCGGAACTCCTGCCCCAGCGGATCGGCCATCTCCTCTCCCAACATTTCCAGGCTGATCGAGAAGGCGTGGCCGGCGCGCATGGAGCGGGCCAGAAAGTCCAGCGATTCGGGGAATTGCTCTTCCAGCAGGTTTAGCCTCTTCTTCCGCTTGGCCCGCACCACCAGATACGGAATGGATCCGAAGAAGAGACCCATGACGACCGCCGTGGCGGCGGCGTTGAACAGGAAGGGCATTAGCAGGCCCAGGCCCACACCCGGAATTATCATCAGCACCATGGACGTCAACAGGCGGGAGGACGACCAGTTCAAGCCGGCCTGCAGGATCTGTTCCTCCGCATGCTTGGAAAAGTGCAGGGCGGCAACCAGCCGTTTGACCCCCGTGGGCTTCTCGGACTCGATTTCCTTAAGCAGGTTGCTGACGCCGACCGCTTCTTCGCCGGAGGCCGTGTGCAGCATGCCTACCACCTGGTTCTTTCGCCGGGCGTCGAAATACTTCATCCCCACGCTGACAGCCAGCAGGCTGAGCGCGAACACGACGACGAAGGAGACCACGACGGATAGGGGCATTAGTTAATCTCCACAACCGTTTGAAACATCTGGGTGGGAAGCACGATGCCGCACTGTTTGAGGCGCTCGTAGAACTTGGGCCGGATGCCGGTGGCCCGGAAACGGCCCCTCACCTTGCCGCTCTCCGTGATGCCGGTCTTTTCGAACAGGAAGACATCCTGCAGGGTGATCACGTCCTGCTCCATGCCGATCACTTCGGTGATGTGGGTGATGCGGCGCGTACCGTCGCTGAAGCGTGAGGTTTGCACGAACAGATCCACGGCGCTGGCGATCTGCTGGCGGATGGAGCGGATTCCCATGTTGGCGTTGGCCATTCCCACCATGACCTCCAGGCGGCCCAGGCCGTCCCGGGGGGTGTTGGCGTGGATCGTCGTGAGCGACCCGTCGTGACCCGTGTTCATCGCCTGCAACATATCCAGGGCTTCTTCGGAACGGACCTCGCCGACGATGATGCGGTCGGGCCGCATACGCAGGGCATTGATGACCAGTTGCCGGATGTGGATCGCGCCCGTGCCTTCCACGTTGGCCGGTCGGGTTTCCATGCGGGCTACATGCGTCTGCTGGAGGCGGAGTTCGGCGGCATCCTCGATGGTTACGATGCGCTCGTCTTCCGGAATGTAGGAGGACAGCGCATTCAACAGGGTGGTCTTACCGGAACCCGTGCCGCCGCAAATCAGGATGTTCAGGCGCGCCTTGACGCAACCCTTCAAGAGTTCCAGCATCCCGTCCGTCAGGGCCATCTTGGCCACCAGATCCTCGCCTTTCATGGCATACCGGCCGAAGCGGCGGATGGACAGCAGAGGGCCATCCACGGCGACCGGCGGAATCGCCGCGTTGACGCGCGAACCATCGGGCAGGCGGGCGTCCACCAGCGGCGACGATTCGTCCACGCGCCTTCCCACCCGGGACACCACTTTTTCGATGATGCGGAGCAGGTGCGCGTCGTCCTTGAATTCCACCGGTGTGCGGTAGAGTTTGCCGCCCCGTTCCACATAGACCAGGTGCGGTGTGGTCACCAGGATGTCACTGATGGTGGGGTCTTGCAGCAGCGGCTCCAGCGGGCCAAGGCCGAAAACCTCATCCAGAATTTCCTCGATGACACGGTCCTTTTCCACCAGGCTGAGGGGCGTCTTCTCTTCCTCCACCAGTTTGGCGACGGCGGCGCGGATCTCCGCCCGCACCCGCTCGCCGGCCATGGAAGACAGCGCTTCCAGATTGATGCGGTCCAGCAGCTTGCGGTGCAGCGTGAACTTCAACTCCTGGTATTCGGGAGTGGAGCCCTCGCGCGTAAAGAGACGATTCACCCAGCCGGTCTCCCGGCTGTCGCCGGACCTTGTTCCCGTATCGATCATGGAAGCCATTGTGGTTTGCCTTTATCCGAATAATGCGAAACGTTTCTTGCCGGTGGGCGCCGGCTTATCTTCTTCCAGATTCGCCAGCTTCTGTGCCAGCCTGGCGATCTGTTTCCCCAGTTCGGAAGTGCGCGAGAGCATCCGGCCCTCCGCGTAGGTTTCATATAACTCGGGATAATCGTTGCTCACCGTGCAAAAAATCGGCGTGCCGAGCATCTTTTCGAGTTCACCCGGGGTGATGTCGAGGCGCTTGGGAGCGCGGTTGAGAATCAATTTGATGCGGTGCTTGCCGTAGCCGCTGTCAATCAGGGTCTGGATGATCTGCTTGGATTGGTGCAGCGCGGGAACCTCCAGCGTGGTGACCAGACAGGCTTCATCGATTTCTTCCAGTGCCGCCATTCCCAGGTGTGTGAGGCTGCGGCCGAGATCGACCACGGTCCAATCGTAGTGGGGGCGCGCGAAGCTCAGAACTTGCCGGATCTGCTCGTCCTTGGGCTGCTGCTTGGAGGCCAGCGCCAGCGGAGAGGAGACGATCTCCACCCCGGGGATGCCATTGGAGACCAGCGCCTTCCAGTAATGAATGTCCAGACGGTGCAGGTTGCTGACCGCGTCCAAAATGGAGTAGACCGACTTGGTTTTGGTGATGAACGCAACCATTCCGGCTTCGAGATCCAGATCGGCGAGCAGGACTCTCTGATTCATGCGGCCCAGTTCGGCGGCCACGTGACAGACCAGTGTGGTGGCGCCGCAGCCCCCCTTGGCGGACATGAAGCCGAGGGACTTGCCGCTCCCTTTGGCTCCTTCGCGGCGGCGGCTGCGCTCCAGGCTGCGCCGTTCCAGCGACTTTTTGAGCGACTCCTGCAACGGCGGGTAGAGATACTCATTGATGCCGGCACGCAGCGAGGAGAGGATAGCGTCGGCCTCCGCGGTGGTGTTGAGCGCGATGATCATGGGGTCGCCGGCCGCCGCCCGTATGGAGGCGACCAGACCCTCGAGAGGCTCCTTCCACCCGCTGATATCGACCAGCACGACGTCGGGGCGCATGCGCTCCAGACGATCCAGGAAATTGCTCACATCGCCCACATCCTGATGTTCGACGATGATGCGGAACGGCAGCTCGGCAAGGGTCGCCTGCGCCTGTTCCCAAAGTTCCCGGTTTTCGATTGCCAGCCCGATGGTCAGCGGATACATGTGGAGTCTCCCGCTCGGCAGGTCACTTCGCGGTGCCTCCGGTGGAGGGCGTCAGGCCCGGGTTCGGCGAGGGCAGCGGCGCGGGTACGGGTACGATTTGGATCGTCTGCATGTTGGCAGGCGGCGCCGCCTGGCCTTCCTTGCGCTGCTCGATTAACTGTTCCACGGGTATCGAATCCGACGGTGGCTTCACCGGAACCGGTCCGGTCTTATCGATGCCTGGCTGGCTCATCTCACCCTCGCTGTTCTTCTCCATGAACTTGACCGGCATGTTGAGCGAGGGCAATGGCTGCCCGGCGGGAATCGGCCGGACCAATTCGGGGGTGACGATGACCAACAGCTCGGAGTTGTTGCGCGCCACCGAGCGGCTGGTGAAAAGCTTGCCGAGCAGCGGGATGTTGGCCAGCCCCGGGATTTTGCTGATGGTCTCCGTGATGGTGTTGTCCATCAGGCCGGCGATGACAAAGCTCTGGCCGCTCTCCAGTTCCACTTCGGTTTGCACCCGGCGCGTGCTCAAGGCGGGGATCGTGGTGCCGGAGATGGTGACCGCGTTGGAGTAATCCAGGGCGCTGACTTCCGGGGAGACCTTGAGCTGAATCGTCCCGCGGGGCGTGATGTGGGGCAGAAAATGGATCCGGATACCGAACTCGCGGAACTGTATGCTGATCGAGTTGCCGGTGGCCCCGGGCTGAACTACTGGAAAGGGAAACTCGCCGCCGGATACGAAACTGGCCTCCTTGCCGTTGATCGCCAGCAGATTCGGCTCCGCCAGGGTTTCCAGCATGCGCTTGGCTTCCAGCGCCTTGATCGATACACCCAAATTGATGTCTTTGCGGAACAACAGAATGTTGAGGGCGTCAGAGAGGCTGACCTTTCCGGTGGTGTCGGCGGTGGGGCCGGAGTATTGTCCGGTGCCGATCACGGTGGTCTGGTTGAATATGCCCGAAGCGAGGCTCATGCCGAGGTCGGAGCTGAGACCGCGGTCCACGTTGCAGAACCGCACCTTTAACAGGATCTGCTCCTCCACCGGAGGAACGTCCACGCGCAGCAGGTTGACCGCTTTGCCGAGCGAGGCGACAATCGACATTACCCGATCGGCGGCGATGACGTCCTTTACGGTGCCGCGCACAAAGGCGGTCTCGTTTTCGAAAGTGACGTTGATCTCTTCGTTGGGGAAATCGCGCGCCAGTTGCTGGCGCACGGCGTCGAGGCGGAGAGGGCTCATGCGCACGGTGAGATCGTACAGCAGGCGGCTGCCGCCTTCCTGCCAGATGATCAGCGAAGTCTCGCCGGGCGCCTTCCCATTGATGAGGACTTCCTTGGCGTTGACTGCCACGGCTTCAATCAGCTCGCCGTTGGCGAAGGAGATCCGCTGGATCTTCATCGGGCTGTCGATGATCAGGCTCTTCCCCACCGTGACCATCAGTTTGCCGGGCGCGCCGGTTGGCGCGGCGGCTTCCTGAACCTTATTGGGGTTCTCATCGCCGCCGGCGCGGCTGGCTGGGGCGTCCCAGAGCCATACGGCCACCAGTAGGACGCTTGCAATACGGAGTCGCGACATTATTTCACCTCCGGAGTTCCGCCGAATTTCTGTTCCCGCTTAGTCTGCCCCGAGATGATCTCCATGACGAAGGGGACCTCTTTAGGTGGAGCGGGGGCCATGGCATGTACCAGGACTGCCCGCGCGGGTACGGGGCGGGGGCGCGAGGCCATTTCGGATGGCGCCGGTTGCACTTTTCCATTGTTGAAGAGGTGCAGCATGGCGGTCCCGGGAGTCTTGGCAATTTCGTGGTCCAGCGGATTGCGCAGAACCAGTTGGATGCTGGTCTGGCTGGCCGCCAGGCTGAGTTGCTCGGCTTGCGTCGGGGTCACCAGCATGTTGATCACCTGCACCATGACGGGCTTGCCTTCCGAGTCCTTCTTGAAATCCTGACCGGCGGAGAGCACTTCGACATTTTGCAGCAAGGTTTGGGTGAGGGTACCCAGATTCGCGTTGCTTCCGGGCGCGCTGCCGGAGATCAGCACATCGACGTGCATGCCCGGCACCACAAAGCCGGCGACGCCCACGACTTCATTAACGCGCACCGCCACGGCGCGCATCCCCGGCGGAATCATGGCGGCCATGCCGCCGCCCGCGCCTTTCGCTGCCAGACGCGAGGCGATAACCGGCTCCTTGGCGAAGATGGCCGTGATGACACCGCGGCCGATAATGTCTTTCACCTGGTTGGTGGAACCCGCGGGGACCGCTCCCGGCCAGTCGGCCACCTTGACGTCATCCTCTTTCAATACAGTGCCGACTTCGAGATCTTTGGTCGCCAGGGCAACCTGCGACATCGCAGGACCGGCGTTGGTGGTCGGCGTCCGGTTGATCAGCACCCGGTAAAGCACCAGGCTGGCGCCCGCTGCCACGAGAAAAGCGAAAGTCAATACACCTACAAATCGTTTATTCATCTGGATCCCTGCTTCGCCCGGCCTGGCCCGACGCCGCCCGCTGCCGGAGTAGACTTGCTCGGGGCCGCCCGTGACGAACAACTTCGCCGCAACGCGCCTCCGACTCTTTTGGCTTTCTTACGCGCCGCGGCCTGCCGCCCGTTTCCCAAGCTGCTGTTACCGGGACATGCCGGCGGCGACCGCAAAAGCGCCGGCATGTCCCGAGTTGCACTAGCTGGCCGATGCGTTGGCCGCGGCGAGCTGCGTGTTGGTCGCGGCCCAGATGCCCTTTACGCTGCCGCCGGCGCCGATAAAGAGCGCTGCCGAAGCCAACGCCACGAAGGCCATTAGCAGGGTATACTCGATGAGATCCTGGCCCTGCTCGTCATTCCATAGATTACGCAAAAACGTCATTGTGTTCGCTCCTAAGTTTTGGGTTTGGTTCCTGTGATCGCGGGATCACTTGTCAAGGTTTTCGTGACCTCGCGATCACGGCCGTCTCCACCGTCACTTTTGGCGGCGGATACTTGAACGCCCACGGTCCGCGATACGGACCGGAATACCAGCGCGATGCCATCGTCATAAACCACGCGCCAGCGGCTGGATTCTTTCAGCGCACCGGTCAAGGGTGCGTTGGGGGGCATTAAAATCGTGTCGACGCCGAAGCCGCTGAGAGTTTTCTCCCAGCCGTACTTCACATTGAGGACGTCGCTGTACTTATCTTCGAAATCGTCGCCGTAGAAATCGCTGCGGCCATCGACAAAGACCTTGTGGCCCGGATAGAGGCGGTAGATGAGATAGTCGCCCCACTCGTCGTGCGTAAAGACGCGCCCGGCCGGGTCGCTGCGCAGCGTGGCAAGAGCGCCGGCGGGATAATATGTCGGATCGAACTCGGCGCGAAACTTCTTAGGGGGGTGCGGCGAGTAGACCACCGCGGCCACCAGCAGCAGGCCCAGGATGCTCACCAGGTGCAAGCGTGCCAAGGCATCGGTCTCTCCGGTCTCTTCCGCCACGCGGTTGAACTTCCGGGCCGCGGCGCGAACCCACCCGGCCACGTTCAGATCCGGCAGGCGGAGCAGCCACTGTTGCATCACCGCCGCCACGGGCGGGGCGGCGACGATCACGAAAATCGGGATATTGCGCGCCGCCAGCAGCGCGCCGTGAGCCCACACGATGAGAAGCAGCGCCTCTGTGAAGCGCCCGCTGCGCAGGTTCGCAATCGATGCGACCACCGCCATGGCGAGCATCGCTTCGAAGAAGATCGCCAGCGGGTGGTGGAAGCTCGGTGAGAGAAATTCTATGATGTGCTGCGAATTCCACGGATCGCGCAGGTACTGGGCCATGTGCACGTGCAAGTGGTACGTATAGGGGTTGATCAGACTGGCGGCGAGGCAGGCCAGCCCACTCAGGAAATAGCGGCGCGCCTTGCGCCACTCGGGCTTGCGGTCCGCCGTGTCAGGTGAGAAGACCAGGCGCAAAACTTCACCGGCGCCATAGATCAGAATCATCAAGGCCCCAACGAAGAAACCGCCGTGCAGGTTGGCCCACAGAACGGTCACCACGGGAAACGCGGCCAGAATCGGCACTCCGAGCACCCGCGTGCGGCCTTCCTCTACCTGTTCCAGCCCGGCATAGAAAAGGACCAGGAACAACAACGTGAACAGATGCGGGCGGGCCAGCCAGTGAATCGACGAAGCCGTGCCGCCGATCATGGTGACCAGGACGGCAACCACGGCACTGGACTTGCGGCGCACCAGAAGGAACAAGGCGCCGAAGGTGACACACAACAGCAGCATGGCGAACATCGCCACCGTCTGCAGTCCACCGAAAGCGTTCAGCTTGGCGAAGAGCACGTCGCTCAGCCACTCCCACGCGAACCACGGCGCGTCCGGTTTCGTGAAAGAGAAGACGTCGCGCACCGGAACCCATCCGTTGGCGATAATCCATTCGCCGGTCCGAATGTGCCAGCCGGTGTCGCAATCGCTGAGCAGCGTCTTCACACCGTTCATGCGCGCGAATAGGAACGCCAGGGGCATGAGAAAGGCGAAGTCCGCCAGCGACGGCAGAAACTTCACGGCGTTGCTTGAGCGCGCTTCCATTTCTCTTGTTCTCTCGTCTCTCAGGCCATCCAGGAACTGGCAACCGGCCGCAGGGCCTCAAACGCTCGAATCCGGTCGTGAAACGACCGAAAATCCATATAGTTGACGCGCAGGGCGATTAACGGGAAATGCTCGGCGGAATTGGTGATCCGCATCACCGCGCCCTGACAATGAATACATTTTTGGCCAAACCCGTGATTGGCCGGCAATTCTATTTCGACGGTGACGATCTGGCCCATCGATGGGATCGGAAGCTCCGCGTCGACACCGCGCCAGGCAATGAGTACGCCGCTACGGCTAATGTTTTCAGTGTGCATGGCGCTTTCCATCCAAAGCGCCGGCGACGAAACATGGCACCGGAGCTTGATTTCGATCCGCAGGCTCTCGCGTCGATTAATAGTTTTCATTTCTTTTACTTCGACACTGCCGAATTTAGCTCTGTCGGGGA
>OCZU010001499.1_pt1 | contig 15326 bp, 13 predicted proteins | sample 1539001 | NCBI WGS metagenome assembly OCZU01 (sample SAMEA3539306, study PRJEB22396) | soil metagenome | biome: tundra; feature: field; material: soil | place: USA | collected 2010-05 | depth 0.15 m | reverse complement strand
ACCTGCTCACCGGTGCGGCGGACCTGCACGCGTTCGGTGCGCAGGACGCCGCGCTTAGCCGCGCCGACGCCGCGGACGCCGAGCTGACCGGGCTGGCCCGCGGGTCCGCAGCAGGAGCAGGACTGGGAGCGGGGCTGTCGGCGGCCGTGGCCGGGCTGACCCTCTGGGGGGTACTCGTGCTCGGCGTCGCCGCCACCGGTGCCGGCACGCTGAGCCGGGTGCCGCTCGCCGTGATCACCCTCACCGCGCTGGCCGCCTTCGAGACGGTGACCAGCCTGCCCACGGCCGCGATCGAGCTCGGCAAGGCCCGGGGCAGCGCCGCCCGGGTGAGCGCTGTGCTCGACGCGCCGGACCCGGTCCGCGACCCGGCCGCGGCACTGCCGTTGCCAGGCGGCCCGCTGCGGGTGACGCTGCGCGGTGCCCAGGTGCGGTATGAGCCGGGCGGCCCGCTAGCCATCGACGGTGTCGATCTCGATCTGGCCGCCGGGCGGCGGGTTGCCCTGGTCGGTCCCAGCGGGGCCGGGAAGTCGACGGTCGCGGCCGTGCTGCTGCGGTTCTGCGACCTGGCGGGCGGCACAGCCACGCTGGGCGGCGCCAGCCTGGCCAGCTATTCCGCCGACGACGTGCGGACCGTGATCAGCGGCTGCGCGCAGGACCCGCACCTGTTCGACACCACGATCCGTGAGAACATCCGGCTGGCCCGGCCGGATGCGAGCGACGACGATCTGGACGCAGTGGCCGCCCGGGCACGGCTGCTTGACTGGATCCGCTCCCTGCCGATGGGGTGGGCAACCCCGGTCGGCCCTCGCGGCGTGGCCGTGTCGGGTGGCGAGCGGCAGCGGATTGCGCTGGCCAGGGCGCTGCTGGCCGATCCCGCGCTGCTCATCCTGGACGAGCCGACCGCGCACCTCGACCCGGCCAGCCGCCGTGCGCTCACCGCGGACCTGCTGGCCGTCACCGAGGACAGGGCGACCCTGCTGATCACCCATGACCTAGCCGGCCTGGACCAGCTCGACGAGATCGTCGTGCTGGACCGGGGGGGAGTGGTGAACCGCGGCACGCACAATGCCCTGCTCATGGAAGGCGGCCTTTATGCCCGCATGTGGGCAGCGGAGCAGGGGGCGTCAGGACTACCCCGCTGAGCGGGTGAGCCGGAATCCGTCCACGATGTCCGCCGTGATGACGATGACCTCGTCCATGTTCCCGGACACCCATGGCCGTAGCGCACGCTGGTACCGGGCGATCTCGCTGGCGTCGATCAGCCGGCTGGCCCGGCCGACGACGATCACGCTCCAGCCGAGATGATCATCCGGGCCGATCATGTCGGCCTCGTAGGCGACCACGGTGCCCGTACCGTCCACAGCCGAGGCGATCACGGTGCCCAGATGTGTCCGGATGATGATCTTGTCGCCCTCCACCATGTGATTGACCGGCCGGATGGCCGGGAGCGCGAAATGGGTGAATACGACGCGGCCCAGGGACGTGCTGCCAAGCAGCCGGAGGGACTCCTCCCGCGTCAGCGCTTCCAGCTGTCTGACGTCCGTGGTCATGGCGCCTCCCCACGTGCCCCCGGCTGAGGCACCAACTGTGTCACGGCGGGGGTCATCCGCCACTAGGGACCAAGGTCCCGGCAAATCGACCGGTGGTCCCCCCCGCGGTTTTGGTCCGCGGGCCTGCGCTCCGCGAGGCCCAATGGTCCCGGCTGGTCGTGCCCAACGCCCTTAGCGATCCACCGCCGAGCGCGGGAGGCTGCTAGTGGAGCCGTAGCAGGACCTGGGCGGCTCGATCGGCGCGATTGCACGGGAGGGCCTAATGACCATCAGAGTTGGCATCAACGGCTTCGGCCGGATCGGCCGCGCGTTCGTACGCAGGACCCTGGAGCGGGACGACATCGAGGTGGTGGCGGTCAACGACATCACCGATGCGGCAGTCCTGGCGCACCTGCTGGCCTTCGACTCGACCTTCGGGCGGCTGGAGCAGGCGGTAACCCACACCGACGATTCCCTCCTGGTGGCGGGGCGCCCGATCCGGGTGCTGGCGCACGCCGACCCGGCCGCGATCGACTGGGCCGGGCTCGGTGTCGACATCGTCATCGAATCCACCGGCCGGTTCCAGGCCCGCGACGACGCGGCCGTGCACCTCAAGAGCGGTGCCCGCAAGGTGCTGCTCTCCTCGCCGGGCAAGGGCGCCGACCTCACCGTGGTGCTGGGGGTCAACACCGCCGACTACGATCCGCACCGCCATGACGTGATCTCGAACGCGTCCTGCACCACGAACTGCGTGGCGCCGATGGCGAAGGTACTGAACGACGCATTCGGCCTGGTTCGCGGGCTTATGACCACCGTGCACGCCTACACAGGGGACCAGAACCTGCTCGATGGGCCGCACAAGGACCCGCGCCGCGCGCGCAGTGCCGCAGTGAGCATCGTGCCGACCACGACCGGCGCGGCGCGCAGCACCGGCCTGGTCATCCCCGAGCTCGCCGGCCGGCTCGACGGTGTTGCCGTGCGGGTTCCGGTCGAGGACGGGTCGCTGACCGACCTCACCGCCGTGCTGGGCCGTGAGGTGACCGTGGATGAGGTCAACGCCGCCTTCCGTGACGCGGCGGCGGGCAGCCTGGCCGGCGTGCTGCGTTACAGCACCGATCCGCTGGTCTCCCGCGACATCATCGGGGACAGCGCCTCCTGCGTGTTCGACTCCGGGCTGACCCAGGCCTCGGGCGACCTGGTCAAGATCTTCGGCTGGTACGACAACGAGTGGGGCTACACATGCCGCCTCGTCGACCTGACGGCGATCGTGGGCAGCCACCTCTGACCGCCTAGACGGGTGCCTGACCGCCCGACTGCCTGACAGCCCGCTGCCGACTAGGGAAAGGAGGCATCCGATGACTGGAGTACGGTCAGCGGCGCTCGCGGGCAATCATTTCCTGCACGGCATGTCAGATGATCATCTGGCCCGGCTGGCGGGGATGGCTTCGCTGGTCACCGTGCCGGCCGGGCACCGCTTCTTCAAGGCCGGCACGGTAGCCACGCATTTCTGGCTCATCCGGGCCGGCCAGGTCGCCGTGGACGTGGACGTGCCGGGAAATGGGCGGATTGTCGTCGAGACCCTCGGCCGCGGCGACATGATCGGCGTTTCCTGGTTCTTCCCGCCGTTCCAGTGGCAGTTCGGTGCGGTGGCCGTGCAGTCCACAGAGGCGTTCGTGCTGGACGCCGCGCGGGTCCGGCAGAGTTGCGCGGAGGATCCAGAGTTCGGCTACCAGATCACCGAGCGGCTGGTCGCGGTGGTCGCCAAACGGCTCCAGGCGACGCGGCGCAGGATGCTCGAATACGGCGCTGACCGGAGTGGGCGTTATGCGTCCGGATAGAGGGTCCTTCGGCCCTAGGTCTGCGCCGCCGCCATGGCGAGACTATGGGCATGTCAGCTGAACGCGGCGGGCCGCGAGCCCGCGGAACAGGGGCTGTGCGAGCGGGAGACACCGCGAGCGAGCCGAAGGGGCGCGGTGCCGCCTGGACGCAGGAGCGAGGAACGAGCGACGAGGGAAGGCGGCGCCTGAAGGCGCCCCGCAGGCGAGCGGGAGACACAGCATGAGCGGCCCGCGGCGCGACATCGCTCCGCTGCCGGACCTGCTGCACGGGGCGGCCCGGGCCGGGCCGGTGCGGGCCAGCCGGCCCGTCTACCTGGACCTGCTGCCGCCCTGCAACGCCGGGTGCCCGGCCGGGGAGAACATCCAGGCGTGGCTGGCGCTCATGCAGGCGGGCCAGCATGAGCGGGCGTGGCGGCAGTTGACCGCCGACAACCCGATGCCGGCCATCCATGGCCGGGTCTGCTACCACCCCTGCGAGACCGCCTGCAACCGGGTCGAACTGGACAGCGCGGTGTCCATCCACGGGGTGGAGCGGTTCCTCGGCGACCTCGCGCTCGAGCAGGGCTGGCGCTTCGACCCGCCTGCCGCCCGCACTGGCCGCCGGGTGCTGATCGTGGGCGGTGGCCCAAGCGGCCTGTCCGCCGCCTACCACCTGGCGCGGGCCGGCCACGAGGTGGAGATCCGCGATCTCAGCGCCGAGCCTGGCGGGATGATGCGTTACGGCATTCCCGCCTACCGGCTGCCCCGGGACGTACTGGCCGGTGAACTGGCCCGGATCGAGGCGCTCGGGGTCACGATCACCTGCGGGCACCGGGTCGAGGACCTCGCCACCGAGCGGGCCGAGGGCGGATTCGACGCGGTATTCGTCGCGGTCGGCGCCCACCTCTCGAAGCGGGTGGACATCCCGGCGAGGGAGGCCGGGCGGATCGTGGACGCGCTGTCGTTCCTGCGCGAGGTCGCCTCCGGCGGCCATCCCGCGATTGGCCGGCGGGTCGCGGTCTACGGCGGCGGCAACACCGCGATGGACGCGGCCAGGGTGGCCCGCCGGCTCGGCGCCGAGGACGCGCTGATCGTGTACCGGCGCACTCGGGCCCAGATGCCTGCTCACGAAGAAGAGGTCCAGGAGGCGGAACGCGAAGGCATCCGCATCAACTGGCTGCACACCATCACGGCCTTTGACGGTCCTCAATTGACGGTCGAGGTGATGGAACTCGACTCCTCGGGCAGGCCGCAGCCGACCGGGCGGTTCGAGACACTGGCCGCGGACACTGTCATCCTGGCCGTCGGCCAGGAGACCGATACCGCATTCCTGCGCCGGGTGCCCGGGGTCGAGTTCGCCAAAGACGGCACGGTGCAGGTGTCACCGTCGATGATGACCGGCTGCCCGGGGCTGTTCGCGGGCGGCGACATGGTGCCCGCCGAGCGGACCGTCACGGTGGGTGTCGGGCACGGCAAGAAGGCCGCCCGGCAGATCGACGCCTACCTGCGGGGGGCGGCGCTGGTCCGTCCCGGCCAGCATCAGACGGTCACCTTCGACATGCTCCACCCCTGGTACTTCAGCGACGCCGGGCAGCGCAACCAGCCCGAACTCGACCCGCGCGACCGGGTCAGCGACTTCACCGAGGTGGTCGGGGGGCTGACCGGGCAGCAGGCGGCCTACGAGGCCGGCCGCTGCCTGTCCTGCGGCAACTGCTTCGAGTGCGACGGCTGCCTGGGCGCGTGCCCCGAGGATGCGGTGATCAAGCTGGGCGAGGGGAATCGGTACCGGTTCGACTACGACCGCTGCACCGGCTGCGGCACCTGCCATGACCAGTGCCCGGTGCACGCCATCGAAATGATCGCGGAGGTTGACTGATGCGCGCCACGGTTGACGGCAACGAGGCGGCGGCCTCGGTGGCCTACCGGCTCAACGAGGTGTGCTGCATCTACCCGATCACGCCGTCCTCGCCCATGGCGGAACTGGCCGACGAGTGGGCCAGCCAGGGCCGCCGCAACGTGTGGGGCACCGTGCCGACCGTGGTGGAGATGCAGAGCGAGGGCGGTGCGGCGGGCGCGCTGCACGGCGCCCTCCAGAGCGGGGCGCTGACCACGACGTTCACCGCCTCGCAGGGCCTGCTGCTGATGATCCCGAACATGTACAAGATCGCCGGGGAGCTCACCCCGGCGGTGCTGCATGTGGCCGCGAGGTCGCTGGCCGCGCAGGGCCTGTCCATCTTCGGTGACCATTCCGACGTGATGGCGGTGCGGCAGACCGGTTTCGCCATGCTCGCCTCCGGCTCGGTTCAGGAGGCACACGACCTTGCGCTGGTCGCCCAGGCGGCCACCCTGGCGACCCGGGTGCCATTCGTGCATTTCTTCGACGGGTTCCGTACTTCCCATGAGCTGAACACGATCGAGCTGCTGACCGACGACGACCTGCGCGCCCTGGTGCCGGCCGACTTGGTACGGGCGCACCGGGGGCGTGGGCTGTCGCCGGACCACCCGTTCATCCGCGGCACGGCGCAGAACCCGGACATCTACTTCCAGGCGCGGGAGACGGTCAACCCGTTCTACGCGCGCATCCCCAACGCGGTGACGGGGGCCATGGACCTGCTGGGCGAGCGGACCGGGCGGCAATACCACCTGGTCGACTACACCGGCCACCCGGATGCCGATCGGGTGCTCGTCCTGATGGGCAGTGGCGCACAGACCGCCGCTGAGACGGTGGCGCACCTCACCGCGCGTGGTGAGCGGGTCGGCGTGGCGCAGATGCGGCTGTTCAACCCGTTCCCGGCCGAGGCGCTGATGGCCGCGCTGCCTGCCAGCACGCGCGCCGTCGCCGTGCTGGACCGGACCAAGGAGCCGGGCTCGCTGGGCGAGCCGCTGTTCCTTGACGTGCTAGCTGCCCTGGCGGAGTCGCACGCGGCGGGCGGCCGTGAGGTCATGCCTGCCGTCATCGGCGGCCGCTATGGGCTGTCGTCCAAGGAATTCACCCCGGGCATGGTCGCGGGGGTGCTGGCCGAACTGGCGCGGGACACGCCGCGGCGGCGGTTCACCATCGGGATCACCGACGACGTGAGCGGCACGAGCCTGCCGTATGACCGGGCGCTGGACATTGAGCCGCCGGACACCGTCCGCGCGGTATTCTTCGGTCTCGGCTCGGACGGGACGGTCGGCGCGAACAAGAACACCATCAAGATCCTGGGCGCGGACGACCGGCTGCACGCCCAGGGTTATTTCGTGTACGACTCGAAGAAGTCAGGCTCCCAGACCGTCTCGCACCTTCGCTTCGGCCCGTCGCCCATTAAGGCGCCCTACCTCGTCCAGCAGGCCGGCTTCGTCGGCTGCCATCAGGCGGGCCTGCTTGAACGGGCCGATGTGCTGGGCCTCGCCGCACCGGGTGCGACGCTGCTGCTGAACAGCTCGCATCCGGCTGAGCAGGTCTGGGACTCGCTACCCCGCCCCGTGCAGGAGCAGATCCTGGCCAAGGGAATCAGCCTGTACACCATCGACGCAGGCCAGGTAGCCAGGGAGGCTGGCCTGGAGGGCCGGACCAACACCGTCTTGCAGACGTGCTTCTTCGCCATCTCCGGGGTGCTGCCCGCCGACGAGGCGATCGGGGCGATCAAGGCGTCGATCGCCAAGACCTACGGCCGGCGCGGCCCCGATGTCGTGGACCGCAACAACGCCGCCGTGGACCAGGCGCTCGCCGCGCTGCACCGCGTCGAGGTCCCGGCCCGGGTGACGGCCACCCGCGGCCTGCCGCCGACTGTCCCCGCGGGCGCACCGGAGTTCGTCCGCACGGTCACCGCGGAGATGATGGCGGGCCGTGGTGACGACCTGCCGGTCAGCGCGCTGCCGGTGGACGGCACCTACCCCAGCGGCACCACGGCCTTCGAGAAGCGCAACGTCTCCGAGCTTGTCGCCGTCTGGGATCCGGACCTGTGCATCCAGTGCGGCAACTGCAGTTTCGTGTGCCCGCACAGCGTGATCCGGTCCAAGTTCTACGACCAGGCGGAGCTGGCCGGGGCACCGGACGGCTTCGCGTCGATGCCGCTGGAGGTGCGCGGCGTCCCGGACACTCGCTACACGCTCCAGGTTTACCTGGAGGACTGCACCGGCTGCGCGCTGTGCGTGGAGGCCTGCCCCGTGTCGGCGCCGGTTGAGCCGGGCCCCGGTGCTGGCCAACACGGTGCGGCCAACCGCAAGGCGATCAACCTCGCCGCGGGTGAGCCGCTGCTGCGGGCCGGGCGGGAGAACATCGCGTTCTTCGAGACCCTGCCGGTCAACGACCGGTCCCGGGTGGATTTCGGCACGGTGCGCGGCACCCAGTTCCTGCAGCCGCTGTTCGAATTCTCGGGTGCCTGCGCCGGCTGCGGCGAGACCCCGTACCTCAAGGTGCTCTCCCAGTTGTTCGGCGACCGGGCCATGATCGCCAATGCCACCGGCTGCTCATCCATCTACGGCGGGAACCTGCCGACCACCCCGTGGACCACGGATGCAGCCGGGCGCGGCCCCGCCTGGTCCAACTCCCTGTTCGAGGACAACGCCGAGTTCGGGCTCGGCTACCGGCTCGCCGCCGACCTGCACCTGAACCTGGCCAGCAGGCGCCTGTCAGAGCTACGGAAGGTACTGGACGCCGACCTGGTCGAGGAGATCCTCAGCGCACCGCAACGGCGCGAATCGGAGTACGCGGCGCAGCGCGAGCGGGTCGCCCGGCTCAAGGGAAGCCTTGATCAGCTGGACGGTGACGATCCGGCCGTGGCGGATCTGCGCAGCGTCCTCGATCACCTGGTCCGGCGCAGCGTGTGGATTGTCGGCGGGGACGGCTGGGCCTACGACATCGGATCCGGTGGTCTTGACCACGTACTGGCCAGCGGGCGCAACGTCAACGTGCTGGTACTCGACACTGAGGTCTACTCCAACACCGGCGGCCAGATGTCGAAGGCAACGCCGCTGGGCGCGGTGGCCAAGTTCGCCGCGGCCGGCAAGAAGATGCCCAAGAAGGACCTCGCCCTGCAGGCGGTCGCCTACGGCAGCGTCTACGTCGCCCGGGTGGCGATGGGCGCCGATCCGCAGCACACGCTGCGGGCCTTCCGGGAGGCGGAGGCGTACGACGGCCCCTCGCTGATCATCGCCTACAGTCACTGCATCGCGCACGGCATCGAGATGCGCGACGGCATGGACCAGCAGTACCGCGCGGTGGCCAGCGGATACTGGCCGCTGATGCGGTACGACCCGGTGCTCCGCGCCGGCGGGCGGAACCCGTTCCTGCTCGATTCACCGCGGCCGCGGCTCGCGCTGACCGAGTACACCCAGCGTGAGCTGCGGTACCGCATCCTGGCCCGGACCGATCCGGCGGAGGCCGAGCGGCTCCAGGCCCTGGCCCAGGAGGCCGTCGACCAGCGCTGGGCGGTCTACGAGGAGATGGCCACTCACGGCCCTGAGAGATTCCCCGCCGACGCGCGCAGGAGCTGATCATGGATTTGACCACCGACTACATGGGCCTGCATCTTCGCAGCCCGCTCGTCGCGTCGGCCTCTCCGCTGGCCAAAACCCTGGCTGGCGTGGAACGGCTGGCTGACGCCGGGGTCGGCGCCGTCGTGCTGCCCTCCCTGTTTGAGGAACAACTGCGCCGCGAGGCGCTGCAGGATGCCCGGCTGGCCGAAGCGGGCACCGAGAGCTTCCCCGAGTCGCTGTCCTACCTGCCGGATGCTCCTGGCCAGGCGGGATCGCGCCGTTATCTGAGCCTGCTGGAACGAGCCGCCGCCGCGGTCGACGTTCCCGTGATCGCCAGCCTCAACGGCGTCACCGCCGGAGGGTGGACCGACTACGCCAGCGCGATGGAGCAGGCGGGCGCGGCGGCGATCGAGCTGAACATCTACTATCTGCCCGGCGACCCGCTCACCCCCGGGCGCGATGTGGAGCAGCGGCACGTCGACGTCCTGGGCACGGTGAAGGCGGCGGTCAGCATTCCGGTCGCGGTCAAGCTGGGCCCCTACTTCAGCTCCATCGGCGAGATCGCGCTGCGCCTCGACAAGTTCGGGGCGGACGGCCTGGTCTTGTTCAACCGGTTCATGCAGCCCGACATCGATCCGGAGACCCTGACCGTGAGCACCGCGCTCGAGCTGTCCAGCCCGGCGGAAGCCAGGCTGCCCCGGGCCTGGATCGCGCTGCTGCGCGGACGGGTCCGTGCCTCGCTGGCCGGAAGCACCGGCGTCGAGGAGGCCGCGGATGTCGCCGCGTACCTGCTGGCCGGCGCCGACGTCGTGATGACGACATCGTCCTTGCTCCGGCACGGCCCCGGCCATGCGGCGGTGCTGCTCGACGGCCTGGCCACGTGGATGAAGCACAAGGGATTCGGTGCGGTCGCCGACCTGCGCGGCCTCCTGCGGGTACCAGCGGGCACGGACCAGGCGGCGTACGGGCGCGGCGGCTACCTCACGGCGATCCAGCAGGCGACCCGTCCCTACCAGAGCAGCGGAGCGACATGGTGAACGGGGGGATCGGCATGACCGGCCCAGCGGTGCTGCCCCGGGGCAGCCTGGATGAATTGATCGCGGCGCTGATCGCGGACGGCTACCGGGTGATCGGGCCGACCGTCCGCGACGAGGCGATCGTCCTGGCCGAGCTCAGCTCCGGCGAGGACCTGCCGTCCGGCTGGGGCGTCGAGAGCGCCCCCGGGCACTACCGGCTGCGCCGGCGCGGGGACGCGGCGGTGTTCGCCCACTCGGCCGGATCGCAGTCGTGGAAGCAGTTCCTGCATCCACCGCGGCAACCGCTCTGGTCCGTCGACGGCGACGGGTTCTCGCCCGCGCCGGAGGAGCCCGTCCGCTACGCCTTCCTGGGCGTGCGCGCATGCGACCTCGCCGCGATCGCGAAGCTCGGCGCCGTCCTGTCCGGCGAGCATCCGGACGGCGCGTTCGTCCGCCGCCGGAAGGGCCTGTTCGTGGTCGCCGCCGGCTGCACGGAGCCGGGTGGTGTGTGCTTCTGCGCGTCGATGGGCACCGGGCCCGCTCCCGGCCCGGGGTACGACCTCGCCCTGACCGAGCGGATCGACGAGTCCGGGCACCGTTTCGTGGTGGACGTCGGGAGTGAGGAGGGCCAGCGGGTCCTCGCCGCGCTCACCCACCGGGCCGCGACGGAGGCCGAGGTCGACGACGCCTCCGCCGCCGTCGCGGCCGCCGCGACGCGCATGGGGCGGCAGATGCCGGCCGGTGACATCGCCGCGCTGCTGCGCGACAGCCGGGAGTCACCGCACTGGGCCGACGTGGCCAGCCGCTGCCTGACCTGCGGCAACTGCACGATGGTCTGCCCTACCTGCTTCTGCACCACCACCGAGGATCTCACCGATCTGGCCGGCGCGACCTGGCAGCGCTCGCAGCGCTGGGCCTCGTGCTTCGAAACGGACTTCTCCTACCTGCACGGCGGCAGCGTACGGGTGTCCGGCGACAGCAAGTACCGGCAATGGATCACGCATAAGCTCAGCACCTGGCACGACCAGTTCGGCGGCTCCGGTTGCGTCGGCTGCGGGCGCTGCATCGCCTGGTGCCCGACCGGGATCGATATCACCGCCGAGGTCGGCCGGCTGGCCGAGCTGCGGGACGCCGGGGACGGTCCCGATGACCAGCGTTGACCAGCTCTCCGGCTTCGCGCTGTTCGACGGGCTGACCGCGGCGCAACGCGCGGCGGTAGCCAGTGCCGCGCAGCCGGTTGAATTCGCCGCCGGCACGCGGTTGTTCGAGGAAGGGCAGCTCGCGCTGGGCTGCTGGCTGATCCGGGCCGGCCAGGTGGCGCTGGAGACGTCATTCCCCGGCCGCGGCCAGTCGGTGGTGCAGACCCTCGGCCCGGGGGACGTGCTGGGCTGGTCATGGCTGGTGCCGCCGCACCACTGGCACTTCACCGCTACCGCGCAGGGGCCGGTCTCGGCGGTCCAGCTGGATACCGCGGCGCTGCGCACGCTCGCGCAGCAGGATCCGGCGCTCGGCTACCCACTGGCCCTGGGACTCATCGAGGTCCTGCTGGCGCGGCTGCAGAGCACCCGGGCCCGGCTGCTCGACCTGTACGGGAGCCCTCGTGAGCGCTGACCGCGAGACGATGCTGCCGGTCCCGTACCGGGTCGTCGAGCGCCACGCCGAGACCCATGACTCGGTCACCTTGCGCATGGAGCCGGCCGGCGAGGCGCTGCCGCCGTTCCAGCCGGGCCAGTTCACCATGCTCTACAGCCGTGGAGTCGGCGAGATCGCGATCTCCATCAGCGGTGACCCGTCGGCCGGTGACGGCTCGCTCACCCAGACCATCCGGGATGTTGGCGCGGTGAGCCGTGCGCTGCACCGGGCCGCGCCCGGCGACCTGGTTGGCGCCAGGGGGCCGTTCGGCGCAGGCTGGGGACTCGACACCGCAGCCGGCCATGACCTGGTGATAGTCGCGGGCGGCGTCGGGCTGGCACCACTCCGGCCGGTTCTTCTCGGCGCCCTGGCCCATCGCGACGCCTACCGCGGGATTGTGCTCATCGCCGGCGCCCGCAGCCCGGCGGAGTTCCTTTTCCGCGACCAGCTCGACGCGTGGGCCGCCATGCCTGGCCTGGAGGTCGAGCTCACCGTGGACCAGCCTGCCGAGGGCTGGAGCGGCCCGGTCGGCTTCGTCACCGAGCCACTCAGCCGGCTGGCGCTGGACCCGGAGCAAACGATCGCGTTCGTGTGCGGGCCGGAACCGATGATGCGGTTCTCGGCGAACGTGCTGATGAGCAAAGGGATCGCGGCGGCCGACATCCGCGTGTCGCTGGAGCGGAACATGAAGTGCGGTGTCGGATTGTGCGGCCACTGCCAGCTCGGCCCGCTGCTGGTCTGCCGCGACGGCCCTGTTGTCGACTACGCGTGTGCCCAGCCCCTGCTCGCCGTCCGGGAGCTCTGATGAACGATCCGCCGACCCTCGCCGTGTGGAAGTTCGCCTCGTGCGACGGCTGCCAGCTGACCCTGCTTGACTGCGAGGATGAGTTGCTGGTCATCGCCGATCAGGTGCGGATCGCGCACTTCCTCGAGGCCTCCAGCCAGGTTCTGCCCGGGCCGTACGACCTCTCGCTGGTCGAGGGCTCGATCACCACTCCCGGCGACGCCGAGCGCATCCTGCGGGTGCGCGAGCAATCGAAGGTCCTGATCACCATCGGCGCCTGCGCGACCGCCGGCGGCATTCAGGCGCTGCGCAACTTTGGCGACGTGAACGAGTTCACGGCGGCCGTCTACGCCAGCCCGCAGTACATCGACACCCTCGCCACCTCGACAGCCATCTCCGCCCACGTGCCGGTCGACTTCGAGCTGCGCGGCTGCCCCATCGACAAGGGCCAGCTTCTCGAGGTGATCTCGGCGTTCCTGGCCGGGCGCAGGCCTGATGTTCCCGACACCAGCGTCTGTACCGAATGCAAGCGCCGGGGGCTGACCTGCGTCATGGTCGCCGACGGCACACCGTGCCTCGGCCCGGTCACCCACGCCGGCTGCGGTGCGCTCTGCCCGGCCGTGCGGCGGGGATGCTACGGCTGCTTCGGGCCGATGACCGGCGCTAACCTGCCCGCGCTGACCGGCCAGCTGCGGGCCTGCGGGATGAGTTCTGGCGCGGTAGACCTGGTCCTGTCCACGTTCAACGTGGCGGCGCCGGGCTTCGCAGAGGGAAGGGACGGCCGGTGACGCACCGCAGCAGGCAGTTGCAAGTGAGCGCGCTGGCCCGGATCGAAGGCGAGGGCGCGCTGCGCGTCGTCGTGGAGGATGGCCAGGTCAGCCGCGCCGAGCTGCAGATCTACGAGCCGCCGCGGTTCTTCGAGGCGTTCCTGCGCGGGCGGCAGCACACCGAGGTCACTGACATCACCTCGCGCATCTGCGGCATCTGCCCGGTCGCCTACCAGACGAGTGCCTGGCTGGCCATCGAGGACGCCTGCGCCGTCAGCGTGGACGAGCGCATCGCGGCCCTGCGCCGGCTGCTGTACTGCGGCGAGTGGATCTCCAGCCACGCGCTGCACATTTACCTGCTGCACGCGCCGGACTTCCTTGGCTACCCGGACGCAGTCGCGCTCGCCCGCGACCACCGGGACCTCGTCGAACGCGGGCTCCGGCTGAAGAAGGCCGGCAACGCCATCCTCGAGGCGGTCGGTGGCCGGGCGATCCACCCAGTCAACCCGCGGGTTGGCGGCTTCTACCGCGCGCCCACCCAGGCCGAGCTGGTCCCGCTGGCCGAGCAGCTGCGTCATGCTCTCGACGACGCGCTGGCGACAGCGGGATGGGTGGCCGGCTTCGATTTCCCGGACGTGGAGCTGGAGCACGAGCTGCTGGCCGTGCATGAGCCGGACCGTTACGCGATCGAGCGCGGGCAGGTCGCCTCCTCAGCCGGCCTCGCCTTCCCGGCCACCGAATTCGGCGACCACGTCGTCGAGCACCAGGTGCCGCACTCCACCGCGCTGCACGCGACGCTGGACGGCCACCGCTACCTCACCGGCCCGCTGGCTCGCTACACCATCAACTCCGGCCAGCTGTCACCCGTCGCCCGGCAGGCGGCCGCCGACGCCGGCCTCGGCCCCGCCTGCCGCAACCCGTTCCGCAGCATCGTGGTCCGCGCGGTCGAGACCGTCTACGCGGCCGACGAAGCGCTACGGATCATCGGGGAGTACGAGCGCCCCGAGCCGTCATACGTCGACGTGCCGCCGAGGGCCGGCGTCGGCCACGGGGTCAGCGAGGCCCCGCGGGGCCTGCTCTACCACCGCTACCAGCTTGACGCCGAGGGCATGATCGAGTCGGCCACCATAGTGCCGCCGACGTCGCAGAACCAGGCCGCGATCGAGGCCGACCTGCGTGATCTGGTATCGGCCAACCTGCGGCTCGACGACGACGCGCTCACCTCGCTGTGTGAACGGTGCATCCGTAACTACGACCCGTGCATCTCCTGCTCGACGCACTTCCTCGAGCTCACGGTGCAGCGCCGGTGACGGCGCCGCGCGCCGTGGTCATCGGGGTCGGCAACCTGTACCGCCGCGACGACGGCATCGGCCAGGCGCTCGTCGCGGCGGTCGGTGAACTGCAGCTGCCGGGCATCGTGCTCACCGTCTCGGATGGAGAGCCGAGCCAGCTGCTCGATGCCTGGTCCGGGGCCGATCTCGCGGTGGTGGTGGACGCGGTGCTGTGCGATCCGCCGGAACCAGGACGAATCCATCGCACCACGCTCGACTCCGCCGCGCCCGGGCCGACCGTTGCCAGCACGCATGGCCTGGGTATCCCGGACGCCATGCGGCTCGCCGAGGCGCTCAACCGCGCGCCGCAACGGCTCGTGGTATTCGCGGTGGAAGCGGCCGACATCGGCTTCGGGCTGGGCCTGTCCCCAGCGGTGGCCGCCTCGCTGCCAGAGCTGACTCGGGCCGTGCAGGCCGAACTCGCGCCCGGCCCCGCCTGATGCCCCCGCCGGCCCGGTCAGTACCAGCCGATCAGCGCCGGCTCGATAGCGCCGGCCGGCCAGCGCAGGCCCGGTCAGCCAGCCGCGCGACCACGGACCACGACGACCGGGCACTCGGCAGCGGCCACGCAGTGCTGGCTTACCGAGCCGACCAGCATTCCGACGAACGCCCCGTGCCCGCTCCTGCCGACGACGAGCAGGTCGGCGTGCCGTGACTCCTCGATCAGCACCTGGGCGGGATGCCCGTACCGGATCTCGCTTTCGATGGGCTCGGCCGACGCGTCTGGGGCCGCCTTGGCGACAGCCTCCGCGAGGGCAGCAGCCCCGCGCTCCTTGACCTCGCTGGTCACCGAAGGCGGGGCCACGCCCACCGGCGGCACCGACGCCGCCGTGGGGTAGTGCCAGGCCATGATCGCCCGGACCGACGCTCCCGCGGCGGCCGCGTAGCGAGCGGCCCAGCGCAGCGCCGCCACCGACTCTTCAGAACCATCCACGCCGACGACCACCAGCGGCCGCGCGTCCCCATTACCCGTCATGGCATCTGCCTCCT
>OCZU010001498.1_pt1 | contig 15343 bp, 13 predicted proteins | sample 1539001 | NCBI WGS metagenome assembly OCZU01 (sample SAMEA3539306, study PRJEB22396) | soil metagenome | biome: tundra; feature: field; material: soil | place: USA | collected 2010-05 | depth 0.15 m | reverse complement strand
TGCCCACGCGGTTATCGCCGATCAACTGCGTCTCCATCAGTTTTCCCGGTACAGCGAGACACATAAAACCCGTTTCTCGTTTCTCGTTTCTCGTTGGGGGCGCTCGATCGGTCAGGCGACCGAACCAGAAACCAGAAACGAGAAACCAGAAACGTCTTTTAATAAGCGATTGACTGTCATCCGCGCAAAGCTGGCCGCCATCCCTAAACTGGCCTGGACACTCGGCGACAAACCGATCCCGAGCCCGATTCTTTCGGGCTCGAGACCGATCATTGCAATGTCCTTCGGTGTTTCTCCGAGCAATTCCAAGGCCGCAAGAATCTGCGGAGCGCTTCCCTCGTGCGCGGTCGTAGCTGAACGACCGCCCATCCGCATCAGTTCCTCACCGCGTAAAACGTGAACCGCGCCGGGCTTGTCACCCAAACGGATGGCATCCAGGAACACTACGGCTTTGCGTCCTTCAAATACACCCAGCAACGCAAGACCTTGCGTCCCACCATCCACGAACTCCACTTGCGGCCCCCAGGCGGAGGCGAGGGACGACAGCTTGGACAGTAGCTCCTGTCCAGCGCCATCGTCCGCCATCAGTGGGTTCCCCAACCCCAATAACAAGACCGGCGCGGTCTGGCCCGATTCAACTGATCCACTTGTCCGCATCGTGGTCTCCCGGTTCGTAGAACTTCGGACCAGCAATGATGGAATCAACGATCCCATTTTTGTAGAGGACAGAATCGTAGATCGCGATGTAGAGGTGCAACACCACAAACACTACGATCAACCAAGCTACTAAGTGATGCCACATGTGAACGCGGAACGAACCGCCCAGCAGAGGAGTGGTCCAGCCAACCAGTTTGTCCCAGAATCCTCCTGGGTTCGATTCTCCATAAAGGGCGAAGCCGGTAACTCCCTCGAATCCGCACATCGCGAAAAATGCGACGTAGGAAATTCCGGCTAGCGAGTTGTGCCCGATATTGATGTGCCCGCGCTCCAAGTGCGTATACTCCACCACCTGCCCGAACACTGCCTTGTACCAGGACCTTCGCCAGAAGAACGGGAAGCCCGACCGGGCGTAGTTGTTCCCCACAAAGAACCAATACACCCGGATCGCGATACCCACCAGCAAAGCGTACGCGAAGGCGAAGTGCAGCAGCCGTATTTTCCCCATCAGGAAATGGTTGTAGGCTTCTCCATTCGGCGCGGCGACGGGACTCGCGATAAACAGGCCCGTAAGGAACAGAACGCCGATCGCAATGGCATTCACCCAGTGGGAAAGGCGAACCGGGAACTCCCACACATAGCGCCGGCGCTCGATCGGATCCAAATTGGCCGGAGGAGCATTGGGTTGAGCAATGGTCGCCATATCATCCTCCTATCGCACCACTACTTCGGCGAGTGTTTCCCCGTCCGGACTGGTGACGTGCGTCGCGCAGGCCAGACACGGATCGAACGAATGGATGGTCCGCAGGATCTCTACGGGCCGTTTCGGATCGGCCATCGGCGTTCCGATCAGCGCCGCTTCATAAGCGCCGCGTTGTCCCTGGCCATCTTTCGGCGATGCGTTCCAGGTGCTCGGAACCACGATTTGATAATTGGCGATCTTCTCGTCCTTGATATGGATCCAGTGTCCCAGCGCGCCGCGTGGGGCTTCTTCCGGACCAAAACCTTTGCAGTCCGCGGGCCAGGTTTTCGGATCCCAGAATTTGGTGTCGGCCGTGACCGTGTCGCCGGCCTTGAGATTAGCGATCAAACGGTCGTATTCTTCGAGCAACCACCCTGCCGCCAGCTTGGTTTCAAGCCCGCGTGCAGCGGTGCGGCCAAGTGTTGAAAACAACGCGGCGGGCGTCAGCTTCAACTTGCCCAGCGCATCCACCACGACGTCTTTGATGTCGGTACGTCCACTCGCGAAGCCTACTAACAGCCTTGCCAGCGGCCCCACTTCCATCGCGTGGCCCTTCCACCTTGGCGCCTTCACGAATGAGTAAGTGGCCTTTTCATCCAACTGCGCGTACGGCGGTTGCGGACCCGTGTAGTCGGGATCCGTTACGCCTTCCCAGGGATGCAACGCCTTTTTCCCGTTCGGATATTTGTACCAGGAATGATCCACCTGTTCCTGAATCTGATTGGTATCGGCCAGGTCAACCGGCAGCACCTCCGAGAGGTTCTTGTTGAGGATGATGCCGCGCGGAAACCGGAAGTGTGACGGATCGTTGATGCCGTTCTGCGGGATGTCGCCATACGCCATGTAATTCCCGATCCCGCCGCCATAGGTGGTCCACTCAGGATAGAACGAAGCGATAGCCATCAAATCGGGAACATACAGCCCTTCCACGATTTGTTGCGCGCCTTTGATCAAGTCGCGCACGTACTCCAATCGCTCCATGTTGATGGCGTTGTCGCCCTGCATATTAATGGCACAGGCTACGCCGCCCACCAGATAATGCGGGTGCGGATTCTTTCCACCAAAGATGGTGTGAATCTTGATCACTTCCTTCTGCCACTTCAGTGCTTCCAGATAGTGCGCCACCGCCATCAGGTTCGCTTCGGGCGGCAATTTATAGGCTGGATGACCCCAGTAAGCATTCTGGAAAATTCCGAGCTGTCCGGAATCCACAAACTTCTTGATGGTGTTCTTGATATCGGAAAAGTATCCGGGCGAAGATGTTGGCCAGCTCGGCGACACCTTTTGCGCGAGCCCGGCGGTTGCAGCCGGATCCGCTTTGAGCGCCGACACAATGTCCACCCAGTCCAGCGCATGCAGGTGATAAAAGTGAATCACGTGATCCTGGACATACTGCGTCAGCGCCATGATGTTGCGGATGATCTCCGCATTCTTGGGGATGGTAATGCCGACGGCATTCTCTACCGCCCGCACTGAGGCCAACGCGTGCACCGTGGTACACACGCCGCAGATGCGCTCGCAGAATGCCCAGGCATCGCGGGGATCGCGACCCTGCAAAATCACTTCGATGCCCCGCCACATGGTGCCGGAGGAGATTGCGTCGCCGATGACATTGTGATCATCGAGAATGGCTTCCACCCTCAAGTGACCTTCGATGCGCGTTACCGGATCCACTACTACGCGTGTTGACATGGCTTACTCCTTCTCCCCCGCCTGACCCGCGCCGTCCTCGGGCGTCTTCAGTTTGCTGGCTTGTTTGCGCGCCGCCATCGTAATCAGGTGCGCGCCCACGCCGACTCCGGCGATAACCGTCAAAGTCTTGCCGATCTGGTCCGGAGTGGAGTCGATCCCAGGCACCACGACATTGGACAGCCTCTGATAGAACGGACCGTTGTCCCAGAAATTGTCTTCCGCGCATCCAATGCAGGGATTTCCGGAATTGACGGGCCAGCCTTGACCGCAATTCCACTTGAACGTGGAGCAGGAGTTGAACGTCGTGGGCCCGCGGCACCCCATTTTGTACAGGCACCAGCCTTTGCGGGCTCCTTCATCGTCCCAAGCCTCGACGAACTGTCCGGAGTCGAAGAACGCACGCCGGTAGCACTTGTCATGCAGCCGCTGGCCGTAAAACATTTTCGGCCGGCCCTGCCGGTCCAACTCGGGCAGCGCGTCGAAGGTAAGGATGTAGGTGAGCACGCCGGTCATCACTTCCGCGATGGGCGGGCAGCCGGGCACGTTGATTATCGGCTTGCCGGTGATGAGTTTTCGGACCGGCATTGCGCCAGTCGGATTGGGCCTGGCGGCCTGGATGCAGCCGTTCGAGGCGCACGAACCCCACGCCACGATGGCCTTGGCGTCCGCGGCGGTCTCCTGGAGAACCTTCAGGAACGATTCCCCGCCGACGGTGCAATACACGCCACCGTCTTTCGTGGGTGCGTTGCCTTCCACGGCCAGCAGGTATTGGCCCTTGTAATCCTTCATGATCTTGCGGCGAATCTCTTCCACTTGAAATCCGGCGGCTGCCTGCAGCGTGTCGTCGTAGTCAAGCGAAACCATGTTCAGGAGAATGTCCTGAGCGATGGGGTGCGATGAGCGAATGAACGATTCGCTACAACAGGTGCATTCCAGTCCGTGCAGCCAGAGTACGGGAATTCGTGGCTTGGTCTCCATGGCGGCAACAACCTTGGGGACGAATGCGGCGCTTAGACCCAAGGCCGCGGCGGACTGTGTGCAAAATTTCAGGAAATCTCGGCGATCGACTCCATGTCTCTGGAGGACCTGGTAGGTAGTGAATTGGTCCGAAGGCTCCACGGCCTTACCTCCTTCGGTTATTACAGCGGCCAATAAGTGCGCTTCTCATACGAGGATCGGCGCGAAACAGTCACGGGAATGCATGTCGAAGGCCATGCCCGAGATCGAGTGTAAAATAGCGCTTTTGTCAAGATCGGGATACTACAGTGAGGAAATTCCCACAGCGATTTGAGCAATATCACCCATCAGTGCGCACTTTCAGAAATAGCGATGCCCTGGGGCATATTCCGCAATACCATCAGCCCACCTTGTTTTTTCAAGTACATCCGATGGCCAATCACTTGCAGTCCGCGTAGGGCAAGCCTCCGGCTTGCTAATTGGGGGAGATAAACCAAATGAGCAACGCATCCTTCCGAACCGAGCGGCCGATCTACCAGGATCATCTTCCCCCCTGTAATCATGCCTGTCCGGCGGGTGAAAACATCCAAGCCTGGCTCAATCGCGCGGAGGTTGCAGATTACCAGGGAGCTTGGGAATCGCTGGTGCGCGATAACCCCCTACCTGCCATCATGGGCCGCGTCTGTTACCACCCGTGCGAATCGGCTTGCAATCGGGCCCAAAAGGATCAGGCGGTGAGTATTCACGCCGTCGAGCGCTTCCTGGGGGATGAGGCGATCCGGCGCGGTTGGCAATTCACGGCGGGCGCCCCAAGCGGCAAACAAGTATTGGTGATCGGTTCCGGACCATCTGGTCTATCGGCGGCCTATCATCTGGCGCGCTTCGGGCACAAAGTAACCATTTACGAAGCCGGACCCACGGCGGGCGGCATGATGCGAGTGGGCATCCCGAAGTATCGCCTGCCGCGCGAAGTTTTGGACGCCGAAATCGCTCGGATCGAAAACATGGGGGTTACCATCCGCCTCAACACCAAGGTGGACGACCTGGATCGAGTGATGGCCGAGGGCAAGTTCGACGCGGCGTTTCTGGCGGTGGGCGCTCACGTGGCCAAACGCGCTTACATTCCGGCCGGCGACGCGTGCAAGATCCTGGATGCGCTCTCTCTGTTGCGGGATGTGGATCGCGGCGATCCGCCGCTGCTGGGGCGACGCGTCCTGATATATGGCGGCGGCAACACGGCGCTAGATGCTGCCCGCACCGCCAAACGGCTGGGAGCCACCGAAACCCTGATCGTGTATCGCCGGAATCGCGAGAAAATGCCGGCTCACAATTTTGAAGTGGAGGAGGCGATCGAGGAGGGCATCCAGTTCAAATGGCTCTCCACCATCAAGCAAGCCGGCGATACCACCTTCACTGTAGAAAAGATGCAACTCGACGCCAAGGGATTTCCGCAACCCACGGGCGAGTTCGAAACCATCGAAGCCGATTCGCTGGTGCTCGCGCTCGGCCAGGATGTGGACTTGAGTTTCCTGAAGCAAGTCCAAGGACTCGAGATCTCGGACGGCGTCGTGAAGGTGGACGCGCGTATGATGACTGGCCATCCCGGCATCTTCGCCGGCGGTGACATGGTGCCGGCGGAACGAACCGTGACAGTCGCCGTTGGTCATGGCAAGAAAGCCGCGCGGAACATCGACACGTATCTCCGTGGCGAGGTTTATGCGGCTCCTTCAAAGCATGATCTGGCGGGCTCGGAAAGAATTAATGCCTGGTACTATCCGGACGCGCCGGTAACGGTGCAACCAGTGCTCGAGAACATTCGCCGCCAGACTACTTTCGAAGAAGTGGTCAGTGGGCTGGATGAGACCAATGCGCTTTTTGAGGCGCGGCGCTGCTTGTCCTGCGGCAACTGCTTTGAGTGCGACTCTTGCTTTACGGTGTGCCCCGAGACTGCCGTGATCAAACTCGGCCCCGGAAAGCGCTATGAGTTCGACTATAACTACTGCACGGGCTGCGGCAATTGCGCCTCCGAGTGCCCTTGCGGAGCCATAGACATGGTTGCGGAGCCGGCTGGATGAAAACACCGATCGATCAATTACTGGCCGAGCACCGGATTATCGAAAAGGCGCTGCGCGCGCTGGCCGGCCTGTGCGAGAGGCTGGAGCGCGGCGAGCAAGTGGATCCGGACGCATTTGATCGAATCTTCGAATTCCTGATGACGTTTGCCGATCGCCGTCACCATCAGAAGGAAGAGAAATGCCTGTTCCCGGCGCTCGGCGCGCAGGGGGTGCCACGCGATCGCGGCCCCATCGGAGTGATACTCCAGGAACATTGCACAGGTCGCGCTTTGATCGCGCAAATGAGGCGCGCTGTGAGCGCTCACGCGAACGACCAGTTCATCGAGGCTGCCCGCGCTTATGTGGACCTGTTGAGCGAGCATATCCAGAAAGAGGACAACGTGCTCTTTCGCGTTGCGCAGACGCTGCTGGACGAGCGCTCCATGCGGTCGCTCCAGGACGATTTCAATCAGGCTGAGGCGGAGCTGCCGGGATCGCTCGCCAAGTACGAGCAGGAAGCCCAGGAAATGGAACGCGCCTGGGCCGTTTAGCGGCCTACGCTTCAGAGCAGACCGTACAGCAGCGCTTTCCAGCGGGGAATATCGATTTCCCAGTGGACTAAAGCGTTGGGACCTTTGCCAAGCAGCGGCGCCCAGACCGCACGATTGCGTTCGTCACCGGCCACGTTCAGCCGATCCACCACCGTCATGCCGCGCGTCAGTTCGCTGTCTGTTTCGACGTCAACGTAGTGGCTGCTCGAGCGCGTGGAGATAGATGGATCGAGCGCAATGGCCATAGCGGTGGGATCGGGCAGGCAGATTCCGATTTCACCGGTCTGCAGGCGGTTCGCTTCCATGGCGGTGCGGTTGCAGTTGATGGCGAAGCGAGCGAGATCGGTATCGAGCGATAGGACGTAATCGATATCTGCGGCGGTGAGGTTCGCTTCGCCGCGGCAAAGATGCCAGCCGACCAGCTCAATGGGAAGGCCTGAACGCAGCACGGCACGCGCGGCCTCCGGATCCACCCACATGTTGTATTCGGCGGCGGGAGTAACGTTGCCTTCGGTGCAGGGGTTACCGCCCATGACCACGCAGCGGCTGACGTTCTTGACGATGCCCGGCGATCGCGCCAGAGCGAGCGCGACATTGGTGAGCGGGCCCAGAGTGACGACGACAATGCCAGGATTTGCGGAAATGACGTCGACGATGGCGTCAACGGCGTGCTTCGATTCCCTCTTTCGTACTGGCGGCGGATAGCCCTGATCGCCCAAGCCGTCGCGGCCGTGAAACCATTGTGCGCTTTGGTGCGGGCGCATGAGCGGACGCGCCTCACCGGCGTAAACAGGCACGGACGATCCGCACAGCTCGGCAGTATAGAGCGCGTTGCGGGTGGCTTGATCGAGCGGGACGTTGCCGGCCACGACAGTGATTGCGGCCACGTGGACATGGGGCGATCGCAGGGCCATGATGAGAGCCACCGCGTCGTCAGATGCGGTGTCAGTGTCGATGAGGAAGGTTCGGGGCATTTGATTTGTAGGACAAGCCTCCGGCTTGTCCTAAGCAAGCCGGAGGCTTGCACTACGGGGACGGGGACGGGGACGGCGGCGAAGATGGAGACGACGGGGCGTCCGGCGGTTTGGCGTCTTTGTTTCCATTCAGAAAACGATCGAACCAGTACAACTGCCAGTTGAGACTCTCCACCAAGTGTTTGGGCTCGCCGGTGCGGGTGAGGTTGTGGTTCTCACGCGGGAAGATGACGAACTCGGCGGTTACGCCGTAGTGCTTCAGGGCGCGAAACCACTGCTCGCCTTGTTCCAGCGGCACGCGATAGTCGTTATCGGAATGAAGAATCAAAGTGGGAGTTTTGACGTTGCTCGCATATTTCAGCGGCGACGCGTTCCAGTACTGATTGAAATCGTCGAACAGAAAACCCTTGAAGTCGTCTTCGTGGCCGTAGGCGCCATCGCGCGTACCGTCATCGCTGGTGAAATTCGACACGCTACGCAGCGTGACGGCAGCCTTGAAGCGATCGGTGTGACCCACAATCCAGTTGGTCATGTAGCCACCGTAACTGCCGCCGGTAACTCCCAGCCGGTCCCGGTCGATCCAGGAATTCTGCTTCAGCACCGCGTCGACTCCCGCCATGATGTCCTGGTAGTCCATTCCGCCCCAATTGTTGACGATGCCGCGCTCAAACTTCTGCCCGTAGCCTGTCGAACCGCGCGGATTGCAGAAGAAGACCGCGTAGCCCCGGGCCGCGTAAACCTGAAATTCGTGATACCAGTCCACGCCGTACTGTCCGGCGGGACCTCCATGAATGCTGAGGATCATTGGATATTTCTTGTCCGGCTGCCAACCTATCGGCTTAACCAGAAAGCCGTCGATAGCCCAATGATCGGTGCTGTCATAAGGTAGCCGTTCCACCTTCGCCGAGTCGAGTTCGTGCCACAATTTCGCATTGACGTGCGTCAACTGGCGCTCACCGGCGCCATCCAGGCCGGCCACGTAGAGATCGTCCAGGTGCTCAAAATCGTTCGCGAGATAGGTCATCACGCCGGCCTTTTCGTTGATGTCGAAGGCGTGAACGGAGCGCTCGCCATGAGTGACAGGGGTGACGGAATGGCCGGCGAGGTCGACACCAAAGATCTGCGTGGTGCCCTTGAATCCGGATTCGAAACGCAAGTTGTTCGGGCCGGGTCCCCAGTGGAGTCCAACGGGAATCAGGTCGAGATTGTCCACCACCAGACTGGACGGCGCAGCGCCCTTGGCATCCGCCACGTAGAGCTTTGGAAACTGGCGGCGAGTGGTCCGGCCGGCGAAAACAATCCGCTGGCCGTCAGGCGACCAACGCGGGAGATCGTCTTCAAACGCGTGGTCGGAAATTTTGGTGAGCGCGCCGCCCGAAGCCGAAATCACCCACACGTCGGTGTTATGGCTGTCATCGTATTCGTGGCCGGTCCGATCCGACACAAATGCAATGTGTGCGCCATCCGGCGACCATTGCGGATCGGTATCGTTCCAGTCGTCACCCGACGTGATTTGCTGATCTTGGCCCGAAGCCGCATCCACTACCCACAGATGGCTGCGCTTGTCGTCGTACCAACCCGTGTCATTGAACTTATACAAGATGTGCCGGTAATGGCGGACATCGCTCCTGTGGGCGTCGCGTGGGACTTGATCGCTGGGACCAACGCGGCTGACGGCGACGAATCGCTTCCCGTCCGGCGACCATTGAAACACAGTAACGCCGTTTTTCAGATGGCTCGCCACTTGCGCTTCTCCGCCATCCATATTGAGGATGCAGATCTGTGAACGGGCTGGTTCGGCTGGTGCACCCGCGCCACTCGGAGCCGGCTCCGGCGCTTCCACATTGCGGGCAGAAAGAAAGGCCAGCCGCGAACCATCGGGGCTCCAGCGCGGCGAATTCGAATTGAGACCCTCGGCAGTGAGACGGCGCGGAGTGGACAGGCCGTCCACCGCAACCAGCCAGATGGACGAATTCCGGCGATTCTTTTTCTGATCGATGGCGGTAAGAACGTAGGCCACTTGCCGGCCGTCCGGCGAGATCCGTGCATCGCTGATGAATTGGAACGCGAAATAATCCTCGGCTGTGATTCCACGATTCGCGGCCGCGGAAACTGAAAAGACGAGCGCGATTACTACGAACGAGACTACGCGGCGAGAGAGCATTGTCACCATCCTGGACGATTGTCGAACCGGTAAGGGATCTCATCGGTATCGATCGGTAGCCGGTACACATCTGGATCATCGTGCTGATAAGCGCGCGTGGGCATACTGACAAACAAAGCGTCGGTAGTCCCAATATTCTGGTGCGCGTGAAAGACGTAGGCGGGAATCACCATCAAGTTACGGTCCAGGTCGGTGCGGTAAATCTCATTCACTAATCCATAGGTCGGCGAATCTGGACGGCTGTCATAAAGCACCACCTTCACCTGTCCCTGGCTGATAAAAATTCGATCATCATGCAGATGGTGAACATGCCAGCCCTTGATTTTGCCGGGCCGGATGGTGAACTGATAGACATAGACCACCGGCGCTTCGAGCGGCGCCGCGTAGGGGGTGTGGATCTCGCATAGCGTCCCACGATCATCGATGTGCGTGACGGCCGATCGAACGATTACACCGTCGATGAGCCGCGCCAACGGCTGGCCATCCACAGTTACGGTCTGCTTGTCCTTTTTTGGACTGGAAGCTGTCATTTCGTCTATCACTCCAAACCCCGCATTTTACGGTACTGTGTTATCTGCCATCCCGGCGTGTGCGGAGAAGGTGGCGGCGGAAGAAACGGCGCTTCAATAGGCAACCTTCGCAGATGAACCCACGCGACGCCAAACATCTCCTTCAGCAGAAACCAAGGCTCGCTCCGGATTCTCTCGAGGTACGCCTTTTGCTCATGCCAGGGCTTCTCAATGTAGCAGTTCTTCCTCAGCGCCGAGTTGAATTTGAACACAGTCAACTCATTAGTAGACACAAATCGAAATCCTTCCAGGAAAGCTTGATAGCCGAACTCGCACTCGGGGTTCCTCCAAATCGTGCGATAGTCCCGCCATTCCCCTATTCGTTCGTAGACCTCGCGCGTAACCATCAGCCCCGACGGAGGTAAACACTTCACGGCGTCATAACCGGTGGCCGGATAAATTCCGTGGACAAGCCGGTAATTTGTTCCCCTGGGTCCGATCATTTCCGTGAGCGACGAGGCAATGTCGGCGGGGGTTGAAACGATAGCCCGGAGCAAAGTGCGGAGATGGTCTGGATGCCAGATGTCGTCATGGCCTAGAAAGGCGATGTATCGGCCGCGTGACATAGCGAGGCCAGCATTCACAGGGGCGGACTGATGGCCGGAGTTGGACGGTAGATTGTGCCAACGAATTCGCGCGTCGCCGAAGTCGTTCGTCACCGCTTCGGAATCGTCTGTACATCCGTCCCCTACCACCAGGAGCTCGAAATCCTGCTCGGTCTGCCACAGCACGCTGTGGATCGCCATCCGCAAAACGTTGCTCCGGTTAAAAGTGGGAATAATGACGGATACCAGAGGTTCGCCCGGCGGCATGTCTCGCACAATTCGCAGCTTCGGTCTTGGCCGGAAGATGTACTTCAGCGAGCGGCCGAGCAGCATCCACAGCTCTTCGTGACTGAGGTATTCGGTGACGCGTTGAAAGCTGGTGACAGGCACAGCGCTAGGAAACAAGTTTAGCTTATCAGCAGCCTTCCGGGATCAGTTGCCAAGCGGCGCGGAAAAGGCTTTCACCGCCAGTTTGGGGCTGCCGTCGGCACGAAACAAGCCGTAGTTCATCTCTGGATCAGTCGAGTTATTGGCATCCCGCAGCGTGTACCAATACAGGCGTTCGACGTAGGGCGTACGCGCCAGAAACGTTCGTGCCTCGCTCAAATATTGAGCTTGCCAGGCCTCGCTTACTGATCCAGGACCGTTCGTGTAGCAACCCATTTCCGTAATCCAAACCGGCTTCGCGACGTCGCCGTTAGAATCCATTACATACCGGATTCCTAGCAACGCGTCCGCGAGCCAATCCTCGAGCGTGCCCTCGCCATAGGCGTGGTACGCAACGGCGTCGAAAAAAGCTCCGCCTCCACCCTGGTAAATCTGGCTCAGGAAATCGGCGGCTGAAACAGAGTCCGCAATGCTGCTGCTATTGCCGGGGCTCAGCCCACCCAGGATCACCTTCGCTTTCGGATTCGCCGCCTTCACTGTCAGGAAGGTTTTCTTGAGTAGATCCGTGTAGGCGTCGACACCTACTGCGGGTCTCCAGAAAAACGAAGTGTTTGGCTCGTTCCACACTTCCCACGCTTGAATCTGTGGATATCGCCCGGCCAGATTAGCCGCGTAGGCGGCAAAGGCATCTGGATCCTTCGGTGGATAGTTGATCACGGCTTGCAAATCTTGACCAATCTCTTGAGACATCGAAAGCGGAACGCCATCGACCAGAATTCCAGCGGATTGCCAGATCGCCTCCGCTACCGGGTGGCCCGGAACCCGATCGACGTTGAAGAAAAGCTCGACCGAGGTCCCGGCCAGGTTCGAGATATCGGCAGTGAGCGTGGAAAGAGTCCCGTCCGGTCCTTTCTGGATGCTAGCCAGGCTGGGGAAGTCGGTTCCTTTCAGGTATGTCACCGAAAAATTGGCGCGTGTCCGAGTGTCGAGACCTTGAAGAAAACCAACCTTCGCCCAAAGCACCAGCGAATGCCCCGCAGGGACTTGAAATTGAATGCCACCGTGGACAAAGCCGCCTTCGGTCGTCGGGGTGACTGCTACCACGCGGGGATAAGTTTGTCCGTCATCGAGCGTCACATTCCAGAGGTATTTTGCGGTTCCTTGGGAGCCGGCCGATCCCCAGGGCAACGGCCCTACTGCGGTATCCCACGAGACGTTGAATGGGCTGATTTCCGTGAAGTCGAAATCAACCGGCATGGACGATTCATTCAGGGACGAGTATGCCAGGATGCCCAGTATTGGTACACCAGCCTCGGTGGCCGCGGCAACCTGCGAATCGTAGTAGTCCGGAGTGTCGGCAACCTTGTGCCAGTAGAAGGTCATTCGCAAGGGAACGGGCGACGGGCTGAGTTGTCCAAGCATTTGGGCATCTCCAGCGCCAAATCCATAATGATTGACGCCCAACGTCTGTGCGCTGGTTATCGCGGCCGCCAACGCCAACACGCCGGCCATACGCGCTCCCTGAAATAGGTTCATGGGCACTCGTTTGTAGATTTTTAACTTTTGCTCTTACCGAGTTAGCGCAATCGGGGATGAAACTGCATCATTGCGAGCACTTTTTAGTACTGGCCACTGTCCCCTTACTAAGAAAGCCGTGAAAAAATCGGTTGGCAGGCGAAAACGCCTGCCCCACCCAAACCGTACCTTGCACGTCAATGTGGGGCAGACGCTTCCGTCTGCCAACCTGCGATTCATTCCGTTTTTTCACGGCGCGTCAGCCAGGGACAATGGTCGGTATAATCGCGGGGAGCGAGAAGGAGGCGACAAGTGCGAATTGCTAGTCTATTTCTGAGTTTGGGACTATTGCATGGGGCGGACGTTACGGTGGGGACGGCCGTTGCTCGATCGGGACAGAAGGCCACCGGGTTTATTCAGGTGCCGGGCGGAGTGGATGCGGCGCTGGACATTCCGGTCATCGTTGTCAACGGCGCCCAGCCCGGTCCCACGCTAGCGCTTCTGGCCGGCGCGCATGGGACCGAGTACGCGTCGATCATCGCGTTGATGAAACTGGCGGAGGCAGCCGATCCCTCCACCGTCTCGGGAACCTTGATCGTGGTCCCGCTTCTAAACGTCGCATCGTTCCTGCAAAAAGTGCCCCATCTGAATCCCGTAGACGGCAAGAACATGAACCGGCTCTATCCTGGAAAGCCCGACGGAACCCAAACGGAGCGGGCGCTGTGGGCGATTACCAAACAGGTGCTCGAAAAGTGCGACTACCTGATTGACTTCCACGGAGGAGATTTGGACGAGAACATGCGCAAGTATTCCTACTGGCCGGACACCGGCAACGACCGTTTGGATCAAACCTCGCGCGGGATGGTGCTTGCGTTCGGCTTCGATCACATTATCATCCAACACAACCACCCCACCGATCCTCGGACTCCCGGCGTCACCACAGTCACACGGCAGGCGCAGAACCTTGGGAAACCGGCGATCGCCGTTGAGGCGGGCCATGCCGGCACCACGCACGCAGAAGATGTGGATGCGCTGATGGGCGGCTGCTGGCAGGTAATGCGCCACCTTAAGATGTTGCCCGGTGTTGCGACGCGTGTGGAGCACCCTTTGTGGATCGGCCGCTATGCGGTGGTCACTAGCGATCGAGACGGCGTATTCTTTCCGTTGGTGGTGCCGGAAGCTTATGTCAAACAGGGAACCACGATCGGGTACATGACGGACTTTTTCGGAAACAAGGTGTGGGATGTTACGGCGCCGCTATCGGGCGTCGTGATTTACATCGGCGCCGTGCCATCCATGAAGAAAGGCGACAACATAGGGTACATCGGCGAGATAGCCGCAAATGACCCACAGTAACGCTACTTCTCGTTTTCGACTACCAGGTCGTTGGTCACTGAAAAGACGCTTGGGACACCGTTGGCCTTTATGCCAATCAGGTTCTTGTCCCCCTGGTTGGCCACCACGCCTTCCAGAGTCACGTGCCCGTTCTTGACGATGATGTGAATGGAGGGCAACGCGCGATATCCATAGCGCGTGGATATAGAGGGATCGCCATAAATGGCTCGGTATTCCGCCATCCGGATCTGGTCGTCCATAGGCGAGAGCGGCAGCACTTCGATGTTGTTGATCACCTGCTGGACACCCGGGATTTTTTTCACCACTCGCCCGGCATCGTCTTTCAGCGTGGGTTTGACGACAGCGCCCAACAATGTCACAGTCCCGCCGTCCAGTTTGAATGCGAGATCGTCGAAGATGTTGTAATACGGAAGCATCACGAGTTCGTGCCGGACGTGCTTTGCGATCTCGGTCTCATCCGGATCGCCTACGAAGGCATCCTGGTGGTTTTTGTCATGTTTCTGGGCGAAGCTTGCTGGAACCACTAGCAAAACTGCCAGTGTCAAGCCGGCTGTAAGTGATTTAGTTGGCATTTGATGTCCCTTCCCCTCCGTTTGACTTCTTTCGTGGATATAAGGTTACTACATCACTTATAAACATCGCGCTTCAGATCGTCCGGCAAGTCGGACAACTTACCTAACATTTCGTAAGTCTTCACCACCGCCCAGTCCACGATGCGTTCTCCGGCGCCCGGTTCCACCCAGGTGCTGGCGCTCGCCGCTCCGTAGCCGCCGCGCGAGGTTGCCGAGATGGTGGGGAAATAGCCGTGGTAGCCGTTGGTATAACCAAAAAACAAAGCCGTGGTTGCAGGACACCGATCGCGCCAGTTCTTCTGAAAATCGACGAACGGTTCTCCAGGAACGGTCGCTATTGCGATCTGATGATTGATCAGAACCGCCGTGACGCGGCTCTCAATCACGGGATGAATCGGCGAACCCATCAGATCCAGCGTTTTGGGCCCCAGGAACTTCAGCAGTCCCGCCTGGAACTTTTCCTGGCTCCAGCGCAGCTTGAAATTCAATGTCTCCTCGCGAAAGTCGATGCTCGCCGCGGGAACATTTTCCGTGTGAATTTCTTTCGCCACGCGGGCTGCTTCAACACCCAGCCGTTGACCGGTCCAATCTCGCATTTTGACGGCGTC
>OCZU010001496.1_pt1 | contig 15350 bp, 8 predicted proteins | sample 1539001 | NCBI WGS metagenome assembly OCZU01 (sample SAMEA3539306, study PRJEB22396) | soil metagenome | biome: tundra; feature: field; material: soil | place: USA | collected 2010-05 | depth 0.15 m | reverse complement strand
AGAACTAGTGATCGATAGGCATCGAGACACCCATCTCACGGTGTGATCTTGCCAGGCCGGCCATTCCTGCATAGCGTTTACTCGTTCAGCGAGCAGCTGCAATCCGCCGGTGGAACTTGCGCTTTCAGAAAATCGGCCACGCGCTTGTAAGCGTCGATTTGATTTTCAACGCGAGCGAAGCCGTGGCCCTCATTCTCATAGACTTTGTATTCGACCACCCCGCCGCGCTTCTTGACCGCATCCACCACCTGCTGCGCTTCTTCCTTGGGACAGCGAGGATCGTTCCCGCCCGCCAACAAATACAGCGGCGCCTTGATCTGGTCCACGAAGTTGATGGGCGAACGATCTTCGTACAGCGCTTTGTTCTTCTCCAGATCGCCCATGGTCGCAAGGTCCGACTGCTGCAGCACCGGGTCTTCGTTCTGAATCTCGGTGAACCAGTTCACAAAGGGAACAATCGGAACGCCCGCCGCCCACACCGCGGGAGCCTTGGTGACGCCCATCATCGTCATGTAACCGCCATAGCTGCCGCCCATCAGAATCAGCTTCTTGGGATCGACGTAGCCAGTCTGCTTGATCCAATCGGCGGCCGCGAGCACATCCTGCAAATCGCCGCCGCCCATATCGAAAAGATTCGCCTGCTGAAATTCTTTTCCGTACCCAGTCGATCCGCGATAGTTAGGCGCGATCACAATGTAGCCCTGGTTGGCCATGTACTGGACGAAGCGATTGAAGGTGTTCATCGTCTGCGCAGTGGGACCGCCGTGAACGTACACAATCGCGGGATGCTCGCCGTTGCGCGGCAGGTTATAGGGCACATAAACGAACGCGGAGATCGTCCACTTACCATCTTTGCTCGGATAGTGAACAAGGTAAGGTTCGACCATGTCCTCGGAGCGCACGCCGCCCACCAGCGAATGTGTAAGTTGATGCGATGGGTCGTGTGGCGCGAGCGCCCCCGCCCGCGTGCTCTTGATCTTTGCCGCTTCATCGGAAATGGTATAGACCCACAAATCGCCGGGAGCGTTTGCGCCAGTGTGCGAGTAGAGCATCCGCAAACCGTCGCGAGTGAAGGGCGAAGGCCTGCCAGCAGCATGGTTCACTCCTTTAGGCAGCAGCAGGGCGCGTGCCTTTCCGGATACGATGTCATACAGGTAGATATCGGTGTTGCCATCTACATTCGCGGTGTAAGTCAGAAACTTGCCATCGGGAGAAAAGCTCTCGCCAGAAACTTCCCACTTATCGTTCGTGAGCCAGCGGATTTTCTTGCTCGCGATTTCAAGCAAGCCGACGTTGTCGTAACCGTCGCCGGCATTGGAGGTAATCAGAACGTTCTTGCCATCGGGCGAAACGTCATTAGCCGAGTAAGTATATTCGCCATCGTGCGGCGTCAGCAGCGTGCTTTGCGCGCTTGCAACATCGACCAGAAAAATATTCGAGTCCGTCCCTTTCGACTGCTCCTGCGTGTAGACGATGAACTCACCGTCCGCCGACCAGATGGGCGCGACGTTCATGCGATCTTTGGCGGTTCCGGTGGTCAGGTGCTTCACTTCGCGCATGAGCGTGTCATAAACGTCTATCTCGAACACTGACGACGTCTTAGGCTTGACCATGTAGGCGAGATAGCGCCCATCGTACGACCATGTGGGACTTTCCTCCGCGACCTCGCGGGTATTAGTCAGGTTCACGACCTGTCCAGTTTTGGGCGACACCAGAAAAATATCCCATTGCTCGTCGCCGTCGTAATCGGACATATAGGCAATCCACTTGCCGTCCGGAGACCAAGTCGGGCTGGTCTGGCGCTGATCGCTCACCGTAAGTTGCATCGGCCATCCGCCGTCGGAAGGCACGAGCCAGAGATTATTGCGGCCGCTCAGGTTACTGACAAAGGCAACCGTCTTCCCATCCGGCGCCCAGGTCGAACCGCCCACCTGGCGCGTCGTGTAAAGCTTCTCGATCGAAAGACTCTTCTCGACGCGGGCATCGGGTTTGGAAGCGATCTGTTTCGGGTCAGTGATAGCCTGAGGTGCAAGCAGAGTCTGAGATGTTGCCAGGATGCTCGTCATCATCGGTACGACCATAACAAACAGGCTAAGAATGCGCATGGCGCCTCGAAATTAATTCGTGAGTGTGGAAAGTTTAGCATCGTCAACAGGCTCCAGAGCAATGCTACTCGACCGTCACCTGATAGTCGCGGCCTCCCCAGAGCGCCGTATTTGTCCAGTAGAACGTGAAAATTACTTGGCGGCCCGTGGCAAGAGTTTCCGTCGGCAGATCGACGTAGTGAAGGTTCCATCCACTTTCCTCGGAGTTGCTGTCCTCACAGGTTTGCCAGTTGTCAAAGCTCCAGTGCACCATGGCCGGTTCCATCAAAAGAATCCGAAGCTTCTTTCCGCACGGCATCGTACGCGGCTTGTTGTTGAAACGCCAGTTGAAGTACTGCGCCGATACTTTCTTCGTTAGATAGCGTTCCACCGTTTGCGGAGGCTGATCGAAAATCTTGCCGTCGACGAGCGACCGCCGCAGCTTGATGTATTCGGAGTGAGCCCACACCAGCGGGCACGCCGACCCCGTCCCTTTTCCGATAAACAACTCGCGCTCCGGGATGTCGGTTGTGTCCCACACTTGTTCGGGAATCAGGCGGCTTGCTCCCGTCGAACTTTCCATCACGCCTAGCAAGGCCTCGGCGGAAGCGGCGCGTCCAGCGGCCAGTTCATAGTGGGCGCGTTCACCCGCCAGCAGCGGCCATGGGCGACCGATCCCCGTGCCGTCGAACGGAGATCCATCCTGGTGCTCCCCGTAGCCGTCGCCGTTGTAGCGGTACCAGCCCGGACCCTGCGGAAGTTTTGCGCGCAACAGTTCATCGACGACTTTGATCGTGTTCACCATTCGCGGATCGTCGGGTGCCCGCAAGCCGAAGCGCACCAGAGCCAGCGCATCCGGACTGACGATCTCGACCGCCGGCGCATTCGACCGGCCGATGGCACGATTCTTGATGGGAACGAATCCCTGCAGCGGCGAGGCGGCTCCGTCTTCGTCTGGTGGTGCGATGCGTACGTAGTAACCGTCGACTCCGGCCTGGCGCGCCAAATCGCTGTTCACGGCATACGTCCAGCGTTCGATGTTGTCGTTCCAGGTGTCGGCATTCTGGCGCAGAAATTCCGCGGACTCGGCCTCGCCCATCGACTGCTCGAGATCGGCGGCAATCAGCAAGGCGGAGATTTCGGCGGCCAGCGTGAACGGCGAATAGCCGCCGTCTTCTTCCCAGCGATCTTGCTGCGTCACGGGGCCATTGACCACAATGAATGCCGCCGCTTTGCGCACCATCGGCCACCAGCGACGGCTCTCACCGAAGCAGCGGGGCGATTCGCGGCGCAGCAGATCGACCAGCAAAATCGGAAAGGCGGTCTCGTCCATTTGCGAGCCGCTCCAATACGGACGCCCATCCAACCACATGTTCTGCGCCCAATGCCCGTCGGCTTCCTGAGTGGCCTCAAGATAATGCAACACACGCAGCGCATCGTCGTGAGCGCCCGCCGCCAGCAATCCGCCGGCACTCTCGACCAGATCGCGCGGCCAGATAAGGTGGTAACCACCGAGGTCTTCGTCGCCTTTGTTGAAGCCCCACGGAATAGAGAGGCTGGCGATGATGCCTCCCAGGAAGTCTTTGGATTCGTGCGTGCGCAGAACCACCACGCTGGCCCGGTACAAATCTTTTTCTCGCGGCTTCTCATCGAGCTGCTTCAGTGTCCGCTGCCAGTTCTGCCAGTGAAAGACGTAGTCTTTGCGGGTCTTTTCGTAAGACGTGAGCAGGGAAGAGAGGGTTTGCTGACCGGCTTCCGCCCAGATTCCGCCAAAGCCGAGGGCGAGGATGAACTCGCCGTTACAGGCGGCCAGGTCGATTTCGGCGGTCAGCGCGATGTTCCCGTTTTCCGCACGCTCATATTCCCATGTCATCTGGAAATGTTGCGAGAGGTCCTGCCAGCCGTCCGATACGCCGACAAATCCGACGGAACGTTTTAACCATGGCGCGGAACAGCCCAGGGCAAGCGCGCTGGATTCGCGCTGGGCAAAAAGCATGGGCTTTCCCTTGTAATCGCCTGTCCAGCCCGTATTGCCGTATCCGAAATTAGCTAGGTGCGAAGCCAACAGTGCGTAGAGGCGGTAGTCGCGCAGATTCCCCTGGAGCGGTACGAATCGAATTTTCTGCAACAGCACGTTTCGCCACGGATCGGTCAGCACTTCCTTTTCGATCCGGTACCGGCCCTGCATGCACGTATTGGCCAGTTCATAGATCGGCACTCCCGGTTCGATCGGGAGGTTCTGGAAGGTACAATGCCTCTTTTCTTCGGAGAAGAAGCCACGACCGTCGCTGACGATCAGGCCGAAGTCGCGGGTGCAGGCTTGATCCACCCGGGGAAAATAAATCTCATTGAGAATGCCGTGACTCAGCGTGAACCAAACCCTGCTGTGGAGGTTCAGCGCCGTGCCTACTCCGGTCTTGGCGCTCGAAGTCCAGCGGGGCTCGATTCCGGGCCAGCCCGGCGCATAACTGGGTGCCTCACGATGATCATCGCTCACAGTGGATCTCCTCCACCGTCAAGCAGTTTGCCAGAAGATGCGGATTTGTGCTCGTTTGCCACGAAAACAAGGAAAGGCGCATCTAATACACACATGTTTGGATGCCCCCTCATCCGTGTTCGACCCCGGTTTGGCTCGTGTGCGAAGGGGATCCTGGTCACAGTCTTAGCCGCTGCCACACTCGTGCTGCTGATGGCCGTTCCCGGGGCGGCTGCCGAGCTTTCTTCGGACGGTCTTCCCTTTGCCGATCTGCCCTCGGCGAGGCTCGATCGCGGATTCTTCCGGCTCTACGATCTGGATTTTAGCGGCGCGCAAAAAGAATTCGAGTCGTGGGAAAAACTGAACCCCGAGAATCCCATGGGGCCGGCGAGCGAGGCGGCTGGCATCTTGTTTTCCGAATTCAACCGGCTCGGCGTGCTCGAAGCACAGTTCTACGAGAGCGACTCGATCTTCAACGCGCGGAAGAAGTATGAAGCCGACCCGGGACAACGCGCCCGTTTCGAGCAGCAACTCGGCCGCGCTGAAGACCTGGCAAAGTCCAAGCTGAGCCGCGACGCTCGGGACCGCGACGCGCTGCTGGCGATGACGTTTGCCAATGGCTTGCGCTCCGACTTTGCCGCGCTCATCGAAAAGCGCAATTTGGCCTCGCTTCGTTACACCAAGCAGGCAACGGCCTGGGCCGGCCAACTGCTCGCGGCCGATCCCAGTTGCTACGACGCTCACCTGGCTGGCGGCGTCAGCCGTTACATCATAGGATCGATGGCCGCTCCGGTGCGTTGGGTGCTGCGCCTCGGGGGCGTTACGGGGGATAAGGCTGGCGGCATCGCCGAACTCCAGACGACCGCAGCCCAAGGCCATCTCCTCGCCCCATTCGCGCGCATCCTGCTGGCCATCGCCTACGTCCGCGAGAAGGAGTTGCCGCGCGCGCGTGAGCTCCTGCTGGCGTTGCAACGAGACTTCCCCAACAACACTCTCTTCGGCCGGGAACTCACACGGCTCGACCAGAACGGCAGCCGCTAAGTATTGGAGATCGAGTACGTTCATCAGAAATTCACCCCGCTGTAACCTTCCTTTAATACTCCGCCCATAAAACTGTTGCTTCGCCCATAAAACAAAACTGCAAACCTAAATCAGGCACGAGGAGGACTCATCGAGTGATAAGTCGCATCGCGCTGCTGTTGGCAGGTCTTGCGCTGGCGCTGCCCGTCATGGGGCAGACCACGCTGAATGGAGCGGGCGCCACCTTCCCGTATCCCATGTATTCCAAGTGGTTCAGCGAATACAACAAGCTGCACTCAGACGTGCAGATCAACTACCAGTCGATTGGCAGCGGCGGCGGCATTCGCCAGGTTTTGAACGGCACGGTCGACTTCGGAGCCAGCGATGGCCCCATGTCCGACGAACAACTGGCGCAGGCCAAGACCAAGATCCTGCACATCCCCACCGTGCTGGGTGCGGTCGTGCCTGCCTACAACGTCCCGGGGATCAGCGGAGAAATCAAGTTCACTCCCGAAGCTCTGGCCGGTATTTTTCTCGGAAAGGTCCAGAAGTGGAACGACGCTGCCATTACGCAGGCCAATCCCGGCGTCAATTTTCCGGACAAGCCGATCATCGTAATCTACCGCTCCGACGGCAGCGGAACCACGTTCATCTTCACCGACTATCTCTCCAAGATCAGTAAAGATTGGAGCAATACCGTCGGGAAGGGAACATCAGTCAAGTGGCAGATTGGGATGGGCGGCAAAGGCAACGAAGGTGTGGCCGGACAAATTCGGCAGTTGCAGGGCTCGATCGGCTACGTCGAACTGGTCTATGCAGTAGAAAACAAGATTACGTACGGATCGATCAAGAACGCCGCCGGCAATTTCGTGAAAGCTTCGCTCGATGGAGTAACCGAAGCGGCTGCCTCGTCGCCAAAAATGCCCGCCGATTTTCGCGTCTCGATCACGAATGCACCCGGCAAAACGGCATACCCCATTTCCAGTTTTACCTGGCTCCTAATTCCTGTACAGGCCAAGGACCCGAAGAAAGGGAAGATCATCGCCGATTTTCTGGACTGGATGGCCAGCGACGGTCAAAAGATGACAAGCCAGCTCAGTTATGCGCCGCTACCGCAAAACGTGGTGGAGAAAGTGAAGGCGGCCATCAAGCAGATCCACTAAAGCAGCGATGGAAGTTCTGGGGCGTTTAGCCTTCCTATCCGACACATTTATTTTTTCAGGAGATGAAAACAATGAAACGAATCATGGTTGTGGTGCTGTCGATGTTGGTCGCGGGGAGCGTGATCGCGGCACAAGCCCAGCAAGATACGGCCACTTCGACGGCGACGAAGATCCCGCGAAAAAAAGTCGTCGCCAAAAAAACTGGCCCAACTGTTTCCGAGCAGCTCAGTGAGATGAAGCAGGCGATCGATGCTCAGCAGCAGCAGATCAAGCAGTTGAGCGATTTGGTTCAGAGCCGCGATCAAAAGATTCAGCAACTGGAACAGCGCCTCGATCAGAGCCAAACTGCAGCTGTGCAGGCGCAGACCAAGGCGGATACTGCCGTGGCTCAAACGACCGACCAACAGCAGACGGTGATGGCGCTCAGGAGCGACGTCACCGACTTGAAGACCACCGCCACGAACTCCGCGTTGACTTTGCAGGAAACTCAGAAGCGTATGGGGGATCTGGAGAGCCCGCTCGCCATCCGTTACAAAGGAATCACCATCACTCCCGGCGGATTCCTGGCGGGTGAATCCGTGTATCGCAGTCGGGCGACAGGTGGGGATGCTACTCCCTTTAACAGTATTTTCATGCCTGGCAGCGGCGCGAACAGGATTTCTGAATTCTTTGGTTCCGGCCGCCAGTCGCAAATCACGATGCGAGCTGATGGCAAGGTCGGCGACATGAAGCTCACCGGCTATTATGAAGCTGACTTTCTTGCGGCTGGCACTACTTCAAACAATAACCAGACGAACAGTTACGCCCTGCGTCAACGCCAGGCATGGGGCCAGGTTGCGTTTGACAATGGCTGGTCCTTCGTTGCCGGTCAGATGTGGACTTTGCTGACGGAAAACAGGAAGGGCATCGACAACCTAAGCACCGCCAGGCCGATGACCATCGACCCGAATTATAATGTCGGCTTCAGTTTTGCGCGGCAGTACGGCGCCCGCGTGGTCAAAAACTTCAATGATCGTTTCTGGCTGGCAGCGTCGTTGGAAAATCCTCAGACTACCTTCACGGCAACCAATGCTAATAGCAATTTCGCCTTGGGCAGTGACGGTGTGGGTGCCGGACTCTACAATCCCGGCATCACTGCTTGTAGCACCACCACCGTCAACAACCCCACCCCCGGCGGCAACCCCATCTCCACCACCACCTGTACCAACGCATCCAACTATTCCTTCAACGCCATGCCCGACATTATCGTCAAGGCGGCCGCTGAACCCGGTTTCGGCCATTATGAAGTGTTCGGTATCTTCAGTAGGTTCCGCGACCGCGTTTATCCCTGCGCGGTAGCGTCGCAGGACCCGACATTGTGCGGTGCCACCAATTCGGTGACAGGAGCTTACAACTACTCCAGGAACGCGGGTGGAGTGGGAGGGAATGCCCGCTTCAGCGTGGCCCACAAGCATGTGGACTTCGGGCTTCACGCCCTTTATGGGAACGGCATAGGCCGCTACAGCGCGTCCGGTCTGCCGGATGCCACCGTCGATCCCTTTGGCAAGCTGGTTCCGCTACGCAGCTATCAGGGTCTGGCCACACTGGAATTTCACTATCCCAAGCTCGATGTGTACTTCAATGGCGGCGAGGACTATTCGGGACACCGCTATCAAACTGACACCCTTGGTACCGGCAAGGTGGTGGGGTATGGCGCCCCAAGCTACGCTGACGGGGGCTGCTACACCGAAACCTTGCCTTCGTCGTCGAGCCCTGGTGGTTACAATTTTGGAAGCCTCGGCAGTTGCAGTGGCCAGACTCAAAGCGTAATCGAAGGCACGTTCGGGTTCTGGATCAAACCCTACAACGGGCCCAAGGGCAGACTTCAGTTCGGCCCGCAGTATTCCTACATAAGCCGAAACGCGTGGACGGGCGCCGGCGCTACGGCGGGCACCTTCGTAGCGCCACACGGAATCGACAACGTGTTCTATACCTCTTTCCGCTACTATTTGCCGTAGCGCGTGCGCAACCCTCGCCCCCGGAATTCTCTCCTTTGCTCTGGGGGCGAGGGACTGTTTTCAAAGCCGGGAACGGCCCTCCATTCGCTCTCGAACCTGAGAATCTTTGGTTCTTCGAACTGCAATTGGATGCACACTCTCCCTTGCTGTGAATTGGCAGCCCTGTCCGTAAGTTGCTAAAAGCACGAGGTGTAGCCGATGCTTCCGCCGCCTGGCGGAATGGAACGGCAGATGCTATCTCGGTAATATTGATAAAGTCTATTAATACAATAGACTTTATGGAATAATTACTGACCGGGGGTTGCCACGTTGCGGCCTCCGATTGCGAACAGTTTTTTCCCCAATGTGCTGCGCGACTGAAACTAAGAAGAAACTGAAACTAAGAAGAAGAGGACTGCATTCATGAAGGCAATCAAGCACCTATTTCTCGCTATCCTGACGCTGGCTGCACTGGCAAGCGGCGCTTGGCCACAAGCCTCGGACTCTACCGCACCCGCTCCAAGGAAGAAGCACAAGCCCGTAGCCGCGGCGCCAGCGCCGCCTGCGATAACCGCTGCCGACATTCAGGCGTTGAAAGACGGCCTGGCCGCCCAGCAGCAGCAAATCCAGCAACTCACGCAGCAATTGCAGCAGGCGCAGCAGAACTGGCAGCAGGCGCAGGCCGCCGCAAGCGACGCTGCCAACAAGGCCGCTGCCGCGCAAACCCAGGCCAGCCAACAGCAGCAGACGGTGGTTGAGCTGAAGAGCGACGTGGCCGACCTCAAGACGTCCGCCACCAACGCGGCCTTGACGCTGCAAGAGACCGAGAAGAATTTCTCCGCCTTTCAGAGCCCTACCACGCTCCATATCAAGGGCATCAGCATTACCCCCGGTGGTTTTGCGGAAGCCGCGTTTGTGCGTCGCTCACGGGAACTGGGAGCGGACCTTCCCACTCCCTTCAATTCGCTCACCATGCCCGGCGCTTCGCAGAACCATCTCTCCGACTTCTTCGGCTCCGCCCGCCAGTCCCGGCCTACGATCTTTATTGCGGGCCGCTTGAAAAATGTGGAACTTTCCAGCTACATGTCGGTCGACTTTCTCGCTGCTGGTGTGACCTCCACCTCTACCCAGACCAATGGCTACACTCCTCGTCTTCGCCAGGCCTGGGGCCAAGTCAAGTTTGACAATGGCTGGAAATTCCTTGGCGGCCAGATGTGGAGTCTGGTGACCGAGAACAAAGTGGGAATCGCGCCCAGCGACGACATCGGCAGAGTCAACGATGCCCGGCCCAGTACCATCGATCCGAGTTACAACGTCGGCTTCACTTTCGCGCGGCAGTACGGGATTCGCCTAACTAAAGACTTCGGTGATAAATTTTCCGTCGCGGTCGCCATGGAAAACGCGCAAGGCACGCTCACCACGCACGGCAACGCCAACAATTTCCTGCTCGGCGAGGCGGGCGACAGCAAGAGCTACAACACGTTGGGGACTTACACCGCCAATCCCGCACCCGACATCATCGCCAAGGCCGCCTTTGATCCCGGCTTTGGGCACTACGAGATCTTCGGCTTGGTCGACCGCTTCACAGACCGTATCTTCCCCTGCGTGTTGAACTACGGGACCGCGGCCTGCGGAGGTCTGAGCGGACCTCCCACCACCGCCATCAACGCCTACAACGCCTCCAAAGAAGGCGGCGGCTTTGGCGCCAACGCTCGCTGGAGATTTGCCAACAACCGAGTCGTTTTCGGTTTGCATGGCTTCGGAGGCAGCGGTGTCGGCCGTTATGGTGCAGCTCAACTTTCCGATCTTTCGATCAACGCGAACGGAACCGTTCATCTGATCAAGGGCTATCAGGGTTTGACCACGCTGGAGTGGCGCGGTAAGAAACTCGACCTCTACTCCTACGTCGGAGCGGAGTACGCCGCCCGCACCGATGACTCTTATGTCTCGAGCGCTGGCAAAACGGTGCACGTCGGCTACGGCTCGCCCTTCTTCAACAATTACGGCTGCAACACCGAATTGCCTCCCACCGCGAACACCGGCTTCACTCCCATTGCTCCCGCCAATTGCACCAGCGACACGCGGGCGGTGATTGAGGGCACGGCCGGCTTCTGGTACCGCTTCTACAACGGCCCCAAGGGCAGGTTCCAGTTCGGCACGCAGTACTCCTATGTGACTCGTCAGACCTGGTCCGGCGCCAACTCCGCCGGCGCGCCAGGAGCGCTCTCGCCGGAAGGACTCGACAACATGGTCTTCACCTCGTTCCGCTACTACTTGCCGTAAGACGGCGAATCAGCTACACCTTCGAATCGCACTCTCCATGCGGTTCGGGGTCTCAATCACAGGGCGCCTGATGCAAACCGGCGCCCTTTTCCCATTACCTTCGCCCTACGAACTGCGAGCAACCCCAACCTCTGCCTGCTCGCAGCTCGAAGCCCGCAGCTCGCAGCGATCTTGGTATACTATCAGGTCGGGTTGCCCCACCAAGTTACCTCCCGAACGGCAATCGACGTTCCACTTTGACGACATGGTTGGACAAACTCCAAGCCATCGCGCGCCCCTTTTTAACCGCGAAGCATCGTGGCTGAAATTTAATTGGCGCGTGCTCGAAGAAGCCGGAGATCTCCGTAATCCGCTGCTCGAACGCGTGAAATTTCTGGCCATCTCCGCCAACAATTTGGATGAATTCTTCGAGGTCCGGGTCGGCGGCCTGTTGCAACAACTCGAAGACGGCCACAACTCCACCACCGCCGACGGGCTCACCATGGTGGAGGAGCGGGAACTGATCAAAGACGCAACGCACGAGTTCGTCGAAGAACAATATTCATGCTGGAACGAGCGCCTGCGGCCGGAACTGGCGGAGCAGGGAATTCGCGTCCTCGGCATCGACGAACTGGATGAAGCGGCATTGGCATTCGTGGACGGCTACTGCGATCGGGAGCTCGATCCGTTGCTCACTCCGGTCACGGTGGACCCGGCGCATCCTTTTCCTCGTGTCATCAACAAAGCGCTGTGCGTGGCGTTGTTGCTGCGCCGCCGCCGCCGTTCTTCGCTCACTTATACCGGAGTCGTAACCGTTCCCCGGGCGCTGCCGCGATTGGTCCGTCTGCCGTCCCAGGGGACCATCGATTTCATTTTTCTTGCCGACCTGGTCGTCCACCATGCCGTGCGGATGTATCAGGGCTACGACATCGTTTCTTCCGCCGCCTTCCGCGTTACCCGTAACAGCAACCTCTACCTCCAGGAAGAAGAATCGCGCAGTCTGCTGGAATCGGTACGCGCCGAATTGCACAACCGGCGCAGGGGAGACGCGGTGCGCATGGAGATCGAGTCCGAGGCCGACCCGGAGATTATCGAGCGCCTGGGCACGGTGTTCGAACTTGATCGCTGGCAGATTTTCCCGGTCAACGGCCCGGTGAATCTTTCGCGCCTGTTCAATATCTACGACGGAGCGGCACGGCCGGATTTGAAGTTCCGCCCCTATGTCCCGCGGGAATTGCGGCTGACCGCGAAGTCCCACGATCTCTTTGAAGAGGTGCGGCGCCACGACATTTTGCTGCACCATCCCTACGATTCTTACGACGCGGTTCTATCCTTCATCCAATCGGCCGCCGAAGACGAACGCGTGCTCTCCATCAAACAGACTCTTTACCGGACCAGTGAGCATTCCCTGATTGTTCCTTCTCTGATGGCCGCCGCGGAACACAAGGAAGTCACCGCTGTGGTGGAACTGAAAGCGCGCTTCGATGAAGCCTCGAACATCCGCTGGGCGCGCGATATGGAAGATGCCGGCGTGCAGGTCTTCCATGGGCTGGTCGGTCTGAAGACGCACTGTAAACTCTCTCTGCTCGTACGGCGCGATCCCGATGGCGTCACCCGCCAGTACGCGCACCTGGGCACCGGCAACTACAACGCGACCACGGCCCGAATCTATACCGACCTCAGCCTGCTCACCGCGGACCCGGAGATTACCAGTTCGGTGCATGATGTTTTCAGTTTTCTGACCGCCTACGCCGAGCACCCCAGCTACGGCCCGCTGCTGGTAGCGCCTCTGGACTTGGCCGACAAGTGCATGAAGCTGATTGAACGGGAGTCCGAGCATGCCCGCCTGGGCCGTCCGGCGCGCATTATCGCCAAGATGAACGCCCTTCTCGACGTGAATGTTGTCCGCGCTCTGTATGGCGCTTCGCAGGCGGGAGTAGACATTGAGTTGCTCGTGCGTGGTATGTGCGCGCTGCGGCCGGGGATTCGCGGCCTCAGCGACCGCATCCGCGTGCGCAGCATCGTGGGCCGCTTCCTGGAGCACAGCCGCATCTTTTACTTCGAGAACGGCGGCGAGCCTGAAGTCTACGTCGGCAGCGCCGATTGGATGAATCGCAATCTGCACGAGCGCGTCGAAGTCCTGTTCCCCTTGAAAAACCCGCTGCTGCGCGACCGCGTGGTGCATGAGATTCTAGCCGCCTACCTCGCCGATAATGTGAAATCGAGATTTCTGCAAAGTGACGGCCGTTATTTGCGTCCCTGGCAATCGCCGCGCGGGCGCAGCAAGAGACCTCCGCGCGGACCTGCCGCTTTCAGTTCCCAGGATTTTCTAGTCGGTCTGGCGGAAGGCACGAAGACGCCAGAGGAGATTCCGGTGGCTGTTCCGCGGCGCTCTTCTCGAGCACGGACATCTCTCGGCCGAGCCTGGATCGGCCGAGCTTCGATCGGAAAGGAATAATCACTCCGAAATGTTTCTCTATTTTTTGCGCCACGCCAGCGCCGGACAACAGTTGAGCACTGCCAAGAAAGACGAAAAGCGCGGCCTCGATAAAGACGGCATCGAGCAGTGCGGGTACATCGGACGCGCCCTGGCCGCCCTAGGCGTACAGGTAGAAATCATCGTCGCCAGCCCGCTAAAGCGATCCACGCAAACCGCGGCTCTGGTGGGCAACGAAATGGGGCACGAAGGCAAACTGGTGGTCGAGAACGCGCTCCGTCCGCAGGCCGGCTTCTCGGATTTTCAGAAGATGCTGGCAAAATATGCCCGCCAGGATTCCATGATGCTGGTGGGGCATAACCCGAATCTGCAGGAATTCCTCGGACGCGTGATCAGCGACACTGGATGCGAAGCCGTGGTTGAGCTAAAGAAGGGGGCGGTGGCCAAAGTCGAAATGCGGCGTAATTCCGGATCGCTGAGCTGGTGCATCACTCCCCGCATCCTGCGCGCCCTTCACGCGGCGGCGACAGAAAGCTCGCGCCCGAAGACTTCGCGGAAGTAGGATCGATCCTTCTCAATCGACCATACCTCCAGGTCGACGCTTGCCTTTCCGCGTGGAGTCAGTTTCAATGAGACCCTGCCGCTCCGCGCTGCGACTCCAACTTTACCGACCGATTGATTCCTCCCCATATTCAAAGCGCGCGCGACCCGGAGCAGCACCGACGCTTTCTCCACATTTTCCTGCTCCTCGGGGCTCAAGGCACTCATCGCGCCATCTCCCGGCGTGGGGCGCGACTTCCCCAGGTAACGCGCGATCGAGCCAATGATCCGCCGTTGCTGCGGCGTGTAACCCAGAATTTCCGAGTTCGCGATGATGTAATAAGTATGGCGGTGGTGTCCGCTGCGGTTCACGTAGTCGCCCACTTCGTAGAGCATGGCCGCGGCCGAAAGCCATTCGCGATACTCCGCCGGCAGCTGATGCACCGACTTCAACGAGGAAAATAGCAGCAATGCCGCCTCGCGCACGTGTAAAGCATGATGCATGTCGACCCGATAATGTTCCACCGCCCGTTTGATCGACTCCCAACGTTCCGATTCAATAGCCCGGCCCGATCTCGTGCTGCGATCGTAGTCCGCCGCCATCTGCGCCAGGATGCCATCGCGTAGCCCCATCGCGGAGTAGCGAAAGCCGGGAAGATGGCAGCGCTCCAGCAACTCCGCGTATGCCATTGCGCCGGCACAAATGATTTCAGCGCGCCGCGGACCGATCCCGGGAACCTTCCGCCGCTGCTCCAAGGGCAGCTGAGAAATTTGCTTGGCGATGCGGCGTATCATCTCGCGTGTAGCGTAAGTCGCCGGCCGGCGCTTTCTGGGGCGCTCCAGGTGGCTGGCGACACCCACCAGTGCAGCGGCTGTGCCGGAGGTGGCAATGACGGCGCCCACACGTGCGGACCTGATTCGATCTTGAATGCGCGTAATCCCGCGCGCCACAAATTCCTGGAGCCGCTTCAGTTCGCTCTTGCGCGGCGGGTCATGCTGAAGAAATTCGCCGGTCAGGCGCACGGCGCCGAGCGGCAAGCTCACCGTATCCCGGATTTGTCCCCCGCGGGAAAGCGTGAGCTCGCAGCTGCCGCCGCCGAGGTCCACCAGCAGAACGCTGTGGGCGTCCATTCGACCAGACGAAACAATGCCCAGGTGAATGAGGCGGGCCTCTTCCAGTCCGGAAATGATTTCGATCGTCCAGCCCGTCGTCGAGCGCACCCACTCCAGAAATATGCGCGAATTGCGCGCATCGCGCAGGGCCGCCGTAGCCACCACCTTTACCGAATCCGTCCCGCATTCCTGTATGGCGCGATTGAAGCGCCGCAACACGCGCACCGTTTGCGACATCGACTCCGGCGAAAGCAGTCCGCCGCTGAAGACGCCTTCCCC
>OCZU010001494.1_pt1 | contig 15363 bp, 17 predicted proteins | sample 1539001 | NCBI WGS metagenome assembly OCZU01 (sample SAMEA3539306, study PRJEB22396) | soil metagenome | biome: tundra; feature: field; material: soil | place: USA | collected 2010-05 | depth 0.15 m | reverse complement strand
ACTCGAACGGGGAGCCGCTGCGGCCGATCGACGTCCGCGCCTCGCTCGAGCGGCTCTACCGGGTCGGCACTGGCTCGTGGTACGTGCAAGGCGGGATCGACGGCGTGTGGCTCGGTATTGTCGGCGAGGCTGCCTGCGTCAAGCGACCACGCAGCTGCGACCTGTCCCGCGGCATCACCATCGACAACGCGGCACGCACGGTCGTCTTTCATCTTGCCCACGCGAACCCGTACTTCCTCGACATGCTCGCAACCTGGTGGATGTTCGTCGTCCTTCCCGCATCGACGCCCGACCGGGAGGTGAACTCGTTTCCGGCCACCGGCCCCTACCGGATCGAGAGCTTCCTGCCCGGCACGCGCCTCGTGCTCGTCCGCAACTCGCGCTTCAGCCGATGGTCGGCCGCCGCCCAGCCGGCGGGCTTCCCCGACCGCATCGTCTGGATCAATCAGAAGACGACCGCGGAGGGCATCAACGCCGTCGCGGCGGGGCGGGTCGACCTCAGTGAGTCACCTGTCCCCCTGTCGGTGCAACGGCGGATTGAGGTGACCTCTGCGCAGCAGCTCCACTTCGATCCGTCCGCTTTCAGCGATTACCTGGCACTGAACACGCGCATCGCGCCGTTCAACCGGCTCGACGCCCGGCAAGCGCTCAACTACGCGATCGACCGCGGTGCGATCGCGTCGATCATCACCAACCCGTATCAGCTTCGGACCTCGTGCAACCTCCTTCCGGCCGGATCTCCGGGCTATCGCCCCTACTGCCCGTACACGCTTCATCCCGGGAAGAGCGGAGCCTGGAACGGGCCGGACGTCGCAACCGCGCTCCGCCTCGTCGCCCGTTCCGGCACGCACGGCGACCAGATCAGGATCGTCCTTCCCAGCGACCGGCCATTCGGAAGACCGCTCGGCCGCTACCTCGCCCACCTGCTGGCAGGCCTCGGCTGGCGCCCGGCCGTCTCGTACAAGCCGAAAGACAAGCAGGGTCCAGCCGGTCTGTTCGGGTACAACGGCGATTCGCGCAATCGCGTGCAACTGGCATGGGGAGATTGGGCCGCCGATTCTCCACTCGCGTCGGCCTTCCTCGAGCCGCTCTTGTCCTGCCGCTCGTTCGTGCCGGCGAGCGCCGGCAACATGAACCTCGCCGAGTTCTGCGATCCAGCGCTCGACCGGATGATGACACGAGCGCAACAACTCGAAGCCGCCCACCTGGGCGCCGCGAACCAGCTATGGCAACAAATCGAGCGGCGCATAATCAACGAGTCGCCCGTCGTAGGGCTCGGCACGGAACTCGCCGTCAACTACACCTCGCGGCAACTGCACAACTGGCAGTACTGGCCCGCCATACAAGCCGGCGTCGAGGACCAATGGTGGGTGCGGTAAGCGGCACAGTCCACCCATCCAACCGATCCGAAGCAGACACTGTCAGGTGACGGTAAGACGGCCCGAGCCGCCCCCCGCATCACACGCCGAACAGGCAGGAGTTCATCGTGGTGATCAGTCGGAACCATCTGGTCGAGCCCAGATCAGGTCTCTTGTCTTGGCCGGATGACGCCGAATAAGTCAGCTCGTTGCCGTGGCGCGACGGGCTGACTGGCCGAGGCTTCATCACGCGTGTTCCTCCAACGCGACGTTGGTGTTGCGGGGTTCGGCGTGCTCGGGTTGTGCTGTGCGCGGGAGGAGCGCGACGAGGAAACAGCAGCCGGCGGTGACGGCGGCGACGATCAGGAGACACGTTTCTGTCGCGGACGGAGCATTTTGGGTGGAGTTGTGGAACCAGACCGAGAGGATGACTGCGACTCCGATGCTCCCAGCGAGTTGTTGAACGGCACTGAGTGAGCCGCTCGCGGATCCGGCTTCGTCGGGTGCGATGTCTCCGACGGCGATGTCAAACAGGGCGCCGAAGCATGTCCCCATCCCGAGTCCGAGCACGAGCAACGCCGGCGCGAGCGTCCAATGGCTCAGGGCCCTTCCGTGCTCGCGGACAAGCGCCCAGAGTGCGACTTCGCCGACCAGGCTGATCAGGAGGCCGGCCAGGACGAGCCTCCGGCCGAGCCGCTGGATCAGGGGTGCGGCAACGATCGAGGAGATGATGATCCCGACCGACATCGGCACGAATGCCTGGACGGCGGTCTGAACGGGGGTGCGGTCCAGGCCCTGCTGGAGAAACAGTGAGATCACCATGCTCAGTCCGGCCACGACCGAGAAGATCGCCAGCGCCATGACCAGGCCGGCGGTGAAGCCCCGGTTCTGAAACAGCGACGGCTTGATCAGCGGATTTGCTGCCCTCTGCTGCCGCCACGCGAAGCCGGCGAGGAACGCCACGCCGGCGATCGCGAGTGTCACCGGGAGAGCGGACCAGCCATTCGCGGGGCCGTAGATCAGGGCGTAGATCAGACAGAACATCGCAGCGGCGAGCAGGCCGGCCCCGATCCCATCGAGGAAGACCGCCTTGTCTCGCGGGATCCTCGGCAGAACCTTCCACGCAAGAACAAAGCCGGCAGTGCCGAGCACGATGTTGATCAGGAACATCGGCCGCCACCCAAGCCCCGCGATGTTCGCGTCGAGGATGAACGCTCCGAGGATCGGGCCGCCGACAGCGGCAAGGCCGAGCGCCGGCCCGAACACGCTGAACGCTTTCGCCAGCATCTCCGGTGTGAAGCTCGTGGTTACGATCGCGATCCCCTGCGGGATTAGCAGCGCCCCGAAGCCGCCCTGGAGCAGGCGGCGATCACGATCGCGGTCGAGTCCGGCGCAAGTCCGCAGACGAGCGAGGCCAACGTGAAGCCGGCGATCCCGACGAGGAAGGTCTGTCGGTGCCCGTACTTGTCGCCGAGGCGGCCACCGACCACGAGCAGAACGCCCATCGCGAGTGCGTAGGCGGCGCCGAGCCACTTGATCAGCGCCTCACCGCCGCCAAGGTCAGCGGCGATTGTCGGCGCGGCGATGTTCGTCAGCGTCGAGTCCAGCAGATCGAGCGCATCAGCGATCACCACCGCTGCCAGAATCAGCCACATCGCCCGGGCCGAGACGCTACTGGCGATCCTCGCCGGCACGGCGGCATCGGGCGCACTCATCGCCCGCCGCCATCCGACGAGGAGCGTTTCGCGCCAGCGAGGAACGCGCGCAGAGACCATTCGAGCCGCTGCCCGCCCTTCTCGCCCCGCATCGCTTCCCGCGCGGCAGCCAGATAAGGGCGACTCGTCGAGTCGGCATCAAGAGCCTCCTCGTACAGATCGGGGATCGAACGAGCCGGGTCATCTCCCGTAGGCGCTTCTTGCTCGGCAATGCTCGCCGTCACGAGCAAGAAGAGCGCGTCGCACGCACGCTCAGCCGAAACGATCGACAGACCCTCACCGACGAGGCGCTCGATCGCCGTCTCGAGCAGGTCGAGGAACGCCGGGCCGGTCGGCGGCGTCAGGAGCGCCAGCCGTGCCGCCCCCGGGAACGCATGCAGCTGCCGCGCGTAGTCGAGCAGCAGGTCCACCACCGTGTCCTGCTGACCCTCCGTCCGAGCAGATGGACGAGGAACCATCGCCGCGATCGAGTCGAGCACGAGAACGTGAAGCTCCCGCTGATCGCGGACAAACGTATAGAGCGACGCAGGCCCGGTCTCGAGACGCGCGGCAACCCGACGCATCGTCAAACCCGCCGGCCCGCCCGCACGCAGACAATCAAGCGCGGCTTCGACAACCGCTTCGCGGCTCAAAGGCGGCTTGGCGCCTCGTTGTCTCAGACGCGGCCGGAGAGCGCGTTCAGTCACTCCTCCAACATACACGAACGATGTTCGTAACGCGAACGCCGTTCGTATTCCTGCGATGACCGAGCGAAGCGCTCCCGATATCGCCAGCTCTACGGGACCGGGATCAGGCGAGTTCTCTTTGCAGGATTTGCGCGACTGGTCGTCTCGCCGCTATGCGAGCTGGAACAGCTGCGAGCGCACCGATCGTGATGAGCGTTCCCAGGAAGACTGCGATGAGCGACGACGCAGCGGGGACGGTGGTCGTTCCGCCGTGGCTGACAGCCGCGACAAGCGCGATCCCGGCCGGGAGGCCGATGAGCGCTCCGGGTATCGCGGAGATGAGCTGCGAGGCTGACAGTCCGGCGCTGATCTGTTCCGGAGTCGCTCCGAGGGCGCGGGCGACGGTCAGCTGATGGCGCGCATCGATCGCCGTCGACCAGGTGATGAAGATCGCGTTGATCGCCGCGAGCGCAACCAGTACGACGGAGAGAACCAACAGCACGTGATTGATGCGGTCGGTGCGCGGATTGTCGATTGCCGAGAAGCCGGCAATGTACTGGTGCGCTTGATGGGCGTGAACGGTGACTACCGCGACGATCGTCGTCACCGTAATCGCGATGCTGAAGGCGCTCAGGATCGCTCGTCGAGGCCGACGCGCGGCCAATCGCACCCCGAGTAACAACGGAACAGGCAAGCGAGTCGAGAACGCAATCGTCCGTCCTCTGCGCCGAGGAGAACGCGCGGCGTCGGCAAGCGCGCGGACCGTGCTCAGCCGTGACGCGCGCACCGCCGGGACGAGGGTGGCGACGATCGCGACCGCTACCGCGACCGCTGCGACCAACTCGATGGTCGATGCGGTGAGCGAGGGGGTGCCTGCGCTGCCGATCAGCCCGGCGCCGGGACTGGTCAGGAGTGGAGCCGCAAGCCATCCGATACCGAGCCCGGCAGCGGCGGCGACGAGCGCAAGGGCCAGATCCTCGAACAGCAAGACTGCCGCGACGAACGCCGGCGTCGCGCCGACTGCCTTCAGCAGCCCGATCCGCCGCGCCTGCTCTGCCATCCGCCCTCCGACGAGCACCGCCACGCTCGCCACCGCCAACAGGCCGAGCAACCAGCTGCCGACAAGCAGAGCGCGCTGCTCGATGGCAACAAGCTTCGCATCCTCCTGCAGGATCGCCTGCGACGAGATCAGGGAAAGCGGCAAGTTGAAGCGCGCGTCGACGAATGCCGGAGCCGCGGCCGGAGCGCGGAGCTTCAGGTTGAGGATGTAGGACAGGGGGAGCGTCTTCGCCGTGACGAGACGCTGCGCGTCCGCGCGGGTCAGCCAGATCAGTCCGGGATGGGGAAAAGGGTCGCCGCCGAAGGCGAACTCGGCGTTCGGGTATTCGGGCACGGCCGCGGTGACGGCGAGTCCCACGACGCGGAACGGCCGACCGTTGAGCGCGATCCGGTCTCCCACATGGATGCCAAGCGCGTCGGCGTAACCCTGCTCGACGACCGCCCCACCACTTCGCACCCAGCCCCCCTGGGTCAACAGCGGCTGATCGACTCTTGCGGCAGCTTGGTCGCGGCCCTCCGCCGCCACTCCGGCAATGAGGCCGTGCGCGCGCAACGTCGACCACGCCACCGGATAAGGCCCCGAATGAGCGACCACACCGGGCGCGTGCGTGAGAGCGTGTAGGTCCGCCATCCTTCTCTTGCTCGGCTGCAGTCCGTTGCCGAAAATGGTTTCGTGCTGAACCCCGGGCGCGAGGCTTCGGTGCTTGGGGGGAGGCGCCAGGTTGAGAAGGCTCGCGACAACGTCTGGCCCGGCGGTGGCGGAGCGTGTCCGTTGATACGGGCTGTTCGTCACTCCATGCAAGGCAAGGCCGAGCGTGAGAGTCGTCGTCGCGGCCGTGATCGCAAGTACCAGCAGCGCCGCCTCGACCGGGTGCCGGCGCACGTCCGCCGCCGCGAGCCGACCGACCAGAACAGCGCGACCCATCGACGCGCTACCCCTCGAGTCCGGCGAGTTCGCTCAGCCGGGTCGAGCTTCCGTGGCTGAGCCTCGTTTCCTCGACGAAGACACCGTCACGCATCGAGATCAGCCGGTCGGCCGTCGCCGCCATCCGCTCGTCGTGCGTCACGATGACGAGCGTCTGCCCGTCAGCTCTCAGCCGGTCGAGGAGGCGAAGGACATCCAGTGTGGCGGCGCTGTCCAGGTTGCCGGTTGGTTCGTCGGCGAGCACGATCGTCGGCTCGTTGCTGAGGGCGCGAGCGATCGCCACGCGCTGCCGCTCCCCGCCCGACAGCGCCGAAGGCAGATGCCGAGCGCGATCGGAAAGCCCGACCTGGTCCAGCAATTCCGCCGCCCGCCGGCGCGCCGAACCGGGCGACCGGCCGGCCAAGAGAGCAGGGAGCTCGACGTTCTCGGCCGCGGTGAGCTCCTCGATCAGATGGAACGCCTGGAAGACGAAGCCGACACCGGTACGCCGCAGCCGAGCCAGCGCCTTCTCGCTCATCGCGTCCATCCGCCGGCCGGCCAGCCAAAGCTCGCCAGCCGAGGGCCGTTCCAACCCACCGAGCAGATGCAGCAGCGTCGACTTCCCGCAACCGCTGGGGCCCATCACCGCGACCGTCTCGCCCGTTGCGACGTCCAGATCGATTCCGGCGACGGCCCGTACGAGTCCGGAGCCTGCGCCGTATTCCATCTGCAGCCCGCGCGCGCTCAGAAGCGACCCGACTCGCGCCATCACCGACCTCCTTTCGCGACCCAGAAACGAGCACACCCCTCCAGCCAGCGCAAGTCCGCCTGCAGTCTCAACACGACACCCTCGAGCAACAGCCCTGCCACGGAATCGTCCCGCTCGGCCAGCGCCGCCCGCTGCGCCGCCGCCAACGCCTTCAACAAGGCATGCCGTTGCGCGTCGACCAGACGCACCGGATCGGCAAGTCCCGCCGCAGCGGCCGCGACGAGCTTCAGATGGAACTCCGTCGGCGCCGGCTTCGGCCAACTCGTATCTCGCAGCCACTCCCCTACCCGGTCCCGACCCGCCTCCGTCAGCGTGTAGACCTTGCGATCCGGCCGCTCAGACTGCTCAACGCGCGTCGCACTCACGAGGCCCGTCTTCTCCAAACGGCCCAACGTCACGTAGACATGGCCGCCGTTCAGCGACTCCGCCAGCGGACCGAGCGCGAGCTGCAATCGCGCGCGCAATTGATAGCCATACGACGCCTCCGCGGCCAGAAGCGCCAGCAGAACTTCCTGCACCACGTGTAGCTGGTAGCCACGAGACCGCTGCCGATCGGGTAGCTCAACGGGGGTCGACAACCTCGCTCCTTCTAACGGTTAGCTAAATGAATATAACTGTTAGTCAAGGAGGTCAACGCTGGTTCGGGCGCCCACGAACGCCGTCCGCGCGGTGCCCGAGGCGAACGCGAGAACGGGCGAGCTGGGCACCGCCCGGCGCGACGGCCATCGCCGGTACCATGACGTGCTCGAGCGGCTCCTTCCCGCCGAGGTCCTCGCGCACGACCCCACCCTGCGCGAGCAGCTGCGCCACAAGATGCCATTCGAGGCGGACACCTCCCACGCGGATGCACCGGGGGAGGACAATCCTCATAGCGCCCTCACGTTCGCGTAGCAACTCTTGACCTCGAATGCCCCGCACGGAGATGTCTGACGCGGCTAAGACCCTCCGCCCCTTCGGCCGCCTGCGGCTGCGCTGGGTGGTGGCGCTGGCCGCCCTCCTGCTGGTGTCGCCCGCCGTGTACTCGTACACGACGACGATGCTGCAGCCCTCGAGCCTGCCGCTCGGCGTGCGCAGTGTCGAGTGGCTGAGGACCCACCACGGCAACTGGCTGGTGGACCAGGTCGAGCACGTCTACTACAACTGGAAGACCCCGAAGAAGGGCGGCCCGCAGCTGAAGACCCTGCCTGCGCTGGGGCTGGCCGCGCCCGCGACCGCCGTCGCGCACGCCAAGCCCTGGCCCCCGCGGATCAGGCCCGTCTTCGCCCACCCTCTGCCCCGCGAAGGGGTCTGGACCCCGACCGGCCCACCGATCGACGGGCGCCCGCCCGTCCTGATCACCACCTTCCGCACCGAGCTCGACTATCCACGCATCGTCGCCTACGTCGCCTGGTTCGACCACACGCGCACCGCGCTGGCCTTCTACCCCGGCCGCTACGAGCCGCCGAAGGCGCCCGTGCGCGGGCCGATGTCGATCCCGCACGATCAGCGCTGGCGACTGCTGTCCACCTTCAACAGCGGCTTCATCTACGCCGACGGCCACAACGGCTCCTCGATCGGCGGCCGCACCTACGAGCCGCTCACGGCCGGCCTCGCAACGCTGGTCGGATATCGCAACGGCCGCGTCGACATCGTCTCCTGGAAAGGCGGGCCGACCGCCGGGCCGCAGTTCGCCTTCGCCCGCCAGAGCCTGCCGCTGATCGTCGACAACGGACGGCTCAACCCGGCCCTGAACGACAGCTCGCAATGGGGCTACACGCTGGGGAACGCGGTCCGCGTCTGGCGCACCGGTGTCGGCATCGACCGTCGCGGCAACCTGATCTACGCCGCCGCCGACTTCCAGACGGTGATCACGCTGGCGCGGATCCTCCAGCGGGCCGGAGCTGTCCGGGCCATGCAGTTCGACATCAACCCCGAGTGGCCGACCCTGATCACCTACCGCCACTACCACGGCCTCATCCCGACCGAGATCGTGCCCAACTCCCAGCAGCCCCCGACGCGGTACCTCGTCCCCGACGACCGCGACTTCTTCGCCGTCTACCGGCGCCTACCGGGCCCGATCAGCGTGCCGTTCAAGTAGCGGCTCGGGCGCTAGAAGCCGAGCGTCTCGGGAACGAGGATCACCCGGATCCGGTTGCCCGGGTCGGTGTGGATGATCAGCGTCTTCGCGAGCAGGCTGCCGGGATACCCGACCGACTGCATGCGCGCGTACTCCAGGGGCAGGCTGTACTCGCGGATGCGGCGCAGGCCCTCGCCGCGGTCGCAGACGAGCTTCTGATGGCCGACGACGAGGATGACGGCGCCCGCTCCGTGGGCATACGGGCCAAGCTGGCTGCCGGAGCCCGAGCCGACGAGGATCTCGCCCTCGTCGGTGATCGCATGCGCGCTGCCGACGATGTAGTCGGGAGCCGCGGCGAGCTTGCGCATCTCGCGGGCGTGCGTCGCACGGTCGAGCGCAGCCAGCTTCGGCCGAATCGCGTCGTAGCGGCCGGACTCGTCGATCTCGGCGGTGATGCCGAGCTCGCGCAGCGTCTCCGACAGGGCGGAGTGCACCTCGGCTCCCTCCGGGATCGCGTCGAGCACGAGCCGGCGTGCGTGGGCTCCGTCGTCCGCGATCTGCGCGGCGAAGCCTCTGGACTCGAGCGCCTGGACGGTTCGCTCCAGACGCTCGAGGTCTGCGGGCGCCGCGAACTCGGGATTGGGCGGACCGGGATCGGGAAGGACGATGCTCATCCGCCACCGAGGCTATCCGACCAACTCGGTCGCGGTCGGAAGCTTCCGATACCGCTCAGCCCGCGAAGGAGTGGAACGCTCCGAGCGGGTTCGGGAGCGTCGGCGTGAACGGCTTGAAGGCGTACGCCTTCGTCGTGTCGAAGCCGGCCTTCGCGGCTGCGGTCGGATCGGCGAACGGCGTCAGCGCGGCGACCGCCTGGCTGATCTTCGTCCACTTGAGCGTGCGCTCGTAGCCGTTGTTGTTCGGCGGATCGACGCTCTCCGGCTTGCCGAGGACGCCGGTCACGTTCTCGATCGGGCCGCCGTCGCTCTTGGCGACGCTCGGCGCGAGCACGCGCGCAAGCGTGCGGTGGTCGCTCTCGATGCCCATGATGCGCGCCGCCGTCACGCGCAGGTCGGCAGTGCTGAAGTTGCGCACGCCGACGAGATAGGCGGCGATGAACGCGTCCTCCAGCGTCACCAGCACGTTCAGCGTCGTCTGCGCGTCGCTGAACATCCCCTTCGGGTAGTAGAACGTCGTGAACGGCGACGGCTTCTTCGTCGCGCCCACCTCGAGCAGGTAGTGCGACATCTCCTCCTGGCGCGCGGCCCGGAGGTAGCCCTGGTCGTCGGACTCGAGGTGCTTGAAGAACGGCGCGGTGTCGATGATGTTCGAGTACGTCGTCACCGCGAGCGCCTCCGCGATCGCAGCCGCGCCGAGGATGGCGACGTCTCCCGCGGTCAGCGCGGCGGTCTGGCCGGTCAGCGCGGCGAGCGAACTCGCCGGCAGTCCGGCGGCGGCGGCCGTCAATCCGGCGCCGGCGATCAGGCCGGTGCGCAGGAACGACGCACGGCTCGTCTTGTTGACGGACAGCTCGAGCTCTTCCATCGGTATCCCACCCCTCCGGACGACGCGGCGGTCGCCCCCTGTACGACACGGTCCGCCGCTATTCGCACGGACGCGCGGACCGGTTCGGTCCGCGCGTCTAGTGCTCTATGTCGTCGTTCCTTAGCTCAGGCGGCTGATCTGCCCGCGGATCTCACCACGGGTGTTCTTCGCCGTGTGAACGTTCACGTACGTCGTGCCGTGCAGCATCGCGTTGAGCTGGGATGCGGTCAGCGTCAACGTGCCGTGCGTCGTTGCCAGGCACGTGCGGCAGAGCGACTTGAACGGCGCGCCGTTCGTGCCGCGGACGCCCTTGTTCAGGCGGACGACGGTCGCGCGGCCGCTGAGGTGCGAGTACGTCAGCGTCCAGCGGAGCGTCTTGCCGGTGACCGTGGCCGTGAAGTGGCCGATCGCGGCGGTCATCCTCCCGTTCGGGTAGGTGACCTCCTGGCCGGCACGCAGCACGGCGTGGAACCTGGCGGTCACGACGATCCTGGCCCCGATCTTGGAGGCGGCGGACGTCGCGCCGGTCGAGCCGGTCACGTTCTTCGCCGTGACGACGACGCGGATGGCAAGGCCGAGGTCGGCCTGGCCGACGCCGTACGTCTGGCCGGTCGCGCCGGAGACGCTCGAACACGAGGTCCCGTCCGAGTTACAACGACTCCACTGGTAGGTGTAGGTGCTCGCGGTGGCACTCGTCCAGGTGCCCGTCGAAGCGCTGACCCGCTGTCCGACGCGCGCCGTGCCGGAGATCGCCGGCACGGTCATGTTCACGGGCGCGCTCGCCTTCGCGAGGACGACGGCCGTCACGTTCGAGGAGGCCGACGTCTTGCCCGCCGCGTTCGTTGCGACGATCGTCGCACGCATCAACATGCCGACCTGGCTCGCGCCGAGCAGGATGCTCGACGACGTCATGCCGGTGAGATTCGAGCAGACGGAGTTGGTCGCGGTGCAGCTCTGCCACTGATACGTGAACGTGATCGGCTGAGAGCCCGACCAGCTGCCGTGGTTGACGGTGATCGTCCGGCCTTCCTGGGCCGTTCCGGACGGGTCCGGCTGCTTCGTGTTCGCCGGAGCGTTGCCGGGGCCGGCGATCACAGCGGTCGGCCCGGACAGCGCCTGGCTCGTGCCGTAGGCGTTCGTGCCCGTGACCTGGACGCGGTTCGTCCTGCCGACGTCGCCGGACGACGCGACGTAGTTCTGGTTCTTCGCGCCGCCGATCGAGCTGCAGCTGCTCCCGGTGGAGTTACAGCGCTGCCACTGATAGGTGAATGCGATCGGCGCGGTGCCGTCCCACGAGCCGTTCGACGCGGTCAGGGTGTGGCCCTGCTGGGCCGTGCCGGTGATGGTCGGCAGCGAGCTGTTGACCGGGCTCGCGGCCGTTCGCCCGGCCGCTGCGAACGCCGAGGCGGTCAGCAGCAAAAGAACGCCGGCGATGACGACCAGCAACAACGGAATACGTCTCATTCGAGTGCCTCCTAAGAATGGGTCGCTCGAAACCGTCGGGCCAGTTCGTCCCCCGCTCCAGCGTCGATGCACGACCCACCATACACGAATCGTATGTCGTGTCTGTAATTTCATGTAAATTGATTCGTGTATTGATTTACGTGTAGTATGTGTCGCATGTCGACAACCGCGACAACGACAGCCGAGACCGCGTACGCCGCACCGGACTTCGCCTTCCTCACGAATCACGGCAAGGCGCTGCTCCTGATCGCGCACGACCTGCGGATTCGCATTCGCGACATCGCCGGCCTGCTGCACATCACCGAACGGGCGACCCAGCGCATCGTCGCCGACCTGGCCAGAGCCGGATACATCGAGCGCGAGCGGGACGGGCGGCGCAACCTCTACAGCGTGAGAACCGACATCCCCCTCGGGCTACCGATCCAGCGCGACATCGACATCGGCTCCCTCCTCGCCATCCTCGTCGCGGAGGACGATGCCGAGGTCGCTACAACCGCTCGGCGATGAGAGCGACGGCGCGCTGATCGAACGCACCGAAGCGCGCTGACGCATCGACGTACACCGGAGCCACCGGCAGCGTGCTCTACGGCAGCACGGTGACGCTCTCCGGTTTGCTGAAGGCGATGGGGGGACGGCCGTCTCCGGCGAGACCCTGACGCTGACGCTCGGCTCGGGCCCCGGGGTGCAGACCTGCACCGGACGACCAACGCTACCTCGCGTCCTCCGGATCGGGCAGCGTCTCGGTGTCCACCGCGATGTCGCTGAGCCAGAGCGCGCTCGCACAGGCGACCGCGTTGCGCTCGGGCGCGCGGAAGTCGGACGCAGACAGGCTGAAGGACGTGGTCAAGGAGCTGACCGCGGCGCTCGCCCCGTCGCTCTGGATCGACGGCAATCACATCGACTCGAGGCACGGCGACCAGGTGTTCGAGAAGCATCAGGACGCGGTGGTTCAAGGACCTGCTGCGGCACGGCTCGCTCGCCGACTCGGCGCTGCAGGGATCATCGACACGGTCGTGCACGCCGACCGCATGCTCGCCGAGGTGGCCGTCGCTGACGCGATCGCCGCAGGCGGGGACCGGCGCGACATCGCGTACGCGCAGAGACAGCTCGCGCGAGCGACCAGTGACGTCGCCCGGGGCCGCTTCGACTCGGCCGTCGGCCACTACGAGAACGCATGGTCGGGCGCGCTCGATTCGCTGCCGCAGCAGGCGCCGCTGAGGGCTCGCCCGGTCACGCGAAATCGGTAATTGCCGCGCCGCCGTAGGTGGTCCTACGGATGCCCGGCGTCCGGCCGCAGTCGCATTCTCCGTCCGATGTCGAGCGACTGCGCGGAGGAGGTCCTGCGGTGATCAACGGCGCGAACACCGGGTTCATGCTGCTGGCGGCGAGTCTGGTGATGCTGATGACGCCGGGACTGGCCTTCTTCTACGGTGGCCTTGTCGGCCGGTCGAGCACCCTCTCGATCATGATCCAGAGCTTCGCGTCGATGGGGATCACGACGGTGCTCTGGTGGGCGGTCGGCTACTCGCTCTGCTTCAGCGGCGGTAGCGACGGGATCTACGGGAACTTCGACAACGCGCTCCTTCGCGGGGTCAGCGTCCACTCGGTCTACGAGCCGTCGCACATCCCGCTCGTCGTGCTGATCGCCTACCAGATGATGTTCGCGATCATCACGCCGGCCCTGATTACCGGCGCGTTCACCAACCGCGTCAGCTTCAAGTCGTACCTGATCTTCCTCGTGGTCTGGCAGCTGTTCGTCTACTACCCGTTCGTCCACATGATCTGGGGCGGCGGGCTGCTCCAGGACTGGGGCGTACGCGACTTCGCCGGCGGGATCGTCGTCCATGCGAGCGCCGGCTGGGCCGCCCTCGCGTCGGTTCTCTACGTCGGCAAGCGCCGCTTCCTCGACTCTCCGCACAACATCCCGTTCATCGCGCTCGGCACCGGGCTGCTCTGGTTCGGCTGGTACGGGTTCAACGCGGGAAGCGAGCTGAAGGTGGACGACATCACGTCGCTCGCGTTCCTCAACACCGACCTCGCCGCGTCCTTCGCGGCGACCACCTGGCTGTTCGTCGAGTGGTGGATCGGGAAGAAACCGCACTTCGTCGGGCTCCTCACCGGCGCGGTCGCCGGCCTTGCGTGCATCACTCCCGCCGCCGGTTACGTGCCGATCTGGTCCTCGGTCCTCATCGGCATCGCCGCCGGACTCGTCTGCTTCTTCGCGATCCAGATCAAGACCTGGCGGAAGTGGGATGACGCGCTCGACGTCTGGGGCGTGCATGGAGTCGGCGGCTTCCTCGGCATCGTCCTGCTCGGCGTGTTCGCCGGCACCGCCACCAACCCGAACGGCGGCGAGGGCCTGATCCACGGCACCGGCGCGTTCTTCGGGAAGGAGCTTGCGGCCGGGGTCGGCTGCTCGCTCTACGCGTTCATCTTCACGTACGTCGCGCTGCGGGTGATCGACACGATCACGCCGGTGCACGTCGGAGCGGAAGAGGAGCGGGGCCTCGACGAGGCGCTGCACGGCGAGTCGGCCTACGAGTTCGACTCGCCCAGCCGGCCGGCACCGGCGATTTAGTCAGTGCGCGAGAAGGGCGCTCAGCTCGGGCGCGCTCGGGCACCAGGACGAGGCGAGCTCGCCGCGGTCCCAGCCGGATAGGCCGGCGCCGGCCTGATACGAACTCTCGAGGAACGCGAGCAGCGTCGCCCTCGGGTCGGCGGCCGTGCGCACGGCGTCGTAGCGGAGGAGCGCGAGCGAGCCGTTCCCCTGCTCGATCCAGAACGCGTCCTGCGGATGCAGCGGGCGGTCGCGCAGCCCGTCCGGCTCCGGCGCCGTGTACGAGTAGTACGTCGGCTCGCGCACGTTGTCGTCGCCGGCCCAGAAGCCGAACGAGACGACCTCGTGCGTGTACGCCTCCTGCGTGACCGGGTCCGCGCCCGCGATGGCCGGCGCCCGCTTCCCGCCGAAGCGCGTGACCGCCAGGTCGAACGAGTGCCAGAACAGGTGCACCGGGCTCGTCTTGCCGCAGTACCAGCCGGAGAACTCCTCGAAGACGCCGTCGGTCCAGTCGAGGATGCGCCAGAAGCGCTCGACCGCGTCGCGGTCGTATGAGGCGTGCTCGCGATCTTCAGGAAACGGCGTCGTCATCGGAACGCCGAACGGCGACTCCCGGATGGCGAGGTCGATGCCGAGCCGGCCGAGCGTCGCGTGCAGCTGCTCGTCGAAGTCGGCGACCGAGAGCCCGTCGACGAGGTCGAACGACTCGATCGCGCCGCCGTTCGTCTCGACCACGAGCCGGTGGTCGACGAAGTCGAAGCGGATCTCGAAGGTGATGCCGTTCGCCGCGTGCATCCGGCGCGTCGTCAGCCCACGCACGTCGACGTAGAGCGTGACGTTCCACCAGTGGTTGCGCGGCGCGGTCGACGCGAGACGCACCTTGCCGACGATCTGCGACCACAGGTGCAGCGTCTGCTTCGTCGCCTCCCACTCGGTCAGCGGCAGCTCCGGCAACTGCGTGCTCACTCCGCTCCTCCGAGGACGAATGCCACCTCGTCCACCACGCACCAGCTCCAGTCCTCGCCCGGCTCGGCCGAGCGGAAGATCGGATGACCGTCCTCGCGGGCGTGCCGGCTCGCGTGGCGGTTCGGCGACGAGTCGCAGCAGCCGATCTTGCCGCACGTCTCGCACATGCGCAGATGGAGCCAGCGGCCGCCGATCTTCAGGCACTCCTCGCAGCCGGCGATCTGATCCGGCAGCTCGGTGACGAGGATCTGGTCGAGGTGGCGGCAGACCGGCGACGAGCTCATCCGGTCTTCAGACTACGTGGCCAG
>OCZU010001493.1_pt1 | contig 15375 bp, 7 predicted proteins | sample 1539001 | NCBI WGS metagenome assembly OCZU01 (sample SAMEA3539306, study PRJEB22396) | soil metagenome | biome: tundra; feature: field; material: soil | place: USA | collected 2010-05 | depth 0.15 m | reverse complement strand
CGTCAGACTCCTGGCGTATTCTTCCACCATGCGCGGATACTACCTGGGGCTAGCTGAGGTCAAGCGGACACCCAGCAGTACGGATTCTCACTCGCGGGCACCCAAAAGGACCACCGCAAGCGATATACTTTAGTCTTTACGACGGAGATTTATGAATTTACGGTACGGCAATGGATTGTCTGTAGCACTCCTTCTTTCTGTGGCTGCGCTGTCGTCCGCGGCGAGCCGCCCCGCGGCCAAAACGGCGCCGCCAGAGGTTCAGGCGCGGGCGCTCGCCAATTACGGCAACCTGCCCTTGAGCTTCGAAGAGAATCGCGGCCAGGCGGACTCCCAGGTGCGGTTTTTGTCTCGCGGAAGCGGCTACGCGATCTTGCTGGCTCCTTCCGAGGTCGTTTTGAATGTGCGAGCTCCAGGCAAGCCGGGGCAGCCCGCCAAACAATCGGCGATCCGGATGAGCTTTCCAGGCGCGAAATCGTCCGCGGCTATCGCCGGCGGCGAGCGGCAGAGCGCCGTGAGCAGCTACTTCTTTGGGAAGGATCCCGCGAAATGGCTCAGCGGCATTCCCAATTACTCCCGCGTACACTATCGCGGCGTCTATCCCGGCGTGGACTTGGTTCTATACGGGAACCAGGGCCGGTTGGAGTATGACTTTGAGATTGCCCCTGGCGCCGATCCCAGAGCTATTCGACTGGCGTTTGACGGCGTCGATGGCATGCGCATCGATGGCGCCGGCGACTTGGTAGTGAGCACCGCGGCCGGCGAGATGCGCCAACACAAGCCCATTGTTTATCAGGAAAGCGGCGGCTTGCGGCACACGATAGATGGCCGATATGTCCTCCAATCGCACAACCGCGTAGCATTCGAAGTCGGCGGGTATGACGCCCGCAAACCGCTGATCGTCGATCCCGTCCTCAGTTTTGCGACCTACCTGGGTTCGCCTGGCGATGAACTGGATCTTGCCGTGTCGGCGGCCGCATCTCAGGCCACCTTTCCGGCCGTTGCGGTGGACCAGCTAGGAAACGTCTACGTGACCGGCTTCAACGCCGGAAGCGCCGCTACTTTTACCGGTCACCCAGCGACGCTGACGGCTGCCCAGGGCGGCGGCGGCACCGAGGTGTTCGTCGTCAAAATGAATTCCACCGGAGCCTTAGTCTATGACGTCGTTTTCGGCGGCGGCGACACCGATGTCGGTGGCGGAATCGCGGTGGACTCCTCGGGAAACGCCTATGTTACCGGGTTCACCAGTTCCCCGAACTTTCCCATTACGGCAAGTGCGGCGCAGAACACCAACAACGGTCTTTTCAATGCATTCGTAGCCAAAGTGAACACGGCAGGCACAGCTTTGGTCTACTCCACCTATCTGGGCGGCAGTGGAAGTTTCTGGGGACGCGCCATTGCGGTCGATCATTCAGGAAATGCGTATGTGACGGGAACAGCGGCGGAATCGGGCAGTACATCCTTCCCCCTGGTCAGTCCCATTTCAAGTACACCGTCGGCTGGGTTCCTGACCGAAGTCAACGCTGGCGGCACGGCATTTGTGTATTCCACGTACCTGCCCGCGGGCATCGGTTACGGCATCGCGGTGGATAGCAACGGCGACGCTTACGTAACCGGCTCGACCGGGACCGCGTCGGCCCCCTCGCCCGCCCAAGGATATGTCCTGAAAGTCAACGCCGGGGGCACGGTGGGTTATGGGCCGGTTCTTTTGGGAAGGTCCGGCGCCGCGCTGCAGACCGTCGGCTTCGGAATCGCTCTGGACGCGCAAAACGACGCGTATGTCACGGGGACGACCAACGATCCGACGTTCCCAGAGATTACGTCCGGCGCCGCGCAAACTACATACGGCGGCGGATTGACCGATGGCTTTGCCCTCAAGCTGAACTCCAGCGGCGGTCTGGTCTATGCCACCTATATCGGCGGGCTGGGCAGCAACTTGATCCCGGAGCGCGGATCGGGCATCGGCGTGGACCTGGAGGGGAATGCCTACGTGTCCGGCACCACCCAGTGCATCGGTTTTCCTACGGTGAATCCGATTTCGGGCGCCCGCAATGGCGGGCCGGCCGTGTTAATGGAGGGCACTGTCAGCGGTTCGAGCTCCAATTGGTCGCCCACGACCCTGACGGGAAGTTTCGACCAGGTGAACGCGTTGGCCTTCGACCCGAGTGGCAATCTTTACGCCGGCACCAGCGCGCTCAATGCCACGGGCGGTGGAGTCTACAAGTTGGCGAGCGGCACGTGGACGTCCGCGAATAGCGGCATCACATCTACAACCATCGACTCGATCGCGGTAGATCCGAATGCATCGTCTACCGTTTATGCAGCCGGCAGCGGCCACCTTTATCAGACTACGAATGGCGGCACGAGTTGGACGGTACTAGCCCAAGGAGTGGGTACCTCGGCCGTGATAGCGATCGCCAAGACCAGTCCATCGACGGTGTATGTGGGATCGAGCGTTGGCCTGATCTACAGCACAAACGCAGGCTCGTCGTGGAGCAGTCCTACGACGCTGCCAGGGACAGGGGCGGTCGGCGCCCTGATCGTGGATCCGATCCATCTGACGACAGCCTACGCGGGCACCCCTACCGGCGTGTACAAGACAACGGATGGCGGCGCCCATTGGACTGCGGTCAACACCGGATTACCGGGGGTTCCAGTGACCAGCTTGGCTATCAACGGCTCGACGAGTACAATCTACGCCGCGACGGGGAATGGATTGTATTACACGACGAACGCCGGCGCCAATTGGACGCAGGCGACTCTGGGACAAATTGCGAGCACGCCGTTGCTGGTGGCCGTAGATGCCGGCAACATTGTTTATGTCGCTTTTCGAGGAGCCGGCATGGCCACCGGGACGAACGGTGGCACCTCACAAAACGACTGGAGTGCGCTCACGTACAACGGCCTGACGCAGAACCAGATCTTAGCTCTGGCTGTGCCGCCTAGCAGCTCCGGCACCGCCTATGCCGGCATCGTTTCGGCCACCACCGCCTTTCTGACCGAGATCGGCCCCAACGGCCAATCGTTCTTGTCCTCCACGTGCATCGGCGGCTCGGACAACAACCTCGGCCAGAACATCGCGGTAACGCCGGGCGGTGCGGCGTATGTCTCCGGCGCCACCATCGCGACGAATTTCCCAGCGACACCTGGCGCTTTGCAGACCGTCAACGCCGGGCTCTACGACGCGTTCGTGGTGGGGATCGATGTTACCGCAGGTCAGATTGGCAGCCCGTTGCCGGGAATCACGCTTTCAGGAAGTTTGGCGGACTTCTCGTGGAATACGGTTAGCGGCGCCACGCAGTATCAATTGACTGTCGGCACCACTCCGGGTGGTACGAATATCTTCAACGGTACGACCACCGGGACATCGCAAACCGTGGATTTCATTCCCTGCACGGGTGGAACCATCTACGTGGAATTATCCGCTTACGTGGGCGGCAGTTTCCAGCCAGCGGGCGAGACTAGCTATCCGTGCAAATCGGCCATCGGGGATTTCAACGGAGACGGGCACCAGGATTTGCTGTGGCAGAACAACTCGACCGGACAGGTGAATGTGAATTACTACGGTGGGGCGGGTCCACAGCCCCAGGGATCCGGCGTGCTGAACAACGGCGTGGATCTCACCGGCTGGCTGTTAGTGGGAGCTGCCGACTTTGACGGCAACGGCACGCCGGATCTGGTATACCAGAACACCCAAACCGGTCAAGTCAATGTGAATTATTACGCCGGGACCAACTTCGCCGGGTGGGCTTGTCTCAGTTGTGGTATCGACACCACCAACTGGCGGGTAGTCGCGGTGGCTGATTTTGACGGCAATGGCACGCCGGATCTGGTCTACCAGAACACGCAAACGCATCAAGTGAATGTGGACTATTACGGCGGCACGGGCGGAGCCACTTTCATCGGCTGGGCCTGCCTGAGCTGCGGCATCGACACCACCACCTGGCAGGTGGTGGCGGCCGCGGATTTTGATGGCAAAGGCACGCCGGATCTGGTTTACCAGAACACGCAAACGCATCAAGTGAATGTGGACTACTACGGCGGCGCCGGCGGGGCCACCTTCATGGGTTGGGCCTGCCTCAGTTGTGGCATCGATACTACCGATTGGCAGGTGGTTGGGGCCGTCGATATGAATGCCGATGGCGTACCGGATTTGATTTACCAGAACACGCAAACGGGTCAAGTGAATGTGGACTATTATGGCGGCGCGGGCGGGGCCAGCTTCAAGGGCTGGAACTGCCTCAACTGCGGCTCCATCGTGGCCGGCTTGTCGGTGCGCGCGGTGGCCAAATTTGGCGGCAGCGGCGAGCCGGACCTGGTATATCAAAACACCACTACCAACGCAGTGACCGTCTATTACTACGGCTTGGGCGGAGCCATCCCTCAAGGTTCGGCCTGTGTCAGTTGTGGCATCAACACCACCGATTGGCAGTTGGTGGGAACCGGCGATTTTGACGGCAACGGCACGCCGGATTTGGTCTATCAGAACACCCAAACGCATCAAGTCAATGTAGACTATTACAGCGGGACCACGTTTGTAGGTTGGGCGTGCCTCAGTTGTGGCATCGACACCACCAACTGGCAAGTAGTCGCGGTGGCCGATTTTGACGGCAATGGCACGCCGGATTTGGTCTACCAGAACACCCAAACCCATCAAGTGAACGTGGACTATTATGGCGGCACGGGCGGAGCCAGCTTCATCGGTTGGGCCTGCCTCAGTTGTGGCATCGACACCACCAGTTGGCAGGTGAAGGCGGCAGCCGACTTTGACGGCAACGGCGCGCCGGATCTGGTGTACCAGAACACGCAAACGAGTCAAGTGAATGTGGACTACTACGGCGGCTCGGGCGGGGCCACTTTCATGGGTTGGGGCTGCCTCAGTTGTGGCATCAACACGAGCGGCTGGCAGGTTGTGGGGGCCTCCGACTTTGACGGCAACGGCGTGCCGGATTTGGTCTACCAGAACACCCAAACCGGTCAGGTGAATGTGGACTATTACGGCGGTCCCGGCGGTGCCGTTTTCAAGGGCTGGAACCTGTTGAGCGCCACAGGAATCCCAGGATGGAGCGTAGTTGTGCCAAGGTCCAGGTAACGCGCGGCGTAAAGGCAACAAAAGCGCGATGCCGGTCATAGTCGATGAATTCGTATATGCGAGTTTCGTCCGCTTGGATCGTCCTTTGCGCATGGGACAGCCGGACACCGCCATTGAACGTTAAGGGGAGCCGCCCTTCACGCTTAACGTTTCAACGGCGCCCCGCGAATGCACGGTTCCAGGAAAAGTCCCGGATCATGTGTGGTACTGCGAACCGATATCGTGCGCCTTACGCGGCACACATTTATCCCCTAATGGAAAACGGGTGAAGTACCGATGGTATAGGCATGAACTCGCTTATTCGAGTTTGCCTGCTAGCGGTTCTTTTTGCCAGTTTGGCTTACACGGTCTCCGCCGGGAACCGCTGGGAACGGGCCGCCATCGCTTACCGGACACTGCCGTTAACGTTTGAGCCGCGGGGGACGGAAGCTGGCTCCAGGCAGCAGTTCGTCACGCATGTTGCCGGGCATAGAGTCGTGTTGGGAGCTTCCGGAGCCGTCTTGGGGACGCTGCGGTTCGTGGGCGCGCGTCCAAATGTGCAACCGCAGCCAGACGGGCTGCCAGCCGGCAGGGCCAACTATCTTGTGGGTGCGCGTCCGGAGCATTGGCGCCTGGACCTGCCGCTGTTCCGAAGAATCAAGTACGCGAACCTGTATCCCGGCATCGATCTGATCTACTATGGAAACGAAAACCGACTGGAATACGATCTCGTCGTGACGCCCGGCGCATCCTGGCGCTCCATTCGCCTAGCCCTTCCCGACGCGTATATCGTCAACGTCGACAATGACGGCGATCTGAGATTACAGACGGGTTCCGGATGGATTGTTCATGGCCGGCCAATGGTTTACCAGCGCGTCCGGAGTGGCCGGCGCGAAGTTTCCGCGCACTATGCCCTCCGAGGCGCGCACGAGGTCGGGTTCGACCTAGGTGTCTACGATCCGAGCCGGCCACTGATCATCGATCCAACATTAGCATTCGCGAGCTACTTGGGCGGCAGTGGCGACGATTACGGCCATGCGGTTGCGGTGGACGGCTCCGGCTGTACTTACGTGGTTGGAGAAACCGGGTCGGCAGGCTTTCCGACGCTTGGCGCGGAACAGGCCTCCATGGCCGGGGACACGGACGTATTCGTTACCAAATGGAATGCGGCAGGGACCGGCTTGATGTACTCCACCTACATTGGGGGCAGTAACCGGGATGTGGCGCTGGGCGTGGCGGTGGATGCGGCAGGCGACGCCTACGTTACCGGCTTCACGTATTCGGGAGATTTTCCGATCACCAGCGGCGCGTTGCGAGCCAGCTTCGTGGGTGACAGCAAAGCCTTCGTCATCAAACTAAATCCGGCTGGCAACGGGCTGGTTTACTCGACTTTCCTGGGAGGAAGCGGCGATGACTATGGCGCCGGAATCGCCGTGGATGCGGCCGGCGAAGCGCATATTGCCGGCTATACGGCTTCCGTCGACTTCCCCACCGCGACGGGCGCGTTTCAGCAGTACTATGGCGGCGGTTCTTACGACGGGTTCCTTGCCAAGTTGAACGCCGCAGGATCCGCCTTGGTCTTTGCGACCTATCTTGGCGGCATCGGGAACGATACAGCCGCCGGCGTCGCACTGGACCCGTCCGGGAACATTTACGTGACCGGCCAGACGCAATCGGCCAATTTTCCGACGTTGAACCCGCTCCAGGCAACCAGTAGCGAAAGCGACGCCTTTGTGGTGAAAATGAGTGCGTCCGGCCAAGTTCAGTACGCCACTTATCTGGGCGGTACGGGGCTGAATAACGGAACTGCCATCGCGGCCGATGCCGCCGGGAATGCGTACGTCACGGGCTTTACCAATGCGCCGGATTTCCCGGTTACCTCCAATGCACATCAGGCGGTCAACAATGGCTCCTACGACGCTTTCGTGGCCACTCTCAACGCCTATGGGAGCACCGTCCTAAACGCAACCTACCTGGGCGGCTCCGGGTCGGATATCAGTTATGGGATCGCGCTGGACGGCTCTGGTAACATCTTCATCACCGGCTCGACCAATTCGGTCGATTTTCCAACGCAGGCAGCGGTACAGCCGGTCTATAACGGCGGCGGAGATGCGTTCGTCGCTGCGTTCAACAACCAGTTGACCGGCCTGTATTACGCGACGTATCTCGGCGGAAGCCAGAGCGACGTAGCGGCGGCAATTGCGGTGGACTTCGCGGGAGATGCCTACGTCACCGGCTGGACGGCTAGTGGAGAATTGTCTTCAGGGTTCCCGGTCACCGCGGGCGTTTTCCAGCCCGAAGGTCAGGGAGGTCTGGATGCATTCTTGACGGAATTGTCTTTCAGCGGCGGTTCTGTTTCCTGTAGCGCCTCCAGCCCGCAAACCCCGACGGTTCCGGTTGGCGCCTCGGAACTGGTAGGCGATCTCATGCTGAGCTGCAGCGGCGGTGTGCTGGGTGCTCAGGCCAGTACCAACTTTCAGGTTGCCCTGAATGCGAATGTGGCGAGCGCCAGTCAGCCACAATTGTTTATCGGTTCGAATACAAATCCGGTATGGGGCGTACTGAGCGGAGCCAATGCGATTCTCTTTCAAGGCGTATCGTTCACAGTCCCTGGGCCGACGGGCATGGTCACGCTGCGCATCACCAACGTGCAGGCTAACGTTTCGCAGCTTTCGCCGGGCGCACAGGTGACCATGGCGGTGAGTGCTTTAGATTCGAGTCCGTCCATAACCCTGGTGCCGGCACAACAGACCGTGGCCGTCGTTCAGAACTCTCCTACGCCGCAGGTGCAGCAATTCCTGCTTTCCAAGGCGTCCGCTCCCGCCGCTTGCGTGGCGCCTCGCGCCGTCAGCGGTTTTCTGCTTAGCGACCCTCAAGCCATGGTATGGTTCCTGGTGGATAACACCTCGCCGGGTGATGCGGCTCGAGTGGACTGGTATGGGCCATCCGGATCTGTCTATCAGAGCGATTCCTTGACGGTTTCGAGCGGCGGCACCCAGTGCCTCTGGGACTCCCTAAAAATCTCTCCGGTTGGGGCGTCCATGCCCGGAGCCTGGACGGTGAATGGCTATTGGAACAACTCGTTGCTTTTCTCGGCGCCATTCACCATATCGACCGCAGGTCTCCACCGACTGATCTATCAGAACCAGACTACGGGTCAAGTGAACGCAGATTATTACGGCGGCACCGGCGGAGCCGCCTTGATTGGTTGGGCGTGCCTCAGTTGTGGCATCGACACCACCAACTGGCAGGTAGTCGCGGTGGCCGACTTTGACGGCAACGGGGTGCCGGATCTGGTCTACCAGAACACGCAAACGGGCCAAGTGAACGTAGACTATTACGGTGGTGCCGGCGGGACCACTTTCATTGGTTGGGCGTGCCTCAGTTGTGGCATCGACACCACCAACTGGCAAGTAGTCGCGGTGGCCGATTTTGACGGCAATGGCACGCCGGATCTGGTTTACCAGAACACGCAAACGCATCAAGTGAATGTGGACTACTACGGCGGCGCCGGCGGGGCCACCTTCATCGGTTGGGCCTGCCTCAGTTGTGGCATCGACACCACCGATTGGCAGGTGAAGGCGGCAGCCGATTTTGACGGCAATGGCACGCCGGATTTGGTCTACCAGAACACCCAAACCCATCAAGTGAACGTGGACTATTATGGCGGCACGGGCGGAGCCAGCTTCATCGGTTGGGCGTGCCTCAGTTGTGGCATCGACACGACTGATTGGCAGGTAAAGGCGGCTGCCGATCTTGACGGGAACGGCATACCGGATTTAATCTACCAGAACACCCAAACGGGCCAAGTGAATGTGGACTATTACGGAGGCCACGGCGGGGCCGCCTTCATTGGTTGGGCATACCTCAACTCGAACCCGGGCGCCGGTTGGTCTCCGGTGAGCGCCAAGTGACCGCGGGCCTAAAACCTAGACGGCTGCCGTGACCACAGGCAACCCGGCTCCAGCCCGGTGACAAGCCTGGATGACATCACAGATCCGGTGCACGGTTTGGCTCCCCAGAGTTCCATAGATCGGTAGACATAACACCCGGCTCGCGGCCCGCTCGGCTGTGGGCAGTCTGGCCGGGTCTGCGGATGGCAGCGCGGCGTAGCAAGAGGCACGCGAGACCAGCGGATAAAAATACTTCCGTGAGATGATATTACAGCTTCTGAGCACCTGAAATAGCCCGTCCCGGCTGGTGCCGTATTCGCCCGCGTCCACTAAGACCGGAAAATAGCCGTAGTTGGGCTCCGTATCCGCCAATTCCCGCAGCAACTTCAGGCCCGGTACACGCGTCAGGCGCTCGCGGTAGATGGTGGCGACAGCCTGGCGCCGCGTCATTTCTTCTTCCACCATCCGCAGATGCAGCAGGCCGAACGCAGCCTGGAACTCGTCCATCTTGCCGTTGATGCCTGGCCCGATCACCTCTTCTTCACCCGCAATGCCGAAGTTCTTCAGAAAATTGATACGGTGCTGCTGCGCTGCCGTCCGTGAAATCAGCGCGCCGCCTTCAATCGTAGTGAACAGCTTCGTGGCGTGGAAACTCAACATCGACAGATCGCCATACTCCAGGATCGACCGGCCGCGGTACTTGACTCCAAATCCATGTGCCGCATCGTAAATCACACGCAGTCCATGCCGATCGGCTATGGCTTGAATGGCGTCCACATCACAGGGCGTGCCGTACACGTGAACCGCCAGGATTGCCTTCGTGTCAGGCCCGATCAAGCGTTCGATGGAATTCGGATCCAAATTGAAAGTCGCCTCGTCAATGTCGCAGAAAACCGGCCGGATACCGTTCCAGTACAAGACGTGAGCCGTGGCCGGGAACGTGAATGGCGTAGTGATTACTTCTCCGCTGTTGATCCGCAGGGCGTTCAGAGCCACCAGCAGTGCAATCGTGCCATTGCAGAACAGGCTCAGGTGCTCTACCCCCAAGTAATTGCATAGCCGACGTTCTAGTTCCTGGTGCAGCACACCGTCATTGGTGAGCCAACGCCGCTCCCATATTCCGCGCAGGTAGTCGGTATACTCCTCGAGCGCCGGCATGGTTGGGCGGGTCACGTACACGGGCTCGCTGAGCCGGTATTCATTCACGATCTGGTCGAGGAGCGCAGCACGAGAAACGAAAGCCATTACCATAGGAATAACCGGAAAACGGGTGCCCATGCAACTTGCAAATTCTCTCCCGCGTTTGCTCCCGCCGCGCCGGAGTATATTCTATGATGGAGCCAACGTGGAAATAAACACGATCGACGACGAACACCTCCGGGTCATCCGTGGTCGCATCCGTTCCTTTCTCGCGGATTGCGCGCACCGGTTTGACGGTCCGGGGCGGTTGCTCGACATCGCGCCCCAGGACTATGAAAGCGCCGCAGTTCACTTCCGTCAGGCCCACATCTCGACTCTGGACATCGACCCCGAATCGGGCGCCACATATATCGCCGACCTATGCCACTGCAATGAGGACTTGCTCCCCTCCAGCTCGTTTGACTGGGTTGTTTGCACCGAGACGCTAACGCGCGTGCGGGACCCATTTGCGGCTATCGGGGAGATTCGCCGCCTGCTGAAACCTGGTGGGTATGCCTTCCTCACTACGCCGTTCAACGTCGCGATTCATGAACGCCTGCCCGACTGCTGGCGCTTCACCGAGGACGGCTTGCGTGCTCTACTGCGGGACTTCACGATCATTTCGCTGGAACAAACCGGCACCTGCGGACGGCCGCAGATGCCCCTGCACTACCGCGTGATAGCCCGAAAGGACAACGCCGAAGCACTCCCTGGTAGGCCGGCCGCTCCAGACTTTTCGGCGCTCATCACTTGCTACTACGAAGAGCGCAGTATTGAGGAATTCCACGCGCGCCTTTCGAAGGCATTGCGTTCCCTAGGTCGGCCTTTCGAGATCATCTTCGTGAATGATGGCAGCACCGATCGAACTTTCGAAAAACTCGGCCAGATCTTCGAGCGCGACCCCGACGTGAGCGTCATTATGGACTTGTTTCGCAACGCTGGACAATTGGCGGCCATTACCGCCGCCCTTTGCGAGGCGCGCGGCGGTGCCCTTTTGCTCATGGACAGCGATCTGCAATTGGCCCCCGAGGAGATTCCCTTGCTGGTGGCTGAGTACGATAAGGGATACGATGTGGTCAGCGGCGCGCGCGTTAACCGCAAGGACTCGTGGCTGCGCATCGTTCCTTCCAGGCTGGCCAACTTCATCATGCGGAAGGCTACCCGAAGCGAATTCCGTGATTTCGGGTGCACATTCAAGATCTACGACACCCGGCTCCTTCGAGCGTTCGATTATGGCCCGCATCGCCTGTTCAGCACCGTGGATGCGATTGCGCGCGCCGGCCGGCGCCGCGAAATCCCAGTCACGCACTACCCGCGCAAGTATGGCAAGTCGGGTTGGACGTTCCAGAAGCTGCTCAAGTTCAACTCCGACAACCTGGTGAGCCTGTCCGAGCGCCCGTTTCAGATCCTGGCGGGGCTATGCCTGGCCGTCGCTATGCTGTTCACCGTGCGTATCTTGTTGAGTTATGTCTTTGCCTTTCGTTTTCTGGGGTCGGTGTCGAACGGGCTGCTGCTGAACGCTATCTTCATTTCGCTGCTGATCACCGTGGGCGTGCTGTGCATGATCGGCGAGTTTTCCATTCGTGCGTTCCTCATTGGCCGCAATCTGCCATTCTATGTTGTCCGCCAGGTGCGCCGGCGCCCGCCGGGCATGCATGCCCGGATTCCTGAGAGGAAGTGAGTGGCTACTACAGAGAGCCATCCGCAAGCTGGCACGAGGGTTGCGTTGTTCGGCGCTGCCGGTCACGCCCGGGTCGTCGCGGACATCCTCGAGCGCTCTGGCCTGTTCGAAATAGCCGGGCTGATCGTATCGGATCTGCCCGCTGGAACGGTCCGCTTCGGTTATCGCGTGCTGGGGTCCGAAGTGGATCTGCCAGTACTCATCGAACAAAATGAAATACAGGCAGGGGTCATCGCAGTTGGTGATAATTGGGCGCGCAGCCAGTTCCTGGCACGTATCGGAAGCTTCTGTCCTGCGCTGCCGTTTGTCACAGCCGTACACCCATCGGCGCAGATCGGCCGCGACGTAAGAATTGGAGATGGGACGGTGATCATGGCTGGGGCGGTTGTGAACAGCGGCTCAGAAATAGGGGCCTTCAGCATCGTAAACACGAAAGCGTCTCTGGATCACGACAGCCGCATGGGCGCATTCACGAGTTTGGCGCCGGGTGTAACGGTCGGGGGAAACGTCGCCATCGGAGATTTTTCCGCTATTTGTCTTGGCGCCTCCGTAATCCATCGTGTGCGGATCGGGTCCCACTCCGTGGTCGGAGCCGGCGCAGTCGTGATCCAGGATGTCCCGGATCGAGTCGTAGCGTTTGGCGTGCCCGCCGTCGTTGTCAGGAGCCGCGCTCCGGGTGACAAGTATGTATAAACCTGCCGTGACATCGACCCCAGCCGATCCTCCAAGATCGTCTTTGAGAACGCGTCGCAGCGCCCAAACGCCAAAGCCCCCAGGATTTTCCAGCGTGACCTAACGATTGTGTCTTTCATTGTTTTAGAGTTAGAATCTGCCCATGGCAAGGACTCGTAGCGCGTCGGCGGCGAACCACGGTCCACCTCCTCACCGAGGCGATCGACGGTTAGGTAAAGGACGGGCGTGGTCTCCAGGCCGCAGACTAGCGGTGGCTGCGTCGATTTCGGCGCTTCTCCTGATTCTCTGTGCCCATCGTATTCTGACGTTTACTCCCCAGCCACTCGACTCGCCGGGGAGCCTTCGGCCATTCCTATACGCGTTGTTTGGCCGCTTTCTTAAACGTTATTCAAATCCAGAACAGGCGCAGCAGGCTTGGGGAACTTATTGCATCGTCGCTTTGCTCATTCCCACGATCTTGGCGCTACTGAATTATCTTCTCCGCCATTCGGTAATTCAGTCACCGGTCTGGGTGCAGAAGGTCGCTGGTTCGCGTCTGCTCTTCTTCGGCAGCGTCGCGGCCTGCCTGGGCGTCTGCCGTTTTCCCAGTCTGCTTCTCGGCCAAATAAATCCGGATGAGCCACTGTTCCTCGCTGCGGCGCATAAGTTGTTCAGAGACCCGGTGTTTTTCCGGGCCGTCGACTGCGGCACTAGCGGACCGCTTAACATCTTTCCCTTAATGCTTCCCGCGCTATTAGGGTTCTCGCCCGACTATGCTTCAGCCCGGCTGATCGCTCTCGTAATCATTTTCATAAGCATATACTTGATTTACCGCACATTCGCCTTACTGGCCGACGAAGCTGTCGCCCGCGTCGCACTTCTTCCGGCGGCGGGCGCATTTGCCGTGATCAAGCACAGAGATTTCCACTACTATATTTCCGAACACGTTTCCCTGATACTGCTGGCATTGGCTGTGTACGTCTGCGTGAAGACCTTTCACAGCCCACGGTCGCACGCGTGGAGAGTGGCAGGACTGGGTATGCTTACCGCTGCCGCATTCCTCGCAAAAATGCAGGCGGTTCCGATTATCGGCTGTATCTCCATGGTCGCGATTGCCTACGTACACCGGAGCGGCCACGCACGGCGGCCCTGGCGGCCCCTTTTTCTCTTTGCAGCAGGGCTTGCGCCATTGTTGGCGCTGAACGCGTTGATATGCGCAGCGGCGGGCGTGTGGCACGACTTCTGGATGGAATATTTAGTCGGTAATTATCGCTACACGCAGGTGCACGGGACGCTCGCTACAGAGATCTCGCGCTTCGCCGACTTCGTTCTTAACGTTGAGGATATTCGCCTGCTGGTCGTCACCCTATTAGCCATTTTGGCAGCGTACGCTTATCAGGCGGCGCGGCGCGGACCGCTCGCCGATTTGTCGCTGTTCCTGCAAATGGGTACAGTGAGTGGACTCGTGGCCGTTGCCGGAGCCGCGTTCTTGCGTCCCGGCGGTAGCGGCGCCGTGGCATCTGCCGGAGTGTTTGCGATAGCGCTGCTGCCCGGGTCTTTTCTTATGCTGTATCGGAATAGAGACTCGGGGTCGGCGACGCCTATGCGGTGGTTCGGTTTCCTGACCGCCGCGGTTTTAGCTTCTGCAATAGTAGCAGTCTACGCGCCACACCGCCCATTCGGAGCATTCGGACACTACCTCTTGTTCCTGGTGTTTCCTCTCACGATGGCCATGGCGTGGCCCGTTGTTGCTAGCGCCTCGGGGCCACCACCTTTGGGTGCTAACAGCGGAGAACCATCTCCCGGTCGCCGTCTCCGATCTCCGCTGCCCATGCTGCTGCTTTTTACGACCTTGATCCTGCTTCGCCAGGTCTCTCAGTTGGGGTCGCCGGACTTCATCAACTTCGCGAGTCTGCCCTCCACGGTTCGCCCTCCCGGGAGCGAATTGATTGACTCTTTCACCCAACCGACAGACGGAATCACGGTATGGGGATGGGATTCCCCCGCTTACCTGGGGGCGGGCCGCGTTACGGCAGGGAAGGACGCTGTCGTACTCAACTTATTCTACACAGTTCAAGAAGTTCGTACATACTACCGAGAGTCCTACCTTCGCGCATTACAGCGCCAGCCCCCGAAACTTTTCGTAGATGCGATCGCGAGTTCCTGGTGGGGATACGACCAAGGCAAAGAATTCGACTTCGAAGTAATCCCAGAAATTCGTGCATTTATCCAGTCCAACTACGTCCACTTTGTGGATGCGTACGGGCAGCGATTTTACATCCGGCGCGATCTGGCCCGAAGCGTTGCCGGTATCGGCGATCCGAGGAAGTGCGACGCCCAGGCAATCCGTTGTTTCGAAGCGGGTGCGGGGGCATGGATACCGGCGGACCTCCCTCCGGTCCAAATGCCGGAACACGCTCTCCTGGAGGTGACGTTCACACCCGAAACCAAACAGGATCTTTATACCACTGTCTTCAGTAACGACGGAGGCCGACCAACGCGCGACGGATTTCAATTCCAACACCTAGCAATGGACCGCTACCGTTTGGCCATCGGTTGGGGACCGGAATGGGCCGTTTCGAAAGAAGTATTACTGCCGCAGAGACGGCCGGTGGCTCTCGCCCTCGAATTCAACGGCAATGCGGTCACGGTGGTCTGCAACGGCGCCAAGCGCGACGAAATGCGGCTCCCCAAACGCATGTTGGACTCCCCCGGCCCAATCACGATAGGTTCCTGGATAAACCACCAGCGTCCTTTCCTCGGGAACATTCAGTTCTTCCAGATCCGCAATCTTGGGCAAAGCCGCTGAGGGGGGCTAATTATCTGCCTCCAGGCGGAAGTTTTCGAAACGGAGGACCAGGTTTCTGGGGTCGCCGGGGCCC
>OCZU010001492.1_pt1 | contig 15376 bp, 15 predicted proteins | sample 1539001 | NCBI WGS metagenome assembly OCZU01 (sample SAMEA3539306, study PRJEB22396) | soil metagenome | biome: tundra; feature: field; material: soil | place: USA | collected 2010-05 | depth 0.15 m | reverse complement strand
CGGCAGTAGAGTCGTGTCCCAGAAGGTGAACTTTTTGGGACAGGGGAATAAGGGAGGCTCATCTCGTCTGCCGTTAGGCGAAGAACGGGCGAATATCCTCCTGCTCGCCTGCTGCTACCAGGAGGGCTCGAACCCCGGTCCTCAGACCAACTCGCGTAGCAGCTCGGGTTCCACCGCGCGCGCGATCAACAGCACCGCGTCAGCGCCGCACGCACGGGCCTCAAGGACTTGTTGCGGGTCGATTACGAAGTCTTTATAGAGAATCGGAATGCCGATGCAGCGGTGGTTGGCAACGCGCTCCACCAGCTCCGGGCCGCCTCCAAAGAACTCGCGGTCGGCCAGCACACTGACGGCGCTGGCCCCCGATGCCTGGTATTCGATGGCGAGATTCAACGGTTCCGCGGCGCGCCCGAATGCACCGCAGGAAGGCGAACGCGGCTTGATTTCGGCAATCAACGACATGCCCGGCCGGCTCAACGCCCCGGCGAAATTGCGCGGCGGCCTGGCATGACGAATCCTCGTTTGGCGCTCGGCCGCCCCATTGGCGAGTTCTCCGACTGTCAAACGCTTGCTTTCGAGTATTTTCTCGAGATACATAGCTGCGTCCTCCCCTGTCAGTACGCTTCCATCGAATACGTGCCTCTCAAAATGTCAAACGCACGCGAGAGAGCTCCCGTCACCGCCGAGGCTTCGATGCTGGGAACCTGGCATCCAAGCAGCCAGATGGCGCGGGTATTCGCTGTGATCTTCTGGGCTTCACCATCGCGGTGGCAGAACTGCGATAATACCTTCTCGTTGTCCCGCAGCACCACCATGCCCGCGGGAAGAGCGATCTCGCCATCTCCGCCGATGGGAGAAAACGGCTCGCCTCCGGCAGACCTGTCGATTACGATTTCGCCGACGACCGTCGCCGCGTCGAAGACCCCCAGCGGGATCATTGCCTCGACGGCGGCCACGTTCACCGAGTCGACGATCTGGTTGATCGTGGGCGTCTTGGTGAGAACGTCCGCGCGCAGGTACCGCTGAGTGAGGGTTTGCACCGAAGGCGCCGTGCGATCCGGATCGAGACCCAGGCTCGCGTAGAACTTCCGGTATGCGACCACGTGCGCGTCGCCTTCAATCGCCTTGCGGCTCTTACCGCGCCACACTTGGTGGAGAGTCTCCCAGTGGGGCCGCAGGTCGGGGGGCGTGATCACTTTCCGCGCCAGCCGGTACCGCTGTCCGAATACCTTCGCGCCTGCCAGGCTTTCACGTACCGCCGGCGCAACTGCGATTTCCGTGTATGCTTGCGTCTGTTGTCTGGGGTCTGGAATGAAACACATTGTTATTCCTCTTTCTTTGTTGGATTTTGAAACGTGACTGCGTCTTCAACTTCAAGTCCGATTTCTCCGGCGGTGCATAGCCTCGGGGCCGCCACCAGAATGTTGTAGTGATTGGGGACGTGGCACTCGTCAAAGCCGAGCACCGACCCGAGAACCGTGCCTTTGTGAATTACCGCATCGCCACGTTCCACCACTCCGGCCGATTCGATTTCGATGAAGCCGAGGAAACCGACGCGATCGATTCGGTCTCCGGATACGGCTCCTGCCTGGTCGGTGGTCACCAGTTCGTGAATGTCTCCGCGGCGAACGCAACGCGACTCGTGCTCGATCAACGTCATTCCCCGGTCGTCGCGCTTATGGTGTAAGAGCTTGACCACCACTCCTGCTACTTCACGCTTGTCGCGATGGGGCATTGCAGTGCTCCTTTTGATAAGCCGCCTCTACCAGCCGTACCGCGTCGCAGCCGGCGTCTGCGTCCGACCGTTTCGCTCGGATGTGCTCCAGAAAGTCCGCGACAATGCCCTCGTATTCATGCCAGAGCGATCCTTTGAATTCGTCGAAGCCTTCGAGGAAATTGACATGGACCGTCCGCCCGTTTCGAAGGACCACCGACAGATCCTTCTGCTCGCCGTGAGGGTACTTCCAGTCGAGCCGCACATCGATGGGGATTGCGTCTTCGCTGGTCAGCTTAAGGTCGGCGTGTACATCCACCTCCCCGATGCGGCCAATCTCCGCGCCCACCACGTCCATATGGCCCAGAAAGAACCGCAGTGTGTCGAACACGTTCGGGCCGTTGTCGGCAATGCAACCGCCGCCGCAATGGCGAGGGTCGAGATACCAACTATCGGGTCCCGAATGCTCTCGAATGTCTTCGCAATAGTTCGCGAAGACAGACCGGATTTGCGAGCGATCCGAAAGTTCCGGCAATTTGGACCGGAAGTTGTGGTTGTAGCGCCGGTGAAATGCCGTCATCAGCGATTTGCCATTCGCTTGCGCCAGCCTCACCAATTCTTCGGCGTCGCTCGACCGCGTAGTGAGCGGCTTCTCGCACATCAAGTGCTTGCCCTTCGAGAGCGACTCCGCCGCCAGCGCGAAATGCGCATCATTGGGAGCGGTGATGATCACCGCATCGACGGCATCCGACCCCAGCATGTCGCGGTAATCGTTATAAAGCGCCACGCCAGGCTGTTTGACGAGGTTCAGCCGCGAGGAATCAATGTCGCACGCCGCGGCCAGCACGGCGCCGTCCGACTTACCGATTGCAGCCTGATAAAAGGGCGAAATTGCGCCCATTCCAATCATTCCGATCCGAACCGCCATGAAATCCTTCCTTTCGTTTATGAATTCCACTCCACCGATTGCGGCAGCGGCGACGCGAATTCGCGCGCGATCTCCGCCAGTCGCTCGAGATCGTCGCCCTCGACAGACACCATGCCCGGAGGAAGCTGCGCGGCCGCCGCCGCTTCCGGATATCCGGGGTACACGGCCGGCGGCCGGCCCGGACGCCCCGGAGATTGCAGCACTGCGCTCAACATGCGGTCGAGATCGGCGCGAAACTCGCCGAGCGGACGAAACTTCGCGATATCGAGGGCCAGAAACAGGTGTCCAATGTCCTGATCTGCCGTGCCGTGGCCACCCGGCTCGAACAGTCTCGAGTCAGGACCGACATAAGCGCCTGGAAGAATACCGGCCAGCAGATCCACCATGAGCGCCAAACCGAATCCCTTGTAGCCGCCCGATGGGCCGTCGCCACCTAGGAACTGAAGATGCGCCGTCCGCTCGAAGTAGCGTGCCGGATCGGTGACCGTGCCACCCTCGTCGTCCACCAGCCATCCGGGGGGCGTCGTTTCTCCTCGCCGCATAGCCGACCGGACTTTGCCTGTCGAAACCGCCGTGGTACTCATATCCAGCGCGAATGCCGGATGCTGTTCGCTCGGCGCCGCCACGCTCAGCGGGTTGGTTCCGCAAAGCGCCATGCGCCCATCTGGATGCCGCGCGATGGTCTGTGAGCCGAGGTTGGAAAAAGCCATCCCCACCATGCCCCGCCGTTCCGCCATCACTGCGTAATATCCGGCGCTACCGAAATGGGAACTACCGCGAACGGCCGCCGCGCCTATGCCGAACTGCTGCGCCCTGCGGATTGCTTCCTCCATCGCCTGCGGCGCGGTGGCAATCCCCAAGCCATGTTGCGCGTCAATCAGGCAAACGGCATGATGGTCCGCCACCATCCGCGGCTCCGCCGAGGGAACGATCGCCCCGGACCGGATGCGCGGCAGGTAGATGCGATGGAGATTGCCGACGCCGTGCGAGTGAATGCCGCGCGAGTCCGCGAAAAGAAGTACGTCCGCGGCCACTTGACTGCCCGCCGGGCTCACGCCGTTCTTCATCAGCACGGACGCGACGAAATTCTTCAGGTCCGAAGTGTTTACCAGTGCAGCCTTCATCGGTCTTCCTCCCTCCCTGCGGATTGTGAACAGTGCGCCCCGAACTCGCGAACTACGGCGGCGATTTGACGGGCATACTGTTCTAATTCGCCAACCGTGATGTACTCGCCTTCCGCATGCGCATGATTGGTTTTCAGGCTGCCTGGACCGAATACCACCGCGTACCTTCCCGGGCCCTGAGCCCAGATGGCATCGCAGGTGAATGCCTCGTCCGCGTTCTTTGCGGGGCAGCCCATCCAGCCGGCACGCCGCAGTATGTTCTCCATCGCGGAATCCCGGTTCGCGAGCGCAGGCAGTCCTTTCTTGACCCACGTCATCCGGCAATTGCCGAGGGCGCGCGTCGCGGTCCGCGCGAACAATCGGGTAGTGGCGAATTCGCGTTCGAAATCGCGCAGTGCATTCGCAAAGGCCTCGTCCACCAGCGATTCGATGAACAAAGCCTTGGCTTCGTCCGCGTACGCGAAGTTCATGTGCAACGAACCCGTGCCGTAGACCCGATTGTGCATAGTCCCCGTGTGGATGCCGCCGATGCATGCCTTCAGGCCTGACCCTTCGAACGGCCCTGCCAGTTGGCGCGCCATGCTGTGGCAGATGCTGGAAAGCAGCACCGTGGCGTTCACGCCATCCCCTGGGAAATCGTCCGTGGAACCCTCGCCGCTCACGTCCACGCGAGCCGTCATCGTGCTCGTCGCGGCATTGAAATAGACGCCGTTCGTTGGCTCGGCGAAGATGTTCAAACGCCCCACGAAACCGCCATCCACCAGTGCCTTCGTGCCATAAACACCCATGGCGCCGCCTTCCTCGCCGGCAACCGATTGGACGAAGATTTGCATCGAGTCCAGGAGTTCGGGTTGCGCGCGAACGGCTGAGGCCACGCCTGCCAGAGCCGCTATGCCCGGGCCCTTGTCGTCGACCGCGCCCCGCCCACTGAATACGCCCTCCTCAAGGCTTGCTGGCCAACAGCCGTCGACCGTATCGATGTGCCAGTTGATGACTAAAGTCCGCTCGACCGGCTGCGGCGGGCCGATCCGCAAAACCAAATTGAATTGCGAGTCGAGAAACTCGGGCCCGAACTGCTCCGCCGCGTCTTGAACGGTCTTTGGCACATAAGAACGCTGCAGACTCTCGGCGGGCGCCGGCGCCAAGTGGGCGACTTCGAAACCGACGCCCAACGCGAGTTCCGCCACCTGCTCCTGCGCCGCCGTGAGGTCAGATAGCCTTCCGGTTTCGAGTGGATTCCTGGTGTCGATCTTCAATAGATCCGACAGCGCGCTTTGCCAGTGCCCGTCGAACACCGGGTCCGTGCCCCAGCCCGATGAACCGTGCGGAACATCTAAGTCGCCACGCTTCGTGAATGCCAGGCTATCCATAGAAATTCTCCACCTTCTCCGCCACGTATGCGACTTCGTCATCGGAAAGACTGTTATGGAACGGCAGCGCCAGGCACTCCTTCGCCAGGCGCTCCGCCACTGGAAAATCACCCGGCTTGTAATTCAGGAAGGCGAAGCCTGGATGAAGATGAAGCGGCGTCGAGTAAAACGGTTGCGCCTCGATGCCGCACGACGCGAGGTAACCGCTCGCCGCCTCCCGCTCACAAGCACGGATCACGTAGCTATGCAGGCACTGATCCTCCAGCTTTCCGATGAGCGGCTTCACGCAACCGCGCACGCCCACGAACGCGTTGTCGTAGATTCTGGCGATGGCTGCGCGCCGCGCCAACGATCGGTCGAAGTTTTCGAGGACCTTCAGCAGAACGCCGGCGGTGATTTCATCCATACGGGAATTCCAGCCGATTTCCTCATAGACGAAGCGCTTGCCTTCCACCTGGCCATGATTGCGAAGCCTGGCCGCTTTGGCGGTGACTGCGTCGTCCGTCACTAGAATCCCAGCGTCCGTGAGCCCACCGGCCGGCTTCGATGGGAAGAACGAGTAGACGGCGGCGTCGCCCCACCGGCCAGCCGGGCGGCCGGAAACGACCGCGCCCAAAGCCACGGCCGAATCCTCGATCAGCGCGACGCCGTAGCGCTTCGCTATCTCCGCGATCCGCTCCATATCGGGAGCCGAGCGCCCCAGATACATCGGCACGATGGCGCGAGTTTTGGCGGTGATGTGCTTTTCCAGGTCCAGCTTGTCCATCACGCCTCCACCAGTCGTCACGTCACTGAAGACCACTTTGGCGCCCAGATGAATGGCGGCATTCACAGGCGAGCAGAATCCAAACGCTGGAAATATTGCTTCCGTATCTCGGGCGACCCCGGCCAACTTCATCGCGATCTGTGACCCGCCGGTTGCCCCTGCCACCGCCACCGCATGTGCCGCGCCCGAGCGCTCGCAAATCTTCCCCTCGAATTCGCTCACCCGGTCCTTCAAGATGAACTGGCCTGTGTGCGCGGCTCTACTCATCTCGTCCAATAACGTCTGCCGGTAGGGCGCCATCATTCGGCTGTAGTTCATTAACGGAATCGTCATTTGCATTTTCTGCATCCTCCTGAGTAGAAGTCGAAAATCCTGGCGCATACATACTCGGCACTGCCGTCTGATAATTCCGGAAACAACGGCAACGCCAGGGTCCTGGAAGACACTCGTTCGGCGACGGGAAAATCGCCGGGTTTGTATCCGAGGGCCGCGAACGCGGGCTGCAGGTGCAGAGGCAACGGGTAATATGTTTCCGTGCCGATGCCGCGCTCGGCGAGAAACGCGGCCAGTTCATCGCGCCGTTCGGCTTCCACTACAAACACATACCAGACCGGGTTAAATCGGTAGGGACGCGCGGGAACCACCGGAACCGACAGGTGAGGCGCCAAGGGTGCCAACCGCTCGCAATATAGCCGCGCGATCTGCTCGCGACGGGCGATTTCCTGTTCGAGATCTTCCAGTCGGGATTCGAGAATCGCGGCCTGGATGCTGTCCAGCCGGCTCCCAAAGCCGGGGCATTCCACCACACCGCCCTGGCGCCGGCCGTGATCGCGCAGCAGAATGCAAGTCTCGGCCATGGTTGCATCGTTAGTGAGGATTGCGCCGCCATCGCCAAAGCAACTGAGAGTTTTGGTCGGGAAGAAACTGAGCACGCCGGCCCTGCCCCATAAGCCCGCATGGCTCCCCTCGATCCGCATGCCGATCGCCTCCGCCGCGTCTTCGAGAATCTCGACGCCCCTTCGCTTCGCTAGGGCCGTTAGAGCGGGAAGGTCGGCCGGTTGGTGGAACAAGTGAACCGGCATAATCGCACGAGTGTTCTCTGTAATCGCGCTTTCCACACTCGCCGGATCGATTCCGTAGGTGTACGGGTCGATGTCCGCAAACACCACCTTCCCGCCGGCATGGATCACGCTCGATGCGGAACTGACGAACGTCAGCGGCGGCACAATTACTTCATAGTCGGGGCCCATGCCCGCCGCCTTCAAAATGATCGTCAGACCGTCACTGGCGTTGCCCACGGCGATTGCAAATTTGGCTCCGGTATACGCTGCCAGCGCACACTCGAAGCGGCGGACGGCCTTTGTGTTGTTGCCGACATCACCGTCATCGAAGATCTGCCTGATGCGTGACTTGATTCGAGGAAGTTGGCGCTCGAAACCCGTCTGGACGTCGAAAAATGGAACGATGGTACTCATGCGGCGGCTCCTTCCAATTGCGGGCTATCGTTGCCATTCGCGTCTCCAGAGCCGAGCCGCCGGAAAATGGATTTCGCTTCGCATGTGAGCAGGGCGCTCTCCACGCCCAGCGATAAAGTGGCCGACGGCTCGGGTCCAAGACCGGCGAAGTAGCGATATGCTTCCAGGAATAGGTCGGTCATCGGATCGTTCGAGAACTTCACCTGGCTCCGCAGGGCACCCTTGTCATCGAAGAACAGCGCGCGCTGCGTGCCGTCTGTCCCGTCCACCGGGTAGAAGCCTCGCACGCGCCATCCATTCTCGAAGAAGAGGTCAATCCGGCGCTCCCTAACGGGGCAATCCAGATCGGATTGAAGATCGCTGATGGTGCCGCCGTGGTCCAGCGTCATGGAAGCCCCGCCCATAAACGGAACTAGCCGGCCGGCCGACACGAACGGCTTGCTCGACACGCCAACAACCGTCCCCGGTCGGCCAGTCAGGTACAGTGCGAGCGCGACTTCGTGAGGCAATTCGACGCCGAAGGATGCCAGATCGTCGGCTTCGCCCGCCCGGGGCTGGCGCGTTTTCGTCTTTACCATCGTCAGGCGTTTCAGGCTTCCATAACGGCCCGATGCGACGATCTTGCGCAGGGACGTGGTCAACCCAGTCGCCTGCCACGGAAAGTTGATGACCACCTTAAGCGCGTTTTTGCGGGCTGACGAGACGATTCGCATCACGTCGGCCGTCGACCCAGCGACAGGCTTTTCGAGGATAAACTGGCGATAACCCACCGCCACGGCGGCCTGCAACGCGGGCTCGTGCCCGCTGGGCTCGTTGCAGATGTGTACTACCGTATCAGCCGGATCGAAGTCGATGACATCGGCAAACTCCCGAAATACGGGAACACCGCACGGAGCCTGAATCTCGCGGCGCTCGATCACGGCGATGCGGCCGCTGATTATGTCGCTCTGCCGTTCGGCAGCCTTGAGCAAACACGGATGGTGAAGACGGCCGCCGCTGCGGCCGAACCCCAGGATCTGCGACTTCATCGCGTGGCCTCCTTTACTCCCTGATCGACTGCTGCGGCGTAAGCGGTGCTGGATGTGAAGCCAAGGAGCAGAAGTCCGTCGCCGCTCGTGCCCAGCGGGTGAAAGTTCGCGTTGGCTCTATACAAGTCGTGCTCGTAGAGGTGCGTCACCACACCCGATGCGGTGTCGAAGCTCGAAGCGCGGCCGATGGACCGCAGGTACCCCTGAAGATCGGCCGCAAACTCCGGCTTTAGTGGCGCGTTGTCTTCGCTCGGCCAGGTAAAGAACATGGACCGGAAAGCGGCGAGAATGCGGGGATTCTGTGAGAAGCCGATCACGACGTCCGCATTTTCGGCGGCGAAGGCGAGGAGGTGCCGGCAAATGCCGCGCCGCTTACGTCGCGGGTCGACCAGAACGCCGCCGACATAAACAGTAACCAAGCCGGATTTCGGCGAAATGATCTCCGGCTCGTGAAACGCGCCGAAGGCCGCCGTCGCGCCGGTTTCGGTCTGGACGATGATAATGTTGTCGGCTTCGATCATCCGCTCAACGACATCGATCTTTCGGATGAGAAACGGCGGCTCGTCCTCTACCGCGGCGCTTGCCAATTCGCGGGCGATGCGATTCACCCGCGCCAGAGTTAGGCGCCCTTTCCTGAATATCGTCGTTCTAAGCGTCCCAGCCGTAGAGGCTGGGCCGCTTGGTTTCATCATCACCAAGCCCATAGGAGCCTCCAGGCCAGCACTGTTCCTTTGCCTCGTTTTGCAATGCGAATGGACATCCGTTTTCTTCTCCTTTCGGTTAAGGTGTCGTCGGGCTTCCCGCGTTGGGCTGGAGTTAATTCACGCTCGGCGCGGCCTGCTCGCGGCTTCGCGCTAATAAACAATGTGGTTTGTGGGACGGGCCCGTTTATGGACCGGGGGAGAGCAGTGTTCCATCGCCCTCCGGAGCTTCGAGACTGCGCGCGTATGCGCAGGCTACGATGGAAAGGGAATGAGCAGAGGCCCCAAGGCCGAGCCCTATTACTCTTCTTCCGCCAGCCTGAAGTCCTGGTTACAACGTTGGCAGGTGGCCTGGAGAGTCCGGCCTGCGTGCCGAACTATAACTGCACACGGGCACATGTACTTGAGCAGGCTAGTCCGAGGACGGCAATCCTTCGCAAGTTCGCCCATCATTCTGCGGCGAAATTTCGAGTTCAGAGGTTGGAATCGCAGCTCCGTCTCGTCGCCTAACTCGATCACAAAGCCGTTCGCTGCCAATAGAAAGAGAAAGGCTCCGCGGCACACCTTTTGGACCTGCCCTCTCCTATCGGCATGGATTCCAAGGCCGCAGGCGGCACCAATGACGGAAACGGGAAAATAGTCCGCACGCCCAAATACCTCGCCTTCGTCAAATTGACGCTGATGAAATTCTGCCTGCAGAAGGCATATCGTGATGGTCGCCAGAACACGCACAAACTCCCCCAGCGATAGGTCTGCGAATTTATTGAGGTAGCGCTGGTTGACGATGATCTGGTGGCGAAGTCCGAACGCGTTGCGGCCTGGATAATATTTCGCCACGGTTCGCAGGTCCAGTTTTTCAAAGCCGGTGACCGGTGTCGCGATCTCCAGGCGGAACTCGGCGAGAGCGGCGTCGATGTAGCGATGAACAACTCCAAACGGTGTTCTCAGGTCCGGCGTCGTGATTAAGTCCTGGAATTGCCAGATCTCGGCGTTGATGCGCTGGTCGGGGCTGCTTGCTGCCGGTCGTCGTTGCTGCTGATCGCTTTCGATTTCTGGTTTAAACCCAACTTCCCCGGCGATTTGTAAGGACGGATGGCAAGCCGCTGGGGCGCCCGTAAAGTTCTGGATCGTCGCCATGCCCGAACCTCCCTCGGCTGTGCCTGTGGATTGCCCGCTGGCCTCAGCTACTAAGGATTCTATATGATACGCAGCTTGTTGTCAATCCATTTCGAGACATATATTTTCGTATCACCATGTATCATTCATATATTTACGTATCATCTTGATTCCGCTGGAATTTATGGTATCGTCATGTATAAACGATGGCGAGATCTAAATCAAAAATGGACGCACTGCAGTCGCCTGCCGAGCTGGAGCGACGATGGGCGGAACTCAAGAGTCGGAAGCAAAGCGGGGGCTCCGAGCGCTCTCTCGAGCAGCTTGTCAGACTTTTGAGAGTCGATCCGGAGTTTGCCACTGTCAACCGTGCGACCCTCAGCCGTTGGGCGAAGGGGATCGGAGATGCCCTGCGCATCCGGCGGGCACTCGAGCTTCTGGAACGCATATCCGCGAGTTCACCGGCGGTTCGAATCGGCGGTTTGCATCCTGCGGCCGAGGGCTTGCCATTGTGGCTCCTCGACCCCGATCAATCCCGAGACACGAGGACGATTTGGTCGCACGTCGAACGTGCGAACTCATACAAAATTGGAGACAAGTACGAAATAAACGCTGAGATGCACTGGTTTCAGAATGGCGGTGATGCGCTGGCGGATCTTGCGGACGGCAAAGTGGACATCGCGATGGCATCACGGGAATACGCGAAGAGCGATCGGATCCCAAAGGTCATCCGGCGACTGTGCGCGATTTGTGAACTGCCCATAGGTGTAATCACTCAGAATAAGGTGGACGGCCTGTGGATGCTTAAAGATGTGACGATTGGTGTTCAGGCAGGAACGGCCATTCCCCAGCTAGTCAGCAACCAACTGAGGCTATGGAATGTGGTGGGGGCAAGACCTCGGGAAATCCGACCGGAAGAAAACCGCGTAGAACTCTTCAAGACTGCGGCGGTTGGCGCCTTGGTCGGCACGCCCCTCTGGCTGAAGGAAGCCTATATTGAACTAAGGGAGAAAGGCATGACACCCGACTATCAGTCGGCCAGCCCGTTCTTCGGCACAACCGAGCTAGACCTTTTCGTCCGGGTCGATACGGTCAATCCTGCCGCAGTACGAACGTTGCTTAGAGCGCTGACGGAGTCCGTTGCCTTTATCAACGAGCAAAAAGACAGCGCCTCCTTTCAACAAACAGTGAGAGCGCTCATGAAGCCGGCTACTCTGAAGGAAGTTGCAGAAATGCTGAAAAACTACATATTCTGCATCGAGAAGCTGGACATTGAAACCACGATCCAATTGTGGGCAGCCGAGGTCCGGCGCGAAAGTGAGAAATCCGTGCGGGTGAACCGGCCGAAGACAATGAAAGAAAACGGAAGGCAGGTATGAACAGGATATTGTCGAAGCACAGGCGCGAATTCGTCCTACTGTTGGTGACGGTGGCTTCCTTCGGTTGTAGCCGTGAATCCCACCCCTCGTCGTTCGGAATCGTGAGGTTCGCCAGTACGCCGCAACCGCTCGCTACCGCGGCTCTGATCGCCAGCAGCAAGGGACTTTGGCCATCCGCTGCCGGGTCGCACGTAGACGTGACAGAATTCTTGTCCGGGCGGCTCATTCTCGACGCGGTCCTTGGTGGAAGCGCCGATATTGGCATGGCTGCCGAAACACCGCTGGCTCTCGCCGCAGCGGCAGGGCGGCCGCTGGTCATCCTCGCGACGCTCACGCAAACGAATCAGTGTGTCTGGATACTCGGGCGCACCGATCGGGGGGTCACATCCCCACAAGGGTTGCGTGGGCGTTCGGTGGCGATATACGAAGATACACTGAGCGAATACTATATGGATCAAACGCTCCGCGGCGTCGGAATGAATCGTTCTGACCTCAAGCAGATAAACACTCTATCTCCGCCCCAGATGATAAATGCCCTGGCTCAGGACCACGTAGATGCTGCGTTTATCTGGCAGCCAACCGTCGCGATCGTGAAGCAACAGATGGGCGCCGCAGTCACAATTTTCCCTGGACCCGAGCCCTCGACCGGCACATTCAACTTATTTACGACGCGCGAGTACCTTCAGAAGCACCCGGACGGGGCGCTCGCGATTCTGCGCGGACTAAAGAGCGCGACTACCTTCGTCAATTCCAATCGGGAGGCAAGCATCGGGTTGATCGCTCCAAAGTTGGGACTAGACCCCGCCATCGTCAGGACGTTTTTCGACGAGTTTACGTACCGGCTGTCCCTGGATAACAAACTCCTTGACGTTCTAGTCCAGCAGGCCCAGTGGTTATCGTCGCGTGGCCAGATGCAAGGAGGAAAAGACGCGGCGTTCTTTCGCGGGTGCGTCGACCCGGAGCCTTTACGGCAGATATCTCCCGACGCCGTGACTTTACGTTAGCGCTCTCGTCCGTCTGAAGCTCATGCATCTCGAAATAGACGATCTCACAGTGTCGTATGAAAGCGGTGCCATCGTTGCAGTCGACGGGTTCAGGGCCTCTGTAAGTCGGGGTGAGCTGGTGGCCATCGTGGGGCCCACTGGGTGCGGCAAGTCTACGATTCTAAATGCGATAGCAGGGTTTCATCGGATCGACAAGGGCCAACTTCTGATGGAAGGCCGCCCTGTGACTGGACCCGGTATCGATTGCGGAATCGTCTTTCAGCAGCATGCTTTGTTCGACTGGTATACGGCTGTTCAGAATGTGGCCTTCGGTTTGTCGGCGCGCAGAATGTCTCCCTCGGACAGGACCCGCCTGGCCTTGGACTTCTTGAGCCGTGTTGGATTGTCGGATTTTGCGGGCGCGTATCCTTATCAGCTCTCGGGAGGAATGAAGCAGCGAGTTGCACTAGCACGCGCCTTGGTCGTCAGCCCCTCAATCCTGCTTTGCGACGAGCCGTTCGCTTCGCTGGATGCTCAAACGCGAATGATGATGCAGCATCTGCTCTTAGATCTTTGGCAACAGCAGAAGATGACGATCGTGATGAGCACACACGACATTGATGAAGCGGTGTTTGTCGCCGATCGCATCCTGTTGCTGACGAACCGACCGGCTCGAGTAGCTCATGAATTTATAGTCAAACTTCCTCGTCCGAGAGCATTTGAACTAAGAACGACGCGCGCCTTCAACGAAATTCGGGACCAGGTCCTGCTGGAGCTCGCGAATGAACTGCGGGAAGCGGGATGGAGACTCTGATGCTGAAGCGGGCTGGTAGATCGCGGACCGTGGCAGCGTGGATTACGTTCATCTGCCTTTGGGAAGTGATCGGGCGAATTGCCTCCACTGCAAAGTTGCTTCCGCCGCCTTCAGCCATATTTCTGGCCGGAGCGGAAATTCCAAAGGAACTCGTTCGCGACTCGATCGCGACACTCTGGCGCGTATTTCTTGGCTATACGGCTGGGGGCGCAGTGGCAATCGCTACCGGTATCCTCGTGGGGAGATTTGCGTGGGCGCGCCAGACATTTGGCTCCGTGCTGAATGCGTTCCGCGCTGTTCCTGTCGTGGCACTCGTTCCCGTCGCTATCACGTGGTTCGGGCTGGGGGAGAGCAGCAAAGTAGTTCTCGTTTTTTGGGGGGTCTTTTTCCCCGTTTGGATTACCGCCGTTATCGGCAGTGACGCGGTCGATCAGCAACTCATTTGGGCCGCGCGGAGTCTGGGCGCATCGAGCATGACGGTCTTGCTACGAGTTGTTCTTCCGGCTTCTTTCGGATCCATATTTGGCGGCTTGCGGGCAGGAATAAGCATTGGCTTTATCTGTGTCGCGGCGGCGGAGATGGCCGGAGCCCAATCCGGGTTAGGTTACGCGATCAATCATTCGTATATGGGATTCAAAACCGAGCGGATGTTTGCGGCCCTCGGTTGCTTGACTGCTCTCGGGGTGGGCGCGGATTGGCTTTTTGTACGGTGTGTTAGATGGCTGGCGCCTTGGTACTCAGGCTTCAGGCGTTGAGCCCGGTTGCCGTCGCCGGCCTCTGCAGGACACGATGCGGTCGTGGAGTAGCGCCGAGCCAAAAGGGCTCCCTTTTGGCCCTTCCCTCCGGTCCCGGAACAAAGGCTCCCCTTTTGGCGCAGCATGCGCACGTCCGGATCGGCGCGCCCGCAGCCGCCGGACGCGATGCGGCCGAGGAGGAGCGCCGAGGCGCGCATCGTGCGGCGCGCCGGGATGAGCATGTAGCTAAAGATGTTCGGCCTTGCCGTCGTCGGCCGACGCCGGCACGGCGCACAGCTCGCCGGGTTCCAAGCGGCGCCAGGCGCGGGCAGTGAGGCGGTGCCGTCACGCCACCGCCGCGCGATGACTCCGCGCCCCCGGGCCGCGTGAGGCTTTCCTGCACGCATGCCACTACTATCGCCCGGCCAAGCCCATGATCGGGGCCACAACGCCGCCGGGCGTCTTGATCCGCGTGCCTGACGCACCGCCTTATCGCCGCGCCAGCAGCCGCCGGACACGACGCGGTCGAGGAGCATCGGCGAGCCGCGCATTGTGGGCCGCTGGGCGCGAACACACGCGTACGACCAGCAAGATTCACTCAAGGTCACGGCCAACGCCGTAACCGGACTGAATCGGGACTCTTTCGGGACTGTCACCCCGCCCAGGCGCACAAACTGCATCGCCCCGCCAGCAGCCGCCGGACGCGATGGGGGCGAGGAGCGGCGCCGAGTCGCGCATCGTGCGGCGCGGCTCTTGAACGCGCCAGCCCGTTGCGCCACACAGGTGATTATTGCTTCGCCAAGAGCGAGGCAATCCGCGCGTAGAGGTGATCGATTTCGTCCGCCGTTAGGGTCAACAGCGTCGCGGTTGGCAGAGGCCCTCCACCCGCGGCGACATGCCATGAGGCGAGCTCGTTCAAGCAATCGCGCGTGGAGTATTCGTGATCTTCGGCGCGTTCCTCTGGGGTCTGCATCGTTCGCTTCTGCGCGGGCGGAGTGAGCGGTGAGCAGGCACTGCCAGCGCTCCGCGCAGTCTGAGAAGGTTTGCGGCTTCCGATCTTTTGGCCAAAGCCAGAGTGCGGCGGCCGCTCTCCGGCGGCAGGCGGAGATCACCATCTGCCCGCAGCCGCCAAACATCTTATCGGTCGTGCCGCGGAAAGCGTGCGATCGCGCGGCGGCGAGGTGCGTCATGCGACGCTTAAAACAAGGCCCGGCGACGCACGGAAGAATGCCTCCGCAGTCTAC
>OCZU010001491.1_pt1 | contig 15379 bp, 16 predicted proteins | sample 1539001 | NCBI WGS metagenome assembly OCZU01 (sample SAMEA3539306, study PRJEB22396) | soil metagenome | biome: tundra; feature: field; material: soil | place: USA | collected 2010-05 | depth 0.15 m | reverse complement strand
CCAAGCAGTTTTGTCCTCCGAACAAGGCCGCCAAGGCCGTGGGACGGATCAAGCGTGCCGTGCAGACCGGATGGGAGATTCCCATGGAGTCCGCGCTGGCGGTAGAGCGCGAAAATCAACAACTGCTATTTCAGAGCGAAGACGCGAAGGAAGGACTGGCTGCTTATGTCGAGAAGCGGCCCGCGGTTTTCAAGGCGAAATAGGTTGCAAACGTTGAGAGGAGTTGTATAGATGGCCGGGACGGCGTTTCTTCCTTGGGGAAATGGTTTGCTCGTCTTCTTCATCCGATTGCAGTTGCGATCGTGAATGACGGTATATGATTCGGCGGCGGCGGTTGTTGGTGCGGAGTCAGGGCTGGCCGGAGACGCAAGGAACGGTTCAGCAAATATCAAGGGATAGTTCTTTCCCGCGAGAGGAGATCAGGTATTACTACTCGACCGGCGAAGGGTTATGAGTCGGGTTGTTTCTGGCACTGGTTCGACCGTCCGGACGCTCGGGAAGTAAAAGCCGGAGACAAGGTGATCCTTCGATACAACCACAACGAACACACACAGTCAGTTTTGTCAAACTATTGTTGAGGTTTTCATGCCAGGCAAAGTAGCAAAAATCGGAACGTTCAGTGACTGGGAAGGCATGTTCAACGATTGGCGCAAGGACATCGGCGTCAACACCGCAGACATTGAGGCCTTCCACTTCGACACACTCTACGGCGCGATCGACACAGAGGAAATAGAGTTCGGGTCCTACAAGGGCCGGCGCAAGTGGGAGAACCTGCGGCAGATTCCCACACAGCAGATGCGCGATGCCCTGATGAACATGATCGTTTATCAGGGCGACACTGAGTTTGCCAGCGTCGAGCAGCAGCGCAACCTCCTCGAAAACGCGCCCACTGACTGGGACCGCCGGGCCATTACGCGCGTCATGATTGAGGAAATGCGTCATGGCTGGCAGATGTGCGCCCTGCTGGTCGATCACTTCGGCTATTCAGGGAAGGTCGAGGCGCAGAAAATGTTGGAGCGCCGCGCCTTCGAGAACAAGCGGCTGCTGGGCGCTTTTAATGTCGAGGTCGACAACTGGATGGACTTCTTTACCTACACAGACTTCGTCGACCGCGACGGAAAGTTCCAGTTGCAGATGCTGAAGTATTCGGCGTTCGCCCCACTGGGGCGGTCGATGTCTTACATGCTGCGCGAAGAAGCTTTTCACATGGGAACAGGCAACGATGGCCTGCGGCGCATTGTGGAAGCGGGCGTGATCCCAGGCTGGCTCATTCAGAAATATCTCAATAAATGGATTTCAAGCTCCTACGATTTGTTCGGCACCGACCATTCGTCCTCGGCGCACTGGGCCTACATCTGGGGCGTTAAGGGGCGGTACGACGAGCCGAAGAACGAGCGCGCCCCTGACCTCGACGACTTGAACGATTACAACCGGAACCTGTATCGCGACGAAGTGGCGGGGCTGATTGAGCGTTTCAACGGCGCTTTGAAGCCGGACCAGCCGAAGCTGTACGCGCCGCACATTAAATTTAACCGCGAGATCGGGCGCTGGGCGGGACAGAAGTTCCATGTGCAAACCGGCGAGGATCTCGACGACCGCGCGTACGAAGAACACCTGAAAGAGCACATGCCGTCGGCGGAAGACAAGAAATTGTTGCTGGAGATCATCGGTACAGAGAAGAAATGGATTGCGGAGAAGGTCGGGGCACGGGATCCGCTGGCGAGCATTGGTGAGGTCAGGAAGTCGGCGATTAATCTGTAGCGCTAAGTGTCTTCGCTACAGAGGCTTGGAGACACAGAGAAAATTATGGCCTCCACACTTCTAAACTCGAAACTCGCTCGGCTCACGGTTGAGGTCAGCTCTCCAGTGGCGCGGATTAGCTTGCGCAATCCGCCTCTGAACGTGATCGATGTCCCGATGATGGAGGAGTTGGCGCAGGCGGTGGGAGAGATCGAAGGTCGTGCGGATGTTTCTGTTGTGGTGCTGAGCGGAGCCGGCAGGGCTTTTTCGGCTGGTGTGGATGTGGCAGCGCACACTCTCGACAAGGTCGAGGCGATGCTGCTCAAGTTCCACAGCGTGATTCGGGATCTGGTTTCCAGCAAGAAAGTCACAATCGCCGCCGTGCACGGGCATTGTCTGGGTGGGGGCGCGGAACTGGCGATGGTGTGCGACGTGGTCTATACCACATCTTCGGCGCAATGGGGATTTCCAGAAATCAAGCTTGGTTGTTATCCGCCGGTGGCCTGCACGGCGCTGGCTGCGGTGGTGGGGCAGAAGCGTGCTTCGGAATTGATTCTGACCGGGCGGACGATTAGCGGCAGTGACGCCGCAGAGATGGGGCTGGCGAATCGGGCTGTACCGGATGACAAGCTGGCGGCCGTTGTCGACAGTGCGGAGCACGAATTGCTCAGGCTGAGTCCTGCGGTGTTGGCGGTCACCAAGAAGGCCATCTACGCATGGGATGCGATGCACTTCGACAAGGGCCTGGCGCGAGCCGAGAAGATTTATCTGGAAGAGTTGATGAAGACGGCGGACGCGCAAGAAGGCATTCGAGCCTTCCTGGAGAAGCGCGAGCCGAAGTGGGAGCGGAAGTAAAGCGGCAACCGAGTCATGGACTACGAGATTACGCCCGAGGAAGTAAAGGCCAAGCTCGACCAGGGCAAGGAGTTCACGCTGCTCGACGTTCGCGAGCCCTGGGAGTTTGAGACGGCACACCTGGCTGGAGCGAAGCTGGTGCCGACGGGAGATGTCCCATCCCGCGCGCATCAGGAACTGGATCCGGAAGACCACATCGTGGTGGTTTGCCATCACGGTGTGCGCTCGATGAATGTGACAGCGTGGCTGCGGCAACAGGGATTTGAGAAGGTGCAGTCCATGCGTGGCGGCATCGACGCCTGGTCGCGGCGGGTGGATGGGAAAGTGCCGCTGTACTGAAGCTCAAGATGAAGAAAGAACTCGTCGAACTCAAGGTCAACGGCCGCACGTACGAACTCGCGATTGAGCCCAGTGCGCTGCTGCTGGACGTGCTGCGGCAGGATCTGGATCTCACAGGCTCGAAGCGCGGCTGCGATGAGTCGTCCTGCGGCGCGTGTACCGTTCTGGTGGATGGCGTCGCCATGATGTCGTGTGTGCTGCTGGCGGCCAGTTGTCAGGAGCAGGAGATTACGACCGTCGAGGGCGTGAGCGAGCACGGCAGTCTGGCGGCGATTCAGAAGGCATACGGCGACTGGGGCGGCGCGCAGTGCGGCTTCTGCACTCCGGGATTCATGATGACGGTGAAGTCGTTGCTGGCGGAGAATCCTGATCCGTCAGAGGCCGAGGTTCGCTCGGCATTGAGCAGCAATCTTTGCCGCTGCACCGGCTATAGCCAGATGTATGAGGCGATCCGGTCGGCGATCACCGCGGAGCGGCAGGGGCTGGCTACCAAGTGAAGGGCAGCTGCCGGCAGCAAGCTGATTCCTCGCTTCGCTCGGAATGACAATGAGTACTTTCTCCATTATCGGCAAGCCTACTGCGATGGTCGACGCGGCGGAAAAGACCACCGGGGCGGGCAAATACACGGATGATCTTACCGTGCCCGGCATGCTGATCGGAAAGATCCTGCATTCACCGTATCCGCATGCGCGCATCAAGAGAATCGATGCCGGTCGTGCTGAGAAGCTCGATGGCGTTGTCGCTGTTGTCATCGGCAAAGACGCACCCAATCCTTACGGGATTCTTCCTGTCGGTCACGATGAGTACGCGCTGGCTCTCGACAAGGTGCGTTATGTGGGCGATAACGTTGCATGCGTGGTCGCGATTTCCGAGGCCACGGCCGAGCAAGCTCTGGAACTCATCGACGTGGTATATGAAGTGCTTCCAGCCTACTTCGATCCGGAAGAATCGATGAGGGCGCAGACCGATCTTATCCACGACAACAAGCCCTGCAATCTGGAGAAGGACTATCACCACGCTTTTGGCGATCCTGACAAGGGTTTTGGCGATGCCGATCACATCGCCGAGGCTCGCTTCATCGCGAATGAAGTGACACACGCTGCCATGGAGCCGCATTCCACCCTGGCTTCGTTCGAACTTGATCCGCACACCGGCAAGATGGGGCGCCTGACGGTCTGGTCCTCGACCCAGGTTCCTTATTACTTGCAGCACAAGCTGTCTCTGGTGCTTGAGAGGCCGATGGCGCAGATCCGCGTGATCAAGCCTTTAGTGGGGGGCGGATTCGGCGGGAAGAGTGAAGTGATTCCACTGGAGATCATCGCCGCGGTGGCAGCGCGCAAGGTTCAGGCTCCCGTAAAGATTACTTATACCCGCGAGGAAGTGTTCTGGGCGCATCGTGGGCGTCCGCGGACCATCATCGATCTCAAGACCGGCATCAAGAACGATGGCCGCATCACCTCCGTGAAAGCCCGCGTGGTGCAGGATGGCGGTGCGTACTGCTCCTACGGCGTAGTCACGATTCTTTACTCCGGAGCGCTGTTGGGCGCGCTCTACGACATTCCAAACATTCAGTATGACGGGTACCGCGTGCTTACGAACAAGCCGGCGTGTGGCGCCATGCGCGGCCACGGGACCGTCAATGTGCGATTCGCCTTCGAATCGCAACTGGACGAACTCGCTGTGAAGATTGGAATGGATCCGGCGGCGATCCGGCAGCGCAATCTGCTCAAGCCGCCTTGCATCACGGTAAACGGATTGCGGGTCCAGAGCTACGGGCTGCCGGAGTGCATTGAGAAAATCGTCGAACGTTCGGGATGGAAGAAGCGCAAAGGGAAACTACCCAGGGGGCGCGGCCTGGGCATCGCCTGCAGCCACTACGTGAGCGGGGCGGCCAATTCGATTATCCGATCCGACATGCCGCACTCCACCGTGAACATCAAGATTGACCGCGACGGAGGAGTCGTGGTGTACACCGGTGCCTCCGAGATCGGCCAGGGATCGGACACAATGACGGCACAGGTTGCCGCCGAGGTGCTGGGATGCTTGCTGCCGCGCGTGCGAGTAATCGCGGCCGACACGGACTTGACCCCGATTGATATTGGGTCGTACTCCAGCCGCGTGACCTTCATGGCGGGTAATGCAACGCTGCGGGCGGCGGAAGACGTGAAGAAGAGAATCGCGGCAGCGGCAGCCAAGAAGATGAACTGTGCAGCGGAAGACCTGATATTCAGCGACGACCTCGTCTTCAAGAAGGGAAGCGCTCCGCCCGTTGTGAAGAAGGATCAAGCGGAGGAAGTGGAAGTGACGCAGGCTGGCGCCTCGGTCAGTGGACGCGTCGAGGGGCAGATTCTGCGCGGCTCGTTGCAGCAGAAGCGCAAAGAGGAAGGGCCGAAGGAGTGGATGACGTTCGAGGAAGCCGTGGTTGCCGCCATCGATTTCCATGGCGCGCTGACTGGAACGGGTTCCTACGCTCCACCGCCCGAGGCGCGAGGGGGCAAACACAAGGGCGGTGGCGTGGGGCCATCTCCGGCCTATTCGTATTCGGCGCAGGTGGCCGAAGTCAGCGTGGATGAAGACACCGGTGAGGTGACGGTACACAAAGTTTGGGCCGCGCACGATTGTGGGCGCGCCCTGAATCCGGTTTCGGTGGAGGGGCAGATTATTGGTTCAGTATGGATGGGAATGGGCCAGGCGCTCACGGAAGAAATGGTTTGGAAGGACGGCATGCTGATGAATGCCGGAATGCTGGAGTACCGGAGTCCGTCATCAGTTGAGTCACCAGAGATCGAGCCCATCATCGTCGAGAGCATCGATCCGGAAGGTCCGTTTGGCGCCAAGGAATGCAGCGAGGGATCGCTGGCGGCGACCATACCGGCAATCTCTAACGCGATTTACGATGCAGTCGGAGTGCGGCTGCACGAATGCCCGTTTACGCCAGAACGCGTGTTGGCGGCCCTGCGGGCAAAGAGAAAGGACAAGGCTTTAAACATGACCGAAGGCGTGGATCCCACGGCACCCGCGCGTCTTCGCGAGCATGGCGGAGCCCTTTGCTTCAGGGGCAAAGGACCGGAGCGGCATGCGCTTGATCCAGCGCGCCGCGAATCCCCAGCCTCGGCCGGAGGTGCGGATTGAGCCTTCCACAATTCAGGCTCATCCGACCGCGATCAGTCGACGATGCCATTGCCGGGCTCGCGAAGCACACGGGTAATATTCGAGTGCTCGCCGGCGGCACCGACTTGATTCCGTCGATGCGGCAAAAACTGTTTGAGCCGGAGTACGTGCTGGATCTGCGCGGGGTCGCCGAGTTGCGTGGAATCCGGCCACAGGCCAGCGGAGGAGTCGAAATCGGCGCGTTGAGCACGCTCAGTTCCATTGAAAGTTCGCCTTACCTGCGGCAGCATTTTCCAGTGCTCACCGAAGCCGCGGCGACCGTCGCTTCTCCGGTGCTGCGCAACATGGGCACAATCGGCGGGAATGTCTGCCTCGACACACGCTGTCTCTGGTACAACCAGTCGCTGACCTGGCGCAAGGGTTGCGGGTTCTGCATTAAGAAAGATGGCGATCTCTGCCACGTGGCTCCGGGTGGGTCGAAATGCTGGGCTGCATTTTCAGGAGATACGCCGCCGGCGATGCTGTGTCTGAACGCGGAAATTGAGATTGCAGGCCCAACCGGTACGCGGCGCATGGCTTTGCGAGAGTTCTATACGGGAGACGGAGTGACTTACCGTCGGCTGCTGGCGAACGAACTGGTCACGCGCGTGTTTTTGCCGGCGGAATCGGCGAATTATCGCGGCATCTACCGCAAGCTGCGAGTTCGCGGATCCATCGATTTTCCTCTGGCGGGCGTTGCCGTGGTAATGAAAAGATCGAATGAACACGTGTCCGATGCTCGGATCGCAATGACGGCTGTGAATCCTGCGCCCCTACTGGTTCAGAGGGCTGGGGAGATGCTGATCGGAAAGACGGTGGACGAAGCGCTGGCGGAAGCGGTGGGCGACGTCGCGGCGCGTACCGCCAAGCCTCTAACAACGTCTGCGCTGACGCCGGAGTATCGGCGCGAGATGATTCGAGTCTTCACCAAGCGCGCGATTCTGGCAGCGGCGAGCAATTGAGAGGAAACAAGTAACCTCCATCGAATGATTACTGACTGCCACATCCATATCCAGCCGATGGAAATGTTCAAGCCTCACGCGCTGGAGCTCATGAAGAAAAAGCGACCGAACTTTGAACAGATTGACGAGTTTTGCCGCTCGCCCAAGGCTTTCCTGAAATACCTCGACACCTGCGGCATTGACCGCGCGGTGCTGATCAACTACGTGGCGCCCGAAGTGATCGGCTTTACCAACGGGGTAAATCAATTCATTGCAGACTACGTGAAGGAAGATTCGAAGCGCTTGCTCTCGTGCGGCAGCCTGCATCCGCGGCACACCGCGAACGTTCTAAACGATATGGAACAGATCCTCCGGCTGGGAATCCGCATGATCAAGATCCATCCTCCCCACCAGCTTCTGTTTCCCAACGACTACCTGAAAGGCGTCAAGGAGCTCGAAATCATTTACCGAGCCGCCGAGGCCAATGGCGTGCCGGTGATGTTTCACACCGGGACGTCAATCTTTCCCGGGGCGCGCAACAAGTACGGTGATCCCATGTACGTGGACGATGTCGCCGTGGATTTCCCCAAGCTCAAGATTCTGCTGGCGCACGGGGGCCGTCCGCTGTGGATGCAAACCGCATTTTTCCTCATCCGCCGACATCCCAACGTCTATCTCGACATCAGCGGTATCCCGCCCAAGACATTGCTCAAGTACTTTCCGCGGCTCGATGAAATTGCGAACAAAACCCTGTTCGGCACAGATTGGCCAGGTCCGGGAGTGCCGGACGTTAAGAAGAATCTTGATGAATTCCGTGCGCTGCCGCTGAAAGAGGAAGTCCGGCAGCAGATTCTGAGCAAGACCGCGCTGGGGGTTTGGCCTGCTTGATCTGCTTGTCTGTCCTTGCGCTCCGCCGCCGCGTGCCCGGCAGGCACCGAACTCGCTAGCGCCAACTCGCTAGCGCCATCTGGAATCTGAACGCCTTTTGGGGTATAAAAGAAAGTTGCATTCCCCGCGCACCCCCTCGCGCGGCTCCCGCAACGGTAATCAATCTAATTGAGCGAGAGACTATGTCCAGCGTGACCAGCACTCCTGCCCCTAAAGGCCTGGAAGGCATCGTTGCCACCAACTCCAGCATTTGTTACATCGATGGCGACCGTGGCGTTCTTGCCTATCGCGGCATTGACATTCACGAACTGGCCGACCATTCCACGTTTGAAGAAACCTGCTACCTGCTTTGGTTTGGGCATTTGCCGAACCGGGCTGAATTGAAGGATCTGCAGGAGCGTCTCGCGCAGGAGCGTCACCTTGACCCCGCAATTATCGAGTTTCTGCGTAAAGTGCCCAAGAGCGCGCTGCCCATGGATGTGCTGCGCACCGCGGTTTCAGCGCTGGCTTTTTATGACGCGGACGAAAAGAACAACGATCATGATGCCAATATTCGCAAAGCCATTCGGCTGACGTCGCAAATCGCGATGATCGTTGCTGCCTATGACCGGATTCGCAAGGGCAAGCCGGTGGTCGAGGCCGACCGGTCGCTCTCGCACTCTGCTAATTTCCTGCTGCAATTGAACGGAACCAAGCCTTCTTCTACGGCGGAGCGGGCGCTCGATATCGCCCTGATCCTGCATGCAGACCATGAGCTGAATGCGTCCACATTTGCGGCTCGGGTCACGGCTGCGACCCTATCGGATATGCATTCGGCGATCACGTCAGCTATCGGCGCGTTGAAGGGGCCCTTGCATGGGGGAGCGAATGAGGCGGTTTTTCGCATCCTGGAGTCGATCGACAGCAAGAAGTCCGATGCGGTCGACTATGTGCGAAACATGCTGGCGCAGAAGAAGAAAGTTCCTGGCTTCGGCCATCGCGTGTATCACACCGAGGATCCGCGGGCCACACACCTGCGCGCCATGTCGCGAGATCTAGGCCAGTCCAGCGGCCAGCCGCAGTGGTACGAGATGTCGGAAACAATCGAGAGGTTCGTGAAGGCGGAGAAGAAGCTCAACGCCAACGTAGACTTCTACTCTGCTTCTACCTACCACGTGCTGGGCATCGACGAAGATATGTTTACCCCCGTATTCGCTGTCTCCCGAATCAGCGGCTGGGCAGCGCACGTAATCGAGCAGCTCGACGACAACCGCCTGATTCGACCGCGCGCTGAATATCTCGGTCCGGACTATCCTAACCGCTACGTTTCGATAGAAAAACGCTAATCGCACACGATCTCGGCGTGCGAACCTCGCCTCGCACCCGGCGGGGCGCCATATTCCTTAACTGCAACTGCTTCCGCCGAGGCATCTCAAGGAAAAGCAGGTAGAATAGTAGGGTTATGCGCCGGATTTACCTCGACAATAACGCCACCACTCCGGTCCTGCCGGAGGTGCTCGAAGCCATGCGACCGTATTTTGGCGAACGCTTTGGCAATGCTTCCTCGATCCATCATCATGGGCAGGAGACGCGCGCGGCCGTCGAGCATGCGAGGGACTCGGTAGCGTCGCTGCTGGGTTGCCGTGCAGCCGAGATTGTGTTTACCAGCGGCGGTACCGAGGGCGACAACCTGGCAATTGCGGGATTGACCAGCGAGGGCGACCACATCATTACTTCCAGCATAGAGCACCATGCCGTGCTGCATGCCTGCAAGCATCTGGAGGAAACGGGCTGCGACGTCACCTATGTGCCGGTGGATGGCCGCAGCCTGGTGGATCCGGACGATGTGCGGCGAGCCTTGCGGCCCAACACCAAGCTGATTTCGATCATGATGGCGAACAACGAAACCGGAGTGCTGCAGCTGGTCGAGGAGATTGGAAAGATTGCCGCAGAGGCGGATGTCCATTTCCATACCGACGCGGTGCAGGCCGCCGGCAAGGTTCCGATTGATGTGCAGCGCATCGCCTGTGACGCGCTCTCGATTTCGGGCCACAAGATGCATGCGCCGCAAGGTGTGGGAGTACTCTACATCCGCAAGGGAACGCGCCTTGAGCCGCTTTTTTACGGAGGGCGACACGAACGTTCACGCCGCGCCGGAACCGAGAACGTCCCGGGAATTGTTGCTCTGGGCAAGGCTGCGGAGTTGGCGATGCAAAGTTTCGAGCGTGGCGAGGACAAGACAATGTCTGCATGGCGCGACCGGTTGCAGCAGGGAATTCTTGCCCAGGCGGAGGAATCCGGAGTGAACGGCGCCGGCGCACCGCGCGTACCGAACACGTCGAACGTTTATTTCGATCATATCGAGGGTGAGGCGATGGTCATCTCGCTCGACCTCAAAGGCCTGGCGGTTTCCACGGGTGCCGCGTGTTCGTCGGGAGCGATTGAGCCATCCCATGTGCTGACAGCCATGGGGCTGCGATCCGATCGAGCGCGGGCCAGCATCCGGTTCAGCCTGGGCAGGCAAAACACGTCGGAAGATATTGACATCGCGCTTGCCTTGGTTCCGGAAACGATAGCGCGCTTGCGGGAGTTGTCGCCGGCGTACAGAAAGATAGCAATTAGCAGTTAGCAATTGGCTGAACCTGATTTCTTCCGGCTAATTGCCAATTGCTAATTGCTCCAGTTTACACATGCCAAACACTCAAACCATTGCCGTAGCCATGTCAGGCGGAGTCGATTCCTCAACCGTCGCGGCCATGCTGCGCGCCGAGGGACACAACGTCATCGGCCTGACCATGCAGCTTTGGAACCAGCGCCGGCTGGCGGGACGCGAGGGCATGCCTGAGCAGGTAACTGGCCGCTGCTGCTCGCTCGACGATGTCTACGATGCCCGTCGCGTGGCCGAGCACATCGGCATTCCGTATTACGTGGTCAATCATGAAGAGCGCTTCGAGCGCGACGTGGTACGCCCGTTCGTCGAGGAGTATCTCTCGGGGCGCACGCCGATCCCCTGCAGTCTCTGCAACAATCACTTGAAGTTTGATCAGCTACTCGTTGTTGCACAGCAAATTGGCGCCGACTGCGTAGCGACGGGCCACTACGCCCGAGTGGAGTATGACGAGGTCCGCGAACGCTGGCTGCTCAAGCGCCCAGCTGACCGCAGCAAGGACCAGACCTATTTCCTCTTCGGCCTCACCCAGGAGCAGCTCAGCCGCACGCTCTTTCCGCTGGGCGGCATGACCAAGCCCGAGGTTCGCGAGTTGGCCCGCAAGCGGGGGCTGGCGCTGGCGGAGAAGCCCGACTCGCAAGAGATCTGCTTCGTCCCGGGCGGCGACTATAAGCGCTTTATTGATGCGTACCTCGCCGAGAGTGGCGAGGCTCTGCCTGACACTTCGGGTGAGTTGGTAACTGCGAGCGGGGAAGTGATCGGCGAACACGGCGGCATCCACAACTTCACCGTCGGACAGCGTAAGGGCCTGGGCGTGGCGACGGGATCGCCGCTCTATGTGATTCAAATTAACGGGGCGGATAAGCAGGTGGTGGTCGGCAGCGATCAGCATCTCTACTCACGGACTCTGCGCGCGCGCCGCGTGAACCTCATCTCGGTGGACGACCTGCGCGAGCCTATGCGTATCTCCGTGAAGATTCGCCACCGTCACGAGCCCGCTCCGGCCGTGCTGGAGAAGGTTGCCAGCGACGAAGTTCTTGTAACCTTCGATCAGCCGCAGCGCGCCGTCACCCCGGGCCAAGCCGCAGTGTTCTACGAAGACGACCTGGTCGTCGGCGGCGCCTGGATTGGGTAGAATCGCCCAACCTGTGATCCCCGACTCGTGCTCTGCGGAAATGGTTTACGCGCTCCAAGATGATTCCCAGAAAAGATGCGGCGCCTACGAGGATTTCTTCGCGCTGTAGATTCTATTAACGACCCCACTCATTTTGGTTCCACCCCCCTGAGTCATTTGCGAGATGTCGCGTCGCTCCTGGTATGGAGCGAGTCGCGGAAGGATACGCCGCACGCTTTCAGCCTCTGCTCCAGCCGCGCCGTGCAATCGCAATCTCGACACGCCCAGGGCTCGCTCCCGTTCTCGTCGCGGCATTTGCGCCGGTCGTGAGCATCCTGCACCCGGGCCAGGTCAAAGTATTGTTCCCAGTGGGGCCGTTCTTCCTGCAGCGGCGTGGGGCAATAGCAGACTTCCACCCAGCGCACGGTCTGGTCGGCGCAAAGCCGTGCCTCGCTCATATTGTGCATGTATTCGCCTTCCGCAATTGAGCCCTGGCCGAGGGTTTCAGCTTCAATGGCTTGGAGAAGATCGCCTTCGCGACCGGGCTTAACGCGGGCTCGAACCAGATAACGCATGGAAATGAAGGCCGCGAGCATCCGGCATGAGCCGAATCCTAGATGAACATCTCGTCCTGCGGCACGGGCCGGCGCGCATCGCGGCTGCCGCCATTCCTGCGGCTGCGGCTACCGAGCAGGAACTCGAGGCCGGCGGTCACGCCCTGAATCAGGCCTGAAAATTTGCGCACGGGCGAGACTACGGTCTTGTGCACCATGTCGGAAGTTTCTTCTACGCGGTCGAGTGTGCGAGTGAGCAATTCGTCGCCGCGGATAATTTGCAGGCGTGCGCGATCCACCACGTCATTTACGGTGGCATCCACGCGTTCCACCTGAGCGCGTACCGAGTGCGTGGTTTCCGTCAGATTGTCGGCAATCACCGTGAGCTTGGGGCGAAGCTCGGTGAGTATCGCCTGTGCCGTCTCCAGCGCTGGCAGAGCCTTGGACTTGACTTCGACGGCCAACGCCTCCATGCGCGCGCTGTTCTTGCGCATGGCCAAATACAAGGCCGTTAGAATGCCAGCTTGCAGAAGCACGGCCGCTGCCGTGGCCGCGATGAACACCATGGTAAGGTTTTCCATAGAGCGCTCTCCTGAGCCGAACCGCTGGCTCCAAGAGGACTACAGGTTCTTGGGTGCTCCGGTTTCAGTCGTAGCCTCTTGATAAGCCTGACGGCCAGCCTCATAGGCGGCACGGAACTGGTCCTTTTGCTGATTCACGACGTCGCGGCCGCGATCGACCCACTCCGAAGCTTGGCCCCGCGCCTCGCGCGCCCGGCTGCGCACATAATCGCGTCCTTCTTCAGCTCGAGCGCGCAGAACTTCACGCGTTTCGCTGCCCGACCGCGGCGCGTACAGAACTCCCGCCACGGCGCCCAGCCCCAACCCGGCCAGGAACCACACCAAACTATTGCTGCTCTCCCGATCTGACATAGCAGATACCTCCCGGCTATAAGTGCCGATAATCGGATGTTAGCACCCGCATCCGGGAAATACAATTACGGCGCAACCTGTATTCAGGCTCCAGACACCGCAACGACGACCTTTCAGGATTTCAGACTACTTTTGCGTTGGAGGATTCGCTGGGTTGGGCGCGGGCGCCGCCGGCTGCGTTTTGACCGGGGCCGATTTCACTCCCTGCAACACGGAGCTGGGACCACCATGCTTGATGGCATTGATGGAGAGCGTCACCGAAGTTAGCATGAACAGAACGGCCGAGATCGTCGTCGCTTTGGAGAGTGCCGTAGCGGCGCCTCGCGGCCCGAACGCGGCCTGGCTGCCCTGTCCGCCAAAGGCTGCCGAGATGTCTCCGGCCTTGCCGCTCTGCAGCAAAACAACCACAATCAGAAACAGACAAACGATTACGTGGATGATGGTGATGAGGATGATCATGAAATCGACGTTCCTAAATTGTTCAGAATGAATGCACTGGTGCGGAAGGGGGATTTGAACTAGGCTATCACATTGATAATACGTAACTTAATGATTCTATGTCCGGCCTAAGGCCCAAAATCCCCACAATCCCGTTCCTATTGTACGTTTATTGTACGACGAACCCGCACTCTATGACGAACCCGGAGGAAAGGAAAAACCGTATCAAATCTTTTGCTCCATCAGCAGTTTGACATCGTTCCACTCTCCGGGTCAAGGCCTAACCTCCGCGATCCCCCGGCATAAGGCGAACTGCAACCGGAGACCTTGCCGAGATCTGGTGATGAGCAGCACGCATCACGTTCTACCGAAGAGTCATCGGACGAGAGCCTCATCGCCCCATTAGGGTGACCCACACATTGGCAAATTTAATGGTCGCTCTAGGAGGTTGTCATGTCGCATTTCGCTCCCGGCCAGCCCCGGTGCACCAAACAAACCATTCGGCCTGACTCGCCTGGCAGCCTCGAAACTTCCACTTCTGGTGCTTCTCCTGATAGTGCCACTCGCAGCTCACGCCCAAGGGAGTCCGTTCGATACCGGTTTTAACGCCCTACAAACACTCTTCACAGGCACGGTGGCGAAAGTCGCCAGCCTGATCGCAATCGTGATCGGCGGCTAAACGAGCCGAAGGAAGGACAGAAGCGGGCATGGTTTGTGATCGACGAGTTGGCAAGCTTGCAGAGGCGATTCATCCCGATGGTCGTCTCACCGCCCGCCTCGACAACAACCGCCAGGATTGAATTCAACCCCAGCGAGCATCGTCATTTCGACCACGGCTATGCAGTCACCAGCCACAGCTCACAGGGCTTCACCGCCGAACGCGTCCCCGTTAACGCTGATACCAGCGTCCACCCGGACCTGCTCAACTCCCGCTTCGGCTACGTCTCCATCTCCCGTGCCAGAGACGAGGCCACTCTCTTCACCGACGACATGGCGAAACTCGGTCCTCAACTCGGAGCCGATGTGTCGAAGACCTCCGCTCTGGAAATCAATCAAGCCTCATCCATCGCCCAGGGAATTGGGAGAGGGATCTGACAGTACCAACCACCCACGTCGGAACACGTTCCGCGCGGTGCGCATCTAAGTGAAGGTAGGTCCAAGTGGTGTTTCAGAAATTGGGGATGGGAAACGTCTGAGCAAACACAAAGTCGAGTTTGACGCACACAGGTGGAATTCATCAAGCGTAACCGCCCACCGCGCATGATCTGCGTCGGAGAGCCAGGACTCGAAGGCGTCCTCTCTGATCGTTGTCGGCTGCACTGACGTTCCGAATGACTCGCCGTTCTCCCGGAGATTCACAATTGTCCAGAGCCTGCCTTCGCGCAGGACAAAGGCAGGATGCGAAACCTTGTCTGAATATTGGTGGATATCGGCCTTGCTTCGCAGCGGCGTTTCCGCCGAGAACACGGTCTGCGGCAGTTCGACCACAGGCAGGAGATTGGACACGAGCCTCTCCTGGGTGCGGTCGGCCCCAACCGAGGAAGTAATCACGACCGGCGCAGGCTCATAGGGCAGTTTTGTCTCCGGAACAGTCGGAAGCAGGCTGCCTCTCCCGCGCGGAGTTTTGTCACCGCGCAGCTGGGGATTCGCCGGTCCAACCGAGCTTTCCATAGGTGTTTAATGCATTATGAAAGAGCGCCCCACTGCAGAAGGTCGAGGCTGGTGTGGCGCCGCCTCCGCTGCGCTGCGCTGTGCAGGGCTTCGCTCCGCTACGGCGGCGC
>OCZU010001490.1_pt1 | contig 15380 bp, 10 predicted proteins | sample 1539001 | NCBI WGS metagenome assembly OCZU01 (sample SAMEA3539306, study PRJEB22396) | soil metagenome | biome: tundra; feature: field; material: soil | place: USA | collected 2010-05 | depth 0.15 m | reverse complement strand
CACCGCGGCGTCTTCGCCGTTATCGAATTCCGCCCGACAGCCTGACCCAAGGCCCCGCCAGTTCCATCCCACGGTGCTCCAGGCGTGCCCGGCGGCGGATGTCCCTGAGCAAGCGGCCACCATCGGACTATTACGCCGTACCTGCCATATTTTAAAGAACCGGAATAAATTCTATTGTGAAACGGGACCAGTAATATCGCACCGATCAAAGCAGCTTGCCCCGATTTGCTATGCCTCTCGTAGAAAGCATTTCCCGCCACGTGTAAACCTCCTGCGCGCTAAGAACGTCCCTCATATCAGGGGCAGTTCCAAGCCCTTGCAACGTGGTGATTTCTAGCGAACTCGTCCTGAAGCATGGTACGGTCCAGCGCACTAGGAGCGGTATTTAGCATGCAGGACGCCATCTGTAAGTATAACAAGCATAAAGGGGGGCCGATTATGTCCGAGTTGGTTGACATCCACGCGGAATTCGGCCGTCCGCGAAGCTCTACTACAAACGACGTTTCAGACCACGGCGCCGTCGATATCAGTGTTGTCATGCCCTGCCTCAACGAAGAAGGCAGCGTCGGGCTATGTGTCAGTAAGGCTTGGGAAGGCATACGGAGGACAGGCCTCCGAGGTGAGGTGATAGTCGCTGACAACGGTTCAACCGACAACTCCCGGGCGGTGGCGGAGGCAGCCGGAGCACGGGTGGTTCATCAGCCACGCCGCGGCTATGGCAATGCGTATATGAAAGGCTTCAGTGCCGCCCGCGGCCGGATCATTGTCATGGGAGATTCCGATGACTCCTACGATTTCACGGCACTTCCGGATGTCGTGCGGCCGCTCGATCATGGCGCCGATTATGTCCTCGGCTCGCGATTTGCCGGCCAGATCCGCAAGGGCGCTATGACATGGAGTCATCGTTACGTCGGGAATCCTGTACTCACCACGATTCTCAACGTGCTGTTCAAGCTGAGGGTCAGCGACGCGCACAGTGGCTTCCGTGCCTTTACCAGGCGAGCGCTCGACAAGATGGCCCTGCAATGCGAAGGAATGGAATTTGCTTCGGAGATCGTGGTGAAGGCCGCTAGAGCCGATCTGCGGGTGGCCGAGGTTCCCATCACGTATCACCGTCGTATCGGTGAGTCGAAGCTGAACTCATTCAAGGATGGGTGGCGCCACCTGCGCTTTCTATTGCTGCTATCGCCGGATTACCTGTTCGTGATGCCTGGAATTGCCTGCCTCGCGATCGGCCTCCTTAGCCAGCTCGTCCTCCTCGGCCTGACCGGCTCGTCGGCGCTGGCCGGAAAGATCATGCTTGCGTTGGTCACGCTCGCCGGAAGTCAGCTGCTGACCTTCGGCTTGTTCGCCAAGACGTACGCGAAGAGCATCGGCCTGGACAAGAAGAGCCGCGTGTCGGAGTGGGTCGAGCGGACGTTCACGCTGGAGCACGGCCTCGTATGTGGCGCCGGCCTGTGCACGGCCGGCCTGGCCGTGGTGATCCACCAGTCCGTGGAGGGATGGGGGCCAGTCGCAGCCGGGGGACTATCCGCGTCCACCACGATCCTGGGGCTGCTGAGCATGGTCCTCGGGGCCAGCGTGTGGTTCGATGCGTTCTTTCTCACCATGTTCCATCTCAAGCGTCCCTCGCCGGCGGTCACCCTGCCGCCCTCGGAGTTCGGTGCCGAGCCCCGGGAAGCACCGGCCAGCATCGCGGTCTCAGGGGGCGCGGCAAATTAACCAGGCGGAGGAGGTACGCGGCGGCCGCCCGGCCCGGGTGCGCCGCCTGCTCCCGGAGAGCAACGGGAAGCTCGATCTGGAGATGGCGATCCGGGTCCTGTCGCACGTCTCAATTCTTCGGACGCTGTTGCTGACCGCCCGCCACCGGGGATGGTGCGTCGTTTCGCGGGGCACCCGGCTGAAGATGGGTCCGGGGTCAAGAATCCGCATCCCCCGAGGGTCCTTCCTCTTCATGGGCTTCGCTCACTTCACGCCGGTGCCCTGCTCGGTACATCTGGGCAAGGGCGCCCGGGTCTCCATCGAGGGCACCGTCCAGATACACCGAGGGACGAGGGTGTTCGTGCACGACGGTGGTCACCTGGAGATCGGGACACGGTCATTCATCAACGATTGCTCGACCGTGACGTGCTTCGAGCACATCAAGATCGGCTCGGGATGCGCGATCTCGTGGAACGCCAACATCCTCGACACGAATGCCCATGAACTTACCGTCGAGGGGATCCCGCGGCCCCGCTCGCAGGGCGTCACCATCGGCGACCACGTGTGGATCGGCACGGGAGCGACAGTCCTGGCCGGAGTGACGATCGGAGACGGGGCCGTTGTGGCGGCCGGCAGCGTCGTGACCTCGGAGGTCCCGAGCAAGGCGCTCGTGGCCGGCAATCCCGCCCGCGTCATCCGCGAAGACGCGTCATGGCGGTAACTGGGAGCACCTGGCAGGAGGCAGGTGAGTAACTCCGCGCGAAGCGTCGTCCACGTAGCCGCCAGGTATCCCCCCGGCCTCGGCGGCATGGAGCAGGTCGTCCAGTCTCTCGCCCGTCATCAGCACAGGCTCGGCATGCAGGTCAGGGTGCTCACATCAGACGACGGGAGGAATGATCTCCCGCGGGAAGATGAGCGCTTTCCGGTCTCCAGGCTGAAAAGCATCTACATAGCACATACCCCGGTCATCCCGAATCTGCTACCCCGGCTCCTTGGCCTCGAGCGAAGCTCAATAATTCATCTACACGTTTCCTGTGCCTATACCCCGGAGATCGTGTGGCTGTATGCAAAGCTGAGGGGCCGCCGTTATGTGGCCCACGTGCACCTCGACGTCTTGCCATCCGGCCGGGCCGGATCGCTCTTGGCTCCTTACAAGAGGTTCTTGCTCCGTCCTGTTCTTCGCGGAGCGGCGGTCGTGCTCGTGCCGACACCGGACTACCAGAAACTCATCAGGGACAAGTACGCGATACCGCAGAGCCGTGTCGTCGTCATAAAGAACGCGACTGACCACCGGATCGCTGAGCGACCTAGATCGCTCAGGCAGGAAGAGGCCGCGGAGAGACGGCTGCTATTTGTCGGGCGGCTGGCGGCCCAGAAGAATATTCCATTGATGCTCGAGGCTATTGCATTCTATGTGAAAAGGCACGGCAGCCATCTCAAGCTGTCGATCGTGGGCGACGGCGAGATGAGGTCCGCCGTCCAGTCTCAGATCGACCGCCTCGCGCTCCGGAACATCGTCACCCTCCGCGGGGCGCTCCATGGCGAAGCACTCCAGTCCGCCTACGAAGATTCGGACCTCCTGCTCCTGACCTCAACGAATGAGTCATTTGGCCTCGTCCTCATCGAGGCGATGACCAAGGGGCTGCCGATTGTCAGCGTGAACATCCCCGCCGTGCGAAACGTCGTGGTGAGTGGTGAGAACGGGCTCCTGGCGGAGTCGACCCCGGAGGCTGTGGCCGACGCCATTCACACGCTGCTGGCCGACCAGGCTCTCTATTCGGAAATCTCGGGCAACAACATTGAGAAGGCGCGAGACTACGATTGGAGCGTAGTCACCAATGATCTTGCAGCCGTCTACGCCGCCTTCGGCTGAGTGGCCGCCGGAGGGCCACATCGGGAACAGGACCGCCTTCAGATCAGGGTCTCAAGGAGCTGCGCGGTACGCTCGACTTGGCGTGGCCACGCGTACTCCCGGGCCAGAGCGGCGCGCCGCGCGTTGTGGGAGAAAAGCTCCCGCAGAGCCGTATCGTCGAACAGCTCGCTTATCTTCGCTACAAAGCCACGGATATCCCCAGGCTCAACCAGGAAGCCGAATTCACCGTCGTCTACCACGTCAGGTATGCCCTGGGTCGCGCTGGCGACAGGCGGCACGCCGCAGGCCATGGCCTCGAGAATCACCATGCCAAAGGCCTCCTTGCTGGACGGAACAATCAAGACGTCGGCCGCCTGATAGGCGCTTATCAGCTCCTGGCCGCCCAGCCTGCCGCAGAATTCGACGTCCTGCCCGATCCCCAGCTGGGCCGCCAGCCTCTCGTAGTAGGGCAACTGGTCACCGTCGCCGACGACCGCCAGGTGCACATCACGGTATCTCCGCTGAAGCTCGCGCGTTACCCGCAAGGAAATCTCCAGCCCTTTATACCGCTCACCCGCCCGAAGGCCGCCAACGTGCATGATCCTGTGCCCGGCCGCCTGGTACGGCCCGGGCACAAAGAGGCTCGCGTCAACAGCCGGGCTGATAACGGTCGACTTCTCGATGTAGGGCGCTACCAGCGCGCAGCCCTGCACGAAGGGCGAACAGCAAATGATCCTGCGCGCCCTGCGCAAAGCGCGCGGCAGGATCAGGGCTTCGTAGCAGCGAATGAGCGCGTCCGACCAGGCATTCCCTTTTACCATGCTGTCATGGTGGTAGGTAACGACGAAAGGTATCTTCTTTGCCTGGCCAGCCGTAACATCTATCATGCCGGGAACCGGAGCATGAGCCACGATAATATCGGGGCGCTCCCTCGCGATAATACGCCTGAGCGCCCGGCGCCAGCCGACCCCGAACGGCGTATTGGAAATCTTCAGCCAATACGGGAGATGATATACCTTCAGTCCCTGGTAGCTTCCCGTGGTTACTCCGTCCCTGCTTCCGGACGCGACCACTGCGACCTGCCAGTTCCTGGCGTCCTGCAGGCCTTTCGCTATCTGGTAGGTGTACTCTTCCAGGCCCCCGCTGCGCGGCTTGAAATACGGGGCAGTGACCAGTAACCTCGGTGATTGGACCGGTACATCGGCGTTGCAGACAGAGACGATGCTCTGCTCGTTGAGCCAGGCCAGGAAGTCCTCCAGGCGCTGCCAGTCATTGTGCGCCTCTATCTCGTGCGAGTGCCCCCAGAGATGGAATACCTCTCCTCGCTCCCTGGCCTGTGCAAATATTTCCTTGGCCAGGTTGTCCCAGCGGCGCAGGCGGAAGGCGCGCCAGGGACGGTGACGGCATAGATCTAGGACTGACAACATGCCGTCACGGCGATGATCGAACGTGTCGACCGAGGTTCCGAGGGCCAGTCGATCGACACTGCGCGTCATAAAACGCTTGACGCTGCGCGCGCGGCTGAACCCTGCTTCCTCTACCAGCCGCTTCGTTTGCTCATTATAGTCGCCATACGGATAACAGAAGCTGCGCAGCTGCTTGCCTATGATGAGCTCAAGCGTGGCCTTTGAATCAGCAATTTCCCGGCGGGCCGCGGCCGGGTCGAGGCGGTCCAGGTGCGGGTGCGTCATCGTATGCGCGCCGATTTCGAAGGTCTGGGCCAGTTGCTGTATCTCTTCGGCCGTCAGGCGCTCGGAAGCCGGAAACTCACGGGTCTCCGGCGAAACATAGAAGGTTGCCTGGATACCATGGCGTTTGAGCAGCGTTGCCAGCCTGATGTCAAGCTTGTGCCCATCGTCCCAGCTAGTGGTAACGATGACCGGCTTCATTGAATGATCCCCCCGGAAAATAGTCCTACATTTCATACCTGTCCCGGTCGAACGGTGGGCCAGTTCCTGCTCTCGAATAGGTTACCGGTCGGCGACACGGGAAATGCAGCGGTGTATTCTTCCGCAGCGGCCGAGCGCGGCCGCCACCGCGGCATAGGCCGGCTTCGGGGTCCCTCTGGCCGTCAGCAGGCCGAACCAGTCCACATAATTGCCCGGGCCAGTTCCGTCATCCTGCCAGGTGTACACGTAGAGGCCACCGATCCAGCTGATCGTCCTGGCGTCAACGATGGCTTCGGAAAGCGCCGCGGCTTGCGCCGCCCGGCCGACGCCGTCAGGGCCGCTGGAGGGGGCACCGACCTCGGTGATCCAGACCTGCTTGGCGGCGTCACCCTTGCTGGTCATGACGCTGCGGATGGACGGCCTGGTCTGGTCCATCTGGGACCAGCCCGACCAGGACTGGTAGCTGTCGGGGAGCACGGGATAACTGTAGGAGTGGTAGCCCACGGCATCAAAGCTGCCCTGGGCCCCGTCGGCGTACATGGCCTGCAGGAAGTCGACCGCGTTGATGTTGGTGCCGTCATTGGGCTCGGGGGCGAGCCCCCCAGAGATGACGAACGCGGAGGGGTCGGCGTGCTTGATGGAGGCGTAGGCGGCCTTCAGGTCGGCGGTGTAAGCAGCCGGGTCCGGCTTGGGCGACCAGAAGCCCACGCGGTTCGGCTCGTTCCAGATCTCGAACATGCGGACACCCCGCGGCGCGTAGCGGGCGGCCACCTCGGCCGCCCAGGTGGCGAACTGAGCCGGCGACGCGGGCGTCGGTGACCTGCCACCGCTAGTGCCGGCTTTCGCGGCCCACGCAGGACACCCGTCGACGATCAGGTCAACCGACATCCCCTTGGCGCGGGACGACCTGACCACCTGATCCAGCGGCGCCCAGCTGAACGTTCCCGGGCCGGCGTACTGCACGCCGCCCCAGTCGGCGTCCAGCCTGATCGAGGTGATCCCGATGGCCTTCATCGCCGCCAGCTCAGAAGCCTGCACCTTCCCCGACTTCGTGATCAGCTCCGGGTCGGAGATCCCGAACCTGCCGGGGGAGGGTCTCTGGTACTGCGTCACCACGTAGACGAGACCAACGCCCAGGAGCAGGACGGCGACGAGCAAGGCGATGATCTCAGGTGGCCGGCGACGCTTCGTCCTGGCGTTATCGGTGAGCCGGAGAATCGGGCCCCGGATGCCTGCGGCGCGGAATGTGATCACCTCCCGTCACTCCGTCTGCCAGTCATCCATCCGCCGGGAAGTCGCACGGCCCGCGTCAGCGCGCGGACCGGTCCAGGGCGCTGGACCGCTCCTCGGCAGCAGACCTGGTGGTGGGTACGGCCACCAGGTAGCGGAAGGCCGCAGCCGAGCAGGTACACAAGAGCAGTGCCGCCACCCGCAACGTCCCTTCCGTCGGCCAGGTCGCCAGGTGCGTCGCATGGATCCCGAGCGTCGCGGGATGGGTGACCGCATTCACCGAGAGGTAGACGACCAGTCCGGTCGCCAACAGGGCCACCGTCTCTGAAATCGCCAGTGCCAGCAGTTCCGTCGTCCGGGCCGTCAGCCCCGGGCCTGGCTTTACCGCAGTGTCCCGGCGCCGTAACAACCGGAGGTACTCGCTTGCGGTGAAGCCGACCGCCACGACGAAAAAGGCCACGATCCCGGAGGTGTCGGTCCGCAGACCTGGCACGCCACGCCAGTAGGGGGCACTCAGAGCATCGGCCTGGAAGCTGGCTACGAGGCATACGCTGGCCCAGCACAGCCCCGCGCCGTAAGCCAGTCCGGCCGCCGACGCCTCGACTGCCAGCCAGCGGCTCGGCCCACCGCGGATCGGTCGGCTTCTCATTTATAGATCTCCGCACCATCATTGTTGTATACGAGGTTCTTGGTATTCCTGAGGAACCCCATGGGGTACTCATAGGTGAGAAGGTCACCGTCGTAGTCACTGGTTGCCTGCCCGGTGTGCACATTCGAGTAGCTGAGAATCATCCAACTGGACTGGCGTACCAGCGTGGGATAGATGTCCGCTATGACCTGCGAGCCAGTCACGTCGGACCGGGCGTTGAACATGAAACGGCTGGTAAGATTTTCAGCCTGTATTCCGTCAGGAAGCACGCCGGGCCGGGCCGCGAGCCAGTCGACTGCGGCCACCTCCTGAGGGTGCACATAGTAGACATCGTAGTACTGGCCGCTATTGTTCAGGCTGAGTTGCGCCGAGTAGCCTCCCAGCACCTGGGGCAGCAGCCCCGTTGTCGAGATAAATATGCCGAGACACACCACCGCCGATGTTCTCAGTGCCCGCACTCGCCCCAGCGGCGAGAATACCGCGAGAGAGCCCGCCACGAGCACGGGCGCCAGCAGGATGAGCGCCTCTTGAAACGCCCGGAGGACCCCGTAATCAACGGAGAGGTTGGGAAGTATCGTGATGACCGCCACCATTGCGGTACTCCCCACGCACAGGCAGAAGAACTCACGGCCCACCCGTCGCCGAAGGCTGGGCAGCACCATGAATGTGATCAAGCCTATGCCGACGAACAGCTGCTCGCCCTTTGCCGCAGCATCACGTATGGCGCCGTTCAACCCGGCGACCGGGACACCGAGATCGGCGACGAGGCGACCCGCTCCGGTCAGCGGAAGCGACGGCTGACTGGCGACAGGCGTCGGGTATCGGGCTACGGCCGAGGCCGACGCGTAGGTCGAGGGGGAGTAACCGGCTCTCTCCTTGAGCGTCTCTCGCCGATAAGCGTTGAGGGCAGCCTGAGGGCTTGTCGTTTTCCCACCCAGAATGCTGTATGAGACGTCCCCCGCCCGCGCGCCACCCGATCCGGCGAGCGAGGAGATCGCCGACTCGGCATCGGTCAGCGCAGCCCCGGCCGTCTGAGTGGCCAGGTCACCCCACACGAAAGCGATGCCGACCACTACGAGGACCGAGCCAAAGCCTACTGTTCGAGCCATCGCCCCCCACGGTGCCCTGGAGGCGCCGGCCTCGCCGGCCGGCCGGCGCCAGCGACGAGGGATCAGCCTGCTGGCCAGCTGAGCCGCCCAGGCCGCCAGCAGGATGCCCAGGAAGAAGTACATCGTTGAATAGTGCGAGACCTCCACGCCGACGGACGCCACGAAAAACGTGAGCCGCCGCCGGCGCAGGCTCCACTCAGCATTCGTGATCGCCAGCAGTGCTGCGCATACGAATACGAAGGCGATCTCCTGACGGTTCAGGAATGACATGTCAGTGAAGAAAGTCGGGAAGCCGATAAAGTACACCACCGCCAGAACTGAGATCGATCCCGACCAATAGCGCCGGGCAATCGCATAGACGAGCACCGGGCAGAGCGCGAAGATAAGCTGAAAGAAGAACTTGTAGACATAAGGATCATCGACATGCGCGACCTGGGCTACTTCGGTAGGCAGGATCGTGATGCTCAGGCATGCGTTATAGGCATCGCGGAGATACGAGATGTCCCAGCGGCCATGCGCCGCTGTCAGCTGAAAGACCTGGTACTCCTTCTGGATGTCATGACCGGTCACGTACCAGCCCCGTAGCGAGGTCATCAGCAGGAGCGCAAGGGATAGCAGGTACAAGATGATGCTCGTCATTCCGTCACGCACGTGCGCTTGCCAGCGCAGCAGGAGCACAAACGTTGCCACTATGCCCGCCAGGGCCACCAGGCTGAGCCGGTCACCGGCGCCATTGTTGAGGAGGTTCGCGCCGAGGACCGCGCAAGCAACGCAGAGCCCGGAGGCGACGAGGAGGCGGCTCTCTACTGGCGTGATCGCCTGGATCTGAGCCCGCCATGCCAGCGTCGCCGGGTGCTGTCGCCGAAAGAGATACAGCGAGACGACGAGTGTGTCGCCCAGGATGACAACGGGGACCGGGTCGAGGGGGCGTTGCACGCCGAGAAGGGGAAGGAAAGAATTGACGCCGAGCCCGGCCAGCATGAGAAGCAGCAGTGTCGTGGCGAGGCTGTAACCAAGGCGTTCGGCTACCGAGGACCCACGCCATACCGAGGTCGTGTACACGAGATATACCGGATAAACCACGAGGAACCAGAAGCCTGCCGCTGGCCCGAGGAATGGCAGCGGGACGCCGGTCACGGCGAGGACGTTGACCCCGGCGACCAGGCCGACGCTGGCCACGGCCGGCCAGCCGTACTTCGGCACGGCAGCGGGCGGATCGCCCGGCAGCGGCCCGGCCGGAGCCGCCTGGGCCACCCGGCCCCATCGCTGGCTATCAGGGAGCATGCCGGTCCGCTCCCGGCGCCTTGAGGGCGACCAGGAAGTCTATGATTTCCGGATGCCCCGGCAGCGAGACCTCGATGCGGCACCGCGCGATGCCGCACGCCGGGCGGATGGCTGTCGTCACCGTCCACGTCGCTCCGGCGGCGACGGTCCTCGCCGACTCACCCAGGATGCGGGAACTCCGACCACCGGCCGCGCTGATGACGTACTGGTAGTCCGCCGCGCGCCCTTCCTCGTTGCCGACCGTGAAAGAGACCGTGAGGGGCTCGTCGATGACTGCCGCCGCCGGGAGGGCCGCCGCATGGTTGAAGGAAAGAACGGTGTAGCGCGCTGGCTGCCGGAACAGCGACAGGGCCCACTCATGGCGGCCGGCCGGCGAGAGCAGGCTGACTCCGACAGCGAGCACTGCGAGCGGGGCCAGGATCGGCCACCATCGCCGCGCTCCGGGTTCGCGGTCACGGTCCGACTGGCCTGCGCCACCCGAGCCAGGCCGGCCCAGTGCCGAATTCAATGCACGCCACCTGGCTCGCGCGCCACGTCGTAATCGGCGACCAAGTGCCCGGCGTTGCTCTGCCAGTCGAACCGCTCTTCGGCCAGGCGCCTGGAGTAGGCCCGCATGTAGCTCATCCGGCCGGGCGCGCCGAGCAGGCCGAGGAACGTCGAGCGGAGCACCTCCGGCTCGGGCTCAACGAGGACGACGCCGGAGGGATCGAGATCATACCGGGAGTAACCCTCATCGGCGGTGGCGACCACCGGCAGCCCGCAGGCCATCGCTTCCTGCATCACCAAGGTGAGCATCTCCCCGACCGCCGGAAAAACGAAGATGTCGCTCGCCTGGTAAAGGTCCCGCAGCTCATCGCGGTTGACCGGGCCGAGGAACCGTACCCCGGCCGGAATCTGGTCCGGGATCCTGCCGGGCCCGGCGATCACCACCTCGTACTCCGCACTGCGGGCCTCGACCAGCTTCTGGAACCCCTTCTTGGGCACCAGGCGGCCGACGAAGAGAATGACAGGTACCTCAGCGGCCAGGCCGTAGCGTGTCCGGGTAGCGCGGATCGCTTCGCGATCTCCCGGGCAAAAGTGCCTGGTGTCGATGCCGTTGTAAACGAGCCTGATCTTCTCAGCCGGTACGCCATATCCGGTGAGGAAGTTCTCTACGATCGGGTTGTAGGCCGTTATGGTGGTTGCCCAACGCCACAGGAGGCGGCCGGCGGACGAGTAGACGGCCTTCTGCACGAACGTCACGATGGCCTTGTCGTGCTCCACGATGCCGACGTTCTGGCTGACGAAAAGCGGGCGCCGACGCCACCTAGCCAGGCTCGCCGCGAGCATGGACGACCCGTAGTAGACGTCATGGACGTGGACCACATCGGCGCTGCCCACCAGCCTGGCCAGTCGCCAGATCGCACTCGGGCTCCACACTGGGAACGGGACTCCCCACCGGTGCTCCAATCCGTTCCATGCCGGGATACGGATGACCGTATAGCCGCCGACCTGCTCGCGCGCGGCCGTATCCGCGCCGCAACGACTCGTGACCACCGTCACGTCGTATCCGAGCGCGACCAGAGTGCGCGCCTGCTGGCCGACGACGACCTCGACACCCCCAACATGCGGATCGGCGTAGGCGGAGACGATCAGCACGCGACGGGGTGCTGGCTCGACGGCTTTGACGTTGTTCATGCATTTCCCCCCGGTCAGCTGTACTTCCAACGGGTGCGTCCTGCGACGGAACGCCAGCCAGCCTCGTGACCACCGGGTCCGGGTGGCTCGCCGATGGCGCGGCGGGGCCTTGTGTGGCAGCGCGGCCACGGCAGCGCCGAGCAATGCGCCAATCGGCCATGCGGCGGTCAATGCGCTGAGCCCGTGCGGCGCCAGTAGCCACGCCAGGCCGCAGATGGCGATCGCATAGGCGGCCGCGCTCACGACGAGCGCCCTGAGCCGGCCCGACAGGCGGAGCACGGTCCACAGCCAGTTGATGGCGGCCATCGGAATAGCGGCGGCGGCCAGCAGCATCAGACTGCCTGCTGCGTGCTGGCTGTATCTCGTCCCGAACGCAAGCAGTACCCAATGCGCGGCCACGACCAGCACGACGCACGCTGGCAGGCACAACGCCATCAAGACGCGCAGGCTGCGCCGTAGGATCTCGCGCCGGTCAACGTCGGCGTGAGATCCTTCGGCCAGGAACGTCTGCTCCACCGCGTACACGGTGGCGTACAGCAGCGTTGCCACCTGGAAGGCGACGAAATAGTAGGCGGCGGCCGAGGCTCCGAGACGGTCGAGGACGATCAGCGGAACGACCAGAGCGGGAAGCAGGTTCAGGACGTTCCCCGCGTAGTTGGCACCGGAGAACCTGAGCAGCGGCTTGAGCGCTCGCAACGGCTTCCTGAGCGACGGGCGCCACCGCAGTGCCAGGCACATCATCACCACACTGACGAGAGCCGCCGCGACAAAGCCGCCCGCAGAGGCACAGAAGAGGCCGTAGGCGCCAGAGCCACTGAGGACGGCAACAGAGACGACCTTGGTCACCCCACCGACTCCCCCATCGGTCAACGCGCTGTAGGCCGCCTTGCGTGAAGCGACGAACACGGAGTCAGTGATCAGGTTGATGGGTCCGATGGCTGTTAGCAGCACAAAGCCGGCGGCCAGCGCTGGCCGGTGCGACACGAACGCGAGGCGTGGCGCGAGCACCGGAATCAGCAGTACATACAGCAGGCCGAGCCCGGCGCCGCAACCAGAGACGAGCAGCAGCCCCGCGGTGATCAGCGCATTCCGGTCGGGAGCCGTGGGCAGGTGACGGACCAGGGTGCTGTTGAGCCCGAGGAGAGCCAGGTAGGCGATGACCGTCGTGGCGGAGATCAACGAACTCGCTCTGCCCACATCCGCCGTGCTGAACAACCGGGCCGTGATAATCCAGAAAGCGAAGCCGAGGGCGGCTTGGAGACCTGAGCTCAGGATCAGGTACAGCGAGTTGCGCACCAGGTGGTCAGTCCAGAGCCGGCGGCACCGCGAGCGACCCGGCAGCACCCGGTGGCGCCGCGCACTGGGCGCTGTTAATTCGCGAGATCTGGGCGTCATGTGCGTAGCCGGCTGAGGGCGGCCAGGAGTGCCGCAGCGCTATTTGATGAAAAATGGTGCATTGAGCCCTTTCCTCCGATGCATCCAGCACCGCCCCCGGCTCAGTGCACTTTGGCGGTCCCTCCAACTGGTAAGGATGCGATCCCCCCACCGAACATAAAGACGCCGACCGCAACGGGATGGATTACCAACAGTCATGTCTGTTGGGCTGAATCTTATTCCGTGGGCGGATGCCCGGAAAGCAGGAAGGCAATTCAGAAACCCTAGGTAAAAGGGGAATAGGTACTATATCCAGACTTTTCTAGTGCGTAATGCTGGACGACGCGCAGTGCTGGATATCTCGCGGGAGGTTCAAGCCAGCGCTGATTCGCGGACCGCCGCATAGTGCTCGATCGCCGCGAGCATCCGCTCGTGCTCAGCGCTAAGGTCGCCGCGATGCGGGGAGGTCAGCCGCGCCGCGCGGACCAGCGTCCCGCGGGGGACAGCCTCCAGGGTGGCGTCGAGCAATGACCACGACAGATCGTCGAGCGCCGCACGGACCGCCCCGGGCTCCTGCGTCCTCGCACAGACGTCCTGCAGGGCCAGCAGTCGCTCGGCCAGAGCCGGGCTGGACGCCACATCCAGCGGGAACACGTCCGCGGCCAGGCCCGGCGGCCGCTCGGCCCGGGCCGCCTCGAAGGCGCTGAGCAGCGGGCTTACATCGCCCGCCGTCAGCGGGTCGTACAGTCCGGGGAACGGCGCGGCCTCGTAGCCGCGGTCGTAGCCGCTGAAATAGATGGGCGAGGCGGACCCGGACCGCGCGAGAGTGCCGAGCGCCACGTCGATCAGGCTGACCGGCCAGCCGAGGTCGGTGAGGGCATGGACGCGCAGCGCACCGGGACGCGCGGCCAGCCCGGCGCCCAGCAGCAATTGAGCCGACTCAAGCGCGGACTGGGCGTAGAACGCGATGTCCGCGCTGTGCAGCCGGATTACGCCGCCCTGGCACCAGTCGAGCAGCCGGGCATAAATGATCGAGTTATCGACCACGTGAGTGAACCTCGCGGCCGAGTACCTGGCTTCCCCGCGCGCCGCGGCCGCCGCCAGCAGCCACTCAGCGGCCCGCTTGGACGCGGTGTACACATCGGCGGAGTACGGGCGCAGGGCCTTCCCCGTCGAAGCGCAGACCAGTTGCGGGACACCGAACTCGGCGGCAACCGAGATCACGTTGCGCGTGCCGAGCACGTTCGTGGTCACCGTGCGGTGCACCTCGCGCTCGGCCAGGCCAGGATCGCGCTGCGCGGCCACATGAAACACCACGTCGGGCCGGACGCTGTTTACCACGGCCGCGAGCTGACTCCGGTCCCGGATATCGGCTCTGAGGTACTCAGCGCGCCGAAGCCGCGGCCACCCCACGGCAGATCCGCGGCTCACGCTGACCAGCCGTCCCGGGCTGAAACTGGCGACCTGCGCCATCAGCGTCGAGCCAATGCATCCCGTCCCGCCGGTGACCAGCACCGTCTTGCCGCGCAGCCATGCTTCCAAGTCCCGGCTGGGCAAGCCGATACTCCGCTGGCCGATCGTAAGGAACCGCCAGTATTCCCGCTGCGCGTCGGGCCGGCTCGCGATGAGCGCCTGCGTCAGATCACCCAAGTGACGTAGGGCGGCACCGTCCAGGTGCTCCTGGCCTGCCGGTACGGCATCGTGCATCATCGCAATAATCTCGGGGGCGGCATGCACCGCGGACCTCCATCAGCGTTCATGGCTTGGTCGCGGGGCAGCATCCAAGGGCAAGCTGGCGGACAAGTACAGCACGGGGATCGCAGATCACCGTATCCCCCACAGGCCCTGGCGTCAGTACTGACTGTATCTATCTGATGCACTGTCCGTCACGCATTTGGGGCGTCTCCCAGGAATGACTCAGCTAACCCGCAAGCCAGGTAGGAAGCTGCGCTTCACAATGGGATTGACCCGCTTTTGACGGACATCAGCGCGACCGGCGCTGACCGTGTTGACGAGTGTGTATCCCGGCGACGGGGTAGGCGATGCCGACGCAGTCGCTGCCGCCGTGGAGCCAGCCAGCACTTCCAGCCCTCGGTCTTATAGTAGCGGTCAGCGATTTCCGGGTACGGTTCGTTGAACAGGTCGAAGATAATCTGCGTCGTCGCCCTTGGACGCGGTCGCCACCGACGTCCTGTCGGCCGTCGCTCCACTGCAGGTCAGAGATCGCCACGATGCCATTGGAATTCAGTCGCTTCACATAGGCCTCGATCGCGGACTGGCAATTCGCGCCAGCGTAGGCGGCGGCGACATAGGACTCCCCGTTCCAGCAGGCCTCGTTCAGCGGCATCCTCACGGCGTTGACGTCTCAGTTCTTCATCGCGATGATCGACGCTTCGCCCTTAGCGGTAGTTTGTTGACTACGGATAAGGCTCGCGGTATGCCGGGTGTAGTGGTACGACATGCTGTGGGGGTGTGTGATGACGCGACGCCGGCCCTGTCCTGCGGCGCCGGGTCCGCTGGAGGGGTATGCGGCCCGGTTTTGATGACCTGTTTCATTCTCTGGCGCAGCGGCGGGGGTTCCGGGAGTACCTGGCGGGGCTGCTGGCGCCGCGGGA
>OCZU010001489.1_pt1 | contig 15391 bp, 11 predicted proteins | sample 1539001 | NCBI WGS metagenome assembly OCZU01 (sample SAMEA3539306, study PRJEB22396) | soil metagenome | biome: tundra; feature: field; material: soil | place: USA | collected 2010-05 | depth 0.15 m | reverse complement strand
GCGGGAACCCAGCGGCGTTCGTCATACAATTGAGACGCAGTTAACGACGCTGGATCCCCGCTCAGTTGCCAAAACGGGCGGGGATGACGGCTCGTGTCAGAAGCTACTGGATCGGTGAACAATGGACGCTCGGACGACCAAACGATTACGCGGTGTGCTATCCCTCGACGACTTCGAGACGGCAGCGCGCAAACACCTTCCCCGGCCCATCTTCGGCTACATCGCGGGAGCCGTCGAAACCAACTGGTCGCTGGATGACAATTGCGCGGCGTTTGCGGAGTATGGCTTCCTGCCGCGCATGCTCGTCGATGTGTCGAAGCGATCGCAGCAGACGACGATCTTCGGGCACACGTACGCTGCGCCATTCGGCATCGCGCCGATCGGCATCAGCGCGTTGTACGCGTACCGTGGCGACCTTGTTCTCGCTGCCGCCGGGGCCGCGGCGAACATACCGATGATCATGAGCGGATCGTCGCTGATCCGTCTGGAGGAAGTCGCGAAGCAAAGCAAGGCGACGTGGTTCCAGGCGTACCTTCCAGGCGACGTGCCGGACATCACCGCCCTGATCGATCGCGTCGCGCAGGCCGGTTTCGAAACGCTGGTGATCACGGTCGATTCGCAAGTTGCCGGCAACCGCGAAAACAACGTCAGGACCGGATTCTCAACTCCGCTCCGACCGAGCCTTCGCCTGGCGTGGGACGGCATCACGCACCCGCGCTGGCTCTTCGGAACCTTTCTGCACACGCTGCTGCGCCATGGCATGCCGCACTTCGAAAACAATTATGCGAGGCGCGGGCCGCCCATTCTGTCGCCGAACGTCCTGCGCGATTATTCCGATCGCGGGCACCTGAACTGGGAGCATTTTCGGCTGATCCGCCGCCTGTGGAAGGGACGGCTGGTGATCAAAGGCATCCTCGACAAGGAGGATGCGGTGACGGCGCGCGACGCGGGCGCCGATGGAATCATCGTGTCGAACCACGGCGGGCGTCAGCTGGACGGCGCGGTGTCGGCGCTGCGAGTCCTGCCGGGAATCGTGGCCGCGTGTCCTGAGCTTCCGATCATGGTGGACGGCGGCGTGCGCCGCGGAACCGACGTTCTGAAGGCGCTCGCGCTCGGTGCCAAGTGCGTGTTCGTCGGCAGGACATTCGGCTATGCCGCGTCGGTTGCAGGGGCGGCGGGGGTCGATCACGCAATAGGCTTGCTGATCGCCGAAATCCATCGCGACATGGCGATGCTCGGCATTACCGATCTTCACGAGCTCGATGCGCGACGGCTCGTCAGGGTCAGGGGCCAACGTCCCGAATAACGGAGGCGGCGCCCCAGTTTCAACCCGTCAGGTCTGCGAGCGCATTCTATCGTCGGCCGCCAAGTGCCGGCGAGCGAATTTCAGAAGCTCGCCGTCGGTGGGATGATCGACCGTTTCGACGCTCACGACGCGCGCCGCGGTGGCCGGCGCGTGGGCCTGAAGGTGCTTGAAGAACTCGAGCTTGGCCGTGGACGGACCGACGATCAGGATTTCACCCGCGTCCTTGATTGCGTCGGCGATGCCCTGGTAGTACGCGTGATCCTGCGCGGCATTACCGGAGCCGATCGCGCCCTGCTTGTGATGCAGGTGCTCGTGCCTGGATTTCGGATGGATGACGCGTGATTCGGATTCGTCCGCGTTGAACTGAAGAACGTGGGCTTCGCGATGATCGATCCAGACGACGTAGTGGAAGTGGCTCATGGGATTTGCTGCCTTGCGATTCGGGGCGACAAGTATACGCGCCGGGCGGCCATTTTCTCGGTCGCGTGCGCGACCTTCGCGCTCGGGTCGGTCCTACTTGTGGATCGCCAGCCGCGTGAATATCGTCGCTTGAGGTGGCGCCCACGATGGAACAACAGCCCGCAAGCATCGCGAGGCAGACGAGACGACAAGCGTTGCACACGCGCGGGCTCAAGCCGCGGCATCGTATCATGCGGCTCAGCGCGAATCGTGGACACCCTTGATCCGCACCGATGGGATTGCTGCTGCATCCACACCGCCACGAGCGAGCACAAACGCCAAGCCATGACGCTCATTTTCGCCAATGGAGCACGCCGAATGCTCCTTGCCGCACTGATGCTGCTCGCGTACGCATCGCGCGCCGCCGCGGCGGACGGAACCAATGACAGCGACGCGACCGGCTCGCGCATCGTCGTGAACGTCGTCGCGACGTCGCCGCTCAAGGGTCCGGGCATCGACCCCGACAAGCTGCCGGTGACGGTCGATTCGCTCACCGCCAAGGACTTCGCGCGGCTGAACTCACTCTCGGTCACCGATACCCTGATGCAACGCACCCCCGGCATCAGCACATCCGATCCGCAAGGCAACGACTTCGCGACGGATGTCCGCTTCCGCGGCTTCGCGGCGTCGCCCCTGCAGGGTACGCCACAGGGCCTGGCGGTCTACCAGAATGGTGTGCGGCTCAACGAAGCCTTCGGCGATAGCGTGAACTGGGACCTGATCCCGAAAATCGCCATCGATCGCGCCGATACCTGGACCAGCAATCCGGTGTTTGGCCTCAACGCGCTCGGCGGCGCGGTGAATATACAAATGAAGACGGGCTTCGACTTTGCCGGCGGCGACGCTTCGATTCAGGGCGGCTCCGCCAAGCTCATCGACGGCACGATCGAATACGGCTGGCATCGCGACAATCTCGGCGTGTACCTGGCAGCGGACGGTCTCAGCGAGGATGGATGGCGGGATCATTCGCCCTCGCGCCTTGCGCGCTTCTACGGCGATCTCGGATGGCGCAACGCCGACTCTGAATTGCATCTCGCCGCGACCGTGGCGTCGAATCGATTCGGCGTCGTGGGACCCACACCGGTGGAGCTGCTCGCCGTCGACCGCGACTCCGTTTTCACCTGGCCGCAGACGACCAGCAACGACATGCAGATGCTCGCGCTCAACGGAAGCAGGAAACTGTCCGATGGGTGGTCGCTGCAAGGAAACCTGTATGGGCGTCACTTCAAGCAAACGCACGTCGACGGCAACGCCGGAGATTTCGAGCAATGCAGCTCGCGCTCGTCGTTTCCCACCGCGCTGTGTCTGGAAGATGACGGCTTCCCGGTGCCGCCGGGCGGCAAGACGCCGGCTTTCCGCGATCAGTTCGTCATCGTCGATCCGACGGGAGCGCCGATTCCGTTTGCCGACGACGACACGCCTTATGGGACGGTGGATCGCACCAATACCGACGCCAAGACCCTGGGGGGCTCACTGCAGGGGACCAGCGATGCCGCGCTGGCCGGCCATCAGAATCACTTCGTCGCCGGCGCCAGCGTCGATCGCAGCCGCGTCAATTTCTCGGCGGGGAGCACGCTGGGCTATATCTACCCGAGTCTTTTCGTCGGCGACAACGACGTCCTGCCGGGATCCGGGCGGATCATCCACACCCTCGGAAACATCGGACTCGCACCGGTGCAAATCCGGTCCACGACGACTTACTACGGCGTGTATGCAACCGATACGGTCGATCTCACGCCGCAGCTTGCCGCGACGCTGGGCGCGCGCTACAACGAGGCCCGCGTGAACCTCGAGGATCAGCTCGGAACGAGCCCCGAGCTCAATGGAAGCCACACCTTCGACCGGTTCAATCCCAACGCGGGACTGGCCTACAAGCTATCGGACGCGGCGACGATATTCGGGGGCTATTCGGAAGCCAATCGCGCCCCGACGCCGCTCGAGCTCGGCTGCAGCGATCCGCAGAAACCGTGCCTGCTCGAGGGCTTCCTCGTCGCCGACCCTCCAGTGCAGCAGGTGGTCTCGAAAACCTTCGAGCTCGGAGTGCGCGGCCACTGGAACCTTGCCGGCGGTCGAACCGAGTGGCAGGCGTCCGCTTTCCATACCAACGTCGACAACGACATCGTCAGTCTCGCCAGCGCGATTCAGGGCCGGGGCTTTTTCCAGAACGTTCCCGCGACGCGCCGGCAGGGCGTCGACATCGGCCTCCAGCATCGCACTGCGAAGTGGTTTGCGTACTTGAACTACAACTACATCGAAGCGACCTACCGCTTTACCGGCGACATCGCGTCGCCGAACAATCCGCAGGCCGACGACGCCGGGAACATTCACGTGACACCCGGCAATCGCATTCCCGGCATTCCTCGCCAGCAAGTCAAGACCGGCGCCGACTACGCGCTGAGCCCTGCGCTGACGATCGGCGGGGATATCGCCTTCGTGGACCGCCAATACTACGTCGGCGACGACGCCAACCAGAACCCGCAGCTCCCGTCGTACACGGTCGCGAGCGTTCATGCGACCTATGCGATTTCGCGCGACATGGATATCTTCGGCAATATCAACAATCTGTTCGATCGCAAATACGCGCTGTATGGCACCTACTTCGATCCCGGCGACGTCGCGAATGCCATTCCTCAGACACTGACCGACCCCCGCACGCAGACGCCGGCACAGGGAATTTCGTTTCGCGTCGGAGTGCGTGTTCGATTCTGAGATCCGATGCGAAGACCCGAGGTCAGGGGATTTCGTACACCGCCATCTCGTCGGCGATGCCGCGAACCGGCATCCATCGCGCGGTGGGCGCGATCCCACCCGCCCTGAGGAGCTCGACCGCGTGCGGATTTTCCACGATCGACCCGGTCGCGAGTATCGAGCGCGAGACCGCGAGGCACTGGACGCGCGAGGCGATGTTCACCGTCTGACCGAAGTAGTCCTGCCGATCGTTGAGCGTGACCGCGAGGCAGGGGCCTTCGTGAATTCCTATTTTGAGCAGCAGATCCTCATTCTGGTGCTGCTCGTTCATCGCACGCATCGCCTCGCGGATGCGCAGCGCGGCCGCAAGCCCACGGTCGGGCGTCGTGAAGGTTGCCATGACCGCATCGCCGATCGTCTTCACCACCGCTCCCGATTCCGCGGCGATGATTTCGTGCAGGATCCGGAAATGCTCCTTGACGATATCGAAGGCAACCAGATCCCCCACGCGCTCGTAGAGATCGGTCGAGCCCTTGAGATCGGTGAACAGGAACGTGAGACTGGTGATTTTGAGCCGCTGGTCGATGTCGAGCGTGCTGGTGCGATAGATCTCGCGGAAAGTCTGGTTGGAGAGCAGACGCTTGGCGGTGAGAAACGGCTGGCGGTGTCCGAGCAAATCGTGCATGGCCTGCCCGGCGACAAACACCCCCGGCACCACGCGCGTGTCGGTGCGATTGTCCAGCGCCAGGCGCAGCGGCCCGGGCTGCATGACGACGGTGGCAGTGTGGGCGTGCGACCTGTTGAACACGATCGACATCGATTGGCGCTCGCGGGTCGGCTCGCCTTTGACGTCGATGAATTGCGCCATGTGAGTGACGGGATCGAAGACGATCACGAATTGCGCGGGCAGCGTCAGCGACAGCACGGCCTTCTCGCCGGGCGGCAGCTCGACCAGCTCGAGCGTGATCTCGTCGATCACCTTCTCGAAGGCGTCGTCCGGCAGGTCGATGCCGGAGCTCCAGAACATCTGCCGGTAGTATTGCCAGGTTGGAAGGCTGTCGGGCGCATGCGCCGCGATGCGGCGTATGCGAGCGGTCACCGTGAACGTGACTTCGACCATTTCATCGAGCGTCGGCTCGTATCCGGCGGCGCAGAGCGAGCAGCCGTATTCCGATCGATCCACGTTCTTCAGTGATGCCCCGGTGTCCAGCACTCCGCCGCAGCCGGGGCAGAGGACATTCCACGAGAGCTCGAACAGTCCCAAGCGCGCCGCGTGCAGGAACGCGGCAATGACGCGGTCCTCGTTAAGTCCAGTCCGCGCAGCGAAGGCCAATGCGTTGATGCGGTTGAGCTGGGGGTCCGGCGCATCCCGCACCAGCGCCTCGATCGCGGAAACGACATCCGGATCGGCAGACTGACGGAGCGCGGCGAAAAGGGTCTGCGTTTCGGCCATGAAAAAAGCTTACGCCGAAACGTGGCGCGACGGTAGGAGTCTCGGGGTGAGACGGTACAAGTCTTGGAACGACGGTACAAATCCTGGATCGTCATCCCCGCGAAGGCGGGGATCCATTTTGACCTTCAAGAACCAATGGATTCCCGCCTTCGCGGGAATGACGATTAGGAGAGACCTCCGCAGGTTTCGTCGTTCCCGCCTTCGCGGGAATGACGATTAGTTGAGACCTCCGCAATTTTCGTCGTCTCCGCTTTCGCGAGAATGACGATTAGGCTCAGACGCGGATTGAGTTGCCGATGGTTTCTACCTGGCCTTCGCCTTCCAGAGCCCCAGCATTGCACCGGTGGGGTCGACGATGATCGACAGCCAGCCCATGCCCATCACCTCCGTGACGTCCTTCATCACCGTGGCGCCGAGTGCTTTCGCTTTCTTGGTCGAGGCCTCGATGTCGTCGACCAGGACGTAGGCCAGCCACATCGACGGCGCGCCCGGCATCGGGTGCTTCATGAGGCCGCCGCCCGTGCCGTCGCCCACGCTGATCATGGTGTACGTACCGGAAGGCATGGGCACGTCTTCCATCTTCCAGTCGAAGAGCTTGCCGTAGAAGCCCTTCGCCTTGGCGACATCGTTGGTGTTGAGCTCGACGTGAACAAAAGGATTTGCCATTGCTTGTCTCCGCTTAAATGAATAGCGCCTGGTGCGAATCAGCGCAAAAGATAGCGTCCGAAGCGGTCGATACAGCCGTTCCAACCTTGTTGGTGCTTGTCGCGCGCGTCGGTGTCGGCGAACTGCTCATGCGTCACGATGAGCTCCGTCCCGTTGCCCGAGGGCTTGAATTCGACGGTGACCAGAGACTCGCGATCCGGCGTGCTTTCCCAGGCCCAGGTGTAGACGAGCTTTTTGTTGGGCACGATTTCCCGATACGTGCCGCCGACTTTGTGCAACTCGCCGCTGGGCGCGTGCATTACGATACGGTAACGGCCGCCGACACGAAATTCGGAGGTGACTTCCGTCTCGCCGGAATCGTCGCTCGGCCCCATCCAGTGCTTTACTTGCTCGGGGTCCGTCCACGCGGCGTAGACTTTGGCGACGGGAACGTCGTAGACACGTCGGACCTGGAGGCGGGTCTTTTCGTCGATTGCTGTTTCCATGTTTCGATCTCCTTTTTTTCCAGAAACGCGCCCAATCGATCGAGTTGCGTGTTCCAGAATTCCTCGTGGCGTTCCAGCCACACAATGGCACCCTTCAGGGCACCGCCCTTAAGCTGACAGCTCACCACGCGGCCGGTTTTTTTCCGCTCGATGAGCCCGGCGTCCTGCAGGATGCCCAGGTGCTTGATGAACCCGGGCAGCGACATGCCGAATGGCTCGGCGAGCTCACCCACTGAGCGTTCCCCGCGGCTTAGCCTGGCGAGCACGGCGCGCCGCGTGGGATCGGCGAGCGCGCTGAAGACTGCGTCGAGCCGGGTAGCTGAATAGTGAACCATAAGGTTAAGTGTGTACTTCGATTCGGACAATGTCAAGCGGTGAAGCTGAGCGGCGAGGAATGACAGAATCGTGAAAACGCCCGGAGTCGCGACACAGCGCGATCGGCGGGTGAGACGGCATCAAGCTACGGCGAAGCGAGCTATTTGTTCATCACCAGCGCGGGCAGCCACAACGTCAGCGGCGGCCACACCGTGATCGCCACCAGCACAATCAGCAGCGGCGCCAGCCATGGCAGTATGGCGCGCGAGATCTGCTCGAATGTGACGTCCGCGATGCGGGCCATGACGAAGAGGACGACGCCGATGGGCGGGTGGATCGTGCCGAGGATGAGGTTGAAGATCATGATCAGCCCGAACTGAACCGGATCGATGCCGAAGCTGATCGCCGCCGGCACCAGTATCGGAATCAGGATCAGCATCGCGGCGAGCGCTTCCATGAAGCAGCCAACCGCGAGCAGGACCACGTTCGAGACGAGCAGGAACACCAGCGGCTGGTGAATGGCGGCGACGATCGCCGGCGCGGCCGTCTGCGGAATGCGTGAGATCGACATGCACCAGCCGAGCGCTCCCGCGACCATCACGAGGACCATCACGATGCCCGTGGTCTCCGCCGTGTTGACGAGGATCGCCGGCAGGTCCTTCAACGACAGCGTGCGGTAGACGGCGAATCCCAGGAAGATCGCGTACAGACAGGCGACGGCCGCCGCTTCGGTCGGCGTGAACAACCCGCTGAACATGCCGCCGAGCAGAATCACCGGCGTCATCAGCGCCCACACGCTTTCCTTGAACGCGAGCCAGACATCGCGAAGGCCGCCGAAGGCATGGCGCGGCAATCCCTGGCGCGGCGCGATGATCGCCACCATCGCCATCAGCGACAGGCCCATCAGCACGCCGGGAACCACGCCGGCAAGAAACAGGCGCCCGATCGACACGTCCGCGCTGACGCCATAGATGACCATCGGCAGGCTCGGCGGAATGATCGGGCCGATGGTCGCGGCGGCGGCGCTGATCGCCGCCGCGGTCTCGGGACGGTAGCCTGCCTTTTTCATCGCCCGCACCTCGACCGCGCCGGTCCCCGCCGCGTCTGCCACCGCCGACCCCACCATGCCCGCGAAGATCATGCTCGAGAGGATGCTGGCGTGCGCGTATCCGCCGCGAAGCGACCCCACCAGCGACGTCGCGAAACGTACGATGCGGTCGGTCAGTTTCGCCGCCCCGAGCAGGTTGCCCATCAGGATGAAAAGCGGCGCGGCGACCAGCGGAAACGAGTTCATCGCCTGCGCCATTTTCTGCGGCACGATGGACGCAGACAGGCCGCTGAAGATGACGAACGCAAACGCGGCGAGCCCCATCGATGCGTACAGCGGCATTCCGATCAGGATGGCCAGCAGCCATACGCCGACGATCTCCAGCATCAGATGGATCATTCGATGATCGTCTCCGCGCCTGCAACGCGCCGGCGGCGCCACAACGTCTCCACCAGCTCGCTCGCACCCTGCAGTGCGGTGATCGCTCCGCCCAGTACCATCGGCGCGTACATCCATGCCATGGAGATCGGCAGCGTCGTCGCGTCGAGATCGAGATTCTTGCCTATCAGTCCGAAGCTGTACGTCGCGACCAGCGCGCCGAACAAGGTGATCGCGGCCTGGATCGCGATCTCGACTGCCTTGTGCGCGCGAGCCGGAAGCCGATCCTGAAAGAAGCGGATGCGCACGTGAATGCGCTTGCGGCTGGCGACGATCCAGCCGAACACCGCAAGCCAGACCATCAGGAAGCGGGAGAGCTCGTCGGTCCAGATCAGCGGGTTGCCGAGCGAGCGGGTGAGCGCGCCGAGCGATACGCAAACGAGCAGCGCGATGACGAGCGCGCCGCAAACGAACGAGGCCACTCTATCGAAAGCGCCGGCGAGCGCGCGAAGCATGGGCATACCGTTAAGCGAGCGGCGGACCGAAAGTCGCCGCCGTGGACAGGCTTAGTGGGCGCTGCGCGGTCAGTACGCCGCGATGCGCTCCCAGAGCCCCTTGCCCCATTTCGCTTCGAACTTGGGGGGAAGAGCCGCCAGCACGGGCCTGCGGAAGCTGTCCAGGTCGGGATCGATGATCGTCATGCCGCCGGCCATGAAGGTGTCGACCAGCTTGGCTTCCTGCGCCAGGATTTCGTTGTCTTGCGCGATGCCGTGCGTCGTGACGGCGCCTTTGAGCGATTGCCGCGCCTTCGCATCCAGCGCCTGCCACGCGGTCTCGTTCACGACGATCAGTCGGGGCGTGATGATGTGTCCGGTGAGGACGAGATATTTCTGCACCTCGAAGAACTTGTTGCTCTGGATCGTCGGGAGCGGGTTCTCCTGTCCATCGACGGCGCCCTGGCTCAGCGCGAGATAGAGCTCACCGATGTTGAGCGGCGTCGGACGCGCGCCCCACGCTTCGGCCATCGCGCGGAAGGTATCGACTTCGGGGATGCGAAGCTTGAAGCCCTTCATGTCGTCGATGGTCTTGATCGCGCGGGTCCCGGAGGTGACGTGCCGCTTGCCGTAGTAGGTCGAGCCGATGACGCGCATCGAACGCTTGGCGATGAGCAGGGCATTCATCTCGTCGAGGATCGGCGAGGCTAGAACGCGGCGAACGTGCTGCGGATCGCGCCAGATGTACGGCGCTTCGAGGATCGAGAACTGCGGCACGAATTGGCCGAATTGCGCGGCGCCTTCGTCGACGATCTGGATCGCGCCCGAGGACGCCGATTCGATGATGTCGCGCGACGAGCCGAGCTGTCCTGCGGGAAATGTCTGGATGTCGACCGCGCCGCCGGTCTCGTCTCGCACCTGCTTCGCGACGCGCTCCATCATCGCGACGGAGGGATGGTTGGCCGGGAGCACCGTGGCCCAGCGAAGCGTGGTCGCAGCGCCAGCGCGCGCTGGCAACGTGCCGGCTGCCACGCCGGCGAGTGCAGCGCCCATCCACTTGCGCCGCGTCCAATGCGTCGAGTCATTCATCGAGCGTCCTCCTGTTTCATCGATTTATTATGGACCTGGTTGCCGCACCGTGCAGCCCGATTGCGGGACGCCGGCAGAGTCAGTGCTCCTGTCCGGGATCCACGGCAAAGACTTCCACCGCGGCCGACTTGCCCTTGAATGGGACGGGGCCGAGCGGCTCGACGATAAAATGCTCGCCCAGCGCCGAGCGGGTGACTTCGTCGATCAGGATGGAGCGTCGAGTGACCTTGGTATGGGTTTCGAGCCGAGCCGCGAGGTTGACGATGTCGCCGATGCAGGTGTAGGTCGCCCGTTCGTTGGTGCCGGCGTATCCGGCGACCATCTCGCCGGACGCGATGCCGATGCCAATCCTGATCGGCGGCTTCCCGGACGTCTCGCGCTCGATGCTGAACAGATCGATCAGTTCCACCATCTCCAGCGCGGCGCGCACCGCGCTGTCGCAATGGTCCGCGAGCGGCACGGGCGCGCCGAAGACGGACATCAATCCATCGCCCATCATCTGCGTCACGACGCCGCCATGGCCGCTGATCGCATCGAACATCAGCGCATAAAACGTGTTCAGAAGCTCGATCGTTTCCTCGGGTGGCTGCGACTCCGCGAGCGACGTGAAACCCCGGATATCGGAAAACATCACCGAGCCATGAACGCGCTTGCCGCCCAGCGAGAATCCGGAATCCTGCAGGTCCTGCGCCACCTCCGGCGTGGCGAAGCGGCGCACCAGCTCGGTTTGCTGGTCGCGCAGGCGTTTCTTTTCGAGGCTCGCGCCTATGCGTGCCTTGAGCAGCACCGGATTGACCGGTTTGGCGAGATAGTCCTCGGCGCCGAGCTCGATGCACCGCACTACGTTGGCGATGCCCTCCAGCGACGACGTGACGATCACCGGCAGGTCGCGCAACTTCCGATCGTTGACCAGTTGTTCAAGGACCTGGAAGCCGTCCATCTCCGGCATTTCCATGTCCAGCAGGAGGAGGTCGAAGCCTTCGCGGCGCAGCATTTCGAGCGCCACGCGGCCGTTTTCGGCGGACGCGACGCTGTGACCCTGCAATTCCAGGCTGCGCGTGAGCAGCAGCCGGTTGACCTTGTTGTCGTCGACGACCAGCAGGCGGGCCGGCGCGCCCCGCAGGTCATGCCGCAGCTCGTTTCGCACGTCACTCATTTTTCAATGCAGTCAGCGCCGCGGCGACGCGCGAATATTCGTCGGCGAGCGCGTCGAGTGGCTCGCCGCCGCTCGCGACAACATTCGATAGGCCGGAGAGCTCGAGCTCTTTCGCCATCCCGCCCAGCTTGAGCGCGCCGAACGTGTTGCTATTGGACTTGAGCGAATGCGCGCCGCGGCGAAATCTGTCTGCATCCTGCGCCGAGAGCGCGTCGCGCAGGTCTTTCAGCATCGCCGGGGCTTCTTCGAGAAACGTATCGACGAGCTCGAGCGCGAACTCGGCTCCGGTCGTTTCCTTGAGCGCTTCGAAAGTCGCCCGATCGATCGTTGGTGTGCTCATCATCGGTCCTTGCGTGCGGGCACGTGGTTAAGCGCCTCGACCAGCCGTTCCACGCGGATCGGCTTGGTCAGATAATCGTCCATGCCGGCGGCGAGGCACATGTCGCGATCGCCTTGCATGGCGTTGGCCGTCATCGCGACGATGCGCGGCCGCTCCTGCGGTCGCCAGCGCGCGGTTATCTGGCGCGAGGCTTCGAGTCCGTCCATCTCGGGCATCTGCACATCCATCAGCACCACGTCGTAGGTCTGCCGCTGCACCGATTCGATGGCCTCGGCGCCATTCGACGCGAGGTCGGCGCGATAGCCCATCTGTTGGAGAAGGCGCATCGCGAGCTTCTGGTTGACCACGTTGTCCTCGGCGAGAAGGATGCGCAGCGGGTGGCGCGCCGCCAGGCCGGGGTCGAGCTGCGACTTACCCCGCACTACCTCTACCTTCGGCGCCGCGTCGCGCGCCAGGAGCCCGACCAGCGCATCGAACAACTGCGACTGCCGTATGGGCTTGGCGAGGTAGGCATCGAAGAGCCGGTCGTCGTCGCCGGCCTCGCGCCTTCCCAGCGAGCTGAACAACACGAGTGGGAGCGCTGCGTGGCGCTCACGGATTTGCCGCGCCAAGGCAAGGCCGTCCATTTCGGGCATGTGCATGTCGAGAATCGCGAGATCGAACGTTTCGCCACCGTCGAGCCAGCGCAATGCTTCGAGCGGCGATTCCGTATCGCGGGAAGTCATCCCCCATTTGCCGGTCTGCAGTCCCAGTACGCGGCGATTGGTGGCGTTGTCGTCGACGACGAGCACTCGCTTGTCTTGCAGTTCGGCCTGAATGCCGACAAAGTCGCGCTGCCTGGTCGTAGGCAACTCGGCGGTGGGTGCACGGATCGTGAAGAAGAACGTGGCGCCGCGGCCCGGCCCTTCACTCTCCGCCCACATGCGTCCGCCCATCAGCTCGGACAGGCGCCTGCTGATCGCGAGTCCAAGACCGGTGCCGCCGTACTTGCGCGTCGTGGACGAATCGGCCTGCGAGAACGATTGAAACAGCCGGCTCATGTTCTCCTCGGAGAGTCCGATGCCGGTATCGCGCACCGAAAAAGTGAGCTCGACCTCGGCGTCGGAGAGCGGTGCGGAATGCACCGTCAGCACGACTTCGCCGGCCTCGGTGAACTTCACGGCATTGGAGAGCAGATTGAGCATGATCTGGCGCAATCGGGTGACGTCGCCGACGATGGCTGCCGGGATCTCGCCTTCGAAGAGGTAGGCCGTGTCGAGGTGCTTGTCGACGGCGCGCGCGGTCACCAGGTCCAGCGCCGATTCGACGCACTCGCGCAGGTCGAACGCCTGCGACTCGATATCCATGCGGCCGGCCTCGATCTTCGAGAAGTCGAGGATGTCGTTGATGATGGTCAGCAGCGAGTCGCCGGATTCGCGAATGGTGGCAACGTAATCGTGCTGCTCGGTGTCGAGCTCGGTGTCGAGCAGCAAACCGCTCATGCCGATCACCGCGTTCATCGGCGTGCGGATCTCGTGGCTCATCGTGGCCAGGAACGAGCTCTTGGCCTCGTTCGCCGCCTCGGCTGCGGCGCGCGCCTGCTTGGTCTCGTTGAACAAGCGCACGTTCTCGATCGCGATGACCGCCTGGGCAGCGAACGTTGTCAATAGGTCCACTTGGACAGGAGGGATCGGGCCAGGCGTTGGCCATGCGACCACGAAGGCGCCGAGAGGCTCGCCGTCACGTAGCATGGGCACTCCGAGCATACGACGCCACCCGCCGACAATCGCGTGTCGCTTGTCGTACGCCGGATCGGCAAGTGCGTCTTCCATTTGAACAATTGTTTTATCCAGGATTGCGCGGCCCGATATTTGTGATCGATCAGGCTGCGCCGGATAGGTCTTTCGCAACAGCTGCAGCATTTGCTCGTTGGCCGTGGTAGCGACCAGGTGTACGTATTCGCCGTCGTATTGAAAGGCGTTCGTGTACATTCCACCGACCAACTCGGCTGCGTGCCGCACGATCGTGTCGAAGACCGGCTGCACGTCCGACGGCGAACTGGCAATCACGCGGAGAATTTCCGTCGTCGCTGTCTGCCGCTCGAGGGCCTCCTTCGTCTCGTTGAACAGGCGCACGTTCTCGATCGCGATGACCGCCTGATCGGCGAAAGTCTTGAGCAAGCCAATCTCCGCTGGCGTGAATGGGCGGACCTCACCACGAAGTACGCCGATCACACCGAGGGCTTCGCCCTCGCGAAGCAGCGGGACGTTCAGTACCGTGCGGAATCCGTGGCGTTGCTGAATCGTGCGAACGTCCGGATACTCGGTTTCGATAAGCGGCACCACGTCCTCGATGTGGATGATCCGCCGCTCGAGGATCGCCCGTCCGGCGATCGATGTCCTGCGCACCGGCAGTGCGTCGACGCCGGGATTGGACTCGTACGCCTGTCCATAACTGGTCATGGCGCGCAATTGCCCGTCGACCAGAAGCCAGACGCGGCTGCCGTCCGCGCGGCAAAGCATGCCGGCACGCTCCGCCACGGCATCCAGCACCGGCTGCACGTCGGCCGGCGAGCTGCTGATGACGCGCAGAATGTCCGCGATGGCCGTCTGATAGCTGAGGGCTTCCTGCGTCTCGTTGAACAAGCGCGCATTCTGGAGCGCCACGCCGACGTTGGCTGCGATGGTCGACAACAGGCGCTCGTCATCGGGGCCGTAAACCCCTTCTTTCTGCGTGCTTTGCACACTGATCACGCCGAGGCTGGTGCCGCCCACCGGGATCGGTACACCCAGATACGACAGCGCCTGCTGGCCGACGATCTTGGCGCCCATTTCGAGCCCGCGTCGATCCACCTCGTGGTTGATGATGAGCGCCTTGCCCGACTTGATGATCCTGCTCGTAAGGCCTTCGCCATACTTGAGCGGCTTGATGTCGTCGCCGTACTGGTACGGGAAGTCGATGATGCCGGTGTGCGGGTTGTACAGCGCGACATATGCGATGTCGGCCTTGAAAACCGTGCGAATTTGCTCGCCGACCAGATCGAGCAGCGGCGCGAGGTCGAGCTTGCCCGCGAGCTCCTGCGATACCGTGTTGACGGTGGCCAACTCGGCGGCGCGCTTCTGCGACTCGGCGAACAGACGCGCGTTTTCGATCGCGACGGTGGCCTGCAGCGACAGACCGACGAGGAATTCCAGGTCGCTGTCGCCGAACGGCTGGCCTCCCGTGCGCCAGACCGCCATGACTCCCTTCACGATCTTGCCCGCGAGCAGCGGGGCCACCATCAGCCGCTCATGTTCCGCCCTCTCCGTGCCGGCGATCTGGATCGCGCGAGGATCCGACCCGGTGTCGTTGATGAGCTCGGCGCGACCGCTTTGCACCAGGCTGCCGATGATCCCCACGCCGACCTCGATCGACTCCGACTGGAGGGCCTCCGCGATGTCGCCGATCGCGACGATCGCACGATAGTTCTGGCCGCCGGCCTCAGGCAGGAAGATCGCGCTGTTGTCGCCGTTCAGCAGGTCCTTGGCGTGGCGGG
>OCZU010001488.1_pt1 | contig 15403 bp, 13 predicted proteins | sample 1539001 | NCBI WGS metagenome assembly OCZU01 (sample SAMEA3539306, study PRJEB22396) | soil metagenome | biome: tundra; feature: field; material: soil | place: USA | collected 2010-05 | depth 0.15 m | reverse complement strand
CCCTTGGGCCAACCCGACCAGTTTGGGATGGGCATCGATCCCGAGGATGAATTTGCGGCCGGCTCCATCCCATCGGTCCAGTTGCGCGGTGTGGCTGAAATCGGTATCTCCGCGGATCGTCACCGTCCCGGCCACCTGGCCGACCAGTTCGACCGCCCGATCAATCCATTCCACGCTCCCGCTGTGGCTGCCGACGTTGCCGGGACGATTGACCAGATAAAGCACTTCCTTGGTGTTGGCCAAGCTCACGATCAGTGGCGCATAACCCCAGATGCCTTTATAGGACAGATTCATTCCTTCTTTGCATTCGCCATACGTGCCAGCAATCGTCCCATCGACATCAATGAACGCCTCCTTGAGGAAACCCTCGGGTTGCACCTTCCAGAGCTTGAGCCGCGCGCGATTCAAGCATTCCTGTAGCGAGGTAATGTCGGCCTGGCTGAAGCGCCGGGTGAAATCTCCAGCCGTCGTCGGGTCCGGAATCCGTTGGGCACCCAAACCGTTGAGATAACTTTCATCCTGGCGGCGCGATTCAATGTCTTCCAAGCGCTGGCCACCCGCCAGGATGTTATAGGCGATGTTGAGCACGTGATCGCTCTCGTGATAAGGCAAGTGAACCTTGAGCAACTTCAGGTTGAGATCCAGATCTTCAATCAGGCCGAGGCGCTGGACCATCAGATGCATCGCGCCTATACCGCCGCAACTCAAGCCCGCAACCCGGGGCGCCATCTCGTAGTGAATGTTGCTGGCAGCGAGCATCGGCCGGGATTGATCCTCCCAGTTTTTGGGCTGGAGACGACGGGCGATTCTTTGCTTGCGGTTGCGAAGAATCTTGCGGTAGCTTCTATTCACTCGAAATGGCCTTTTGTTGATTGTTGTCGTGCTTTAACAAACGTATTGCAATCAATAAAGACGGCCATTTCGAGCTTTTTCTTACCCGCGAGCTAAAAAATCACACTTGCTGAGGGGCTAGCTCTTTACACCATCGCTCATTCCGCCCGGACCATTTCCGGGGCGGAGGCGGGGAGAGTCATCTCGGAGCACAAAAACGCCTGGTTTGAAGTCTATCAATACGCCGACGGGTCGAAAGAGCTTTGGATTACGCTTCCAAATAGCGGCTGGCATCATCCCAGCAGCATCACGCCGGCGGATGAACTCACGCTCGCGCTGCTGGCGGAGAACAAGATTTCCTATAAAGCTTATGATCAAGGCCGGGATTTCGGATATCGCGAACCAGACCGCTGGCTGTCGCTGTCGTGCGGCTTCATTCTTGCAGCGGGAGCGGCCATCATCCTTTGGTGGGTAATAAGGAAAAATAGAACGCTTCCACGACTCGCCACATCCACCGTCTAACATTTTACCGAATAACCGAAACGCCGGATGTTTAGGCTACGATAGCAGCCTGACAAGTGACGAGCAAATCCGTATTCCGATGCTGCGCCAATTGTCAAAACACTTCAGGATGTGTTAAGAAATGAACCCCGAATTCTTAACGGCAGAATGGCCTCATCTCAGAATCTCTTTGGCTGTGAAACAGGCCATTTCGCAACTCGTTGCTCAAGAGGCCTTCCTGGGATCGAAGGTGGATTGGGCTGCCAACTGTTTCCACAAAAGCTCTTCCTCTTTGCCGATGTGCGGCGGGACTTGGATGGAGATCGCGACGTAAAGATCTCCGTGTTTGCCAGCGCCTGCGGGCAACCCTTTGCCACGGACGCGCAGTTTGTGTCCCTGCTGGGTGCCTGAGGGGACCTTGACAGAAACGGTGGCATCCAGCGTCCGCACAGGAACCGTTGCGCCCAAAACCGCCTCCCACGGGGCTAACTCCAAATGGCCGATGAGATCGGCACCGCTCACCTGCCAATCGGGATGCTGGGCATAGCGAACCCGCAGATAGATGTCTCCGGCCCTACCGCCGTTCAACCCTTCGCCGCCTTTGCCGGAAACCCGAATTGTCTGGCCCGTCTGAACTCCAGCCGGAATTCGCACCTGGTAAGTTCCTGTCTCCTCCCGGCCCGTGCGGGCATTGGTGCGCCGCACCGAAATGGCGCGCATGGCTCCACTGAGCACTTCAGCAAGCGTGATGAGGATGTCGCCATGAATATCTTGACCGCGAAGGGCCGCCTCTGGTTCAGGGTGGCCGTTAGCGGACTCGTATGAGTCGAACGGCGAAGCCCTGCGGGAACCACCGGCGCGTCCGCCAAAGAACTGTTCAAAGAAATCACTGAAACCCGTGCCCTCGAATTGGAACTCGTCTTCTTCGCCCCGCATTCCTCGTCCAGCGGATCGGCCTGCGCCCCGTCCTGGCGGTGGCCGCGACTCCCCGCCCGTTTTCCAATTAGCGCCCAACTGGTCGTATTTTCTGCGACTCTCTGGATTGCTCAAGACCTCATTGGCCTCGTTGAGTTCCTTGAATTTTTCCTCCGCCGACTTTTTGTCTTTGGCGACATCGGGATGATACTTGCGTGCGAGCGTGCGAAAGGCCTTCTTGATTTCATCATCCGTCGCCTTCGAAGTCACCCCTAGGACGCGGTAATAGTCTTTGAATTCAACGGGCATGGCGGGCTGGTTTGGACGGCCTCAGGTCATTGACCACCACTTTGGCAGGCCGGAAGACCTTTGCACCTCGCCGGTAGCCGCGCTGCGCGACCTCAAGTATGGCGTGGTCAGGTTGCACCGGGTTGTGGCGCTGGGAAATCGCCTCATGCTGATGCGGGTCGAACTGTTGGCCGACGATTTCTCCGCTCTCGATGCCGTGCTTGCCGAGCAAGAGGCGCAGTTGCTGCAACGTCATCTCCACACCCTGATGAAACTGCTGAGAACTGGCGGATGCGCCGGAGGCCAAGGCTCGTTCGAGGTTGTCAATGACAGGCAGCAACTCATGGATGAACGATTCCTTTTGCGCGGCCGCGCGCGCCTCGGCTTCCTGGCGACTGCGTCGTTTGAAATTCTCGAAGTCGGCGATCAAGTGCAGGTGGAGATCCTTTTGTTCGGCGAGTTCCTTGCGGAGCGTGTCCCACTCGGTGGCAGCGGTTTCGACGGTGATGTCGTCAGCCTCCGATCCAACCGCGAGCGGGTCTTGGATTTCGGGTTTCAAAAATTAAATGCTTTTCGGAAAATGCGGTGGCGCTCATCCCTATTTTGGATGATTCGTGGGCTTTTCATCACCTGAGAATAGAACCGGAAACCCGCAATCATGCTATGGGGTGTTCACCCCACCCGATGATTTTTCGGATACCTGCCGTTCTCGCTATTTCAGCGCGTGGTTCACGCGGGGGGCGACCGGTTGTTGGAGTCCATAGAACACCCTGCGCGTGCTGCTGTATCTGAACAGTTCGGCGTAGCGTGCCCAGGCCACCACGGTGCTCATGATTCGCTGTGGCCGCTCGTGTGGAAAGGTCAGCGCGAACTGACTGAGAACGGCGGCTTCATCAACCTCGTTGCTCGCGGGCTGCTTCAACATTTGCACAACGAGATCGAAGACGAACAGGCCTCGAAGCGTAGCGTTGAGCAGTTGCTGGCGCTTGTTGATGTCGGCGGCGAGAAACTGTTGGCCTTCCGTCGTCATTTCAACCCGCCCGCCCGGGGTCGTGATCCAGCCAAGCATCTCGCCGGCTTTCACCACGAGGAGGAGTTGCACCAATTCCAGGTCCACATGGCGGGCCAACTCGAATAGCTCCAGGCTGCCTTCATTTTCGAGCACTTCAAGCAAGCCAATGGCGCTGCTGAGCGAAACGGTCGGTATGGACTGGACAAGCAAATGGCCGACGCCGGCAACCGGCGTGGAAACCTGCTCCACCGGAAACACCGCTTTGGTGATCAGGGCGTGGAGTTTCTCGATAAGTGCCACGAAGTCCGGGTGGTGCTCGTCGCGAGGATACGGCAGAGGATTATCGAGCACGGCGCGAATAGTGCCCGGGTGCGTGCCCATGACCACGAGTCGCGTGGCCATGAAAACCCCTTCGCTGATGCTATGGGTCACCATGAGAATGCTGTTCAACGGCGAAGTCTTGCGCGTGTAGATGTCAATGACTTCGTTGCGCAGCGTCTCGCTGGTGAGCACGTCCAGAGCGCTGAACGGTTCGTCCATGCAAAGAATCTCCGGTTCGCTGGCCAGCGCGCGGGCCAGCCCGACCCGCTGCTTCATGCCGCCGGAAAGCTCCTTCGGATATGCTTCCTCAGAACCGGTCAGGCCGACCGTCTCAATCACTTGTTGCACACGCTTCACACGTTCGGCGTCGCCCAGAGCTGAGCGAGGCAAACCTGCCGCGACGTTCTCTTCCACGGTGAGCCACGGGAATAGCGCGAAGTTTTGAAACACCAACGCAGTTGATGGATTCAGCCCAACCTGCGCGTGACCGCGATAAAGGATCTGGCCCGACGTCGGTTGCTCCAAACCGATTATGGCGCGCAGGAGCGTGGATTTCCCACAGCCCGACGGCCCGAGGATGGCGACGACTTCGTGCTCGCGGATTTCGAGGTTGATGTCGTGGAGAATTTCGACGCTGCCGCCGCCCGCGCCGGGAAAGGACTGAAAGACATTTCGGATTTCGAGGAGTGGCGTTGCCATAATCAGGTATCCAAGGTGAAGCGGGTTTGAGCCTGGTGACTGAGGGGATGCCAGACGAGCCGATTGAAGCCCACGACCGTCATCGCCATGATGCCCACGGCAGCGGCCAGAACGTGAAACTCACCGCGTTCCGTCGCCTGGCTGATCGCTGCGCCCAACCCAGTAGTCATTAGAGTTTGTCCTCTATACTTCATGTATTCGGCAATGATGCTGGCGTTCCACGCGCCGCCCATCGCGGTAATCCAGCCCGTGAGCAGGCTCGGAAAGATGGCAGGCAAAATAAGTTTCTGCCAACGCTGCCGCCACGAGAACCGTGATAGCCGGGACACTTCCCAAAGTTCGCGCGGAATCGCGCTGCTCCCGGCGATGACGTTGAACAGGATATACCACTGCGTTCCCAACAGCAGCAGGACGACCGAGCTGATCCCCAAACCGACGCCGGACGCCAGCATCGCACCCACAACCAACGGGAAAATCATCGGCGCCGGGAAGCTCGCCGCCATTTGAATGACGGGCTGCAAAACCCGCACCCAACCCGGATGACGACCGATCATCACACCGATTGGTATAGTCCAAAGCGAGGCCAAAATCACAGCGATCAGAACCCGAAGAAAAGTCGCCGCCGTGCTGCTGAGTAGATGCAGCCAGTCACTGCTCGTCAGCGTCAGCAGGAGGTGAACATACTTCACCACGCCAAACAGGACGCCTACGCCAATGGCAGCGACGAAAATTCGTTTAGCCCAGCGACGCACCGTCATCGCGCGTGAACTGGACGAGGCTTCTCGCGCCACGGGCGTTACGGTAGCAGGATGGACTATGCGCCGGCAGAAACTCCACGACTGCGACCCCGCCCCCCAGACCCGCGACCGTCGAATCCTATCCCAAAGCCACGAACCAGGTGCGTCGGTCATTTCCTCATCGGTAAATTTGTGCGACCATGCCACGAGCGGACGCCAGACGATTTGATCCACGGCCACAATCATTCCAAGCATCGCCAGCAGCCCGAGCAGTTGCGCCAATCCATCGCCCCGTTCGATGGCTAGACTCATATACGAACCGAGGCCCGGCAGTCGAAAATCGTGTTCGCCCAGCACGAACGCCTCGCTGACCATCAAGAAAAACCAGCCGCCGGCCATGGACATCATGCTGTTCCAAAGCAGTCCGTGCGCGGCGAAGGCAAGGTCCAGCCGGAAGAACCGTTCCCACCACGACATTCTTGTCAAGCGGGCAACCGCAAGCAAATCCGGCGGCACGGATTTCAAGGAGGAATAGAACGAGAACGTCATGTTCCAAACTTGGCCCGTGAAAATCATCAGCACCGAGGCGATTTCCAAGCCGATGTTTTGATGCGGAAACAGGTGAACCAGGCCAAGCACGAATCCCGGTAGGAAGCCGAGCACCGGGATGCTTTGCAGGATGTCGAGCACGGGCAACATGACCCGCTCCGCGCCGGCCACTCGCGCCATCGCATAGCCATAGATCATCGTGAACAGGAACGACACACCGTAAGCCATGACGCCACGCGACAGACTGAACAACGCATATAGCGGCAGGTAGCGCGCCTCCAAATGAATCACCGGAACCTGTTGCAGTGGGCCGCTCCACTCGTGCGCCACAGTGACGAGTGCATAGATGAATGCAGCGAGCAAGCCGATGACGGCCAGATCAATCCAACCAAAGGCGCGCGGGGCGCGGGTAAATTGTTCGTGAGTCACCACCATTGCTTACAATGGGATTTTATCCGGTTCCGACTTTGTTTGCCTGGCGATAAGTTGACGGTCGTCTCTCAAGATCACAGTCGACTGGGGGAACGCAATGGCTATGTGTTCCAGCGCAAAACATTTCACCGCCTGTTCGAGCAGTTCGCATCGGAGTGTGATCGCGGTCGAGGAATCCGCGCACCACACCTCAAGCGTGAGTACGATGCCTGAGGCGCCCAACTGTGTCAGCAGGCACCCACAGACTTTTTCGGCCTTTGGGTGTTTGCCGCCCAATTCGAGCAGAATGCGGCGAGCTTTATCAATGTCCGCATCGTAACCGATGCCGATCGGCACGGAGCAAATCACGCGCGGATCGTTCGTGGTAAGATTAATTGCGGTCTGGCTGGCCATGAGACTGTTGGGAACGACCACGCGGCGATTGTCATCCGTCTTCAGCAGGGTGTAACCAAGGGTGAGGCTTTCCACGATGCCGGTTTCCAGTCCGGTCGGTGCGGTCACCTGCAACCGGTCGCCAAGCTTGAATGGCCGATAAAGCAACAGGGAGATTCCCGCGACCAGGTTACCGAGCGTATTTTGCGCCGCGAGGCCGACAATCACCGTGATGACACTGATACTCGTCAAGGACGCCGAGCCTAAACCTGACAGAGCCGGGACGAAGTGCGCATAGGCGACAAACGCGAAAACATAGACACAGTATCGGACCAGTTTTGCGAGGAATTTGAAAGCCATCCGGTCAACATGATCGTGCTTGTCATGCACAAGCACCCGTTGGACGGCCAGACGCAACGCGCGCCCGATGAGCCAGGCAAAGAATGCGAAAATAATGGCATACAGGATGGCGCTCTGAAGCGTGGACGGATCGGCAAAACCCCCGGCTTTGATTTGATCGAAGATTTTCATAACGGGACTATCGGCGTGTCTCAATCGTGATTTTCATGGTTTGATTTTTTCCGTGGTGGTTTCACCAGGGGTCTTGGCTTCCATCGGCAAATCCGCCGCGAGCGCTTTGCCTGCACCGGCGATAGCCTCGCTGAGCCGCCCGGCCAACTGTCCATAATCTTTCCCGTCCCAAGCCGCCACGTCCGCGGTGAAGCCGCCACGTTTGATCGCCTTTGAGCTGCTCACGACCGGCCGAACTTCCCACTCCATGGCAAAACGAATCGAGCTGTTTCCATTTTCGACGCGCATTCCCTCGCAGGCCAAAATCCGAATCGCCACATCATAATCCAGCGAGTCGTCTGCATGCAAATTCAACGCCACGCTCTCCACGTTGCGGGCGGCGCTTAGAGTTTCTTTCATCACGCGACTGATTCCCTGGTCGAGCGGCTCGGCCCAACGGTCAAACTCCGCGAAATGAATTTCATTTGTGCCTGTCCGGACCACGATGGTCTTGCTCCGCAAATAAGCGGGCACTTCCAATGGTCTCAATCCCACCTTCCACCGCTTGAAATCGCCTTCAGCGGCACGTTCGGACGGATCGCTCTTAGCGGTGAGCACATAGAATCGAGTTGGATCGGCGTGGGGCTGAATTAGTGAACATCCGCCGAGTGCGCAAGAAACGAGCGCACAATGCAGCAGAACGAACGGGTGGTGCCCGACGCTTCTCCGGCCTAACTTTCGGGCAGCATCCGCCGTAGGGAACGTTCGCGGTATTTCAGAGCGGAGTGACTTGATGGGTCGAGTAAGTTGCATATTATGGTTTTTTGTCGGGCAGCTTTTTCCCAGCGATCAACGCGTTGGGGTTTCGCTCCAGAAAGTCGGCCAACTGTTGCAGCGACTCGGCTGTCTCAGTCAATTGCCGAAGTGTCTTGATCGCTTCCTCGCTCAACCCGCTTTGCGGGCCGAGAAGTTTGTGGATGCTCTCCGCCGCGTCGTGAAATGAATGCAGGGTCCGCACCAGTTCCGTCCGCACAGGCTCCACCTGCGTGTCGAGCCTGGTCACGAATCCCTGCACCTCGGTCGCTGTCTTGTTGAAGTTTGCAAACGCCGTCTTCGCTTCGGCAGAACCTGCCAATGCCTCGATGGACTCCGCCGCTGCTGTCACTTCGGCCACCATTTTCTTCAGGTCCACTTCACCAGCCTGGTGGTTCGCAGTGGCCAGCAGCGATTGGAGTTCGCGGGAAAGCCCGGCAAAATCAACCTTGATCAAATTGCTCGCGACCTTGGAAAGGTTCCCGATCAGTTCTGACATCCCGGAGCGCAACGTCGGCACCACGGGGTAATCGGCCTCGCTCTTGAAGTGCGGCACCGGGAACTGTTGCGGATCGAAAAAATCCAACTGCACGAATTGCAGGCCGGTAATGCCGACCAGATCAATCCGGGCGCGCAACCCTTCTTCGATCAGCTTTTGCAGCGTGGCGCGGTCCGTGATCTGAATCATCTTGCCGGCGCCATCACTTATGACATTCTGGTCCAATTCAGCGACGACGACCACCTGCGACTGCCGGGATTTTGAATCGTAGTGAACCCGGATGCTCGCCACGCGGCCCACGCGAACTCCCCGCAACTTCACCGCGCTGCCCACGTCCAGTCCTTGCACCGACTCGTTGAAGTAGGCCATGAAACGTCCCGGCTTGGAGAAGATATGGAAGGATCGGAGCGAGAGGAGCGCCGCGACCATCAGCACCAAGGCACCAAGTACAAATGTGCCGACCAAGACTGGTTTGAGTTTTGTTTTCACTTTGACAAATAGTTGGGGCTGCCGTCGGAGGGTTGGTTTTTTCGCTTGGTGCAATCTTCGCCCTGATTCAAGAAATCCCGCACGCGCGGGTCCGTGCTCGTGGCGGCCAGTTCTGCGGGAGCGCCTTCGGCAATGATACCCCTGGTTTCGGGATTCAGCATAATGACGCGGTCCGCCAGTCTGAAAATACTGGAGAGTTGATGCGACACGATGACCATGGTCGTCCCCAGCGTTTCGCGCACTTGCAGGATCAGCCGATCCATCTCCCGCGAGGTGATGGGGTCCAAGCCTTCCGAAGGCTCATCGAAAAATACGATCGCGGGATCCAACGCCAGCGCCCGGGCCAGGGCCGCCCGTTTTTTCATGCCGCCACTCAGCTCCGATGGGTAAAGCTCCTCCGATCCAGACAAGCCCACCTCCGTTAGTTTCAGCGCAACGATCTCTTCCCGATCCGCGCGCGACAGCGACGTGTGTTCTTCCAGCGGCAGGGAAATATTTTCCGCCAGCGTCATGGAACTCCACAACGCGTTGTTCTGGTAGAGCACGCCGAACGTTTTGAGAATCTTTCGCCGCTGCACGGCATCCGCCGCGGTGAAGCTTTTTCCAAAATAGGCGACTTCTCCCTCAAATGGTTTCAGTAATCCAATCAGGCACCGGAGCAAGGTGCTCTTTCCGCAGCCGCTTCCACCGATCACGAAAAGCAGCTCTTGTGGATGAACCGCAAAGGATAAGTGCTGCAACACCACCAGCTCGCCGTAGCCGCAGGAGAGGTTCTTCACTTCGATCACGGGTGTTGGGGAATGGTTCTTCATAGGTGAGTCAGATTCCCAGCACATTGAAAATCACGGCGAACAAAGCATCGGCCAGGACAATCAGCAAAATGCCGGTCACCACGGCCGAAGACGTCGCCGTGCCGACGCCAGCCGCGCTTCGGTCGCACTTCATTCCTCGCAGACACCCGGCGAGGCCGACGGCGAGGCCGAAAAAGAGACTCTTGACCAACCCGCTGGCCACATCCGGGAAACCCACGCGATTCTGCGTTTCGATCCAATAGGCCGTCGCCGGAATATCCAACATTGTCGCCGAGACAAACATCCCGCCCAAGATGCCGAGCACATTCGCGTACAACGCGAGGATCGGCATCATCACCGCCACCGCCAGCAACCGGGGCAGCGCCAGGAAATCCACCGACGAAATGCCCAGCGTTTCCAGGGCGTCAATTTCCTCGTCCACTTTCATGTTGCCGAGCTGGGCGGCGAACCCCGCGCCAGTGCCGCCCGCCACAATCATCGCCGCCATGATGGGCCCCATCTCACGCACCACGGAAAGGCCGACCAGGTCCGCCACGAATACGGCCGCGCCGTATTGCTGCAATTGAACGGCCGCCTGAAAGGCCAGGATCACGCCCACCAGAAAACTGACCAAGCTCACAATTGGCAGCGACGACGCCCAGCACCGCTGCATCTCGACCAGACAATCCAGCCAACGAAATTGGCGCGGATTCTTAACCGCATCCATGAAACCGAGTGTACATTCCCCAACGAACGAAACGTTTTCCTTGGCCTGGCTCGCCCATTTCTTCGCCATGGTTCCTGCCCATGCACGGCTCGAGTTGACCGCCGCGTTGGTCCTGGGTTTTGGCACCCCCACCCCCGTGACTTGCCGCAGCAGCGTCTGCAAATTCGCGGGTAGGGCTTCGGCATGAAAATCGTGCTTCGACTCTTCGCACCACGCCCGGCCATGAATCAGAAACAGCACCAGCGAAGTGTCCCAGCTTCCCAAGTCGTCCGGGACGACGCGCACATTCGCGGCGGCGTGTTTTCCGAACACGCTGTTCCATGAAGGCACTGGAGTGTTCAGTTGCCAATCGCCGCCGACTTTCACCATGCAATCACCACCTGGTGGCCCAGCTTCCAATTTAGCAGTGGCGATTTTGAATTCCGCGCTCTCTACCGGCAATGAATAACTCTCCGTCATAAGTCGGAAATAATTTTAGGCGGAAAGGCGGCCCGCAGGGCGTTTAGCACGGCCAGAACATCAATGACCTCCTGCGTGATCGCGCCGGTCACCGGACTTAAATGACCGGTCGCGGCGAAGATCATACCGATGACACTCAGCGCCATGCCGCCCACCGCGCTTTGAAGCGCGATGATCCGCATTCGTCGGCTGATGTGCATGAACTCGTCCACTTTCTTCAGCGAGTTTTCCATCACCACGACCCCCGCCGCTTCGGCGGTCACGTCGCTATTCTGTCCAATAGCCATGCCGACCGTGGCGGCCATCATGGCCGGCGCGTCATTGATGCCGTCGCCGACGTAGAGCGTTTTTGCTTTCGCAGTTTCGGCGCGAACGAGGGCGAGTTTTTGTTCCGGGCTTTGTTGCGCGTAGATTTCGGTGATACCCACTTGCTCGGCGAGATAGCGCACTTCGGACTCGCGATCGCCCGACACGATCATCACGCGCGCGAAGTGATGCTTCGGTCCCAGGTGGCTGATGAAGGAGCGGCTCTCCGCGCGCGGCGCATCCCGGAAGCGCAACGCCGCCGCGTAATGCTCATCCATCACCACCACGCATTCGAGTCCACCGGCGAGCGGAGGAAGTTGATCCGCATCTGCAATTTTTTCCGCGATCAGTTTGTTGCGACTGGTGATCTGCAATTGATGGCCCGCAACAGTTCCGCGCAAACCCTGACCCGGTTGTTCGCCAACTTCGGTGGCCTGCGGAACTTGAATCCCGGCTTCTTTCGCCGCTGCCAGAATTGCGCGCGCCAGTGGATGTTTCGAGTAGCGCTCCAGACCCGCCACGAGGGTCAACACTTCCTTTTGATGGAAGCCCGGCGCATTCAGTTGTTCGGTAAGCTTCGGTTCGCCATAGGTCAGCGTTCCGGTCTTGTCGAAAATCGCGGTGCGACACCCGGCGATTTGCTCCAGAACGACGGGGCTTTTAACAATGATTGCACGGCGGGCGCAAAGAGAAATCGAACCGATGATCGCGATGGGAATGGCGAGCAGCAGCGGGCAGGGCGTGGCGATGACCAGCACCGCGAGGAAGCGGATGGATTCACCGCTGAGCACCCAGGCCAGCCCAGCCACTATCAGAGCCACCGGAGTGTAGATTGCGCCAAGTTGATCGCCCAGCCGCTGCAAGTGCGGTCGCTGGCTCTCGGACTCGCGCATGACCTCCATGATCTTTGCGTAGCGCGAATCGGCGGCGCGCTGGGTCGTGCGGACGGTTAGCGCCGATTCGCCATTGATCGCGCCGGAGATCACGCTCGATCCGGACGTTTTGGTAATCTGGAACGGCTCGCCCGTGAGGTAGGACTCATCCATCACGCCGTGCCCCTCGATCACCACGCCATCCGCAGGACAAATTTCATGCGGATAGAGGACGAGCGTGTCGCTCACCGCAATTTCTGCCAGCGCCACATCCAGCATTTCAGTGCCGCGTTTGCGATGAGCCACCGAAGGCATCCGTTTCGCCAGCGCGGCCAGCGCCGAGGAAGCGCTGCGTAACGCGTAACTCTCCAGCGCCTCCCCGCCCGCGAGCATCAGCACGATGATAGAGCCAGCGAGGTATTCGCCCAACAGGACCGACGTAATAATTGAAATTCCTCCCAGCAGATCAGAACCGAATTCCAGTTTCAGCAACTTGCGCAGCAGATCATAAAGCATCGGCACTCCGCCGAGAACGAGCGTAATCAGCAAGGGAATCGGATAAGTGTCCGGAGTCGCGTGGAGGCCGTAGCGCAGCGCCAAATGCGAAATGATGCCGAGAATGGAAAGCGCCGCGATGACGGTGGATTTGCGCTGCCAGAGACCGGATGGCGGATTCCAGGTCTCACCGGGGGGCGGCGCTTGACCTTGAAACACGGTGTCAGGTGTCACGTTTCAGCACGAAGGGTGACGGGTGTCCCCACTGGCCGGTGAACACGAATTTATTCAAGGGCTTTCGTTGCCGCGGCATCAGATCGCGCTCCTTCAGGGCATCTGGCAGTTTGGCGGGGTCGGCTTTGTATCCGATCGCCATCGCCGTCCACGCCTCGAAATGTTCCGGTATCTGGTAAACCTCCCGCGCCTTGTCGGGGAGTATGCCAATCATCTGATGCACCGAGAGACCTCGAGTCGTTGCTTCCACCACTAGATTCCCGGCGGCCAGACCCAGGTCGTGAACCGCAGCCCGATTGTCCTGGTTGTTCTTGGAAAATCGCAAATTAACGACGCCCAAGACAAGGACCGGCGCGGTCCTGGCCCACGCCCGGTTTGTTTCCGCGAGGCAGGAAAGCAGGCGACTGAACTCCTGGGAGTTTTCCCTGGTCGCAACGAGATAGTTCCAAGGCTGTTCGTTGTAGGAGGATGCCGCCCAGCGAGCCGCCTCAAACAACGAACGGAGGTCGGCCTCCGACACCGGACGGTCCTCGAAGCCGTAGGGACTCCATCGTTCCGCGAGAACTTGAAGGATTGGATGGTCTGTCGCTGCTTTCTTGATATCCATAATCGCTTGCCATGGTGTCGTGACACTCAAAACTTTATGGTTTTGAACAGGGATCCGCGTCAATCAGGGCGCGAATAACTTGGAGAAGACCTCGTCGCAAAGGCTTGTTAATTTTTCTGCTTCCGGGTTTTCTTGTTGGTGTATTTCAATGGCAAATTCTCCGCGTCGGCGAGATGGGCTGCTTCCGGCGAGTTCGCCACGATCAAAACCGAGTTTCTCCCGCCGAACGGATTGGGGACGGTTTCTCGGATCAGCGGGTCGGGCATCCATTTCCCGTCCACCACCAGGCAGTACTCGTAGGAGCCGGGTGCCAAAGCCATTTCCTTCCACCAGTTACCGATCCCCGAGGAATGCAGTGTCTTGGCTTCCGGCTGCCAATGGTTGAAAGTGCCGGCGAGACAAACTGAAGTGGCTTTCGGATCATTAAATTCAAAGCGAACGGGCACGAGCTGAACGCCGGCGCTCGGGGCGTTGTCATAAATATGGTTGTGTTTCATAGCTGAGTGTTTTGGCTTTATCCTGCGCCAACGAGAACATTCGCAGCACAGACAGTTCTCTACAATGCACCGAAAGACTTTCTGGGGCTATGGGGTGAAACCCTAACGTGCATCATTGGAGGTGCTCTCCCGATCCGGCGGCCCTTCGCGTTCGGCGCCGAGTTCCTGTCAGCAAGCGGACTAAATGAATGATCGTGCGTAAATATCGGCGCTAACGTCCACGTGGACGCAGAACGCACCCAAGCCGAGGCGTTATAACAAGCCTCCACCATTTGGACTTTTAGTTTACGAAGAGCACATTCTGCAAATCTGCGGAGCTTTCTTAACGGCTTTGTCTCAGACCTTCATCCAAGACTTCGCGCACTTTGCGCACCAAAGTGGCCGTCATGTAAGGTTTTTGGAGGAATACAATGCCCGGCCGCAGCACGCCGTGATGCCCCATGGCATCCTCGGTATAACCCGATGTAAATAGAACCTTCGTGTCTGGATGAGACGTGCGAAGGGCATCTGCCATTTCTTTGCCACCCATGACGGGCATGACGACATCCGTCAAAACAAGGTCAATTTTCCCATCGTGCTGCCGCGCCACGCGAAGGCCTTCCTCGCCGTTGGCCGCTTCCACAACGTTGTAACCTTTCTCCCGTAGTGTGGCAACGGCCAACTCGCGCACCACGGGTTCGTCCTCGACTAAAAGCACTGTTTCGCTACCTCCTGCCGCCTCGGTCGGCGTGACACGAACGCGGGGTGGTTCAAGCGCCGATTGCACCTGCGGAAAGTAAATCTTGAACGTCGTGCCTCTTCCCAACTCGCTCTGCACATTGATGTGGCCGCTGTTTTGTTTGACGATTCCGAAGCAAGTCGCCAGACCCAGGCCCGTCCCTTTGCCCGTAGGCTTGGTGGTAAAGAAGGGTTCAAACAGGTGCGCTTTGACTTCTTGACTCATCCCCGTGCCGGTGTCAGCAATTGCCAGCATGACATAGTCACCCGCCGACAGCTCGGGGAAATTCTTCAGGTGGTTTTTGTCCAGTGTGGTGTTGGCAGTCGTAACGGTCAGTTTGCCGCCATTGGGCATGGCGTCGCGGGCGTTCACCGCGAGGTTCATAATCACCTGTTCGATTTGGCCCGGGTCGGCCTTGATGTGGCCTGCGGCCGGGTCGAGTTCCGTGTGAAACTCGATGTCCTCCCCGATGAGCCGGCACAACATTCTTTCTACGTTAAGGATCACGGCATTGAGTTTCAGCACGCGGGGTTCGATCACTTGTTTGCGACAGAAGGTCAGCAATTGCCTCGTAAGTGCCGCAGCCATGTATGCGGCCTTCTCGATCTGTTCCGCGTTTTTACGGCGCGGATCATCGGCACCCAGTTGTCGCAGCAAGAGTTCGCTATGGCCGGTAATGGCGGTCAGAATATTGTTGAAGTCATGGGCCACACCGGCGGCGAGCCGGCC
>OCZU010001487.1_pt1 | contig 15404 bp, 12 predicted proteins | sample 1539001 | NCBI WGS metagenome assembly OCZU01 (sample SAMEA3539306, study PRJEB22396) | soil metagenome | biome: tundra; feature: field; material: soil | place: USA | collected 2010-05 | depth 0.15 m | reverse complement strand
TATCTCGTCGGGGCCGGGCCGGGCGACGCGGGCTTGCTCACGTTGCGCGGCGCGGAATTGCTCCGCCGCGCGGACGTCGTCATCTACGACATGCTCGTGAATCCCGATCTGCTCCGCCTCGCGCCGTCGAGGGCGGAATTGATTTCACGCGGCAGCCAGGGCAAAGCCGGGGCGCTTTCGCAGGAACAATTGAATGACTTGCTGATCGCCAAGGCGCGCGCAGGCAAATGTGTCGTGCGTTTGAAGGGCGGCGATCCTTACGTTTTTGGTCGTGGCGGCGAGGAGGCCGAAGAGTTGGCAGCGGCGAAAATCCCGTTCGAAGTCGTGCCGGGCGTTTCGTCCATCGTGGCCGCGCCGAATTATGCCGGCATTCCGCTCACGCACCGCGATCATTGCTCGACGTTCACCGTGTTGACCGGCCACGAGCATCCGGACAAACCGGATTCAAACTTGAACTTCGATGAAATCGCGCGCATCCCCGGCACCAAAATCATTCTCATGGGCCAGAAGCGGTTGCGCGAATTGACCGGGACGCTTGTCGCGAAAGGGTTGCCGCCGGAAACGCCCGTGGCGATGGTGCGCTGGGGCACGACCGGCCGGCAGCAGTCCGTCGTCGGCACGCTGGCGAACATCGCAGATCTCGCGGCGGAGAAAAAAATTTCCGCGCCGGTCATCACGATCATCGGCAGTGTCGTCGGACTGCGAACAAAATTGAACTGGTTTGAAAATCGGCCGCTGTTCGGCAAGCGGATCGTCGTCACGCGCACACGCGAGCAGGCGAGCCAGCTGGCGCATCAACTGGGCGAACTGGGCGCGGAAGTTTTGGAAATTCCCACGATCAAAATCACCGCGCCGGACAACAAGCGAAGCATCGTCGAGGCCCTGCTGGAATTGACTTCTTACAACTGGCTCGTGTTCACCAGCCCGAACGGGGTCACGGCTTTCTTCGATTTGTTTTTCAAACGCTTTCAGGATTTGCGCGACATCGGCGGCGTGCGCATCGCGGCCATCGGCCCGGCCACAGCGGCGAAGTTGAAGGAGCTTCACCTGCAAGTGGACGTCACGCCCGAGGAAGCGCTCGGCTCGAAGATCGCCGCTGCGATGGACAAATTTGAGAATGTCGAGAATTTGAAAATCTGCCTGTTGCGCGCGGAAGTGGCGAATCCGGATTTGCCCAGGGCGCTCGAAGATCTGCGCGCGATTGTGGACGACATTCCCGTCTATAAAACCGTGCCGGAAACCGAAGACCTCAGCGGCTCGGCGGCGAAGCTCCGGGAGGGCGGCGCGGATTGGATCACGTTTACCAGCGCGTCCACGGTTGAACATTTTCACGCGCGCTTTGATCTGCCGAAGCTGCTGGAAAAATTTCCGCAAATCAAACTCGCCTCCATCGGCCCCGAAACCAGCAAAGCCATCCGTGAACTGGGATCTGAGCCAACTGTTGAGGCGAAAAAACACACCATTGACGGGCTTGTGGAGGCTCTGCTGGCCTTGGCCAAAAAACATGCATAGCCCAGGCGCCTAAATTTCCGCCGAACAAATTCCGGCTTCGGTTGTCCATAAAATGTCTGCGAAGTGAAACTTGCCTGACGCGATTGGGCCAGGCAAAAATGGGCGGATACGACAAATGCGAAAATTGCCATTGGGGATGAAGCAGGTCACGGGCCGAAAGTTCTTTGAACTTCGGCTGGCGCTGGCATTTGTTGCCTTGCAACTGTGCGGTTTGTCGCAGGCCGCGAACGCTCCGCGTTTCACCGCTTCACTGGACCGGGATTCGATCATCATGGGGGAATCGGTGACGTTGACCCTCACCTTTGAAAACGGTGATCCGCAGGAAATTTCCCAGTTGCCCGCCATTGACGGTTTGCAGAACGCCCCGGGAGTTTCCAAGAGTTCAAATAGCTCCATCGGCGCGGATGGAACGTCGACCAGCGTGCGATCGTATGGCGTGACGTTGACGCCGACGCGGGCGGGGGAATTCACCATCCCGCCGTTCCGCGCCAAGGTCAACGGACAGAGCATGTCGAGCCCGCCGTTGAAATTGAAGGTGCTCGCGAACGACCCGACTGCGCCACCGGCGGACTTCGCCAATCAAACGGCGTTTCTGTGGCTCGTGTTGCCGAAACAGGAAATCTACGCGGGCGAAACGGTGGTCGCGGAACTGCGCTTGTATGTTCGTAGTGGAGTCGGCGGCAGCGATCTTCAAATTCCTCCGCTGTCTGGCGAGGGATTCAATTCCGGAAAATACATCCAGAGCCCGCAATTCCAAAGGCTCGTCGGCAACGCGCAGTTCACCGTGATTCCATTCCGGGCCTGGTTAAGCCCGGTAAAAACCGGCCCGCTTTCCGTGGGGCCGATCGACGGCAGTGTCGTCGTCCACCTGCCGAGCAATGACCGGCGTGATGTTTTTGAAAGCTTTTTTGGTCCGCGCACCGTACCGAAACAGGTCGCGCTGGCGCTTCAGCCGAAATCGGTTTCTGTCTCGCCGCTGCCCAAGGAAAATGTCCCGCCTGATTTCAATGGCGCGGTCGGCAGTTATACGATGACGGTCGCCGCCGGACCGACGAATGTGGCGGTGGGCGATCCCATTACCGTGCGAATTCAAATTTCTGGAAACGGCGCGCTGGATTCGCTCACGCTGCCGGATCAACCGGCATGGCACGATTTCAAACTGTACCCGCCGACCGCAAAAGTGGAAACGACCGACCAGCTCGGCGTTCAAGGCACGAAGACTTTCGAGCAACTGGTGGTGCCGCAGAGCGTGGACATCAAGGAATTGCCGCCGATTTCATTCAGCTTTTTTGACCCCGAAAAAAAGAAGTATGAAACGCTCACCCGGCCGGCCATCGGTCTGATCGTGCGTCCGGGCGGTTCCAGTGTCGTGCCGGTCGTCGCGGCGTCCAGCCGCGCGCCGCAGGACAATCCACCGCCGGCACAGGACATTGTTTCCATCAAGCAACGTCCCGGCAAGCTTGAGCAAATCGGCCCGCCACTGGTGGAGCAGCCGTGGTTTCTGGCGCTGCAAGGTGTCCCGGCCCTGGCCTTCATTGGCACCGTGATCTGGCGCAAGCGGAGTGATTCGCTCGCAAACAACCCGCGCCTGCGACGTCAGCGCAAAGTCGCGCAAATTGTCCGCGACGGAATGAATGATTTGCGGAAGTTGGCCGCGGAAAAAAACTCCGACGGGTTTTTTGCGACGCTTTTCCGGCTGCTTCAGGAACAACTCGGCGAGCGGCTCGATCTGCCCGCGTCGGCCATCACGGAAGCGGTGATTGAAGATCATCTGCAGCCGCGCGGTTTGCCGGAGGCGGACCTGGCCGGGTTGCACGAGCTTTTCCAGACTTGCAATCTGGCCCGCTACGCGCCGGTCAAAAGCAGTCAGGAATTGGCAGCGCTGATTCCGAAACTCGAAGCGGTGCTGGGCGAATTGCAAGGGTTGAAGGCATGAACATTCAACATTCAACATTCAACATTCAACATCGAACCTCTCATGGACCGGCGCTCTACCCGGCGTTCGTTTTTCGAATGCTCTTGGGCCGTGTCGCCTTGCTCATCTTGGCAGCGGGATGGTTCGGCTGCGCTTGCGTTACGGTTGCGGCCGACATCGCACCGGAATTTGACTCGGCCAACAAGCTTTACGAGCAGGGAAAATTTTCCGAAGCCGCTTCCTCGTACGAAAAAATGATTCAGTCCGGTTGGGTTTCCCCGGCTCTTTATTTCAACCTCGGCAACGCGCTTTTCAAATCCAGCCGGATGGGCCGCGCCATCGCGGCGTATCGCCAGGCGGAACAACTCGCGCCCCGGGATCCAGACGTGCGCGCCAATTTGCAATTCGCGCGAAACCAGATTCAAGGCCCGACGCAGCCTCCGAACCGCTGGCAGCGTTGGCTGGGACAATTGACCGTCAACGAGTGGACGGTGCTGGCGGCCAGCGCACTGTGGCTGTGCCTGCTCTCGCTGATGCTGGCGCAAATTCGACCCGCGTTGAAGCCATCGCTGCGAAGTCTTGCCGCCGGCAGTGGCTGCGCGGTCGTTGCGCTGGGCGCCTGTCTGGCCACGGTTTTGTTCGCCAGCTCGCGCGAGATCGCCATTGTTACCGCTCATGAAGCTGCTGTTCGCAGCGGCCCGCTCGATGAATCGCCGTCCGTATTCACGGCTCACGACGGAGCTGAACTGGCCATTCTCGACACAAAAAACGATTGGTTACAGGTCAACGTTGGCCAGCGCCCCGGCTGGTTGAAGCGGGAGCAGGTGTTGCCGTTTCCTGCGCGGCGGGGGCATTGAATTCTTTCTCAACTTCCCGGTAACGTTTCGCGGGTTTTGCTTCTGTAAATAATGGGGGACGCCGTGGGCAGAGCGATTTTGCATAATTTTTTGCAACTATTTCCGGTTCGGGTTGTCTATCGTCTTATGCCCGAAGTTTAAACGTGAATAAGTTTGGTGGCGGGCGGCGTCTTAGGTAAGGTGCGGTTAACGGTTTTGCGGAATTAAAATTACCGACTGATTCAGCATGATTAAATCCGGCGCAAACTCGGAAGCCAGTCTTGAGAAGGCGGCTGATTCAGCCAGGCTGGCGGCGTCGTTGGAAGCCATCCGCGCTTTGCCCGCCGATTTCGTCAAGCGCCATCGCGTGCTGCCGTTCAAGATTCAGGACGGAACCATTCACATCGCCACGGCCGCCCCCGGCAATCAGCGGGTCATTGACGATATCCGGTTGCTGACGGGTTTGGAGGTGGAGGAGTCCGAAGCTCCGGTTGACGAGATTTCCGAAAAAATCGCCGAGCACTACCAGGTCACGGTCGAGAAGATGATCGAAAACCTCAGCCCGGAGAGCAGCAACGGTGAGGGAAAAAATCTCCACGACATTGAAGTCATGGCCAACGAGCCGACCGTCGTGAATCTGGTCAACCTGATTATTTCCACCGCCGTCCGGGAGCGCGCCAGTGACATTCATTTTGTCCCGTTTGAACACTCGCTGCAATTGCGCTACCGCATTGACGGTCTCTTGCAGGAGAAGCCGCCGCCGCCGAAGAATCTCCACGCGGCCCTCGTCTCACGCATCAAAATCATGGCGGACATGAACATCGCCGAGCGCTACATGCCGCAGGACGGCCACATCCAGATTCACCATCGCGGCACGCGCGTGGACATCCGTGTGGGCACGATGCCGACGATTTACGGCGAAAGCCTGGTGATGCGTCTGCTGGAAAAAAATTCCCGGGTCCAGACCACGGAGGAACTCGGTCTGGATCCGAAACGCGCCGCTTTGCTCTCGCGGCTCGTCGAAAAACCGCACGGACTTTTCCTCACCACGGGACCGACCGGCAGCGGCAAAACCACCACGCTCTACGCGATTCTTCAGGGCATTTACACGCCGGAACTTAAAATCCTCACCATTGAAGACCCGGTCGAGTACGAATTGCCCGGGGTCGCGCAAATCCCCGTGCGGCCCAGCCGGAATTTCACTTTTGCGACCGGCCTGCGCTCGATATTGCGTCAGGACCCGGACGTCGTGATGGTGGGCGAAATCCGTGATTCAGAAACGGCGGAAATCGCCATTCGCGCAGCGCTGACCGGCCACCAGGTTTTCAGCACGTTGCACACGAACGACTCGACCGGCGCGGTCACCCGGTTGATTGACATGGGCGTGGAAGCATTTCTCATTTCTTCCGCGCTCGAAGGGGTTTTAGCGCAGCGGCTGGTGAGAAAAATTTGCACTCATTGCCGGACGGAAAGTCCGGTAACGCCTGCAATTCGCGAACAAATTGAAGCGCTCGGCGGCAGAAAAATTGAAGGCAAGCTTTATCGCGGCACCGGTTGCGAGGAATGTCGCGGCACCGGCTATCGCGGACGCATCGGCATTTTTGAATTGCTGCCCATCACCATCGAATTGCGCGAATTGATTTTGCAGAAGCGCTCGAACGCGGAGCTCAAAGCCACCGCGCAGAAAACCATGATCACGATGCACCAGGACGCCTTGCAAAAGGCGGCGGCGGGGATGACGACGCTGGAGGAAATCCTGCGCGTTTCGTCGGGGGACTTGCTCGAATGAATTCCTTTCGCTATCAGGCAATCGAAGCAAGCGGTTCGTCTGTCGCAGGCCTGATTGAAGCCGAGGACCGCAAGGGCGCGCTTCAACTGCTCGGCCAGCGCGGACTTTTTCCATCGAACCTTGAAATCTGTTCAATCAGCGACGAAACGCCCGCTGCCACTGTTTCAACGAAGCAGGCCGGCTTCAGCTTTGGAAATCGCATCGGGCGAAAAGAAGTCACCGCGTTCACGCGGGAGATGAGCGCGCTGCTCGGAGCGGCCATTCCGATTCCGCAGGCTTTGGAAAGCCTCGGCGAAGAGGAGGAAAACCTCGCACTGCGCAAAGTCGTGCTGGAAGTCTCCGAATCCGTCCGCAAAGGCGAATCGTTTTCAGGGGCGCTCGATGCGCACCCGCGTTTGTTCGGCAAACTTTACACCAGCATGGTTCGCGTCGGCGAGGAGGCCGGAGTGCTTCCAAAAGTCATGGCCGATTTGTCCGATTTGCTCGAACACGAGGACGAAGTGCGCGGTGAAGTTTTGGCGGCGGTCGCCTATCCGATGTTCGTCTTGTGCTTCGGGATTCTCACGGTGACGATTCTTCTGACGGTCGTGCTGCCGCGTCTGTTCGGAATGTTGCAGGAAATGCTTACGGTGCTACCGCTGCCCACGCTGATTCTATTGAAAGTCAGTGGCACGCTGCATCAACACTGGTTTTTGATGCTCGCCGGCGTCACAGGGGTCGTCGGCGGACTCTGGTGGTATCTCCGAACACCGCATGGCGCTGAAATCTGGGACAAAATAAAATTGCGCATTCCGGTGATGGGATCGGTCTTTCGATCGGCGGCTTTGGGACGTTTTGCGCGGACCCTGGGCACGCTCGTGAAAAGCGGCGTTTCGCTCCTGCCCGCTCTGAAAATCGTCGAGAACACCATTGGCAATCGCGTCCTGGCCGCCCAAATCGCCCGCGTTGCCGATGAAACCCGCGGCGGCGATTCGCTCGCCGCGCCGCTGCGCAAGCTGGGCATTTTTCCGAAGACGGTCGTGCAAATGATTGCTGTGGGCGAAGAAAGCGGCAAGCTCGACGAAATGCTTTTGAAAGTCGCGGACATCGAGGAACGCCACATGCGCGCGCGGACGAAGGTCTTGATTTCCATGCTCGCGCCGATTTTGATTTTGGTCGTGGGCGCTTTGGTGGGATTCATGGTCATTGCAATTTTGTTGCCCATTTTCAAAATGAGCCAGACGATCCGGTAAACCAATTCCAGAACGAAAAATGAAAACTCATCGCATAAAAAAATGCTCTCAGGCTTTCACGCTGGTTGAACTCATGGTGGTCGTCGTGATCCTCGGCATTCTGGCCGCGACGATTATTCCGCAGGTCATGGGCCTGCCCAAGGAGGCCAAGGTCGGTGCCGCCAAGGCGCACATCGCCGAACTCGAATCTGCCGTTGAAAGATTTTACGTCCACATGGATCGCTACCCCTCCGCCGATGAAGGCTTGAAAGTCCTCGTTGATCCGCCAACGGGCGACGACACCAAGAAATGGCGCGGCCCATACATCAAGCAACTTCGTAACGATCCGTGGGACCATCCCTATCAATATCGCTGCCCCGGAACGCATCACGCGTCAAGCTTTGACATCTGGTCGCAAGCCGCGGATGGCGCGGACGGCGGCGAAGGCGAGAATGCGGATATCGGCAACTGGTGACTATGCGGCGGCAATTTGAAAATTTGAAACTCGAGGAAAGGGTTGGAGGCAGTCCTGGCGGTTTCTTCTCATCGTCATGGCGTTGTTTTCGTCGCCGCCTGTGAAACTGATTTCTTCCAGTCAGAACGAGCAGCGCGCGTTCACCCTGATCGAGATGATGACGGTGCTCGTCCTGATCGGAATCATGACCGCGATGATCATTCCCGAAATGAAGGGCACTTTTGAAGACGCCTTGCTGCGCTCCACCAGCCGCGACCTCGTGAGTGTTTTCGAACTCGCCTCCAGCCGTGCCATCAGCCTGAACCAATTGCATCGCGTCCGGCTGGACACCGAAACGGGCCGCTATGTGGTCGAACGCCGGGTTCGCGCGGGCACGCAGGAGGAATTCGTGCCGCTCAAGGATCTTTCCGGTTGCGAAGGCGAACTGGACAAACGCATCGCCATCGAGATTCGCCGACCCGGCGAAGAAGCAGCGGACGCGTCTGGTGGACAAACTCCGGCCGTTCAAAATTCAACCGACACGATTTCGTTTTATCCCGACGGCACCGCGGACGCCGCGGTGATCGTGCTTAAGGATCGCGCCGGCTTTCAGCTCGCGTTGAAAATCAATCCGATCACGGCGCGCGTGCATGTTTTCGAAATGGACCGCCAATGAGCGCGCCAAGCCACAACGCGGGATTTTCCCTGATCGAAGTCATGGTCGCGATTTTGATTTTGGGCATCGCGCTGGCCGGACTCACCCGCGGCATCACGACAGCGCTGGGGTCGAACAAGGAATCCGAGTTGCAAACCACCGCCGCGTTGTTCGCGCAGGGAAAAATCGAATCACTGCGCGCCGAGGGCGGGATTGAGGACGGTGAAACCGAAGGCGATTGCGGCGTGGGACTTGAACGTTACCGCTGGAAACAAACGATTGCTGCCACCGACATTGACGGACTGCATGACGTGGAAGTCGTCGTGGAAAACTCTCAAACCGGCCAGGCGATTTACGAACTGCAAACTTTGCTTTTTGAGCCGCCCGACGATTCCACGACCAACGAATCCGGCAATCGCAAGGATTCAAAATCAAAAACCAAACGGAGTCGCGGCCAATGAAAACTTCCGGCCGCCGCGATCCAACTCCCTCCCCCCGCGCAAGCGGGGAGAGGGCTGGGGTGAGGGAATTTGAGTTTGAAACAGACAACCTCCATTCCCTGGTCCTCTCGTCACTTGGGGTGGGAGAGGGAGGAAAAAATTCAAGGCACATCTCTGATTGCGTTCGCTGCTGCGGCTTCACGCTGATCGAAGTCGTCATTAGCGCGGCGTTGATGTCGTTGATTTTGGTGGCCGCTTATCTGTGTCTGAGCGCCGGGTTGTCCAGCCAGAAACTGATCGAGCCGCGCGCCGAGATCATCCAGAACGCTCGCGTGGCGATGGCCATTTTGACCGCCGATCTTCGCGGTGCGTGCCCGCTCTCGAAGGATTATCAATTCCTCGGCGTGCATCGGTTGCTGGGCGAAATGGAAGCGGACAACCTGGATTTCGGGACGCACAATTACACGCCCAGCCACCCACGCGAGGGTGATTTTTGTCAAGAAAGTTTTTATCTGGATCGAGACCCGGAAACCGGCCAGTTCAGTCTTTGGCGTCGCCGGAATCCAACGATAGCACCCGATCCGCTTACGGGCGGCAGCAAGGAAGAAATTGCGAAAGGTCTCGTCGGTGCGCGGTTTGAATACTTCGACGGACTGGATTGGTACGACTCATGGGGCGAAATCAAACCCGACAAAAAGGAAACCTCCCAGAAGATCCAGCCAAACCTCTCCGGAATGCCTCAGGCCGTGCGCATCACGCTGATGTTTGACTCAAATCCAAAATCAAAAGCCGTGTCGGACTCGGGGGAGCGGGTGCTCGAACCGCCGTTTGTTTTCCAGACAGTCGCGCGGCTGAATCTCGCGGCGGGTTCGCAGCAAAATTCTTCAAGCGGTGGCGCTTCTGATTCCAGCGGACAAGAGGCAACGCCGGGAATGCCAGGCGGAGGAACTTTTTAAGGCCATGAGGACCGCGGCTTCCATTGAGTTTCTTTCGCAACCCCGCAGCCGCCGGGCTCACGAGCCTCATTCTTCAAAGATATTGGAGGCTCCTCCCGTCGGCGGCTGCAGCTTTGAAAATGCCTCCATCCTGGTCGGGCTGCTCTGGTGTGTGGCGCTGTTGTCCGTGGTGGTGATTTCTGTTCTTCACACCGCGCGAATGGATTTGATGGTGGTGAAGAATTACGGGGACCGGATTCAGGCGCATTACCTCGCCGTATCGGGAATTGAAAAGGCCAAGGCGCTGCTCTATCAGAACGCCCGCGAACGCAGTCGCAATGGAAAAAATCACAGCGGCGAACTTTACAACACACCGGAACAATTCCGCGACGTGGCGCTTGGCCGCGGACAGTTCCGCGTCGTCCGCCGCGCGCGACAGGATGAGGGGGGCGGAATTGTCTATGGCGTGAGCGATGAAGAGAGCCGCCTCAACATCAACACGGCTGACACCGAATCACTCGCGAAGCTGAACGGCATGTCCGCCGAAATCGCCGCCGCGATCGCCGACTGGCGCGACGGGGACAACGCCGTGACGCCGGGCGGAGCCGAGGCTGAGTATTATCTTTCGCTGCAGCCGCCGTATCAGCCGCGCAACGGCCCGTTCCAAACCCTGCGCGAGTTGCTCATGGTAAAAGGAATTTCCTCCGACCTTTTGCTGGGCAGGGACACGCATCAGAATGGTCTGCTGGAATCCACCGAGGAGAGCGCGGAAAACTCCTCGCGCGCCGATGATCAGGCCAGCGATGTGGATACCGGCTGGGCCGGAATAATGACCGTTGATTCCTCGGTCAAAAACGTCAGCGCCACCGGCCAGGATCGCGTCAACATTCAAGACGCCGATGAAGCTTCGCTGACGGGGGTGCATGGAATCACGCCGGACATTGCGCGGGCCATCACCGCGTATCGCGGGCAGAACCGGTTCCAAAGCATCGCCGATCTTCTCGACGTAACGCGTCCTCAGGGCAACCAAAACCAAAATCGTCCGACGGGAAATTCCGGCTCAAACCAAAACAACTCGGATCAATCGTCAGGCAATGCTTCCGGCCCGAAGGTCATTGACGAAAATCTTTTCATGGACATCGCCGATGATGTGACGGTGGATTCCAACGATGCCCTCGCTGGCGCGATCAACCTCAACACCGCGACCCTGGATGTGCTCGCCTGTCTGCCGGGCATTGGCCGTGAACTGGCGCAAGCGATCGTTTCGCATCGCCAATCCAGCGGCTTTTTTCCCAACATCGCGCAGCTTCTAAAAGTGCCGGGAATGACTCGTGACATTTTTAAACAAGTCGCACCGCTTGTAAGCGCGCGTTCGGAGACGTTCCGTATTTTGAGCGAGGGTAAAATCAAATCCACCGGCGCCCGCCAGCGCATTCAGGTGATCGTCCACATCGGGCTGAACGACATCACCACGCTTTCGTATCGGGAGGATGATCTGTGAAAGAAGTTGCGTTCATGAATTCATCGCCGGTTTACTTTGAGTTCAGCCAGACTTCGTTGAAGGCGCTCAAGGAAAACGACGGTCTCGAATTGCCGCTGGAGCGCGGGACGAACGGGAGGCTGACCGCCGGCTGTAAAGAGCAATTGATTGCCGCCCTGCAAAAATTTTTGGGCCGCAAGGGCTGGCAGCCTCGCGCACGGGCGTTCTGTGCGATTGGGGCCAACGGCGTTTCGCTGCGACGCCTCACTTTGCCCGCTTCGGCAAAGGAGGAATTTCAGCGGCTGCTGGTGTTGCAAATCGAAAACGAATTTCCGCTTTCGCCCGAAGAACTGGCCTGGGGCTGGCACCGGCTCGGATCAAACGGCGCGACGACGAAGCAGGAGGTGTTGGTCGCGGCGGTCAAGACACAGCCCGAAGAACTGGCCTGGGGCTGGCACCGGCTCGGATCAAACGGCGCGGCGACGAAGCAGGAGGTGTTGGTCGCGGCGGTCAAGAAAGAGGTGGTTGAGGATTACGCGAACGTTCTGCTGGGGTGCGGAATGAATCCCGTTTTCACGCTGGCGGCGCTGGCGAGAAGTTCTCTTTGTCCGCAACCGATCCACTCGGGCGCGATGCTCGACGTCGGCCCCGGCCACTCGGAATTGACGACTTTCGACAACGGCGTCCCTGCCGCCGCGCGAGTTCTTTCGTCGTCTGCTGACGCCTCGGTCGCGGATTCAGCCGCCAAAGCCCTCGGCGCAAGTTGGAGCGGAAAGAAAATTTTCCTGACCGGTGCGGGCGACGAAATCGCGCCGCAACTCGCCCGCCGGCTGGGTAACGGCATCGTCTGTGAACCGCTGAAAATTGAATCCGGCGTCGGTCGTTCGGCCGCCATCCTCGGCCTGAAAAAATCCGTGGAACAAACCGGCGGTTCGCCAACGTTGATTCTTCAGGTCAAGGCAAAGCAAAGCAACGGCGCATTAAATCTGTCGCAGCCGGACGTGAAAAAATGGGCGGTGAGAGCGGCAGCACTGCTTTGCGCGCTGCTGGTTTTGCCCTACGCCGAGGCTCTGTTATTGAAGCCTTTCCTGGCCAACAAACTCACCCGGCTCAAGGCCGAGCAGGGGAGGCTGGCTACGATTGATCGCGAGCTGGGCTTCCTTCAATTCCTGAAACAAAGCCAGCCGCCGTATCTCGACGCGTTGTTTGTCTTTGCCAAATCCGCGCCGCAGGGGATGCGCATTGACCAGCTCACGATGAATCGTCGCGGAGAAATTTCGCTGCGCGGTTCGCTGCATGACGCAACGCAGGTCACGGACTTTCGCACGAAGCTGATCAGCTCGGGATTCCTGGCAAACGTCGCGGTGGAGGAACAATCGCCCACGCCCGACCGTCAAAAAGTGAACGTGCGGATGAGCGCGCAGTGGAAACCCGCCGAGGCCCGCGCAGGGCTTGCCATCGGACCGACCGCCGCGGAAATTGAAAAGGCAAAAACCAACAAGCTGGCGCAAGCTGGCGGCGGCATTCCTCCCGGCGGAATGCCGCCGGGTATGATGCCCCCGATGATGATGCCGGAGCAAATGTCCCCGCCACGACCCGCGAGAAAATGATCCCATGCGAACTTTGACTCAGAGCGAAAAACGGACCCTCCGCCTGGCCGGTGTGGGGATCGCGATTTATCTGGCTGCTTTCGGCGGATTGAAGGTTTGGAAATTTTTTGAGAAGAAGCGCGCGGATTACCGGCAGCTGGTGACTGAGGCCCAAAATCTCCGACGCGAGGTGCAGCGTTACGACGGTAAAATCGCCGTTGTAAAAAAGCTGATGGAAGGTTTTCACATGGATCCCGCGAAACTGACCCGGGCCACGGTCGTGGCCGAGGCAAGCGCGGCGATTCAAAAAGCGGCGACGTCCAGCGGCGTTCAGCTTGGGCCGGTTCGCGAATCTCCCGCGCGGCCCTCGAGCAAGGAGCTGGCTTCGATTCAGTTTGAAGGCAGCGGCCCGGTGCAGGCCGCGATGGGACTTTTGAATCGCATGGAAACGTGCGGCTATCCGCTGATTATTGATTCGGCCCAGATCACGGCGGACCCGATGAGGCCCGGTCAGATCAAGATCAGCCTGACGATTGTCATCCTGGATTTCGACCAGCAGAAAAACGAGGAGGCGCCCCATGCGTGAGGGATCCGGACAGATTTTGAGAATCGCATGCCTCGTGCTGGCGGCGCTGTTGCTGTTTCAATTCGCGAAGATTGTCTGGCGGATAAATCCACTGCGGAGTGTGACGATCCCCGCGCTGCCCGCGTTGGCCGCGAGCACAAACACTCCGGCGGGAACGCCGATCGCCGACCCGGCTCGAAAGGATGCCTCGTCAAAGCGTGCCGGGTCGGAGACCGGCGCTCCCGATTCATTGGTGCTGACCAATAAGTTAAGCAACAAATCGGGAACGAATTCCGTCGGGGCGAAGGAGCAAAAGGAAAAGGGAACGAATCTTGTCTCAAGCGATTCGGCGAAACAGACCGCAGCGAACAACGTTGGCCCCCTCACCCCGGCCCTCTCCCCCTTGGCGGGGGAGAGGGAGAATGTTGGCGCAGTTCAGCAGAAGGATGATTTCTCCACTAATTCCGCGTCTTACGAGAAGATTACAAATGCCGAAACGAATCTTTCATCGGGCGTGGTGACAAACCAGAACGCAACAAACGTCGCGACGACGATCGCCGCTGCGACGTCCAACGCCGTTCCTGACAAGTCTGTTGTTGTCGCCTCTGAAAGTGAAGTCGCCGCCTCGCCGAATTCTTCTTCCATGGGAGAAACGAATTCCGCGATGCCGGCCGATTCCGTGGGGGGCGCCACCAACCTTTCGTTGCCATCGCCGGGAACAAACGTTTTGCTGTCCTCAACAGATACGAAAACGAATGCCATGAGCGGGCCGGTATCAATGTCAATCAAAGGCAAAACAAATCAGTTGCATGTATCACTCGGCACCAACGGTTTGCCCATGATCATTGCCGAAGGGACAAATTCAGCAGCGGTCTCGAAATCAAAAAAGAAAGGAACCAATTCCACCGCGCCTCCGGAAATGGACATGGCCGGAATGAGCGGTGGCCCGCCCGGGATGCGCGGCGGACGCGCTCCCGCACCCGAGCTTGCGCCCGAGATCAAGGCGCGCGTGGACCGGATTTACGAGAGCGAGATTCTCGGCCAGATCATGCGCCCGTTGCCGATGGCGTTGATGGGGATCGCCGGCAACTCCGCGTTTCTGCGTTCGCCCAGCGGGCAGACCGGACTCGTGAAGGAAGGCGATTCGCTGGGTGAAATCAAATTACTCCGCGTCGGCATCAACCGCGTGCTGGTGGAGCAGGACGGTCAGAAAAAGGAACTGATGATTTTTGAAGGCTACGGCGGTGAAAGCCTTTTGCCCAAGGAAAAAGAGACTCCAAAATGAAAACTCGAATCATTCAGCAGGTGAAAATTTGTCCGGTGGCAATTTTTCTTTGTTTATGCGCGGCGCTGCTTTGCGCATTGCCCCATCACGCTTCGGCCCAAGTGCGGATCATTAACGGCCGGCCGGTCATGCCGGACAATCCTGGCGGAATGCCGTCCGGCATGGACTCGTCGTCGAAGTCAGATTCCTCCGGCAAAGATTCCGGCGGGCCGTGGCTGCCATCCGAACCGGCCCTGGTGAGCGTCACGACCACCAATATGGACGGCTCGAAAACCAATGCCGACGAAATCCAATTAAGCTTCCAAGGCGCGAACATTGACATGATCATCCAGTGGCTCGCGCAAACGACCGGGAAGACCGTCCTGAAACATCCGCAGGTGCAATGCCAGTTGACGATCACCAGTTCCAAAAAGGTGTCCACGCGCGAGGCGATCGTGCTCGTCTATCGCGCGCTGGCCCTGGAGGGGTTCACTGCGATTGAATCCGGCCGGTCCATTCTCATCGTGCCCGAAGGCAAGGAGCCGCGAATGAGTCCCGAACTGGTGACGGGCTCGATGACCAATCTGCCCGTGGGCCGGCAAAAATTGGTGAAAGTTTTTTCGCTCTCCCACATTCAAGCCTCGGATTTGAAAGACCGAATCCGCATCGCGCTCACCGACAAGGCCCAGATTGACATAGACGAACACGCCAACCAGATCATCATCACCGATTACAACGACAACATCCGCATCGCCAGCG
>OCZU010001486.1_pt1 | contig 15409 bp, 14 predicted proteins | sample 1539001 | NCBI WGS metagenome assembly OCZU01 (sample SAMEA3539306, study PRJEB22396) | soil metagenome | biome: tundra; feature: field; material: soil | place: USA | collected 2010-05 | depth 0.15 m | reverse complement strand
GAGCGGCTCGCGGAAGGCCAGGTTGAGGTGGACCGGGCCGGCCAGGCCGCCCGCCTGGCCGGCCGCCTGCGCCCAGGCCTGGCAGGCCAGCGAGCGCCAGTAGGCGACCATTCCCGGCCGCGCCTCGGGCGCCCCGGCCTCGCAGAACCAGCGCACCGCGCTTCCGTACAACTTGACCTGATCGATCACCTGGTTGGCCCCGGTCCCCCTCATCTCGGGAGGCCGGTCGGCGGTGAGCACAAGCAGCGGGACGCCGGACTCGTCGGCCTCGATCACAGCCGGGTGAAAGTTGGCCGCCGCCGTGCCCGAGGTGCACAGCACCGCTACCGGCTGACGGCTGGCCTTGGCCAGCCCGAGCGCGGTGAACGACGCGGAACGCTCGTCGATCCGCACGTGCAGCCGGATCAGGCCGCGGCGCTCAGCCTCGCCGAAGGCCATGGCCAGCGGCGTGCTGCGCGAGCCGGGCGCCAGGACCGCCTCACGCAGCCCGCACCTGACCAGCTCGTCGGTGAACGAGATCCCGAACGCGGTGGACGGATTCACCGGTCCCACGCTCCCGCGGCCAGCGGCATGTCCGGAAGGTACCTGGCCGCCGCCTCGGCCCGCTCGCGCCAGGGGCCCGGATCGGCTTCCCAGCGGGCCAGCTGGGCCGGATCGACGGCCGGGCGGCGGACCGGCAGCTCTCCCGCCTCAGGCGCCAGGGGGTCGGCGGTGACGTCCCCGGCCAGCAGCGACATCGTGCCCAGGCCGCAGGCGTACGGCAGTTCGGGCAGCGCAGCCGCCAGGGCCACTCCGGCGGCCAGCCCGACCGAGGTATCCACGGCGCTTGACACGACGACAGGCAGGCCGCAGGCTTCCGCGACCTGCAGGGCGGCGCGGACCCCGCCGAGCGGCTGCACCTTCAGCATCACGATGTCGGCCGCGCCCGCGGCCCGGACCCGCAGCGGGTCCTCGGCCCGGCGGATGGATTCATCGGCGGCCACCGGGATGTCGGTATGTCGACGCAGCTCGGCAAGTTCCTCCAGCGTGGCGCAGGGCTGTTCGGCGTATTCAAGCCCGAACCTGGCCAGCTGCCTGAGCATGCGCGCGGCCTGCCCCACCTGCCAGCCGCCGTTGGCGTCGACCCGGATCTTGCCGTCCGGCCCGAGCGCCTCGCGGACCGCCTCGACCCGCTCGATATCGTCGGCTTCGGACTGGCCGCGTTCGGCCACCTTGACCTTGGCCGTCCGGCAACCGGACCCGGCCACGATCCTGGCCGCCTGCTCGGGCCCGACCGCGGGGACGGTCACGTTCACCGGGATCCGGTCTCTGACCGGAGCCGGCCAGCCCTGGGTGGCGGATTCGATCGCGCTGGCCAGCCACCGGGCGCTCTCCTTCGGCCCGTACTCGGCGAACGGCGAGAACTCCCCCCACCCGGAGGGCCCCTGGATCAGCGCCCCCTCCCGCACCGTAATCCCCCGGAACCTCACCGGCATCGGGATAGCAAACGCCCTCAACCCCTCGATCATCGGCCGCCGCCATGATCGTGGATCGTTGCCACCGGAATAGCACGGTAACTATCCACGATGAGCCAGGGCCAGCCTTGGCTTGGGGCGGGAGTTGCGGGAGGGAGCAAAGGGGTCATGGGCGGCGGCCGTAGGCAGCCGCGGTGAGAATGATCACACCGGGACGCGGATCGGCGGCGGCAGGGCTGGACGCGTTCGGAGGTTCGAGGAGAGCGGCAGACCTTGGCGCATTTCGCACGTGGGAACGGTTTACGGGGATTTCCGCAGCCTGGGAAAGACTGCCCGGATAGTCCTTTCCTGGTTCCGGGGCGGACCGCTGCCATTCGGCCACTCGTAACCTCCCTGCGTCAGGGCTCTAACCTTAACGATCGTGACACTGCATTCTTTGCACGCGGTCCTGGTCGAGCGCACTAGCCCCCGGCTGGTGGAGCTGCTCGCCGCCGCGCTCGACGGCAGCGGGCCCGCGCTCCTGCCGCTGGACGCCCAGCTGCCGCAGGCCCGGCTGGCCGAGCTGATCAGAGCGTTCGCCCCGGACACGATCGAGGATACGGACGGTGTCACCACAGCTCGTTCGGGCCGGAAAGTGCCGGTCGCCGAAGGTACGGCCGTCATCGTCGGCACCTCGGGTTCCACCGGCGTCCCCAAGGGAGTCCAGCTCAGCGCGGCCGCGCTGCTGCACTCGGCGCGGGCCTCGCTGACCAGGCTCGGCGCCCGGCCGGGCCAGCGCTGGCTGTGCTGCCTGCCGGCCACGTACATCGCCGGGATCCAGGTGCTCGTCCGATCCCTGGCCGCCGGCACCGAACCGGTGCTGGCCGAGCGCGCCGACGCCGCGACCGTGGCCGGGTCCGGCTGCGCGCACGTCTCGCTGGTGCCGACCCAGCTGAAGCGGCTGCTGACCGACCGGAGCGGGCAGGGGAATATATCGACACCGCTCGCCGGGTTCTCCTCGGTCCTGCTCGGCGGAGCCGCCGCGCCGCAGCGCCTGCTCGATGACGCGCGGGCCGCGGGCGTCCCGGTGGTGACCACCTACGGCATGACCGAGACCTGCGGCGGCTGCGTGTACGACGGGCAGGCGCTGGACGGCGTCCAGGTGGCGATCGGCAGCGAGAATGACCCGCGCTCCGCTGACGGCGGCCGCATCTGGATCGGCGGGCCGGTGCTGTTTTCTGGGTATCGTCGCGAACAGGCCGGATCCGGGGGCGTCCGGGACGGGTGGTTCCGGACGGGTGATCTGGGCCGGCTCGATGCGTCCGGCCGGCTGACCGTTCGCGGGCGGGCCGACGACATGATCAACACCGGCGGGCACAAGGTGGTCCCCGGGGAGGTCGCGGCGGCGCTGGAGACCTGCCCGGGCGTCAGGGACGTGGCGGTGGTGGGACAGCCCGACACCGAATGGGGCGAACGGGTTGTCGCGGTGGTGGCCCCGGCCGATCCGGCGGATCCGCCGCCGCTAGAGTTGCTCCGTCTGCATGTACAAGAGCGGCTGCCGCGTTACGCTGCTCCCAGCAGGGTCGTCATGGTCGATGCCGTTCCGGTGCTCCCGAGCGGGAAGCACGACATCGCCCGGCTCAAGCTAGAGCTGCTACAGCGGGAACAAACTGAGGCGGAGAACGTTAGTTAATAATGCCTGGACAATGTCTCCTGCTGATGAATGCGCGGGGCGGCGGAGGGTACTTGGTGGAAGCCCAAATGAACGACGTCTGTATTGGGTGCGTTGTTACTAGGAGGAGGGAGGTGTCTCATGCCGCGGATCGCCATGGCGACGTCAACCGCTGAGCGCATCGACTCGGATGACGAGGCGAACACGACCCGTGTGGATGACCTCATCCAGCGCGGGCGAAGCCAGGGTCACCTGTCTCTTGCGGAGCTGAGGACCGCCTTTGACCAGGCGGGTCTCACGCCGGCCGAGGGACGGTCCATTCTGCGCGAGCTGAGCGAGGCAGGGGTACGGCTGGCCAACGAGCTAGCCGAGGACCCGAAGCCGCCGAAGGCCCGTGCGTCCCGCTCGACGGCCGCCGCGACGCGCGGCGCCAAGAGCGCGGCTAGAAGCGCGGACTCGGCCGCCAGACCGGCTGACGACGCCGAGATCGACCTGGCGGACGCTGATGTGGTGAACCTCGAGGCCGAGGCCGTCACGCTCAGTGACTCCGACCGGCTGACCGAGGTGGATCTGGACGACCAGACCCCGGCCATGGGCGACTCGGTCCACACCTACCTGAAGTCCATCGGGCGGACCAGCCTGCTGACCGCCGAGCAGGAGGTGGACCTCGCCAAGCGGATTGAGGCCGGCCTGTTCGCCGAGCACAAGCTCGAGACCGCTACTGGGCTGGACGAGGCTTACCGCCGTGAGCTTGAGCTCGTTGCCGAGGATGGGCGGCGCGCCAAGTCGCACATGCTCGAGGCCAACCTGCGCCTGGTCGTGTCGGTGGCCAAGAAGTACAGCGACCGGGGCCTGTCCCTGCTTGACGTGGTGCAGGAAGGGAACCTGGGCCTGATCCGGGCGGTCGAGAAGTTCGACTACACCAAGGGCTACAAGTTCTCCACCTACGCCATGTGGTGGATCCGTCAGGCCATTCAGCGCGGCTTCGCCGATTCGGCCCGGACCATCCGGCTGCCGGTGCACGTGCTCGAGATGCTCAGTAAGCTGAGCCGGGTCGAGCGCGACATGCACCAGAAGTTCGGCCGGGAGCCCACGCCCGAGGAACTCGCCGTCGAGCTTGACCGGACTCCGGACCAGATCGAGGAGCTGCTGCGCACCAGCCGGCAGCCGATCAGCCTGGACTCCACCATCGGCGAGGACGGCGAGACGAGCATCGGCGACCTGATCGAGGACGTCGACGCGCCCGAGGCCTCGGAGCTTGTCGACCGTCAGCTGATGGCGGAGCAGCTGCGTTCGGCGCTGGACGCGCTGACACCGCGCGAGGCGACAATCATGGCCATGCGGTTCGGGCTCTACGACGGTAACCCGCACACGCTGGACGAGATCGGCCGCGCGCTTGGCCTGACCCGCGAGCGGATCAGGCAGCTCGAGAAGCAGTCGCTGTCCAAGCTGCGTCACCCGAGCCGCGCGCAGCCGCTGCTCGACTTCGCGGTCTAGTTCCCGCTGCCTGCCTCCCGACCCATGTGCCGGGCCCGACCTCCCGCCGGGCCCGGTACTCGGCTGTATGGGCCCAGAACACCTCCGGCGGGGGTAGCGGGGACGCGCGGCGTACCCTCGGATGTATGAGCACAACCACGGCTAGGCGGCGGGTGCTGCGGATCCCGGTATCGGGTGTGCCAGAGCACCGGGCCGACCTGCTGGCGGTCGAGGAGCCGCTCGAGATCCGGGTGGACGGCGAGCCGCTGACGGTGACGATGCGTACCCCGGGGGACGACATCGACCTGGCCGCCGGGTTCTTGTTCACCGAGGGCCTGCTGACCCGGCTCGATGACGTGCATGAGATCCGCATGTGCGACGAGAACGTGGCCGCGGTGACCGTTAAGGACAGCGATGCCCTGCTCAGGACTAAGGCCGCGGCCAGGAACTTCCTCACCACCAGCGCGTGCGGGGTGTGCGGCAAGGACAGCATCGAGGCGATCCGGGTCCGGTCCGCCTTCGATGTGGCGGCTGATCCGGTGCGTGTCTCCGCCGCCATGCTGGCCGGCCTGCCCGACCGGCTCAGGGACGCGCAGCGGGTCTTCAGCCGCACCGGCGGCCTGCACGCGGCCGGCCTGTTTACCCCGGACGGCACCCTGCTGGTGCTGCGCGAGGACGTCGGCCGGCACAACGCGGTGGACAAGGTAGCCGGCTGGGCGCTGCGCTCTGGCCTGGTCCCGCTGGCCGGCCATGTCTTGCTGGTCAGCGGGCGGGCCTCGTTCGAACTCGCGCAGAAGTCGCTCATGCTCGGGATTCCGGTCCTGGCGGCGGTGTCCGCGCCGTCCTCGCTGGCCGCTTCCCTCGCCGAGGAAGGCGGCATGACCCTGGTCGGCTTCCTGCGCGGCGCGACGATGAACGTCTACGCCGGCGCACAGCGGGTGATCACCGAGGACGCCCCCGCGGCCGTCGTGGCCCCGGGCTAACCTTCCGGCGCCGCGACCTGGTAGAGGTCGGCGCCCGCGCCGGAGGTCTCCCGGGTGAGCTGGCCGCGGATCGCGAGGACCTCCAGGTGCGCGGCGGTCTCGTTGACCGCCAGGATCTGGCTGAACAGGTCCAGCTCACTGAACCGGCGCTCCCGCCTCGTCCACTTGATCGCCTTCGCCACCTCATACGGGGTGGTGTGGCCAGCCTGCACGGCGCTGAGGCTTTCCGCCAGTCTGAGGTCATGATGGGCGAGGAGCTCGTTGACCCGCTCGTGGGTGCTGGCGGTGACCGGGCCGTGGGCCGGAAGCAGCCGGGCGTCGGGCAAGGCGAGCGTCTTGCCCAGCGAGCTGAGGTAGTCCCGCAGCGCCATCCGGTTGCCCGCGGCCTCGAAGCCGATCGAAGGGGTGATCTGCGGGAGCACATGGTCACCGGCGAACATGATCTCGGCCGCGACGTCGTGGAAGACGAGGTGGCCGCGGGTGTGGCCCGGGGTGTGCACCGCCCGCAACGTGCGCGTCCGCAGGTCCAGGTCGGCCCCGTCAGGCACCCAGCGGTCCGGGTCCTCCCATTCGATCATCGCCGGAGCGTGCCGGTCCGCCGCGGCCAGGCTGGCCGCCAGCTCCGACGCACCCAGCCGGGCCAGGCTGTCGAAGCCGAAGAACCTCTCCCGGTTGCCGCTGCCGTTCATGAGCTCCCGGGTGGCGATCAGGTTCGCGCGTTCGTCCTCGCCGAGCGAGATCACGCTGTGGAACGCGCGCCGCAGCTCGATCGCGAGCGAATAGTGATCGATGTGAATGTGGGTGACGAAGAAGTTGCGGATGTCGCCCAGCTCGTAGCCGATCTGCCGCAGTCCCGCGGTGAGCCGTTCCCGGGCCGGGCCGAGCGCGATCCCGGCGTCGATGAGGTCGACTCCGTCGGGATCGGTGATCGCGTAGACGTTGACCGCCTTCAGCCCGTCCATCGGCACAGGCAGCGGGATCCGGTACACGCCTCCGCCGAGATCCTCGACGTCAGGCTCGATCCAGGCATACCTATCCGCCGCGGCGTGGCTCATCGTGTCGCTAACCCCTTCCCTCCCGCGGACCCGAGACCCCGCAGGCCCAGGCTACCGTCAGGTAACCATATCGGAGCGTCCCTCGCCCCCGGCGTCCCGCGTGCCCGTGGCCTTCCAGATCGTCGGTCCGGCCGGGAAGGCTCCCTCCGGCTGGGTCAGCATCAGCAGGCACCGGTCCAGGCCGAGCTCGAAGACGACCTCCTGGTCGAAGCCGGGCCAGACCTTGCCCTCGCGCTCGGCCAGCACCTGCCCGCGGACCACCCGGTCAACCTCGGGGTCGGTGATTTCCCTGGCCCGGCCGGCGATGGAAAATCCGTCGTCCTGCCGGGGCGGCGGGCAGGTCTCGCTGTGCAGCGCGTAGCGCCCGTCCCGGCGCATCGGGGGCGTTCGGGGGCTGCCTGTCCCCTGGCGACGGCCCGCGGACTTTGACCTGGCCGGGTTCTGGGTGCGGTGGTCGGCTGAGTTCGCGGCCAGCAGGCCCCGGCTTCAGGTCACGCTCCGCGCCTCTCCCGAGGCGATCGCGGTCTTTGCCGAGATCTTCGGGCCGGGGGTCAGACCGGCGCTCGAGGCGGCGCTTCGGCCCGATGCGGACGGCTGGCGGGTTGTGACGCTGTCGTTCGAGCACGAGCTGGCCGCGGCGTACCGGCTGGCCGGCTTCGGGGACCAGGTTGAGATCCTTACGCCACCGACGCTGCGGGCGATGCTCGTGACCACGGCACGCGAGATCCTCAGCCGCTATGGCGCAGAGGATCAGGTGAGCTGCGTTAGGGGGTGATGGTGAACTGCAACGGCCCGCCGGGAACCGGCGGCGTATTCGGGTACCCGTAGGAAGATGTAAGCTCCCCCGCGTCGGTGAGCTGGAAGGCGACTGTGTAGGTGCCAGGCGGCAACCCTCCCGGAAGGGAAACGGACGTGGTGACCGGCCCGTTCAACGTGGCTTTCACGCCGCCGAAACCGCCGCCGACGGCACTGCCTGAGCTGCTGAAAACGGTCTCGCTGATCTCGTTGACCGGCGCGACCGCATCGGCGACGTCGACGGTCAGGCCGATGAACTGGGAGTTGCTGCTCTGCGGTAGCGAGCTCGCGCTCAGCGATGCCCCGGTGGCCGTCGGCGGGGTGGTGTCCGGCACCCTGGTCAGCTGGATCCCAAGGTCAGGCTCTCCGTACTCGGTCCCGTAGACAGAGACATCTCCCGCACCGTCCAGCACGGCGATGCCGGCGACCGTGCAGCTTTGCGCGATCTGGAACATAGACACAGGCACCGAGTAAGTTCCGTCCTGGTTGACGGACGGCGTGGCCGACTGGGCCGAGCATGGGCTTCCGGCCGCGAAGTCCACGTAGATCGAGCTCACGCCACCCCGGGCGCCTGACACGCTCATGGATATTTGCACGGTCTGGGTTTGCGTCCAGTTATCGACAGGATCCGGGCTCGCCGCGAACCCGCTGGCCCGCACGACCGAATCGCTGGTCACGACGACGGGCAGCGCATTCAGGTTGCCGTACGTAGCGTGGTTGCCCGCGTTGTCCCACAGCTCCAGCTTGGAGACCGTCCACGTTCCGGCAGCCGCGCCAGCGGGAATCGTCACCGCGATCTGGCACGCGGCGCTGCTGTCGTCAAAGGCGGTGGCCGTACCGCAGGACCCGATCTGATTCAGCGCCGAATACGCGTAGCTGAAACTCGCCTTCAAGGTCGCGCCGCCGGGGCCGAGCAGCGTGAGCACGCCTTTCCAGAATCCCGACTGAGCGTCATCGCCGTTAAGCGTATAAGACGATGATCCGCCGCTGCTGCCGTCGTACACATATGGCCGCGATGGGCCGATCTGCACGGGAAACGCCAGCGAGTCGTAGGTCGGGGGCGTGGAATCGGTCAGCTCCGTAGCCGTCAGCACGCCAGAATAGCGGTTCAGGTCGTTACCGGACAGATTCAGCGTTTCGCCCTTATCGTCCTTTACGGTCACCCGGATCACCACCCAGTGCGCCGTGGATGCGAACGAGTACTGCGGCACGGTGAAGCCGTAGGAGTAGCTCGACGCCTGGGCGGTCCCTGAACTGGTGACTCCGGGGGTGGAGCCGGGAAGGCTGAAGGGAACGTCGTAGGTCTGGCCGACATAGGTCCCCCGCTCCGCACCCGCCAGCCTGATCTTCAAGTCACCGGATATCGCCGTCGCCAGCGAGCTGGAGTCCTTCACCGTCCAGCTGAGGTCGACGACGGCACCGCCCCCCGATGCGTCCACGTCGGGCTGGGCAAAGGCCAGGCTGGTCAGACTGAGCTTCCCGCCGCCAGCAGCGACTTGCGACGCGGCGGCCGGCCAGGCAGCGGCGGCGTAAGGCACGATAACGAGCGCTGCGAGGGCCAGAATCCGCGTGGCCAAACCGTGAGATACCATACGCATGCCCGACTTATACCACGACAGACGAATCCCCAGTAGACCGGTTCGCTCGATTTCCACGCCGTAGCGGCAAGCCGGATATTGACACATTGGCACGACTGACGCACCTAGGTCATGCGGTGCGTGTGACACTTCTGAGCGTTGTGCGGCGGGCAGGAAAATAAGCTCTTGGGCTGCGAGGGCGGCCGCGCCTATAGTGGAGGCATGAAGGTCAGCTTTACCTGCGCGACCGCGCGAGCTACGAGCTCGCCGGTTGCCGCTGCCTGACCTCACCTCCAGCACGCTGGCGACCGGGAATGGTTCGCCGGTGCGTGACCTGGATCTGCCATCACAGCCAAGCCTGCGATCCCTTTCTGGTCCCGGCCACCAGATAAGGACTCACGCCATGAACGTGACCGAGACGACCCGTACCTTCCTCGAGTTCTTCGGAGAACGGGGCCATCAGGTGCTGCCGGGCAGCTCGCTGTTGCCCCCGGACGGCGGCCAGGTACTGTTCACCACCGCGGGGATGCACCCGCTGACCCGGTACCTGGAAGGCTTGCCCCACCCTCAGGGCAGACGGCTGGCCGGCCTGCAGCGCTGTCTGCGCACGACCGATCTTGACGAGGTCGGCGATAACTGTCATCTGACCGTGTTCCAGATGCTCGGCTCCTGGTCTCTGGGCGATTACCAGGGCCCGCAGAGCCTGCGCTGGGGTTTCCAGCTGCTGGCCGACGGCTTGGGTATCGGCAGGGACCGCTTGCATGCGACCGTGTTCGGCGGTGATGAACAGGTGGGTCGCCTGGACCGGTGACGGCGTACCGCAGGGTACGCCTGGCACCGATGAGCGCTGGATGGAGCTGTGGAATCACGTGATGATGCGTTACCGGCGGCACGCCGATGGCAGCCTTGCGGGAGACCGGCGTAGAGGTCCCATCGTGCCGTCGTACCAGCTCGCGTTGTCCCGGCCGATCTCACGGAAGACCTAGGGTGCTTTTCCCATCGTCGTGCCACTCTTTAGGCGAATCCCGGCGTATCCTCGTGGTGAGGGCGCCGGCGCGCGCCGCGTGATGCCCCGGGTCGGCTCTCCCCGTCGTTAAGCGGAGGTGGGCCTGATGATATTCGAGATCAGCATTCCGGATGAGTGGCCGCCTGGCCTCGGAATCGCTATCGCGAAAATGGTGCAACAGTCCCTGAAAGTGGGCGTTCCCATCATTGTCCCGGTATGCAAGGACGTCACCCCGGACCAACTCCAGGCGGCGTTCGAAAGGGTCAGGATGGTCATCGAGGACGCGGGCTTGGCCGCCTAGGCGGCGCCGGGACGAACGCGGCGGTGAACGCGGGGTGCCGGGGCGGAGCCCGGCACCCCGCGCGAGGCTTTCGGCGCGCGCCGCGTCGGGGACGGGAGTGTCCAACTAGCGCTCCCATGAGGGAAGCCTGGGTTGGCGTGGCAGGCCGCTCCCTGTCCTGCGGCGGGGAGCGGCCGTTACTCTCGGCGGGGCCCTAGAGCTGGATCGTCGCCTCTATCGTGAGCCGGCGGGCAGCACGGGTGTTTGTAGACTTGCCACCTGCCCCTATAACACCCGAAACCGTAAACATATCGTTGGCCTCTAAGCTGATACCCGGCATTAAGCTGATACCCGGCATTCCGGCATGTCTGGCCGGTTCGCCCAGCAGCGGAACCGCCGTAAGCCACATCCGGGACTGGCGACATGCCGGAAACGCATCTTACTTTGGAACGATTACGGGATGCACCGGATCCACCGCGGGGCCCGGATTCACCACGATCTTTTCCCGGCCCGCCGCACCACGGGCACAGCAGGTGCTATCCCGTCACACAGGGACCCCAAGCCCGGAGGGCAGCTCCCGCCAGAGGAACCGCACCCATGGTCCATCGTCGTGGTTGGCGGGCGGGAGCAGGCCAGCACGGGTGTGCGGGGCGGGGCGGGCAGCGTTCAACTAGGACGGGATGAGCTCGGGATGGGGGTCGATCGGTCCGGGACTAGGCCGGCCGGGCGGGGTAGCCAGGGGATGCGGTCGGTGGCGGCGACGATGGCGACTAGGGCGGCGGCGCAGGCGGTTAGGGCCAGGGCCGGGACCGCCTTGGCCGCCAGGGCGAGCAGGGCGAGGGCGGCGATCGCGGCTAGGCGGGGCCAGGAGATGTAGGCCCACACCACGTACTTGAACGCGGCGTGACCGGCCAGGAACAGGGCCGGGCCGCCTAGGATCATCCAGGCCGCCGCGGTGGTCGCCGCGGCACCGGGATCGGCCAGGAGCTTCTCGTCGGCCGCGGCCGTGACGATGATCCCGGCCACCATCACCGGGTGGATCAGGTGGTACGCCGAACGGCCCAGCCGGCCTGGGTCATCGGATCGGGCGATCTTCTCGGCGGCCGCCTCGGCGCTCTGGTCGAAGTACAGCCACCACAAGGTGACCGAGGTGACGAACGCGACGACGAAACCGGTCACCCTGGACGGAGTGGGCGATGGCACCCCGGACAGCGTGGTGCCGATGATGACGATCGACTCACCCAGCGCGATCAAGATGAACGCCTGGCACCGCTCGGCGAAGTGGCCGCCCTCGATCGTCCAGTCCGACGTGCGGGAGCGGCCCAGCCCCGGGGTCGCGAAGCCGGCCAGACCGCCCGCCACGTCGACGCAGACCGCTCCCAGCCATAGCAATTCCCTGGTCAGGCCGTGCGCCAGGCCGCCACCGATCGCGAGCGCGCTGCTGACCAGGCACCAGACCAGGATGCGCCGAAAGTTGGCCTGCAGCGGGTGTCCGCGCACTGCGAACACCATGAACACCGTCCGGCCGGTCTGCTGGATCGCGTACCCGCCGCCCACCCACAGCCCCAGGTCTTCGAACGCCCGGGGCAGCGAGGCCGACATGGCCAGGCTAATCAGCATGAGCAGCACGAGCAGCAGCCGGACGGCCATCTGCTCCGGATCCAGCCAGTTGGTCACCCAGGTCGTGTACGACCAGACCAGCCAGACCATGGCCAGCAGCAGCCCGGTCTGCAGCGCGCCGCCGAGCGTGGGCTTGGCCAGCAGGTGATGGGACAGCTGGGTAACCGCGTACACGTACACCAGGTCGAAGAACAGCTCGATGTTCGTGACCCGCTGCGACCCGGAACGGTCCCGCATCAGCCGCGGGCGGCGCCCTTCTAGCGGATCCGGCCGGGCCGGCCCAGCCGGATCCGCCGCTACCACGTCGCTCAAGGGAGTGCCCCTTACCAGGCGTAGTGCTCCGGGGCCGGCTGATATCCGGGGAACAGGGCATCGAGCCGCTTGAGGACGTCGTCGTCGAGCCGCAGCGTCACCGCGCGCTGGGCGTCATCGAGCTGAGCTACAGTGCGCGGCCCGATGATCGGCCCGGTGACACCCTCCTGGTGCAGCAGCCAGGCCAGCGCCACGTTGGCCGGCTCCTCGCCGAGTTCGTCGCACAGGTCCTCGTAGGCCTCGATCTGCGCCCGGTTCTGCTCGACCATCTCCTTGGCCCGGCCCGCGAGGCGACGGCGGCCGTCACGCTCCTTCTTCAGCACGCCGCCGAGCAGGCCGCCGTACAGCGGCGACCACGGGATGACGCCGACGCCGTAGTCGATCGCCGCGGGCAGCACCTCCAGCTCGATCTCCCTGACCAGCAGGTTGTAGATCGACTGCTCGCTGACCAGGCCGAAGAACCCGCGCGCGGCCGCGGTGTCGTTGGCCTGCGCGATGTGCCAGCCCGCGAAGTTGGACGAGCCGGCGTACAAGATCTTGCCCTGGGTGACGAGCACCTCCATCGCCTGCCAGATCTCCTCCCACGGCGTATCCCGGTCGACGTGGTGCATCTGGTACAGGTCGATGTAGTCGGTCTGCAGCCGGCTCAGGGACGCCTCGCAAGCCCGCCGGATGTTCAGCGCGGACAGCTTGCCGTCGTTGGGCCAGTCGCTCATCGCCCCGTACAGCTTGGTAGCCAGCACCGTGCGCTCCCGGCGCGCGCTGCGGCCGGCGAACCAGTCGCCGATGATCTCCTCGGTCCAGCCGGAGTGCGACTCGTCGTCGGTGGTGATCTGCCCGGGCGGGCTCTCCCGGCCGCCGTAGCGGTTAGCGGTATCGAAGAAGTTGATGCCGATCTCGTGCGCGTGATCCATGATGGCGTGCGCGTCCGCGGGCGGGGTCAGCGGTCCGAAGTTCATCGTGCCCAGGCACAGGCGGCTTACGCTCAGGCCGGAGCGGCCAAGATGGGTGTATTCCATCCCCCTAGCTTTTCACGACCCGGGCGGCGCGGTGGGCGGCGACCCGCTCGCGGGTACCGCAGGCGGGCGAGCAGAAGCGCCGCGCGGCGCCCCGGCCCACGTTGACGAACGGCTTACCGCACGAGTGCGACGCGCAGAGCCCGGCCGGGGGGGCCTGCCGCTCGGCCAGCAGGACCGACAGCGCCAGGCACGAGGAGGCGAGGAACCACTGCGCCCAGGGCACGTCGTCGTCGCGGTCCACATGCAGGTGCCAGCCGTACTCGCCGCCGTGGTTGGTCAGCCGGGGCGGATCAGCGTGCGCGGCGAGCAGCGCGTTGATCTGTTCGGCAGCCGCAGCCACGTCACCGGCCGCGAACACTTCCCGCAGGCCGAGAGCCGCCCGCCGCAGCGCCGCCAGGTCGGTATCGGAGATCTCGACGGGCTCGGGCTCCCCGTGTGCCCGGAGCACCGCGATCAGCTCCGCCCGTTCGTCCCAGGGCCGGGCCAGCCGGGTCGCCTCGTCCCGGCTGCCCGGTCTGGGCACCAGCACGTCCATGACCTCCGCGGCGCGCTGGGCGGCATCGTGCGGGCTACGGCCGAACGGGGTTCCTTCACTATCCACCACCATAGTGTAACGTATTTATATGAAAAGCAGTTACAAATCGTCTCGGGGACTGGGCCTGTACCTGGGCGGCGCGGCGGCGGCGCGGGCCGGCGATGAGATGTCGGGTCCGGCGCTGCTGCTGCTCGGCTTCGCGGTGACCGGCAGGCCGGCGCCCGGACCGGCTGCTGGCCGCCACCCTGGCCGCCTACGCCACCGGCATCATCGCGATCGCTATGCGCTGCGGCCGCGTACCTGCTCACCAGCGCGCGCCAGGCGGACCCGGCGTCCCCCCGGCCGGCGCCGGGCCTGTCCGCAAGGACGGGAGCCACGGTCCGTTCGGAAAAATGACTTATGCTTGCAGACATGCGATGCGTGCAGAGTGCTGCGTGGTGGCCGACCGGTTAGGGCGGTCATACTCAGCATTGGTATCGAGGCCGTCCGGGATGGGCGGCCTTTTTCGTGCTCCCGACGGCCCGGACCCTCGCGGGACTTGAGGGAGAACAATGGAGCTCATCGACGGCGGCGCCGGGCAGGCCCGGATCCTGACCGGCGACCGGCCGACCGGGGCGCTGCACCTGGGCCACTACTTCGGCACGCTGCGGAACCGGGTCCGGCTGCAGGACCTGGGCGCGGAGGTCTTCGTGCTGGTCGCCGACTACCAGGTGCTGACCGACCGGGACACCGCCGATCACCTGGACGACTACGTGACCGGGCTGGTCCTTGACTACCTGGCCATCGGCATCGACCCGGCCCGCAGCGTGATCTTCGCGCACAGCGCGGTGCCCGCGCTCAACCAGCTGCTGCTGCCGTTCCTGAGCCTGGTCTCGGTGCCGGAGCTGAACCGCAACCCCACGGTCAAGGACGAGATCGTGCACTCCAGGCAGTCGTCGGTCAGCGGCCTGATGCTCACCTACCCGGTGCACCAGGCGGCAGACATCTTGTTCTGCAAGGCGAACCTGGTACCGGTCGGCCAGGATCAGCTGCCGCACGTCGAGGTGACCCGGCTGATCGCCCGCCGCTTCAACGACCGGTTCGGCGGCCCGGTGTTCCCGGTGCCCGAGGCGCTGCTGTCAGCCGCGCCGCTGCTGCTCGGCACCGACGGCACCAAGATGAGCAAGAGCCGCGGCAATACGATCCCGCTGGCGGCCAGCGCGGACGAGACCGCCCGGCTGCTGCGCGGCGCCAAGACCGACGCGGAACGGATGATCACCTATGACCCGGCCGCCAGGCCCGAGGTGTCGAGCCTGGTGCTGCTCGGGGCGCTGTGCCTGGATGCCGATCCGCACGAGTTCGCCGCGGACATCGGAGCCGGCGGGGCCGCTGCGCTCAAGGCCGCCGTCACCACCGCGGTCAACGACCTGCTGGCCCCGGTACGGGCCCGCCGGGCGCAGTACGCGCGGGACCTCGGTTACGTGCGGCAGGTGCTGCGGGACGGCAACCAGCGGGCGAACGAGATCGCCGCGGTGACGCTGACGGAGGTGCGTTCGGCTATGGGGATGCGCTACTGAGGGCGGGTCGTCGGCCCTGAGCCGGGCGGTCAGCGGATCACTACCGGAGTGTCAAGGACCCGGTCGGCACCGGCCGGGCGTTGGGGCCCG
>OCZU010001485.1_pt1 | contig 15419 bp, 12 predicted proteins | sample 1539001 | NCBI WGS metagenome assembly OCZU01 (sample SAMEA3539306, study PRJEB22396) | soil metagenome | biome: tundra; feature: field; material: soil | place: USA | collected 2010-05 | depth 0.15 m | reverse complement strand
GCGCGCGGGCGCGCCAGGCCGGCTGGGCGGGAGCGGCCGGAGCCGGCGTCGCGCTCGGCTCCGCCGTCTACCTGCTAGTCGCCCAGCTGCACCGGGCACCACTGCGCGGCTGGGGCGGATTTCTCTATGTGGACTCGCTGAGCTGCTTCTTCCTGCTGACGGTGGCCGGCGTGACGCTGCTCGCCGCCGTCGGGTCCGTGGCCTACCTGTCGGCAGAGGAAGACTCGGGCAGGCTCAGCCGGTTCCAGGTCCGGCTCTACTTCATCTTCTTCGGGCTGTTCGCGTCCCTGATGCTCGCATCCCTGGAAACCGGCAACCTCGGACTGCTCTTCGTCCTGATCGAGGCCAGCACCCTGGCAAGCGCCGCGCTGGTGGGACTCGAGGCCAAGTCGAGCTCGCTCGAAGCGGCCTGGAAGTACGTGATCATCAGCTCATTCGGCGTCACGATCGCGCTCGCGGGCACACTGTTCCTCTTCTACTCAGCCAGCGGCCTGCATCTCGCGCCGAACCTGGGACTGACCTGGCCGTACCTATTCGCGCATGCCCATGCGCTCGCGCCGCAGAGCCTCCGGCTAGCGTTCTTGCTGGCCGTCGTCGGCTACGGGACGAAGGTCGGCCTGGCCCCGATGCATACCTGGCTGCCCGACGCCCACGCCGAGGCACCAAGTCCGGCAAGCGCCATGCTGTCCGCGGCATTGCTCAATACGGGGATGTACGCGATCATCCGCTTCCTGGCGATCGCGCGGGCCGGGCTCGGCGGCTCATTCCCCCGCGGCGTCCTGCTGGCCTTCGGATTCGCGTCGATCGTGATCGGAGTCCTGTTCATGGTCCGGCGCGGGAACTTCAAGCGGCTGTTTGCGTACTCCTCCGTCGAGCACATGGGAATCATCGCCGTCGCGCTCGGCTTCGGCGGTGTCCTCGGGCTGTACGGGGCGCTGCTGCAGATCTTGAACCACGCGATCGCCAAGGCGGTCCTGTTCCTGTCCAGCGGTGACGTAGCGCTGCGGTACAAGACGCGGGAGGCCGCGGAGGTGCGCGGCCTGCTGACCGCGGTGCCCATCACCGGGGGCGCGCTGCTTCTTGCCTCGTTCGCGGTGCTCGGCTCGCCGCCCTTCGGCCTGTTCCTGTCCGAGCTCACGATCGTGCGGGCAGGCTTCGCGGAGACTAACCCCGTATTTCCGCTGCTGCTGCTCGCGCTGCTGGGCGTCGCGTTCGTGGCATTCGCCCGGACCATTACGGGAATGGTGACCGGAGAGGCGCAGCCGTCACCCAGCCCGTACCGGGGCCGCGCTGCCAGGCTCGCCGCCGCCGCTCCGCTGGCCGTCGGGCTAGCGGCGCTGCTGGTCCTCGGCCTGTGGATCCCCGCGGGCCTGGACACGGTGATCCGTCACTCGATGGCGGTGCTGTCGTGACCGCCGTCCGGCAGGATCCCGGCCTGCCGGGGCTGCTGAGCCTGCTTGGTCACGACGCTGCGGCCGGCGATGGACCGGTGGTCACGATCGCCGTGGCCGCAGCGGACCTGGAGACGGCGGTGCGGCGGCTGTCGGCCGTGCCGGGCGCGCGCCTGGCCGACGTTTTCGCCTCCGGCGGGAATCCCGCGATCGACGGTGATCCCGTGGTCTTGCGGATGGTCTGGGGCCTCGACTCCGACCGGCGGTACATCGTCACCGAGTCGGTGATCGAGGGGGACACTTACCCTGCGCTGTCCGACATCGCGCCCGCCGCGTTCGCCGAGGAATGCGAGATCTACGAGCAGTTCGGCATCAGGCCCGCAGGCGGCAAGCCGCTGAACCGGGTCGCTCTGCCGCCGCAGGCCGGCCCCGACTTCCCGCGGCTGGGACGCGCGCCGGCGGAGCAGCCGGCCGACGTGCACGCCCCGCATGTCGTGGGCGGGCAGGCGTTCGAGTTCCCGTTCGGCCCGGTCCGCCAGGTCGGGGTGGAGTCGTTGTACTACGGCCTGGTGACCAGCGGTGAGGAAGTCGTCGACCTGTACATCTTCACCTGGCACAAGCACCGGGGCGTCGAGTGGCGAATGCGCGGCCGCACGCCGCGCGAGGCCCTGTTCCAGGTGGAACGAACGGAAGGGCTCGGCGCGGTGGGCGCAGGCTGGGCGTTCGCCGCGGCAACGGAGACGGCGCTGCAGGTCCAGCCGCCGGCCCAGGCAATGCGGACCCGGGCGATCGCGCTGGAGCTTGAGCGGCTCTATAACCATGCCGCCGCCACCGCCGCGCTGTGTCAGTCCACCGGCCTGGCGGTCGGCCAGGCGGCCGCCGAGATCGCGCTGGAGCGGATGCTGCGGCTGAATGCGGCAACGTTCGGCCATCGCTATCTCTTCGGCGTCGTCGACATCGGCGGGGCGCGCAGCGGCCCGGATGCGGCGGCGCTGCGCCGTGAACTGCCCGGTGCCTACGGCGAACTACGCCGCGCAGCGGACGCGCTGCTCGGCACGAATTCCTTCCTTGACCGGCTGGAAGCCACCGGAATCCTCACGCCGGAGGCTGCCCGCCGCCTCGGGCTGGTCGGCCCGGTGGCACGCGCGACGGGACTCGCCGTGGACGCACGTGCGGATCACCCGGCGGAGCCCTACGCCGGGCACCCGCCGGTGGTGGCGACTGGCGACGGCGGCGACGTCCTGGCGAGGTTCCGGGTCATGCTGGCGGAGGCCGCCGAGTCGGTCCGCCTGATCGGGGATCTGCTTGCGGCTGGCGCCGGGCCGGGCCGGGCGGACCTGCCGGACGAGGTCATCAGCGGAACCGGCCCGCCGGGCAACAGCGGCCGCGCGGGCCTGGGCTGGGCCGAGTCCTCCCGCGGCGAGGCGCTGGCCTGGGTCTCGCTCGATGACGGCGGGCGGATCACGCGGGCGCGGCTGCGGCCCGCCTCGGTGCGGAACTGGCGCGGCTTCGACGACGCCTGCCGGTCGCAGAACGTATTCACCGACATCCCGATCATCGAGGCCAGCTTCTGGCTGACCGTCGCTGGCACGTCACGCTGAAGGAGGCGAGCACCATGCCGTTGTGGTTCGTCAGGGGTCTGCGCCGCGGCGTGGTCACCACGCGCTACCCTGCGCGCCCCGATGACTTCGCCGCGGCGCTGCCAACCCCGCCGGCGTTCCGGCCTGAGGCCCTCACTCGCGAGCTAGCTGACCGACTATGCCTGATCTGCCCGAGCTGGGCACTGACCAGGAGCGGTGACGTGCTGATCTTCGACGCAGGGGCCTGCACCGCTTGCGGCCGCTGCCGTGAGGCTGCACCCGAGGCGGTCACGCCGAGCGGTGAGTTCGAGCTGGCGGCCAGAGATCGCGGCCACCTCGTCAAGCGGATCCCGCTACTGGGGGAGGGTGCCTCATGACAGCTGCCAATCCGGCGGACGGTTCCGCGGGGCCCGCCCGGCCGGCCAGCACGGCGCAGACTGCGGAGGCGCTGCGCCGCAGCGTGGCTCGCCAGTTCGGCCGCAGCCTGCACATCCGCACTCTGGACACCGGATCCTGCGCCGCGTGCGAGCAGGAGATCCGGCTGCTCGCGGCACCGCACTACGATCTGCACCGGCTCGGGTTCTTCTTCACCCCCGCACCGCGGCATGCCGACCTGCTAATGGCGACCGGCCCGATGATCCGGGCCTTTGACATTGCGGCACGCAAGACATACGAGGCGATGCCGGGGCCCAAGCTGGTGGTGGCGACCGGGGCCTGCGCGCTTGGCGGCGTCTACCAGCCGGACGCGTTCACCCACGGCGGCATCGGCGAGACGCTTCCGGTTGACGTGTGGATACCGGGCTGCCCGCCCAGCCCGCTCGCGCTGCTGCAGGGCCTGCTTGTCGCAGTGGACAGGCTCGCCGAGAAGGTACAGGACCTCACTTTTATTCGCAGCGGTGGTCACCGGTGACTCCCCTGCCGCTGATGTATGGTGCCGCAGCGGCGTGGGCCCTTGCCGCGCTGGCTGTGCTGGCCGGGGGGGCCAGCAGGCCAGGGATCCGGGCCTGCTGCGTCGTGTCCGGGCTGGGCGGTGCGGCCGCGCTGGCAGGCGGCGTGTCCTCGCTGCTGTCGGGCAACAGCCGGGTCGTCACGGCCGGCGGATCCGTCGTCGTCGGGTCGCTGCAGCTGCAGGCGACCAGCCTGGCCGGGGTGTTCGTCGCGCTGCTCGGCCTGGTCGCGGTCGCGACGGCAGCGTTCGTGCCCCGCTATCACGAGCCGGGCCGCGCCACGGGCCTGTACCTGGCCGTCTACAACCTTGCGCTGCTAGCGAGCCTTGCCGTGCTCGCCGCCGGCGGCGTGGTCACCTTCCTCGTCGCGTGGGAGACCATGGCGCTGCTCTGCTACCTGCTCATCCTGCGCCGCCCGCGGCGCGACGATGTGGCCGGCGGCGCCTTCTGGTTCCTTGCCCTGTCCGAGACCGGATTCGTGCTGATCGTCGCGGCGTTCGTGATCCTCGCGGCCAAGACGCATTCAATGCAGCTCGACGTGATCGCCGCGCGTGCGCACCTCGTGCCCGGGGCCTGGCGGGATGCCGCTTACCTGCTGGCGCTGACCGGGTTCGGCTTCAAGGCCGGCCTGGTGCCACTGCACGTGTGGCTGCCCGAGGCACACCCGGTTGCTCCCGCGGACGGCTCGGCGTTCCTGTCCGGCCTGGTCGTCAAGCTTGGCGTCTACGGGATCGCGCTGTTCGCCTTCCGGCTGCTGCCCGCCGGCCCGGCCTGGCGCGGAATCCTCACGATGGCAGCGGGGGCGGCCACGGCCGCAATCGGGATTCTGTATGCACTCAATGAGCGGGACATCAAGCGCTTCCTCGCGTACTCCACGATCGAGAACATCGGGATCATCGTCACCGCGTTCGGTGCCGCCATGACGTTCTGGGCCTACGGCCAGCGGCTGCTGTGGGCTTTCCTGCTGCTCGCCGGGCTCTACCACGTGGCCAACCACGGCAGCTACAAGACGCTGCTGTTCCTGGAAGCCGGGGTGATAGAGCACGCCACCGGAACACGCGACATGGACCGGCTCGGCGGGCTCGCGCACCGGATGCCAAGAGCCTCGGTGATCACCTTCGCCGGCACGCTCGGGATCGCGGCGCTGCCGCCGCTGAACGGATTCGTCAGCGAGTGGCTGATCTTCCAGGGGCTGTTCCAGGGCTTTCGGACCGGCAGCCATCTGGTCGCGATCGCGATCGTGCTCGCTGCGGCCACGCTGGGGCTGACCGGGGGCCTGGCGATCTACGCGTTCGTCCGCGGTTACGGCATCCCGTTCCTGGGCATGCCACGGACCCGCCGCGCCGCCAGCGCCGGCGAGGCAGGCCAGCCAGTCGCCGGCCCGGCGCTGCTCGCCGTCGCCTGCGTAGCGCTCGCGGTCGGGGCTCCGGTCGTGCTCACCGCCCTGGCCCGCGCCATGCGCACGGTCACCGGCGTGGCGCTGCGGCCGGTGCTCCTGCCGGGCAATCTCACCGTGATCCCGGCGCACACGAAATTCTCCGGCTTCTCGCCGACCTACCTGACGGTGTTCCTGCTGGCGGTGCTAGCGGTGCCCGGGCTCATCTACCTGGCCGGAAGGCCGCGAGCGGACAGTCTCATTGTGCCGGTATGGGACGGCGGACTGGTCACGTTCAAGCCCCGCATGCAGTACTCGGCGATGACGTTCTCGGCCCCCACCCGGGTCACCTTCGACGCACTGTACCGGCCGACGGTATCGGTACGCCGCGCGTCGGACGACCCGGCAGGGCGGTCCGGCCCGGTGCATTACGAGTCCCAGGCGACCCCGGTCTTCGAGCGGTACCTGTACCGGCCGGTGATCCGCGCGTTCGAGTGGCTGGCCGATTTCATCAGGCCCATTCAGTCGGGCGACGTCAATCTCTATCTGTTCTACGTGTTCGCGGCCGTGCTGGTGGCCTACCTGCTTGGCGCCCTGTGAAGCTGGCACGGTGAGGCTGGCACAGTGACCGCACCGGGCAAGTCCAGCGCATCGCCGGCCCTGCCCGATGGTCTCCTCCATGCTGGCGAGGTAGTCATCAGGGCCGCTCCAGCGCGGGCAGGCGTCGTGCAGGGGACAAGGGCTGAGCCGGGGCTTACCGCGGGCACGGCAGGCCGGCCGCGATCCGGACCGGAATGCCATGAGTGCCCGCCACAGCAAGAAACCTCGTCCTCGCTTACCCGCGCCACGGAGCCTCCTGCGGATCAGGTCGTCATCCGGCCGCTGGCCCAGGCGGTGGCAGCCATGGCACGGCCCAGCCGGTCAGCTGTCCGCGGTTGTCGCTGCCGCGGGCTGGGGAGCCGCGCCAAATATGCGCTCGTACAGGTCCTGGCCGTAGCTCGTGGGCAGCGGCTCGCCTTCGACGAGCCTGAAAGTCCGCTGTCCGTCGGCCTGCCTTTCCGCCCGCAGGAAGATGGCGGCATCCGCTTGCTGCAGGTAAAGACTGTGCGCCAGGTCGAACAGATGGGTGACGAAGAAAACTTTGATGCCTGACTCCGTCAGCGCACGGATTACCTGGCGCGCGATCTCGGAACCCTCCCGTTCGTTCGTTGCCGCGAACGACTCGTTGAACAGCACGATGCTGCCGCGTGTTATGTCGTCGGCGATGCCGCTCATCCTGCCGAGCTCTTCATCAAGCTTCCCGCTGTTCATGGTCGCGTCCTCCTCTCGCTTATAGTGCGTGAACAGGCGCTCGCAGATGCTGGCAGAAAACGAGTCAGCGGGCACAAACATGCCGCATTGCATCATCAGCTGAGCCAGTCCGATGCTTCGCAGGAACGTCGACTTTCCGCCCTGGTTGGCCCCCGTGACCATGACGAGTGACTTATTGTCCGCGTTAACGTCGTTGCCCACGGCCCGGATATCTAGCCGCAAGCTTAGGCAGACGTCGTAAAGGCCGTGGCACGACAGGGCGGCCTTGCCTCCGGTCAAGGGCACCGGAAAACACAGCGGCTCTCCCTTCCGGCTGAGCTGCTCATGCACGTTCAGGCAGCCGATGTAGAAGCCCAGTTCACAGCGCAGCATGGTGAGGAAGCTAAGAATGTGGTCGGTTGACTGGGCGAGCGCGTTGGCGGCCAGGTTAATTCCCCTGCCACGCAGTTCCGCAAGAGTTCTTGCGCCGCCCTCGTCTCGGGGATGGATTCGCAAAGTGTATGCGGAGCGGTTGTTAGCGGAGATTCGCCTGAGCCAGCTCTGCTTTGTTCGCTGAGGCATGCGAAGGATATAGTTGATCCCTTTGTTTCCCTTGCCGAGCTCGGCGCTGAGCAGCACTCCGTCGCGGAACCGCAGCTGCCTCAGATGCTCTTCAACGGTCCGGAAGTAGTCGTCATCAAGCTCACGGATGAGCGTTCCGAAGAGAGTCGAGAAGCCTTCTGACCGGAATTCCCCGGCGTGCTCGTCGGTGATCTGCCGTAGTCTTTTGAGTATCCCCATGAACAGCTGCAGTGCCTCCACGGACCAGCTCAGGATCGAGTTTGGAGACTTGCTGAATATGCCGCGGTAGATCTTCTTGCTGCCGACGACCGCCTCGACCGAAATATCGTAGATTTGCCGGACGACGGAGGCATGCTCCAGGCAATCTCCGAGAATGCGCTGGCGATAGCCGACTTCCGCCGGGTCAGCCAGGCTTGACAAGACAGCCCGTCGTGCCACGTCGAACAGGAACTCGTCACCGTCGGCCATAGCCTGGAACAGCGTGTCCAGCCCCAGGTCCCGGGTAAGAGCCGGCTCGTTGCCCGGCAGCGTGCCGGTCATGTCGAAGTCCCGGTCCTCATACATGAGAAAGGCCTTCATGACGCTATCCGCCGCATGAGACTCTCGTAAGTCAGCCCGTGCTTCTCGGCGATGGCCGCCGCGTAGGCGAGGCCATCGGCAGGTCTTCTGACGATCTTGTATGTCCGCACGGCGGGATCTTCCGGTACGACGGTGCTGACTACGCTGACGGTGCTCTCGCTCAGCGACGCCAGCTCGTCAACGAACGTTACCCACACGCAGAGGGCGTCCAGCGAGATGATCGTCTCCAGCACCTTCGTGCCGAGCAGGATGGCGTCATTCAGTGTCGTGGAGGTGAAGATCTCGTTCATGATGACGATGCTGCCGGCTGTGGCCTGCTGCAGGATCTCGCGAGTTCTGATCAGGTCGTCTTGCAGCTTGCCGCTGAGATCCTGAAGGTTCTCGCCCCGCTCGAAGTGAGTAAACATCCGGTCGAACAAAAGCAGCCGCGCCTCGCTGCCTGGTACCGGGCACCCGATGGTGGCCAGGTAGTGCATCTGACCGAAAGTTCGGGCAAAGGTTGTCTTTCCGCCCTGGTTCGGGCCGGATACGACGAAAATCCGCTCTGGCCCGCTCAGGTAGAAATCATTGCACACTATCGGCTTGCTTCCCGGGACCAGGGTGCTGGCCAGGGCAACGTCGAATGCCGCGCGGCCGATGATTTCCTTCGACCGGCCGGAGACCTGCGGGTAACAGAAGTCCAGTCCAGCTTTCCGGAATCGCGCAATGAAGTCGAGGTAAGCGACGTAGAATTGTACCTCCCGATCGAAAGTGGCAACCGTACGGTCAAGATAACTGCGATGGCGGTCGCAGTACGCATTGAGGGCCGAGAAGATGTCGGGGTACAGCTGTGCGACCAGGCCCAGGACGCCTGCTTCAACATGGTCCATGTCGGCCAGGGAAATAAACTTGACCCGGTAGTCCTGCACCGATCCCTGCTTGAACCGCTCGAACGTGGCGGCTACGCCTGCTCCGTAGTCGGCTTCCGAGTCATACTTGCTGACCTTGATCCGGTCGCCGAGGATATGCAGGCAGTATCTTATCCCGGACAGCTTCTCCTTGAGCGCCTTCGTATCGGCGGCGAGCGAAGTGAAAGCGCTGGACCCGGTATAGTCCACCAGATAATCGCGGAGGGCCAGGAAGCCATGCGATCCGAGGTCAGCAAGAGTCAGGTCGCAGGCCAGCGAGGCCACGGCATCGCAATATATTTCGGCCGCATCCAAGAACCACCTTTCCTGCTGATATCTGTAGCGAAGCTCCGTAGCCTGCGACAGGTGCTGGCGCATGGTCCGCATCTTCTGCGCAAATGATTCTACCTGCCCGAATAGGGTCTTACCCGCAAGGTCGCGCAGTATCTCATGACGGTAGGTAATCGCCTCGACACTGCGCAGTGAAGTAAGGAAGAATGGCGTGAGATCGTATTCCTGCCGGCCGGCAGTGATGGACTCGACGACCTGATCGAGGTTCAGGTCGGGAAAGAAAGCGGGCTCATGACGCTCGGCAATTTCCAGCTGGTAGCCAGGTTCGTCAAAGAGTATGCTGTGGAATGGCAAGGAGAGATGCACCTCCTGGATCGTGACAAGGCCGAATCCGGGTAACCCTGACGTCGCAAGTCCCCCGGGGCGAGCCGCGGCATTCCGCGGCCGCCTGCGGGCAACGGCTGGTACGGGGAGGATGCTGCCGATTGCGGCGGCCAGCGAGGCCAGCGATCCCGGCAGCGAGGAGCCGGGCCTCGGCGCGGTCCCGGGCCACGAAGACTTGACGATCCGGGGCCACGGAGATTTGATGCGGGCCCAAGGCGACGCTCCTCCCACGCGCGGTGCATGGTAGGGGCCGTCAGCGGCATCAGCCACGGTTTCATCGGCGAGCCCCATCGCCTACGTCCTACTATCCCTCAGCAGCGGTCGTTCGGCCAATCCCGCCCACCGCGGCGGACTTCGTGCCGCCCCTTGGCCTAGCTGGCTTGTCCGGCTAGCCTGGTAACTACCGGCGGAGGGGCTCGCCGAAATCGCGGACAATCGCCAACGGTCCCTGCCATTGGCAGGAGGCCGCGCCGTGAGCCTGAGTTGTTGTCCGTATTGCTGCCCGCAGGACGGTGGCAGCTCCGCCCCGCGAGGAGCCGGCTCCGCAGACCCGCCGGGTGCTGACCTGGCTGAGCAGGTCAGGCATCTTTACCTGTGCCAGGGACTGTCCACCTACCGGATCGCCGCCATCGCGGGCATCAGCCGCCAGCGCATCGGCCGCATGCTGCGCCAGGCAGGAGTCGCGGTCAAGCCCCGCGGCGCCGGGCGGCCCCGGCCGCTCAGCGCCGAGCTGGCAGCGCTGGCCGAGACGATGGACTACCTGTACGTCCGGCACCGGCTGACCTCCGCCCAGATCGCTGCGCTGACCGGGATCCCTGAGCGGACCGTGCACAAGCGGCTGCGCGCCCGCGGAGTGGCCATGCGCACACGGGGCAGGCACTACCGGGAGGACCGGCTCACGGTAGGGGTCAGTGACCTCGCCGCGCTCTACGTCCGCGCGGGCCAGCCCGCGGCGCAGGTCGGCCAGCTGCTGGGGGTGTCCGGCCATGTCGTGCTGCGTGCCGCGCACGACCATGGCATCCCGGTACGGGTCGGCGGACCACCGCCACGCGGCGGGCCGGCCCAGATCGAACTCGTCCGTGCCCTCTACGCTGACCCGCTTGTGCGGCGGGCACTGGACAGGTACGGCGTGCGGCGGGTCCCCGCCGGAGGGTCGATCTCGCTGCGGTTTCCGGTCCCCGTCCGGGTCGGCCCCGAGCTTGCCCAGGAGCTATACGAGTCCTGCGGGCTCGGGCTGCGCCATATCGAGCTGCTCTCCGGCCGGCCGGCCGAGACCGTGCGGGCGCTGCTGCGTGCCCACGGGGTCCGGTTGCGGCCCGCCGGGGGCAGGTCGCCGTTTATGCGCCGGTGGCGCACGTGTCCATAATCCGTGGTCTGGGAGCCAGGAGGCCACATGCCCGATAGCTCTCCGCGCATCCGCGCGATGCCGCGAGTTCCGCCGGAAGCGCGCCGCGCGGCAGCGGTCACCGGGTTGCTGGCCCTTGCCGCGATCGGCCTCCGGGCGCCCGGTGCCTGGCCGGCCATGGGCCATGCAGCAGCATTCACCGTGGCCGGGCGGGCGTTTACTGCCGTGTTCGGCGCCGCGGAAGGTGCCGCGCTGGCCGCATGCGCACTGCTGACCGCGGTGATCTTCCGCGCCGCGCGCCGGCGCAGGAAGCCCGGCGACGACTTCTATGTACATGTGGATCCGCCGATCCCGTGGTCGGCACGCGCTTTCGCGCTGCTGCTGGCCCTTGCCGTGCTGGCGGTGCCGTTCGTGCTGCTCGGGCTCCAGCCCCGGCACCGGCATCCGCCTGGCCGAAGTGCGGTCACCGCGCCTCCCCCGGTCACGGGCCACGCCGCCGGTTCTCGGCAAGCGGCCGCCGGAACCTTCACGTGGGCACTCGCTGCCGGGCTGGCCGCCGCCGCACTAGCAGCAATTGCGTTCGCGCTCTGGGCCCGGCACAGGCGGCCCGGCCCGCCAGCCGATGAGGCCGGCCGTCCGGCCGTTCCGCCGAGCCTGGCGACCGCATTGTCGGCCGGCACCACGGCCTTGCAGTCAGCCGATGACCCGCGTACCGCGATCATCGCGTGCTATGCCGCGATGGAGCGCAACCTCGCGGGCGCCGGATCAGCGCCTTCGGCTGCCGACACGCCTGCCGAGGTGCTCGCCCGCGCTTCGGCGGCAGGCCTCGTGCGCTCGACGGCGGCGGGCGCGCTGGCCGCGTTGTTCCGCCGCGCCAGGTACAGCGATCACGCGGCGGCCGAGGCCGACCGGACCGCGGCGCTTCGCGCGCTCGATGAGCTCCGGGCCGACCTGGCTGGCCACGCCCTGCTTGCTCCGGATCTGGGAGAAACATCATGAGAGCCACCCGGGTCGTACTGGCCGCGGCGAGCACGGCAGCCGCGGCAGGGCTGGCTGCCTCCTACTCAGCGGCAGGGCAACGCGGCATCATCATCACCGGCACCGTCCTGGCGGTGCTGGCCCTGCTGGCCATCCGGGCGGGCAGCCCGCCTGCCGCCGGCCATCACCGGGCGGCCCGGCCTGAGCCGCCCGGCGAGGTCGCCGCGACGGACTTCCCGGCATACCGGCAGATCGCGTCCGACGTCGGGTGGGCGGGTTCGTCCCGCCGGCACTACGACTGGATCGTGCGCCCGCGGCTGTCCCGCCTGCTCAGCTCGGTCCTCGCGGAGCGCTACCAGCTGGATGTCTCCCGGCGGCCGGAGGATGCCCGCCGGCTGGTGGGCGAGGAGCTATGGCCGCACCTCGACTCATCACGGCCGCCCTCCGACGACGGCCAGGCGCCCGGCGTGGACCTTCCGACCCTCGCGCGCATCGTTGACCTGCTGGAGGGGCTGTGACCGGCACCGGGCAGCCGGCCGGCGAAGCTGGGCTGATCGTGACGGGCACCGGCCAGGCAGCCGCAGGACCCGGCCGGCCGGTCGCCGGCGGGCGCGGGGGCTCCGCTGCCGCCGTGACCGAGACCAGCCGGCAGTGCGGACGGATCCTGGCGGAGATGGAGCAGGTCATCGTCGGCAAGCGGGACGCGGTCACGCTGGTACTGCTCGGCGTCCTCGCTGCCGGGCACGTCCTCATCGAAGACCTCCCCGGGCTCGGCAAGACCTTGCTGGCCCGCTCGCTCGCCCAGGTACTCGGGCTGGACTTCAAGCGGGTCCAGTTCACTCCCGACATGCTCCCCGCTGATCTCACCGGGGCACAGGTGCTGGATCCGCGCAGCGGCGATGTCGTGTTCCGCCCCGGCCCCGTGTTCACCAATCTTCTGCTCGCCGACGAGATCAACCGCACCCCGCCCAAGACCCAGGCGGCCCTGCTGGAAGCGATGGGCGAGGGACAGGTCAGCGTGGACGGCCTGACGCATCAGCTCGCCCAGCCATTCGTAGTGCTGGCGACCGACAATCCGATCGAATACGAGGGTACTTACCCGCTGCCCGAGGCCCAGCTTGACAGGTTCATCGCCCGGGTCAGGATCGGTTACCTCGACCAGGCCGGAGAGGCGCGAATGGCGCGGCGGCGGCTGGACCGCGGCTCCGCGCCGCCGCGGCCGCGCCAGGTGACGGACGCTGCCACGCTGCTCGGCCTGCGAGAGTCCCTCGAGCGGGTGCACCTGGATCCGGACGTCCTGGACTACATCGTCGGCCTGGTCGCCGCAACGCGTGCGCACCCTAAGGTCGCGGTCGGGGCCAGCCCGCGCGGGACGCTTGCCGTCATCCAGCTGGCTCGCGGTCACGCGGTCCTGGAATCCCGCGACTTCGTCACGCCCGAGGACGTCAAGGCCGTCGCGGTAGCCGCGCTCGCCCACCGTCTCGTGCTGCGACCAGAGATGTGGGTGCGGCAGGTAACCAGCGAGGATGTCGTCGGGGAAATCCTCGCGGAAGTGCCCGTGCCCAGGGCCGGATGATGAGCAGCCGGACGGTCAGCTGGCGGGCGGCGCCGCGATTGCGGCGTCTCGCCACCGTGGCCCTGATTGCGGTGGCAGCCGCCTTGGTGACTGGCCGCGGCAGCCTGCTGCTCCTCGCCGCCCCCGCCATGACGGCGCTCGCGATCATCCGCCGCCGCGGCGCCCCGGGAGGGCTGGAGGTAACAGCCGCCATATCGGCGTCCCGCTGCTTCGAAGGCGAGGACGTCGAGCTCACGGTCACCCTGGTGTCACCGCAAGTTCTGGACGAGATCGCCTTCAGCCTGGAGCTGCCCGGCGGGGTCGACCACGTGTCCGGCAGCGCTACGCAGGTCACGCTGCATGACTCCCGCGCCGAGGCCAGCTGGGTAGTGCGGCCCACGGCATGGGGACGCCGGACGGCCGGGCTGGTCCGCGTCCGGTGCCGCTGCGGCGGCGGCTGGCAGGCAGACCTGGAGCTGCGGGCGGGCACGCTCGAAGTCTTCCCGCAGCCGCCTCCGGCCCATGCCCGGATCGTCCCGGCGGACCTGCTCCGCCGGATCGGAGAGCACACGGCCCGCGTAGCCGGCGACGGCATCGAGTTCACCGGCATCCGCGACTATTCATTCGGAGACCGGCTCCGGGACGTGAACTGGGCCGTTACCAGCCGGCGCGGTCGGCTGCAGGTCAACCAGCGGGCCGCGGAACGCGCCGCCGACCTCGTCGTCATGATCGATGCCTTCTCCGAGATCGGGCCGCCGGGCGACAGCACGCTGGATGCCTGCGTGCACGGCGCGGCCGCGCTGACCGCCGCCTACCTGCGCATCGGGGACCGGGTCGGCTTCGTCGCGCTCGGCGGTATGCTGCGCTGGCTGAGCCCGGGGGCGGGCGGCAGGCATTTCTACCGGATCATCGAGATGGTCTTCGACATCCGGCACGAGAGTGTGGTCACGCCCAGCCTGGACCGCATTCCCCGCACCGCGCTGCCTCCCGCCGCGCTAGTCGTCCTGTTCTCGCCGCTACTCGACGAGCGTGCGATCGGCGCGGTGGCCGATCTGCGCCAGCGGGGATTCTCGCTGATCGTCGTCGACGTACTGCGCCACGAGCCGCCGGCCATGTCGCGGCGGCCGGGCTCCGATCTCGCTGTCAGGCTGTGGCGGCTCGACCGCGCCGCGCTGCGCTCCAGCCTGGCCGGCCTTGGCGTGCCTGTGGTGACCTGGCACAGCGGCGATCAGCTGGACGCTGTCCTTGGCCCGATGCGCAGACTACCCGCCGCTGCCAGGCGTCCATGAGGCTGGCTGCCGCAGCGCCCGGCCTGCTCATGCTCGTGCTTCCCGCGCTCAGCGCGCCAGCGCCCGCACAAGCTCTGACCGTCGCCGGAGCCCTCCTCGTGCTCGGCAGCATCATCGGCTCGCTGGATCGCTGGCCCTGGATCGGAACGCTCGCCGCGGCATCGGCTGTTGTGCAATCAGCGCTGTGGAGACCAGGTAGCGCGATCCTTGCCCTTGACGGACTCCTCATCCTCGGCTACCTGATCCTCCTGGACAGGCCGGGGAACGCTGACCGATCGGTGCGGTGGCAGTGGCTGCGCCTGCAGATTCCGTTCGTCGTGGCCGGCCTGCTCGCAACGAGCGTGATACTCGCCGCACTCGGCGCTCCCCTGGCTACATCAGCCTGGCTCGCCCTCGCCGCGCTTGCCGGTGCCGTTACCGCCTACCTGGTCGCGCTCCCCCGCTAAGACGCGGCGAACGCTGCCAGTGCGCGTCGGGCGGCCAGCCGGGTGCCCTGGCGTCAGTGGGCGGCGTGACCGCGCTGCGCGTGCTCGACCGGATGAGCATGCTCGACCGGATGGCCGTGCGTGCCCGGCTTGCCGAGAACCTGCTCCAGCAGGTCACTGACGCGTTCGTCGGCTAGCTGGTAGCGGACGACCCGGCCATCCCGGCAGCCGGTCACGGTGCCGCCCGCCCGGAGCAGCCGCAGCGCCTGGGACACGGTGGTGTCGTTCAGCCCGGCGGCGACCGCCAGGTCCGTGACGCTGATCGGGCCGGCCCGGTGGATGCACAGCAGCAGCGTGAGCCGGGTCGGGTCGGCCAGGACCTTGAATCGCTGCGCCCAGGCACCGATGTCCTCGCAGTCCCGGATCGCGCCGATGGCCTCGCAGACGAGCTCGCCGTCGAGGATGCGGCGGCTGAGATCAGCAGGTACGAGATGCACCCTCCGATCATGGCAGCAAGCTAG
>OCZU010001484.1_pt1 | contig 15420 bp, 17 predicted proteins | sample 1539001 | NCBI WGS metagenome assembly OCZU01 (sample SAMEA3539306, study PRJEB22396) | soil metagenome | biome: tundra; feature: field; material: soil | place: USA | collected 2010-05 | depth 0.15 m | reverse complement strand
GTCTCTGCGATCTTCTTTGCGGAGGCGCTGCTGCTCGCGCTCGTCGGCGGCATTGCGGGATTTTCCGCCGGAGCCCTGCTCGCCCGCCAGATCGGCCGCTCCATTTTCAACTCGCAGATTTCCATCGAGCCCGTGCTCTTCCCGATCATCATGACCATCGCCGTCTTTGTGACCTTCGCCGGCAGCGCCGCCGCCATCCGCCGCGCCGTGAAGTTCGATCCTGTCTTCGCCCTGCGAGGTGAAGGATGACGACGAGCACCGTTCCGGGCACGCTCCTTACTCCCAAGCAAGTCGCTGATCGCCGCGCGCACGCGCCGCATACCTCTATGTTCGCGCGCATGCTCGTTCGCGCCGCCGTACTCCGTCGCAGACGCGCGGCCTCGGCGCTGCTTGCCATGATCGTAGCCGCCGCCGTCGCCACCGCGATGATGAACCTCTACGTCGACGTGCAAGCCAAGCTCCGCACCGAATTTCGCAACTATGGAGCCAACGTAATCATCGTCGGAAAAGATGGCCAAGCCTTGCCCGCCGACGCCCTTGCCCAGGTTGAGTTGGCTCTCGGCGCAAAGACGCTGGCCGTTCCTTTTTCATACGCGGTCGCCCGCACGAAAGATGGACGATCCGTAGTCGTCGTCGGCACCGACTTTGCCCGCGCCCGTCAACTGAATCATTGGTGGAACGTGAATCGCTGGCCAGCTGTCCACCGCTGGCCTCCGCCGAGCCAGGTTATTGCCTCCCTGGCGGACAACACGATGGAAACTTTGGCTATCCCTGATGAGGCTCTCGTAGGCGTTCGTGCGGCTCCAGTGGTGACGCCCAACCGCCAACCATTCGACTTGTCATTCCAAGGCAAGACGATTCATCTCGCGCCAGCGGGGATGCTACAAACCGGCGCAGGAGAAGACAGCCGAATCTATCTCGATCAATCCGAGTTTGAAAACTGGACCGGAATAAAGCCCTCGACCATTGAAGTCGCTGCCACTGGGACCTCCGCCGAAGTTGACGACTCGATTCGTCGGCTAGCGGAGCTTTTGCCAAGCGCCGAAGTGCGACCCGTCCGCCAAATCATGGAAGGCGAAGCCAACGTGCTGAACAAAACACGGGCCACGCTTTACGCTTCGGCAACGCTGGTCGTGCTGACGTCGGCGCTCTGCGTGCTGGCCACGCTCATTGGATGGGTATTCGATCGCCGGCGCGACTTTGCCATCATGAAAGCGCTCGGCGCTTCTGAACGTTTGGTTAACGGATTCTTCGCCGCGGAAGCAGCAGCGCTGGGCGTGGTCGGCGCGATCCTGGGCTTCTTTATCGGCATCGGCGTGGCCGCCTGGATCGGACGCGCAAATTTTCACGCCCCAGTTGTCCCGCGCTTTGGCGTATTCCCGTATATTCTGGCGGGCAGTGTTGCAGTGGCGCTCCTATCGGCAATTCTGCCGATCGTGCTACTCCGACGCGTGCAACCCGCTATTATTTTGAGGGGAGAATAAGTGAGCGATGAATTTGCTGTCTTGTCTCGGGGGCTAAAGCCCAGTGTTCGGAGGCGAGCTGTCGGCGCGGCTAAAGCCGCGCCCTTTCAAAGCTCCATACTCTCAATAAAAGGAATTTGACATGATCCGCCTAAATAACGTCACCAAAAGCTACCCCGCCCGCGCCGAAGAAAATAACGGCGGCCTGATTAACGCGCTCGACGACATCTCGCTCTCCATTGCTCCCGGCGAATGGGTCGCGATGATGGGCCCGTCGGGCTCGGGCAAGAGCACCATGGTCAATCTCATCGGATGCCTCGATCGCCCGACCAGCGGCGAGATCTGGCTCGACGGACAAAACGTCGCCACCCTCAGCGCCGCCGACCTCAATCATGTCCGCGCCGAAACCATCGGCTTCGTCTTCCAGCAGTTTCACATGATCCCGTACCTCAGCGCCGTCGAGAACGTCATGCTCGCGCAGTACTTCCACAGCATGACCGACGAAAAAGAAGCGCTCGAAGCGCTCAATCGAGTCGGCCTCAAAGACCGCGCCGGGCATCTGCCTTCACAGCTTTCTGGAGGCGAACAGCAGCGCGTCTGCATTGCCCGCGCCCTGATCAACGATCCCAAAATAGTTCTCGCCGACGAACCCACCGGCAACCTCGACGCCGTCAATGAAGAAATCGTGCTGCGCCTGCTGCGCGAACTTCACCAGCAGGGCCGCACCATCGTTATGGTGACGCACGACCCGGTGGTAGCGCGCCTGGCCGATCGCCGCATCGAACTTCATCACGGCAAAATCGCGGCGCAGGAAGTTTTCTCCATGGCCGACGATGAACAGTTCGACGAGGTGCTGGAAGAATTATTTGCCCTGGAAGAGAACGGCCAAATTGCCGAGATTGGGCGGATGGAAGTTCACGGCGCTCTCCCCGTCTCGATCGCGGTGGAAAAGATGGCCGCCATGGACCTGGTAACCACGCGTCCGCATCCGCCGGAGTCGCACGATCACAAGCCCTTCATCAATCCCTGCCACGACGCGCTGAAACCCGCCGGCGTTTCCACCGGAGACGGCCACTCGATCGTTGAACTCACTGCGCGCGGCCATCACCGGGCTGCGGACATCATCCGCCGCCACCGCCTCGCCGAGCGTCTCTTCACCGATTCGCTTGCCATGGACAGCGAAACCGAAATCGAGCAACAGGCCTGCAAATTCGAACATATCCTCTCGCCTGAGGCTACCGACAAGATCTGTACCTTCCTGAACCACCCGCTGACCTGCCCCCACGGAGCGCCGATTCCGCCGGGGCCGTGCTGCGGACGGCGCGCGGAACCCAGGCAAATCACGGCGACGCTATCGCAACGTCTTTAGTCCTCGATCCCTGGTGTGGTGCCGATCTCCGTTTCCCAACCGGACGATCAGTGCGCCACGCCTTATACATCGCGTTCAGCAAATCCTGAGATTTCCCATCATAGTCCGCACTAAGTTCCCACATAAATACACCGCCAAACCCGCGCTGCTTCAAGACGTAACGTGTCTTTAGGCTCGTGGAAGCGGAATCGTCGTAGGTAAGAAATCCCGGCAAGGTCGAATTCACCAGATACGGCGCTTTCGCGGATTTGTCGAACCCCCTCCGCCAGCCTTGATGGTTGATAAAAGGCTTGATGTCCGGACCATAGTTCAGATAGCTGTCGGCGCAAGTCCTGCATTGCATCCAGAGCGCGTCCGTTCCATCGAACTCATATCCATAAAAAGCCGTGCCTATGTTCATTTGCGACGGCGGTACGCCATACTGCGTCTGGTAAAGATCCATCGACGTTTTGACACTGCCGAATTGGTTGGGGTCGGCTGGATCCTGGAACAGCGGAGAATTGAGACCCGTCCATCCCGACCACGATCCGACGAAGTCGTAGGTCATCACGTTGAAGAAGTCGACGATCGGCGCGAGTGCCGGGATGTTGAACCCTTTCCCGTAAGTTCGCGGATCGGAAGGCACGGCCATGGAAATCAGCCACGGCGACGGCAGTGCATCGCGCAACTCCTGCATCAGGGTCGTGCAGTTCGAGGAATCTTTCTCGAAAGGAGCTTCCCAATCGATGTCCACGCCGTCATAGCCATAAGTTTGCAAAAATGTATGTACGTTCTGGACGAAGGTCTGGCGATACGCCTCCACGCTGGCCATGCGGTTGAACCGGTTCCCCTGGCCGCCGCCGCCACCGCCAATCGAAACTATTATCTTGACTCCGGCGGCGTGCGCCTTCGAAATCAAGGCCGGTTCGATGAAGCCCTGCGGCATGTCCAGCGTCCCATCCGCCTTCGAGTCGATTAACAGGAATGCGTGCGCGATATGGGTGACCTGGTTGTAAGGAATCTGATCGGCGGAATAAACATAAGGAGGGTTGTTGTACTTCGACCATTCCGGGTAGTAACCGAGAAGCCGCTGCTGGCCGATCGTCGGAGACTGAGCCCAAACCGAAACTGAGAATAACCACATCAGGCACAGCGCGGAAAGGGATCGCTGAAAGGATGGTCGGGAGCTGTAGTTGGATGACAATTTCATGGTCTTAATCCCGAAACGCAATTGCGGCCCACTCTACCCTATTTCTTACCAAAAAACTTCCCCAATCCGACCCGCACCTGGACCGTATTCACGCCCGGATTCGGGACCGTCAAACCCGCATTCGAAATGTGCATATAGCGCACATCGAGCGACCAGGCCCGCTCTCCGAGAAAATACATTCCAAAGGCCGCGCCCGAAGTGAAGTTAATGGTCGATGTTCCAGTGGGCACTTCATGGGTCGTAAACAACGTCCCGCCATTTAACTCAAGGTAGGGAGCAACTTTGCCGCGCGTCGCGAAGATCCATCGAAAGTCAACCGGATCCACTCCGGCTCCGTACGCCGTGTTGGCGCGCTGAAACACAACGAACGCGGGCACCGCATCCACGGCAAGTTCAAAGCGTCCGCTGAGAAAGCCCGGCAGATGCGGCTGCGTCAGGATCCAACCATAGCGAACGCCCGCGTTCCAAACGGTCGTGTCTTTCGTGCCTCCGGGAACCGAGTGTCCGCCGCCAGTCCAAACCTGGAGTTCACGGCCACCCTCCTCCGGGCGATCCTGTGCAGTCCCAAAAGAAACCGTCACCAGCACAAGAAGAAAAAGAAAAGTAGTTTTCCGAATTGATCGTGTCATATGAATAGGTTCGATTTCCTATCACAGCGCGTATCGGGGGAGACTACAGGCCTACCCCCCCGTCCACCACTAGCACCTGTCCCGTAATAAACTGCGGCGCTGACGCAAAAAACATGACCGCCGCCGCGATGTCACCTGCCGTCCCATTCCGCCGCATCGGCGACTGCTTCGCCATCCGCTTCATGAACGCCGCCGCAGCTTGCTCTCCCAACTCGATCATCCCCGGAGCGACCGCATTCACCGCAATCTGCGGAGCCAGCGCCTTCGCCATCACCCTCGTCAGCATATGCACCGCCGCCTTCGAAGAACAATAGTGAGCATGAGTCGCCCACGGACGCACCCCGCCGAGCGAGCCCATATTCACGATGCGCCCCCGCCGTTTTCGCAAATGAGGCAGCGCCTCCCGCGACACCAGAAACGGCCCGCGCGTGTTGGAAGCGAAGATCGCATCCCACTGCGCGACAGTAATCTTCTCGAACTCGACCGTCGCATAAGTGGCCGCGTTATTCACCAGCACATCGATCGCACCCAACTCCCGCGTTACCTCTTTCACCATCTCGCGGACGCTCTTTTCATCACCAATATCGCAACGCACCGCCAGGGCCTCGACTCCGCGCTGCCCCAGTTCCGCCACCAACACCCGTGCCTCGCGCTCCGACTCGCGATACGTGACCGCCACGTCGGCCCCATTTTCCGCCGCGGCCAGGGCGATCGCTCGCCCCAACCGCTTCGCCCCGCCCGTCACCAGCACCGTCTTTCCAGAAAGTGGCCGTGCATTGGTCATCAGCAGATTCTACGCCCGTCCGGGTCTTGGAAAGCTTGCGCTCCAACTGATAGACTCCCTCGCATGATGCCCTTCAACGAAGTCGTAGTGTATTCCCGCAAGGGATGCCATCTCTGCGAAATCGTAAAAGAAAGCATCGTCAAACTGCACAAGCGCGGCGGCTTCACCTGGCGCGAAATCGACGTCGACTCCGACGCTGAAATTCGCCGCCTCTATAATGACCAGGTCCCCGTTGTCTTTATCAACGGCCGCAAAGCTTTCAAGTACCGCATGGACGAACAGGAATTCCTCCGGAAGCTTAGCGCGTGATGTTGCCCCCGTCCCCCGTGGTAAAGACTTTGATCTTCGTCGGCCCCAAAGTACAATTCCCGCGATGCTGCGTACTCACTTATTTGCCGATCCCGCCGGCCACTACCTCCATGATGTAGTGCTCGAAAGCTGCCGACAGAACCCCGGCAAAACCGCTCTGATCGACACTTCCTGTGATCGCCGTTTCACCTTCGGCGAATACGGAAACCTCGTCGAATCCCTGGCCCGCGGCCTGATCTCCGCCGGCCTCGCTCCCGGAGAAGTAGTCGGAATTTTTCTCCCCAACTCCTGGGAATTCGCCATCACTTATCACGCGGCTACCCTCGCGGGAGCTATTCCCACTCTGCTGAATCCCGCCTACCGCGAGCGCGAAATCCGCTATCAACTGGAAAACTCCGGCGCCGCCTTCCTGGTCAGCGATGCTCCACTGCTAGAGAACGTAAATCTCGCTGGCCTCCCGAATCTACGCCGCGTATTCATCACGCGAAATCCCACTACGCAAAGTGGTGGCGAAGATTTTGCTACTTTGCTCCGGCCGACCTCGGCCAAGTTTCCCGAACCTGGTCAGGATTCGCAAGAGACCATCGCCGCCCTTCCCTACTCCAGCGGCACCACCGGATTGCCCAAGGGCGTCATGCTCTCGCATTACAACCTGGTCGCGAACGTCTACCAGTTGCTTGGCCCGAACGGCACGGCTCTCACCTCCGACGACACCATGCTCTGCTTTCTGCCCCTCTATCACATCTACGGTCTAACCGTGGCCTTGACGCTTTCCCTGATCCTGCGCATGACGCTCGTGTTGATTCCCCGATTCGACGTGCCCAAACTCTGCCACCTTCTCGTAGAGGAAGGCGTGACCATGATGCCTGTGGTTCCGCCCGCGATGAATGCCCTGTGCCAGGCCGCCGAAGCCGGCATTTTTCCCAAGAACCACCGAGTGCGCTGGGTTAAGTCCGGGGCGGCGCCGCTCGCCCCTGAACTTGCGCGCCGCTTGACCAGCCTCACCGGCGTCAATGTCGTTCAGGGCTACGGCATGACGGAAGCCTCGCCTGTCACTCACGTCGGCTTTGTAGCTCCGCCGGAGATGAACCGCCCCGCCTCCATCGGACAGCCCTTGGCGGCTACCGAATGCCGGGTTGTCAACGTGGACGGAAACGACGCCGGTCCCGATGAACCCGGAGAACTCGTGATGCGCGGCCCGCAGTTCATGCTCGGATACTGGAAGGAGCCGCAAGCCACCGCCGCCGTCCTGCGCGATGGCTGGTTCTTCTCGGGAGATATCGTACGGCGCGACGCCGAGGACTTTTTCTACGTCCTCGACCGCAGCAAAGAAATGATCAAGTACAAAGGATTTCCCGTCGCTCCCGCGGAAGTAGAATCCGTTCTTCTCGAACATCCCGCCATACGCGACTGCGGGGTCGTCGCCAAGCCTGACCCGGCCGCCGGAGAAATACCATGCGCCTTCGTAGTTTTGCGAGAAGGTTTTCTCGCCTCGGACAGTCTCGATCGCGAACTACGCGAGTTCGTCGCCGACCGCCTCGCCCATCACAAGCAACCACGCGAAATTCGCTTCGTAGACGTTGTGCCGCGGACCCCATCGGGCAAAATTCTGCGCCGCGAGCTGCGCAAAGTCTTTTCTTGAAAGTTGATTTTCAAACTTTATCATCCTGAGAACAGGGCAACCCTTGACGATAACTAACTACTTATATAAGGTATAAATTATGTCTGAGCTGGATGCCGCATTTTCTGCTTTGGCGGACCCGACGCGGCGGGCGATTCTTACGCGTCTTGCCACGGGTGAGGCCACCGTCAATGAATTGGCGAAGCCATTCGAGATAACGCAGCCCGCCATCTCGCAGCACCTGAAGGTGCTCGAAGATGCGGGACTGATCGTCCGCCGGGTCGACGGTACGAAGCGCCCGCGTCGTCTCGCAAAAGCGGGCATTGAAGCGATGGACCAATGGCTGGCAATGCTGCGAAAAGCCCTGGAGAGAAACTACGACCAGCTTGACCAGGTTCTGGCCGGGATGGAGAAACACAAGAAAGGAGAACAGCAATGAGCAAGATGACGCTGAAGACCGAAGGAGATACACAGGTGGTTGCAACCAGGCGCTTCGCTGCGCCTCCAGAAGCGGTCTATCGCGCCCATACCGATCCGAAATTAATTCAGAAATGGTTGCTTGGTCCCGAAGGATGGACGATGCCCGTGTGCATCAATGAGGCGAAGCCAGGCGGCAAGATTCGTTACGAATGGACGAATGGCAAAGATCGCGGGTTCTACCTTACGGGTGAATATCTGGAACTTGAGCCTCCTAACAGAATCGTACATATCGAGCGGATGCACCTACCGGATCCTACGCCCGACAACCACGTTGAAACCAGATTCGATGCGGACGGCAAAGGGACGTTGATGACGATGCGCATGACCCTGCCTGATGCCAAGACGCGGGCGGCCATGATTGCAAGCGGTATGGAGCGTGGAATGGAAGGCAGCTATGTGCGGCTAGAAGGGATGATCTAGGTAGGTCAGGTGATTCGATCGCATTCCGGCGATCGGGACTTCCCGTTCGCCATGGGGACGCGAGCGGGAACCGAACTGGCAGAATTCACACCCTTAGGAGAACACCCATGGCGAGCACCACACTGGCAAATCCTTCGGTAAGTATTTCGACAACTGCAGCACGACTGGCAATCGGGGCGAGTGTGTCATATCAAATACTGCTAATTGGTTTGATCTTTCTTAGACCAGACCTCGATCCTTCATGGCACTCGATCAGCGAGTGGGCGATCGGGCCGTTCGGCTGGATCATGTCAGGAGGGTTTCTCCTCTCGGCAACCAGCTACGCAGCTTTGTTCGTGATGCTGCGGTCGCAACTCCAGGGGACCATGGGCCGTATCGGACTCGGCATTCTGTTGATCTGCGTAATTGGCGCCGCCGGAGTGGGCATCTTTACGACTGATCCCATGCCGCTTCAGCTCCCCTTATCGACCATCGGTACGCTTCACGTAATATTCGGCACCAGCCAATTGATGCTACTTCCGTTTGCAGCTTTGCTGATCAATGTGAGCCTGGCCCGCAAAAGCCCGACCTGGGCACGGGCCCGCAAGGTTTTGCTCGGGAGCGCTGGTTTGCCCTTGTTTGGGTTCCTGGGCTTTGCGGTCTACACTGCCATTTTTGTCGCACCGCTGGGCCCGCATGCTTACGGCCCCGGCGTCAATATTGGCTGGCCTCCGCGGTTCGCATTTCTTACCTATATGCTGTGGCTCGCAACCTTAGCCTCGCAGGCAATCAAGTGTGGTGTTCTGGGGCGTGCTGAGGCTATTTAATTTGAGGCTATTTAATTAAGGATGAAACAAAGCGCCCTCAGTGCTCACAATGTGAAAAAGCCAAATCAAAACGATGCCTGAAACCCGCGGTGTAAAATGTAGCTACTCCCCATGACCCTCACCGGCTTCGTCGCCAAGTCCGCGTTTCGCAACAAGCGCCGGAGCCTGCTGACCGGGGCCAGCATCGCCTTTTCGCTGCTTCTGCTCTGCATCATGCTTTGCGTCTGGCGCAGCTTCTACATCGACAAGGGAGCTCCCGACTCCGCTCTGCGCATCATGACCAGACATAAGGTTTCGCTGGCGAACTTCCTGCCGATTTATTACCGCAATAAGATTCGCACCATTCCCGGGGTCGTGCATGTCGTCCCCATGACCTGGTTTGGCGGCAAATATAAAGACGACAAGCCGGAAAACTTCTTCGCTCAAATGGCCACCGACCCCGACGAATACTTCGACGTCGCCGCCGACAAAATCATGCCTGCCGACCAACTCGCCGCCTGGAAGCGCGATCGCGCGGGCTGTGTCGTCGATTCCGACCTCGCCAGAAAACATAACTGGAAGATTGGCGATCACATTATTTTGCAAGGCACCATCTTCCCTGTCGATCTTGATCTGACCTTGCGCGGCATTTACACCATCGATCCTGCGCAAAGTAATCTCTACTTCCACACCAAGTATCTGGAAGAGTCCGTAGACTGGTTCAAAGATACGGCCGGCTTTTACTTCACTCGCGTCGATACCGCGGAACACATGCCCGAGGCGGCCCACGCCATTGACGATATGTTCCACGGCACACCCGTTCCCACCAAGAGCGAAAGTGAACAGGCATTCAAGCTCGACTTCATTGCCACACTCGGCAATGTAAAAGGATTCATCCTCAGCATCTGCGGTGCGGTCCTTTTCACGACCCTGCTGGTCTGCGCCAACACCATGGCCATGTCGATCCGCGAACGCACTCGCGAAGTCGCCGTCCTCCGGACTCTGGGCTTCACCCAGTGGAGTATCCTGAAATTGCTCCTAAGCGAAGCGATTGGAATTGCCGTGCTGGGAGGATTGCTCGGCATCATGCTAGGGACCGTGCTGCTAAAAGCCATGTCGCGTCCCGGCATGGGGATGCCCGTCTCGATGCACATGACCCCAGCCACCGCCCTGGTCGTCATGTCGGTGGCCTTCCTCGTCGGCCTGGCCAGCGGCGTAATCCCTTCCTACCGCGCCTCCAACCTGGGCATCGTCGATGCCCTCCGCCACATCGGCTGACCTGGATCCGGCATCGCCGATCTGGTGGCTGCAAGCTCCCGTTACGTCGGTAATTTGCCCATCGCCCTTTCGGATAGCCACAATCAACGAGTTTCCACTAGAACTGGCACTCCCCTGGCCTCTTCTTGGCACACCACGAGCAACCTAGCGTTGCCTTACAGGAGAAAACCATGAACCACAAAATTCTGATCGCCGCTTCCGTCTGCCTCTCCGTCTTTGCCGCCGCTCAGTCGCAGACCGAGCAACCGAAACCTTCCACCGCGCAGGGCAGCAGCCTGGAGCAGAAGAACGTGGTCCACCGAGACCTCGCCGCCCGCGATATGGCGACCGGCCACGCTTCGGGCAAAAAGTCAGCCGCGGACGACTGGACCCAGCAGAATGCGGTCTCGACGACCAAGGCTCCCACGGTGAAGCCAGTCTCCTCGAACTCCGGCACGAAGACGCAGACGCGCGTGGCTACAGGCGACGTGAATGGGGACGGCGTTGCTGACAAGGCCGCCAAAAATTCCGCCCATGCCACCGAATCCGTCACCGTTACCACTCCTTCCAAGAGCCAGAGTCCGCGCGACGCCGCGACTGGACAGCTGAGCGGCAAGCGTCAGCATCAGCCCGTGGTTGTGACCAAGGAGAGCGACAAAGGTTCGAATAAGTAACGGCAATGGCGCCAGCCAATATCGGGACGGGACTGTCATTGCCCGTCCCGATTCCAGCGGAATCTTTAGCGGCGGATCACTCGCGTAGCTCGGGATACCGAGACGTTTTTGACCCTCGAGGCTCTCCGTTTGGCGGGCATGAAAGTGCTAAACTCACTTCGCATGCGCACGGACCTACTTCCCCTTTGCGACGAACACTACCGCACCATGGAGCCGGGCCTCGCTGCCTACAACGCCGACTATTGCATCGAGTTTTTTCGCTGTACTGATAAATTCTGTCATCGCTGTTTCGGAGAACGCATCGGCTACACCACCCCCAAGCGCGGAGACGCTCCCGTCATCACTCCCCATCAACCCACCTGCGATCGCCACGGACGCCCGATGTTCATCATCAGCCTTGACCGCCAGCGCAATCACGTAACCTATGCCTGCTCGGAACCCGATTGCGCAGAGCGAGTCCTGCGCACATAGGACATTCGTGAAGTGATGTGTGTTCGTGTGGAAACGAGCTACTGGGGAGAGGCGAGTGTGGGACGGGCACTTCGCGAGCCTGCCCTGGGCGAATCGAAGGGTCCAAGCCGAGCGCGGCAGGCTTTCACTGGCACCGCCAGGCTGTCAACCTCAGCCGAGCGTTCACTCCCCAATAAGCCAAGCATACTGAGCGGCGGTCAGAGGCACCACGCTCAACCGTCCCTGCCTCACCAGCGGAGATTCCGCGAACGCTACCCGCGCTTTAATTTCTGCCAAAGATCGAGGCTTAGCGATTGCCTTCCCCACCTTAATCTTGACGTGCGGAGTCTTCGCATCGTTGGCATCAACCGACACCACCGTAGCTGTTCCCACGGCACTCTTCTCATCCCCGGTGTGATAAATCACCAAGCGCTCCCCGGGCTTCATCTCGCGCAGGTGCTTGACTGCTGCCGGATTCGTGACCCCGTCCCAAATCGTCGTCTTCTCCCGCTCCAGGTCCGCAAAGGAATACACCGTAGGCTCAGTTTTCAATAGGTAGTCCATGGCCAGGTATTGTAAAGCAAACAGGCATCTCCGCTCTCGTTCGGTGTTTTCCTTCCACAAAGTTTACAAGTGGCTCGTTTCGTGAACCTTTTTGCCCTCGTGGTTGATCTTCCCCCGACCGGGCAGGGACGCCCGTATCCTCTACAATATTTCCCTGCCTCATCCGTCTACACCAGTAGATGGATCAGGCACTGAGAAAACAGTGGATGATGGCGGAGCAGGATCAGCGGATTTCAGAAACGATTGATCACGAGAAGGCTCGGCTTCGCAACTTCATCCGCAGCCGTATCCCCGACCCCAGCGACGCTGAAGACATTCTGCAAGAGGTCTTCTACGAACTGATCGAGGCCTACCGCCTGATGAATCCCATTGAGCAGGTGGGCGCGTGGCTCTTTCGCGTAGCGCGCAACCGCATCACCGACCTGTTTCGCAGGAAAAAGCCCGACGCGTCCATCAATGCTCCGGCAGTGAGCGAGGAGGGCGAGTCACTCGCCTGGGAAGAATTGTTGCCGTCGCCCGATGCCGGACCAGAGGCGCTTTACGCCCGCGCCGTCTTGCTTGAAGAGCTTGAGGATGCCCTCGATGAACTACCGGAAGAGCAACGCGAGGTTTTCGTAGCTCATGAAATCGAGGGCCGCAGTTTCAAACAGCTCGCGGCTGAAACCGGCTTGAGCTTGAACACGCTGCTCTCACGCAAACACTACGCCGTACTCCATTTGCGCGAGCGGCTTCAGGAGGTGTACGGCGAATTTACAAAAGCATGATGGAAGAAGCGCGATTTACAAAAACAAGATTTTAAAAAGCACGATTTTACGATGTATGAGGAGAGAGCAATGAAAAGACATTGGGCCTTGAAAGCACTGGCAGCTGTGATTCTCGTTCCGTTATTTTTCTTCTTATTTGGTTTCGGCACCAAGAGCCTGTGGAATTGGTTGATGCCGTCTCTGTTCGGCCTGCATGTGATTAGCTTTTGGCAGGCCATTGGCATCCTCATCTTGAGCAAGCTGCTCTTCGGGGGATTCCGAGGCGGCCGGGGCGGGCGCAGGCACTGGCGCAGTCGCATGAAAGAACGCTGGGAGCACATGACGCCTGAGGAACGGGAAAAATTCCGCGAAGGCATGCGCGGCCGCTGCGGACCCTTCGGAGCCGGCGCTCCGGAACCCAAGGCTTGATCTCTCTGCGCCCCGATTGTAGCGCGGGCGTCCCGCCCGCCGCTGGAGAGCTAGAGTTGATATTCGTGTTTTATTCGCCTATAATGGCGGCCTTGCAGGCAGGGGAATTAAAATATGCTGCACATAACCTCGAAACGAATCGATGACAAAGTTATTCTGCAATGTCAAGGCAGCATCGCCCGCGGCGGCGAGACCGCCCTTCTATGCGCGGCCATTCGGCATGAGGGACGCGAACTAACCCTCGATTTGGCGCATGTCGACTCCATCGACGTCGCTGGCATTGGCGCTCTCATCTCCTTGCAGGCCGCCGGTATCTACCTCAAGCTCCTGAATCCGACCGAACCCGTACGCCGATTGCAAAAGGTCACTCAACTCGATACCATTCTCGAAATCTGCGCCGGTCGCGAGCACGATGACTGTGAGCAAGACGACCGCGGACAAGAAGCCGAGGTCGAGGAACTCCCCGCCACTCGTGTGTCAATCTCCGACTCTCCCGCGCTCGCGATCAACGGTGCCTGACCGATACTTTGTTACCGCCGACACTTCCCTTCTGCGCCGATTTCACCAAGAATAGAATCTTCTGGTGAAGGAAGCCTCCATCAAACCGGACCGCATGGCCAACGCCATCGATCGCTACTTCAATGTGGCCCTCTATCTCCTCGTCCTGACGGGCTTCGGGGCGCTGTCTTCCACCGGAGGCCTCGATTTACCCGCGGTCATCGCCGTCGCCTTAGCGCTCGCCATCCGCGGCTACCAACTTGTCACGCAGCGCGAATTCGCCATTCCCGAGCGTTGGACCACGCTGCTGACCCTGCTCTACATCTTCATCTACTTCGCCGACTACTTCTTCGTCTCGCGCAGTTTTCTCTCTGCCACGGTTCACCTCGTCCTCTTCGCCATGGTCGTCCGGCTATTCTCCTTACAGAAGACACGCGATCACTACATGCTCTCGGCCCTTTCGTTCGGCATGGTCCTGGCCGCCGCCGTGCTCACCGTAGGCAGCATTTTCCTGTTCACCTTTGCCGGATTCCTCCTGGTCGCGGTCGTCACCTTCGTCTTGATGGAGATGCGCCACTCCGTCGCTGCCGAACAAACTCTCGCGCTCGCTCCGCGCCCCGCCGCCTCCTCTGCCACCGACCGCATGGCCTACGCGCTGCTCGCCATTGCTCCGCTTCTCATGCTGATGATTTTGGCGGGAAGCTTTCTCATCTTCTTTCTTCTCCCCCGCATTTCGTCCCGTTACCTGACCGCCTACACTCCCACCAGTGACATCTCGACCGGTTTCACCGATCGCGTGCAACTCGGCCGCATCGGCCAGATTCAGCAGTCCAGCGCCGTCGTCATGCATGTCGAAATCGAAAACGACCTTCAGGGCGCTTACGACTTGAAGTGGCGTGGCATTGCCCTCAGCTCTTTCGACGGCAGCGTTTGGACCAATTCCTATGAACAGACTCCGCTCCGCCCCTCCTTCGATGGCAGCTATCGCCTTGAACAATCCGCCGCGCATCGCACCGATCCTGGTGAAGCAATCTCGGCCGCCGGTCGATCCATTCGTTATCGCGTGATGATGGAACCGCTCGGCACCAACGTCGTTTTCCTCGCCGATCGCCCCCTCAGTCTGAGAGGAAATTTCCGCCAGATCAGCATCGATCCCGCCGGCGCCGTCTATAACCTCGACCCCGACCACGCCGTCAATCGCTACGAAGCCGAATCGCAACTGCCCGCCATCGACGTTGACGAACTCCGCCTGGCGCCGAACAGCGCGGCCCCGGGCACAACCATCAAAATTGACCCGTACCTCAAGCTGCCTCGGCTCGACCCGCGCATCACGAAACTTGCCGGACAGATTACTGCCGACGCTCCCAGCAACTACGACAAAGCCGTGGCGCTCGAGCAGTATCTATCGACTCACTTCGGATACACCCTGGAACTGCCCAGCCGCCAGCCGCAAGACCCACTGGCCAATTTTTTATTTGAAAGAAAGAAGGGGCACTGCGAATATTTCGCCAGTTCCATGGCGGTAATGCTGCGCTCGCTGCACATACCGTCGCGCATCGTAACCGGATTTCGCGGCGGCGAATTCAATGACCTCACCGGAGAATATGTCATCCGCGCCAGTGACGCGCATTCCTGGGTAGAAGCCTACTTCCCCGGCACCGGATGGATCAGCTTCGATCCGACTCCCGCGGGCAGTGTTCCGATGCGAACCGGATGGTCAAGAATGCAGCTCTACATCGACGCCGCCGCGTCTTTC
>OCZU010001483.1_pt1 | contig 15423 bp, 15 predicted proteins | sample 1539001 | NCBI WGS metagenome assembly OCZU01 (sample SAMEA3539306, study PRJEB22396) | soil metagenome | biome: tundra; feature: field; material: soil | place: USA | collected 2010-05 | depth 0.15 m | reverse complement strand
TGGTTTCATCCACATGGACGAACCCGCCGGGTAACGCCCAGCATCCTTTGAACGGCTCCAGCGCGCGTTCAATGAGCAAAACCTTCAGATCGGTTTCATCAAAACCGAAGACCACGCAGTCAACGGTCAGTGCCGGTCGAGGATATTTGTAGCTGTAAGGCATAAATTTGTAAGTGTTCTCTTTACACGTTCTATTATTAGTGTAAGTACAACACCATGTCAAGCGAATATTTGAAAAAGACGAAATCGCGCAACGACTTTGATAACGTCGCGGCTGTGAAAATCAGCAGAGTCATCATTGTCATCAACCGCACGAAGCCGCACGCGCACCAAACGGCCGGCGTCCTGAACTCGTTACTCGAGCGTGAAAAAGTTCAGCAGGAATGGACCGAGACGCTGCCGCCCCGAAAGAACCTCTGCCGGAAAATGCCGGTCCTTCGCGATCGCCGCGCGGATTTGCTCATCGCCATCGGCGGGGATGGGACACTGTTGCAAGCGGCGCATCGTTTTCGTGGTTCGGGAGTGCCCGTTCTGGGAATCAACACCGAACCGATCGAAATGCAACTCGACGCCACCTCCGGTCCGGCAGAAGTGCGGGTGGATGGCTTGAAACTCGCCAGGTTGACCCCGGCCAGCACCATCACAGTCAAGACCTCGGCGGACTCCGTACCGATCGCGTTCCGGCCGGAGATAAACTATTACGACGTGCTGGCCGAGAAGTTGAAATGGCGCGGCGACGGTCTTTCCAAACCCAAATACGGACACGCATGAGCACGGTTATTTTCATCCTGCTCCCGCTCGTGGCTACTGCGGCACTCGATAAATCGTCATCTCGCCCTTCGCGCCCAGCACGGCAAATTGGCCGGGGCTGGCAGCGGAGCTGATACCCACGGGTTGTTGGCCGGTGAGTTCAACCCGCGTCACTTTTTGCACGCCGGCTGAATCCACGTCGAGCAGAAGCAGCAGTGCGTCGGAAATCAGCGCGAGCGGGCCGGCGGGCACAAAAGTTCCTTTTGGCGAGGCGATGTCACGATCCAATTCAATCAGCCCGGGCGCACCCATCCAGTGCATCGACGCGCCATGTTCAAGCATGATAGAGAGGCCTGCCCGGGTGTGAGGCAAGGTTGCGAAAAGCCCCACAACCTGGCCAGGCAATTCAAGGCGCGTCAGCCCTCCATCACTACGGGTGACCACAAGTCGGTTGCCCAACGCGATCGCTACATGCTTGCCGATCGCCGACAGGCACAGGTGTGTTAATGCACCGCGTTGTGCACCCGACAAAAGTTCCTCGGTCACGTCCATGGTGCGTTGCAGGATGCCACGCTTGTCGTGACAGGAAATGATTCCACGACCGCCCGCGATATGTGCTGTCCAGACAGAATCTTCACCAAATGCGACCGGCCAATGCTGAGGTTTCAGCCATGTCGGCCCGCCGACAATACATTCAACGCCGAAGAACCGGTCAGCCGCTGGAAGACGTTTCTCCGCGAAATCCGGGCCGTTCAAAGTTTTCAGCACCACGGCTTTTCCTTGTTCGGCTGTCGGTTCAAACACCAAACCGTTATTCTTCACGACCTCAGCAGGGCAATCCCACGAAACACTTTGCAATTCCCCCTCCCAAAATCCGCGCACCAAGGTCAGCCGTTTCGGCGTGACGCCCACAGCGAAAAACCAATGCCGCTCGCTTCGCAACTGCAACCACTCGATTTGTCTGGGCAATTCAAACCGGCGCACGACGACAGGTTTGTTGCCGGGCATCGCCGGGGGCAAGACGCGGCGGATGCGCAATACCTCCTCGCGGAGCCCGGACAAATGGCGGTTCGCGTCGCGTGCCAACAACCGGTCCTGCGGTGCCAGTCGGACAAGACATTCCATCAATCGGCCCGCTTCGTCTGCCGGGAGCAGGCGCTTGGAAAGTTGCCTGGCGATGAGCACACGGGAAAAATCCGCCGCCCGATGGCGCACCAACTCGTGCGGATAATCCCGGGCCGGACCGCCCAGTGCCGTCAGCAACGGCAGCGCCAGCGTTGGGATCGTGTCGCGACTGAATCGAGCAATCAGTTCCAGGGCCTCTTCATGGCGTCCCAGGCGGGCGAGCAGTTGAAAGGCAGCGCCCATGCAACTGGCCGCCTGGCGCGATGACGGCCATGCGCGCCGCAGCATTTCCAGCGCTTCGCCCGTTGCATGCAGACGTTCGTCCACAAGTTTTGCCGCACCGAGAATATCGTCCTGCGCCATGCGTTCGTGAACCACGCGCCGCACAGCGCGCTCGGCTGCGTCGCGATTGCCCAGCCGGTCGTGCAAATCAGCGGCATCCAGCCAGCGTCCGAGTCTTTCGTAGCGTTCAATCGCTTCGGCAATCAAGCCGCCATCGGCCAGGCACTTCGCGGCTTCAAGCGGATTCCGCAAATGCTCTTCGTAGAGCAGCGCGGCTTCGCGAAAATGCTTTCCCTGTTTGAGCGCATTGGCCGCCGAAACAAGATCCCCGAGCAATTCTGCGTAGATGTAGGCCGCGCGGCGATGTCGCCCCAACTGCATCTCGCGATCCGCCATCTCACGGTAGCGGCGGCGCAGGTTTTCCTGAAGATTCGCGGGCACGTTCCAGAAATCGGCGGCCCGACCACCCAACCGGCTCAGATCAAAATTGGGTGAATGTGTGCCCAGTCGCCCACCCGGTGGCGCAACCCCGCGATGCGCAAACGCGCTCAACGGAATTGCGTGGCGCAACGCTGACTCAGGATCTTTGTCGAAAAGACGCAGCAGGCGATGCAGTTCTTTGTGGCGGATTTTTTCAAGCTGTTCGTTGCCACCGCGCAACTGGCGATTCGCCCAATCTTCGACGTCGTTTACCCATGTCCGACGACGACCCGTGTGCGGAATCTGCCGCATCGTTCCCGCCACTCCTTCCGCAAACCAGCGCTGCAAATTTTGCTTCGACTTAGTAAACGCGTCCTCACCCACCTCGTCCGGCGCGGGCGGCAGGTCCAGCGGTGCTTCGCTGCCGATGTCTCCCTCCGCACCGCCAAAAATGTCCTCGATGGACGGCGGTTGCATCAGGACGACCGCTCGCAACGCCGGCAACGCAGAGGCACCGGGCCGGGCGAAGTTCCAATGCTCAGCGCGCTCTTCGGGCAATCCGACCAAATCCCAGACCCGCAACGTGGCTTCGGTCTCGAAGCCACTGAGTCCGAGAGCTGGATGAAAGAACGAGATCGGCAGAGGGCACAAGGCACGCAGTTCAGCGTCCGTGACGGGCGGGTGCAACACTGCGTCCACGGGCACAAACATCCTTCCGGCGATCAGGCGACACGCGATGCCGGAAGGTTTGGGCGCGACTGAATCCGCGCGTTCCGGCACGACGAGCAAGCCGGCTGGCGCGCGATCCTGCATGGACGTTGGCACGACGAACAAACGTGTCGGTGCGTCCGCCAGACCGCAACGCGTGAGTTCCTCGAGCCAGCGCGCAACGGAGTCGCCGGGCAGAAACCATCCATCTGGCTTGAAATCCAGTTCGGCGCGGTGTCGGAGTTGGAGGGGGAGGATCACAGGCGGCACAAGAACTTCACAATGCTTTCATAAACGCGCTCCGGTTCGGAATGGTAAACGCCTTCAAAGAAAAACTGCGGCCCGCATACGTGTCCATCCGAGGTCCAGCCGGCGACCTCGCCGTCCGACAGCACCAGTGAAATCTCCGGCACGGTCGGGTCATGACTCTTAAGATGCAGCAACCCGCGACTGTCGAGGTACGCTTTGCTGCCGCCGGGCCATTCGGCGAGTTGGAGCAGGCAACCGAGTTGGTTGGGTTTGAGTCGCGTAGTGAAGTGAATTTGGTTCAAGAGTTGAGATTGTTCGTGCGCCGGGAGTTCGCCGATATTGAGCTGGTTTCGGCCGTTGAGCGTGAGCATTCGCCAACGTTTCTTTAGACCGCAAATGGCAACGCCATCATTCAAGCGCGCGATGGATTCAGCGACGCGAAAAAGATTCCAGACCGGCAAAGGCGGCGATGCGTCGAGCGTTTTGGCTGGAGCGCGCAGCTTGGGGGCGTTGGTGCTCTCACCAGTTTTCAAGTCATACAAACAATCCCACTCGATCGCCTGCACTGATACGTGGACCCGATGTCCGTCCCTCGCCACGGTCAACGTGTAACCGTTCATCGGGCCCGTTGGCATGGTCAACTTCACTTTCTCGTCGCTCGCGGTTGAAATGAGTTCGCCAGATGTTTGGAGGACCCACGGACCTTCGAGTCCCTCGCGGTCGAAAATCGCAACAACTTCTTTGAACCAGCAATCCTTCGGCAAAGTCACCGGCTCAAGCTTCACGCTGAGCCCATCCCACGCGGCGAAGTAAAAATGGCTTTGACCGCGGAAGAAACGTCCAATCAGCCACCGATGCGGATTCAGGATGCGACCGAGGAAACGTCCGTCACTCAGCCCATGGGCGCGCACGTCGGCATCACGAATTACCAAAATCACTTCACCGCAGCGGAACACGGCGCGGATTTCCTCACCCGTCACCAGATCCATGACGCGCAATTGAGGATCCGCCAGCGGAAGCGAACAGAGTCGCGCCGGTCGCTGGCTCGCGGCTGACTTGACCACATGCACGACGGCCGCCACGCAGTCCATCCAAATGGTTCTGCCGCCCGGCAAATCGCTTGCAAAAACATGCGCCCCGGTGCGTTGATCACGAAACCTCACCAGCCGCCGGTCGTTCAAGACCGCATAGGTAAATCCGTCGTCCGCTTTCGTCGAGCAATCCACCTTGCCAGCAAGCGGGAGCAGAAATGGAAACGGATGCACGCCAAAGATCGCGGGCAGGCTGGGATCCATTTCAACCTTGATCGGCGGAACCCCCGTCTTGCCTTCGAATACGGAATCGAGATCGAGGTCCGCTTCGCAGACGGGTGGACGGCGCGCAAGCGGCAGCGCGTGCAACTCAAAATGGCCGGCCCGATCCACCACGGCAATGAAACCCGGGGCGGTGGGATGATCCGCCAGGGCGCGACGAAACTCCGGATCGTCCAGCGTGTCGCGATGCGTGATGAGCACCGATTGGTTTTGCACGCCGGACGCAACGGCTCCCGCGAAGGCAGGCAGAGAATCGCCCGGGTGTGCGTCCGTTTCCAATGCGCCGAGATGTTGCACGAGGCCCGCGCGCGCGAGCAGGTCCACCGGCAAAAGTTGCTTCCCGCGCGCGCGCCAGGCGAGCACTTCGCTATGCTGTTTGTAGCGTGCGATCAAGGCCAGCGCCACTGCGGTGGCCAGCACGCGTGGCACGCCCCAGAGCCGCACCCCGGAATCCAGCAGCAATGCCAGCGTGCCCGGTGGTTCACGCATCGGCGGCTCGCGTCGCAGGTAAAGGGCTTCGTTCAATGCCACCCGCACCGCCAGCGTGAGATCGTCATGCGCCAGTTCACTCAGGAGCAAACGGTCCAGCGGCCCGCGATTCGTGATGTCCGCCACGCCGCCAATGGCGAGTTGCTCGCGTTCGCCCAGCCGGCGGGGAAGCCGCACGGCCGCCATGAGTTCGCGCGCCGCCCGGGCCACCGCGCCGAATTCCCGGTCACGACTTAATTCCTCGATCAACCGGCGAGCGCGCTCGGCGGTTGGCAGGGCAGCGTCAATCTCCTTGGGCAACGAGTCCAGGCCGGTACGCAACCGTAGCGTGAGTGACTCATACGTTTGCAGCTTCAAGCCCTCGGCGACAATATGAAGCTGATGGATATATCCGCCGTTCCATTCCCACCGTTCCTCGCCGAGCAGGTCGGTGTCGTTGATTGGCTCGCTTAAGCCGCGCAAGATGGCGTCTGCTCCAACGTATCGCTCGGCTTTGGCAGGCTCGAATACGGCCTCGGCCAGCACACAGCGCGCTTTGATCCCGGTGTTCAATTCGGAAGGGAGTTGCGAAGCGCGGGCAAGCTGCGTGAGTGTGGCTTCGAGTTGCGCATGTAATTGTTTCCACTGAAAGACCAGCACCGCGGCGTCCTTGCCCATGTTGGCTGGCAGCGGTCTGGGTGATTCCAAAACGATTTCGTTCGCTCTCGGCACTTTGCCCCGGCACGCCGCCAGAAGAAACACGAGCGCGCCGAACGAAGGCAATCCATTCGGCGCCAGCCATTGGAGGATTTGAACAATCTCCTCCCGGAAGGCGATCGTGCTGCCGTCGCGCCAGACCAGCACCGAGCCATTTTCCGCCCAACGCCACAGTCCATTGGCGGGACCGCGCAGGTAATCAATGGCTTGCTGGCGGTCGGGGTTCATTTTGATTCAACCGCAGACTGCGCGGTGGCGCGCACGGCACCGCGCGTCGCGGGGACAAATTGCTCCGCGTGCAACCGCGTAATGGCGCCGTCGTCTTTCCACAGCACAAGCGCGTCGCCCGAAATGCCGAAGCGCCGCGCCAGGACTTCGGCGCTCACTCCCGGCTTCCACGTGAGGCCAGCAGCCACCGCGACGCCGTCATGGAGCACGAACCGGCGGCCCGGCAGCGGTGGTAGCGGCTTGCCCCGCACCAGCAGGCGGCCATCGGCGGCCGCGGCGAATTGCAGACGATCCAGACGAACTTGCGCCGCCTGCGTTGCGAAACGTGTGAACTCCTCGAGCGTGGTCAAAAGCAGCTCCGGCTCGCGCTCGTCGGCTGAACGCACGAGCCCAAGCGGAATTGGCGCTGGCTCATTCGCCGGCAGGGCGGCGACCGGCAATTCGACTTGCAGCCATGCACCAAGTGGTTGCCATCGCATGTCCGGCAGTCTGGCCGAGGGCACGCGTTGTCCCGTCTGCCGGAGTTGATTTGACGGGAATAGCTCGAAGCGTCCACGCGCTGGCAAGGCAGACAGTTTCGGATCCAGCGCATCATCGCCCGCTTGCCCCCGAAGCCAGACTTCAGTTCCGGCCTCGGCAATTTCAATGGCCGTCTCCAGGCGCAGCGTGGCCAGAGCCGTTGCGTCTTCGCGCGCGATGCAGATGACCCAGGAAAAGTTCACGCTTTCAGTACCGGCCAGAGTTCGCCGGCTCGTTTGGTCAACCACTCGCGTTTTGTGTGGTCCGTCACCCATTGGCAGCGCCCTTCGAGGATGCCGAGCCGGTCGCGCAGATACGCTTTTTCCACGTCGAGTGGGGCGCTGTTTTTCAGCGACTCGGCAATCGCATCCAGATCGCGGGCCAGCGATTCGACGTCGGGTCCATCGGCGAAGCGGGCGCGGGGATGATCATCGTTCGCGTCCGGCTGTTTGGCGATGGCCTGATCCACGAGACTGGCGAGAACTTCCTGTTGCTCCTCGGCGTCCCAGATGTGACGCACCACCCACAGATCGCTGAGCCGCGCCTCGGTGCGGCCGGACAACAGCGCGCTCGCGGCGATAACGCGCTGCAATTTGACCGCGCGACGGTCGCTGACCGGAATTCCCGCGTGCCGTACGCGGTGAACAAGTTCCGCAAAGGGCTGTCGCACCACGGCGAGCTCCACGGTGGCCAGGGCGGATTGCGCGGATCGCAACTCGTCGAAGTGCAAGGCGGATTTCAGCGTGCGGCCCGAAGCGAGTTTCCAGCCGGCGCTCAACACATCGGGCAAACGTTCACCGGGAACATTGTCGCAATGGACGCGCAGCAGAAAACGATCGAACAGGGCTTGGAGTGCGTCGTCCTCGGGCAAATGGTTGCTCGCGCCCACGAACATGAGGGCGGCGAGCGGACGTGTTTCCTTGCCACGACGGAAAACGCGTTCGTTGAGTGCGACCAGCAACGAATTGAGAATAGCACTGTTGGCGTTCAATAGTTCGTCAAGGAAAACCAGGGACGCCTCCGGCAGCATGCCTTCGGTGTTGGTCAGCAATTCGCCGTCGCGCAACTTGCGGATGTCGAACGGGCCGAAAAGTTCATTCGGTTCGGTGAAACGGGTAAGCAGGTAATCGAACGTCCGTCCTTCCATGCGCGCGGCCAGTTGGTTGACGAGCGCGCTCTTGGCCGTACCAGGCGGGCCGAGAATGAAAAGGTTTTCGCCGCCAATCAGGCAGACGCCGAGCAGGTCAATAACTTCGTCCTTACCGACGAAATCGCGTTTCATCGGCTCGAGCACTTCTGCGGTGAGGCGCCGGGCAATTTCAATGGGTGTCATGTGTGGTTTCGGAAAGCTTACTGGCGATCGCGGGAGCGAGTTCGTGATGCAGGCCCAGATCGGCCCGGAGAAAATCGGCGACTCGCGGATCGCCGAGGCGCGTCGCATCACCGGCCGCGATAATGCGATCGGTGTAAAGACGGCGCAACGCGGGATAAAACACGAATGAGTCGAGCCGCAGATTCTCCAGCCCGGCAATGCCGACGGAGGACAACGGCCACGCCGAGGCGATTTGTTTCATCTGCTGCAACAGAGGATCGGCGTTGCTCAGATGTCGCGCGAGATCAAAGAGTTTCGGCAGGTGACGCACGGTCAGGTCCACCGACCAATCCACTTTCGGCCCGCGCGGCTCAGGACAGGGAATGCGGCAAGCCGCCGCAATCTGGTCTTCGCCGATTTCGCGGCACACCGTGAACTGGCAAAGATGGTAGAACAATCGCGCCGCCCAGAGCGCGGCATTGGCGGAGAATTGAGGAGCGTCGAGCGCGAGTTCGGCCCGCGCCAATTCGTCCAACTGGTTCAGCGCGGAAAGGGCATCGTCGGATTCCGTCGCGAGCGGTTGAGGCGAAACCACCGCGCGCCCTTCCTCGGCCAGCGTCTTGAGGAACAAGGCGAGGTCAGATGGCGTGCTTGCGGTTGGGTCTGAGCTGTGCATCCGCGCAGCAAGTTAAACGGAACGTCATGATGAGCAAGCTCCGGCTCTAGCAGACATAGGCGAGAAAGATCTGCGGCACTGCTCGCTGTGCGGCTTGAGTCCGTTTCGCCAACGCTCATTACCGCTTATGGAACACCGCCTCCTGGTTGGCCCGGTCCGTCTTCCAATAGCCATAGGCCATGGTGAGTTGGTAAAGGTCCGTTAAGAGCGCCTTGGCGCCTGGCAATTCCCGCAATGGTGTTTTCATTCTTAGTGTTATTAGGACACTAACAAAGCGCCCGTCAACTTATTTTCTGATATTGGGATTTCCAATGGGATAATTGATGGCGGCCAATACGATTGGGTCGTTTAATCGTTCTTTTCAACCCAACGTCCACTATCTCCTGTGTGTAGGGTCACTTAAAATTTCTCCTTTTGCTGTCAGCGGTCAATTGTAGTGCAGCGAGGAAAGGTTGGGCAATGAAGTTACATCCTGAAGCAACTCAAATCCGAGCAGATCTTTTTCAATCGGTTTCAGCCTCTCCAAAACGGTTTTTGCCGGAATTTTTAGCTCGAAATCAATGTAGTTATTGAGTGTTAAACGTGTATATTTTAGCTACTTTTTGATTGCAATATACACAATGACGAGTTACTGTTTTTGCATGGCAGAGAATAATAAACGGACGATGACGCTGAATCTCACGCCACGCGAGATGGCAGTACTGGAGCAGTTGGCTGCGGCAAAAGACTTGAGCAAGACCGCAGTAATGCGCCTTGCACTCCGGCTCCTGCAAGCGGTGGATTCCAAGACGCGCATGGGACAAAAGCTGATGTTCGAGGACGAGAAGTCGAAGGAAAAAAGTGAACTCGTTTTGATTTAGCGTGGGCGCGTCTCGTGTATATCTGCAGCGGTCGGGAACCAACGAGTTGGTCGAAGCTAGCCTTCTCGATGAGGTCACCGATCGTCACTTGGTAATGTGGGACAGTTCGTGGCGTCCGGCAATAGAAGCTCATTGCGTTGGTCGAACTTTTCGGGACAAACCGGAAGATCATCACTGGGATTGAAAGCACAAGGCGAATGAATGGAGGCCCCTGTTGGGGTATCATTCGTTTGCAATTGTTTGCGAGAATGATTTGCAGGGGCTGATGCTCGCGAGCGATTTGAGGTCCGCCCGGCTGCAGGCCCAATTTGGCAAGCCCATCGTGTACGTGGAATTCGTAGCCACGGCGCCATGGAATCGACCGGAGGTTCAAAAGCCTCCGCGTTACCGTGGCGTGGGCACGGTGATGGTTGCGGCGGCAGTTGAGTTAAGTTGGGATCTGGGTTACCGCGGCCGAATCGGACTGCATTCGCTGCCGGCAGCAGAACGCTTTTACCGGGAATCGTGCGGCATGACTGAGCTTGGGAAAGACGCTGCCCACCAGAATTTGATGTATTACGAGATGACAGATAATCAGGCGGAAAGGCTCCGCCAAAAACAATGAAGCTTATGAAACTGGATTATTCAAAGAAGTGGTATGAAAACCGCATCGCGCGCGAAGGTGATGCAGAGATCGGAGCAGGGACACCGCCAGGGGCTCAAACGAAGGCTCTCGCGAAGTCGAATGTCACATCGATCGACACTCGAATCGCGTTTGGAACATTTGTGGCACTATGGCGGCGCAATCGGGGATGGGATGTAACCAAACTCGCTGAAGAGGCCGGCCTTGATGCGGAGGAGATATTGGAGATCGAGCGCGATCCGCATTGTGAACCAGAACCGGATGCAGTGTATAAGCTGGCGGGCGTGTTCGGGCTGTCCCCAAAACCGCTGCTGGAGTTAGCCGGACTGATCGAGCCCAGAACTCCGAGGTTGCGCGAAGAGGCAGTGCGATTTGCCGCACGTTCTGAATTGGTGGCAGCCTTGAATGATCGCGAGCACGAGGCTTTTGAAGCGTTCGTGTCTGCGATTTCGGAACCCGCATAAAGGGAGATGAGTTGCTCCCCTGACATCACGAGATGTTGCTGGGCGGCGACGACATTACGCCGACAGCCAGCATGTGTGATAAAATCGAAGGCTTTCCGCCAGTCTTCATGGATTTGAAAGGCTCGAACGTGGAACTCACGACCGCGTTAGATGACAGCCGTCATTGTTTTCAATCAGAAAGTCCGCGATGCCGAACCGGGCGCGAGGGGCAAGCTGGCGGGCGTTTTGAAATCGAGCGTGCTCGTGGAAGTCGGTGGTAAATTTGTGACGGTCTCGGACCGATTGCTCGACCGCCTCACCGTCTGCCAGATGCGCAAGCTTTCTATCGTAGATGGCGACCGCCTGCAGCTCAAGGCCAATCGCAAACTGACGTCAGGGGAGCGCGTGACCAACGGTGAAGTCAGTCGGCACAGACGGGAAAATCAAGCTGGCCGATGGCCGGGTGCTGGATGCCGGCTAGGCGAAAGTGAGAGCTGGGTGCGCCGCCGCATGGGCTCGATTCCGGGTGTTATTCGTGAGGGGAGAAAACACATCCGCATACATCCAAGAACCTACCTGGAGAAAAGACTGAAGATCGGGCCGAACCCTTCGTCAAGGCACTCCTGGTGACTCTGATGGTTTTTTGGGCGTCCGCTTTGTTGCCTTCGGCTTCAATTTCCAGAATTTCTGCGCCTCGGTTTTTGTGACCAAGGCCAGGTAATTCTTTCGCAGAACGCCTTCACTATGGCCCAAGGCGGAGGCAATCTGTGCTGCGGTGCTGGTCTCCGCCAGCCAGTACGATGCGGCGCTGTGACGGGTCACGTCTTTGGGCCATTTCTCAAATCCAAGCAAAGTGCGGAGTCCCCGGATTGCCCGTCGCCGCGGTTGCCTCGCAATGGGCAGCTCCGCCTTGCGCTCCTTCGCGCGTTTAAGCCAGAGCATGGCCGTGGCATGAGGATAAACAACGGGCCTTTGGCGAACCTTCTTGCAGGAAGGGGGGGTGGTCTGTAACATGATTCCAGTTGGGCGCGGTTAGCTCAGTGGTAGAGCATTACCTTGACACGGTAGGGGTCACAGGTTCGAAACCTGTACCGCGCACCATTTTTATCACATCCCCATGATCTGATAGCCGCTGTCCACGTAAATCACCTGGCCAGTGATCGCAGCAGCGCCGTCGCTGGCGAGGAAAGTCCCGGAGGCGCCGAGTTCTTCGGGCAAAACATTTCGTTTCAACGGCGCGTGCGCTTCATAGTGTTTCATCATGTCGGTGAAGCCGGCAATGCCGCGCGCGGCGAGCGTGTTCATCGGGCCGGCGCTGATGCAGTTCACGCGAATCTTCTTTGGGCCGAGATCATAGGCGAGATAGCGCGTGCTGGCTTCGAGCGAAGCCTTGGCGACGCCCATGACGTTGTAATGTGGCACCACCTTTTCCGCGCCGTAATAAGTCATCGCCACGATGCTGCCGCCGTCGGTCATCAACGGCGCGGCGGCGCGCGCGAGCGCGACGAGCGAATACGCGCTCACGTCGTGCGCGATGCGAAAGGCTTCGCGGCTGGTGTTCACGAATTCCCCTTCGAGCGCGTCTTTCGGCGCAAACGCCACCGAGTGCAGCAGCAGATGCAGTTTGCCGAATTTCGCGCCGGTGTCTGCGAACACGCGGGCGATGTCTTCGTCCTTCGTCACGTCGCAGGGCATGATGAGCGTGTCCGCGCCGAACGCGCCGGCGAGTTCCTCCACGTTTTCCTTGAGCCGTTCGCCTTGATAGGTAAAGGCGAGTTTCGCGCCGGCCTTGTGCCACGCCTGCGCGATGGCCCAGGCGATGGAGCGTTTGTTGGCGACGCCGAAGACGATTCCGAGTTTGCCAGCGAGTAGAGACATAATTTCGTTAAAACGTTAAACGGTTGAATCGTTAAATTGCGCCGTAACCAGTAGAGAAATTTTCGATTCGGTGCAAGGGCAGAAACGAGGCGTTGAGGAGGCAGGGGAATGATCGACAGGGGAATTCTTTTTTATTCCATTGCCGATCATTCCTGTGCCTTTTCGCCGCGCTTCGTTTCGAGTTCAGTTGAAGAGTTTGCGCGGGTTGCGAGACCTTTAGCCAGCGGAGTGCGAACGACACGAAAAAAACACCAAAAGCCAATGAATCAATCCGGTTGCCATTGGACTTCACCGATTGCCGTGACCACGATTGCCGTCACCATCTTGACAACCAGAGTTGCATCGCAAACACTTCACGCCCCTATGGCCGAGCCAAAAGAAATTCCGCTCATGGAAAAAATCGTGTCGCTGTGCAAGCGGCGCGGGTTCATTTTTCAATCCTCGGAAATTTACGGCGGCATCAACGGCTTTTGGGACTACGGCCCGCTCGGTGCGGAACTCAAGCGCAACGTCAAGGAACTCTGGTGGAACATCATGACCCGCCAGCGCGACGACGTCGTCGGCCTCGAAGCCACCATCATCATGTCGCCGGAAATCTGGAAGGCTAGCGGGCATGTGGATACGTTTGCGGATTTGATGGTTGAAGATCCGATAACAAACAAGCGATATCGTGCGGACCAAATCGAACCACAGAACGGAGTCGTTTATTATTATTCAGGGGTTATTGAGGATCGCGCCAAGTACGACGAATATTACCAGACCAATCAAATTGTACAAGCAACAGATGAAAAGTTTGACGGTCCGTTTTCGGTTCTAATTCCGAAGGGCAAGCCACGAGAATCTGCTGAAAGGATAGCCCAGCAGTACTACGCTAAAAAAGCCGTGCTCAAGTTTCCACAATTGGAAGGCGAGCGTGCCGAGGCAGTTGAGAATTCCACTCTCTTCAGCCCCGAAACTGGTGCGCGACTCACCGAACCTCGCCCCTTCAATCTGATGTTCAAAACTTACGTCGGGCCAATTGAGAGCGAGGACAGCATCGCTTATCTCCGCCCCGAAACCGCGCAAGCCATTTTCGCGCAGTTCAAAAATATTTTGGAAACATCGCGGCAGAAAGTGCCGTTCGGCATCGCCCAGATCGGCAAGGCGTTTCGCAACGAAGTCACGCCACGCAATTTCACCTTCCGCTCGCGCGAATTTGAGCAAATGGAACTCGAGTTTTTCATCAAGCCGGATGTAGTCGTTGAGGTCATTTCCGGCACCGTCGCCAAAGTCTCCGAAACCGAACACCCCGGCGAGCCGCAGCCGAATTGGGGATGGCAGGCATGGCATCAATATTGGGTGGAAGAACGTGTCCGCTTTTACGAGGGCATTGGGCTCTCACGCGACACGCTCGGATTTCACCGTCAGTTCGGCCCGGAACTGGCGCATTACGCCCGCGCCTGCATAGATATCCTTTTCAAATTCCCTTTTAGCAAGCGCGACAACCAGGGCAAAGTCGTGGGTGACGAATTGGAGGGCATCGCCGCCCGCAGCGATTTCGATTTGAGCCAGCACGAGCGTTTCTCGGGCAAGTCGATGAGCATTTTCGATGAGGAACTCCGCACCGCCTGGGCCAAACTGGATGACGCACGGAAAACGGAATTGTCGAAGCGCTATCATGACGCGCGTTACATCTACCTCACGACCGGGCTTCCCGACGAGGACCAAGCCTCCAGAGATCAGGCCGCGAAAGACGCGAAGGAAGACGCCGAAGGCTTGGCCAAGGGCCAATACATCCCACACGTCATTGAACCGAGCGCGGGCGTGGACCGTTTGATCCTCGCACTCATCGCGAACGCGTATTCCGAAGTCACCGAAACGGATGACAAAGGCAAAAGCGAAACGCGTGTGACGATGAAATTCCATCCGCGCGTCGCACCGGTCAAGGTCGGCGTGTTCCCGCTCCTCAAAAACAAACCGGAATTGGTGGCCAAGGCGCGCCAAGTTTATGAACTCTTGCGTCCGCACCTGAAGGCGTTTTATGACGACGGCGGTGCAATTGGCCGCCGTTACGCGCGCCAGGACGAGGCGGGGACGCCGTTCTGCCTGACGATTGATTTCGACACGCTGGGCGAGAAACCGGAGTTGCTGAACACAGTGACGATCCGCCATCGCGACGACGGCAAGCAGGAGCGCATCGCCATCTCGGAATTATTGAATTGGCTGCTGCCAAAGATTCGCTGATGGTCGCCGACCCAAAATTCATCAAGCGTCGCGCCCCGGCGCTTTACGTCATCATCGCAAGCAAGTTCCTCAAAGGCGCGTTGTTTGTGACGCTGGCCATTGTCGTGTATGCCCTCTCGGACAATGACCTGCCGGCGGAGTATCAGCAGTGGCTGCACATTCTGCACCTCAATCCGGAGAAGCGCTTCTGGACGGACTTGGCGGTGAAAGTTGGAAATCTGACCGAGGCGAAAGTGGTTTGGGTCGCGGTCGGCACCTTGATTTACAGCTTGTTTGCGCTCGTGGAGGGCGTCGGGCTGCTTTTCCGCGCGGGTTGGGCGGGCTGGCTCTCGATTGGCGAATCCGCATTTTTCATCCCGATCGAGATTTTTGACTTGATCCACCGGCCGTCGTGGGTGGTCCTGGGCATTCTCGCGCTGAACATTTTCATCGTTTGGTATCTCTATCAGAATCGTGGCTGGCTATTCCGGCATCATGGCGATTGATTTGGTCGTGCCTTGATTTGGAATTTTGCGCAGCGCGGCTGTGTCGGAGACCAGCCGCAGCATTTGCAACATGCTGCGGCTGGTCTCCGACACAGCCGCGCTCCATTCAAAGTAAGAACTTCCATTGATCTTTCCGGCGTGACCT
>OCZU010001482.1_pt1 | contig 15423 bp, 14 predicted proteins | sample 1539001 | NCBI WGS metagenome assembly OCZU01 (sample SAMEA3539306, study PRJEB22396) | soil metagenome | biome: tundra; feature: field; material: soil | place: USA | collected 2010-05 | depth 0.15 m | reverse complement strand
CCTGAAGAAAATCCAGTACCAGCCCCGGCTTATCGAAGGCTGCCTCATCGGAACCAGGCTGAGCCTGGAGCCAGACTTGACGGACATCAGGAATTAAAGATCTGTAATACCCGCCGTAATCAGGGGATTAGGCCCAGAAACTGCTAGCTAGCCGTTCTTGCGCGCGATGGCTGTTCGCGCGGAATGCCAGAGCGTGCGGAGGTTCTCCCAATCGGGGTAGAGCTCGACCATCCGGGCGACGATGCCGGCCGTGGTGGTCTCCTCGGCGGCGATCCGGGAGAAATCACGCAGATATTGCTGGGATTCCCCAATGATCTTCGGATCGTTGTCGTTCTCGACTTTCTTGTGGCCGGCGACGACGAAGGCGGGTTCGAGCGCGGCGACCTCGTCCAAGTTGGCGATCCACTGTGCCCGCTGCGGTTCACCGGTCTCGGCGGTCATCATGTGCACCCCGTTGTAGGCCAGATCCCCGGTGACGACCGCGGCCAGCGACGGGACATACAGGACGGTGGACTGCGCGGTATCGGCCTGACCGATCCGGATGACCTGCAGCTCGTAGCCTTCCAGGTCGAGCGTGTCGGTGGTCAGGAGCTGCGGCAGCACCTTATCTTCGGCGTCGGGGACCTCGCCGGGGAAGATCGCTTCCCAGTACCCGGCCATGGCGGGGTCAGCCGCCTGGGCGAGAACCTCGGCCGTGGCCAAGCCTGTGGCTCCGGGAAAGCGCTGGATCAGTCGGGCCAGACCGAGCCAGTGGTCGCCGTGGCCGTGGGTGATGTAGATGCGCGAGGGCCGCCGCCCCAACGCCTCGATCCAGTCGGCCAGAGTGTCCACCTGGTCATGGGTGATCAACGTGTCGACGAGGATCGCGTCGTGGTCGCCATAGATCAGGGTCGCCGACGATGGGGACCAGGTCGGCACATCACCCAGGCCTTCCGGCGTGGCGGCACTCGCGAACGGTCGGCCCGGGGCGGTGCCCGTGTCAAGCCGTCAGCGTCGAAGTCAGAATATGGGCGGCTGCCATCTCATCGACATCATGCGAGAGTCGTACTGCACCAAGAAGCCGCATGAGAGTGAGCCTGTAGACATGGACGTGTCTTTGATCATGCCCCGTGCCACCGGCCACCGCCAGCCGGGCCGGACGTGAGCACGCCTGGCCCGCATCCCCATGCCGGCGGCAGGCCGCGCGTGTTCATCGTTGATGACCATGGCTTGTTCCGGTCCGGGGTCCGCTCCGAACTCGGCGACCAGGTCGACTTCGTGGGCGAGGCGGACGACGTCGAGCCCGCGATCGCCCTGATCGCCGAGTGCCTCCCGGATGTCGTTCTGCTCGACGTCCATCTGCCCGGTGGGGGAGGGCAGGCCGTGGTCACGGCGGTCAAGGCCACGCACCCGGAGATACGTTTTCTCGCCCTGTCCGCGTCCGATGCTCCCGAGGATGTGATTACCGTCATCCGGGCGGGCGCGCGGGGCTACGTCACGAAGACGATCTCCGGCGGCGAACTGGTGGACGCGGTACGCCGGGTCGCGGCGGGTGACACGGTCTTCTCGCCCAGGCTGGCCGGGTTCGTCCTCGACGCGTTCGCGGCCCTGCCCCCGCCCGGCGCCGGCCGCCCGTCCTTCGATCCTGAACTCGACCAGCTGACCCCCCGTGAGCGCGAGGTCCTCCGGCTGATCGCCCGGGGTTACACCTACAAGGAGATCGCCCGCGAACTGTACATTTCCGTCAAAACGGTCGAGAGCCACGTTTCCTCGGTGCTGCGCAAGCTCCAGCTATCGACCCGCCACCAGCTGACGCGGTGGGCGACCGAGCGACGCCTGACCTAGCAACTCTGAGCTAGCCGGGTGGTCAGGCCCGCCGTCGTGCCTCCATCAGCCGGAGGATGAGCGGGGTGAAGATCAGCTGCATGGCCAGCTCCATTTTCCCGCCCGGCACGACGATGATGTTTGGCCGTGACATGAACGAGTCGTGCAGCATCGACAGCAGGTAGGGAAAGTCAATGCCCTTCGGGCTGGCGAACCGGATGACGAGAAAGCTCTCGTCGGCGGTCGGGATGAAGCGGGCGATGAACGGATTGGACGTGTCCACCGTCGGGACGCGCTGGAAGTTCACGTGCGTCCGCGAGAACTGCGGGCAGATGTAATTGACGTAGTCCGGCATGCGCCGCAGGATCGTATCGACCACTGCCTCGCTGGAGTAGCCGCGGGTCGTCTTGTCGCGATGCAGTTTCTGGATCCACTCGAGGTTGATGATCGGGACCACCCCGACCAGCAGATCTGCGTGCTGGGCGATATCCGCCTTGTCGGTGACGGCGGCTCCGTGCAGTCCCTCGTAGAACAGTATTTCGCTGGCCGGATCGACGTCCGCCCACGGCGTGAACGTCCCGGGCGGCTGCCCGTAGGGCTTGGCCTCCTCCGCGTCATGCAGGTACTTGCGAACCTTTCCGCGGCCTTGCTCGCCGTACTCGCGGAACAGGGTCTCGAGTTCCTCGAGCAGGTTCGCCTCGGGAGAGAAATGGCAGAGGTGGTGGTTGCCCTGCTGTTCGGCCGCTGACATGGCCACGTTCATCTGCTGCCGGTCGTAGCGGTGGAAGGAATCACCCTCCACGATGGCCGCGTTGATCTGCTCCCGATCGAAGATGTGCTGGAACGTCCTGGTCACCGAGGATGTGCCCGCGCCGGACGAGCCGGTGATGGCGACGATGGGATATTTGGCGGACACCTGTTCTCCTGGCCGTCAAGGGATCCGGAACAGGGAGCGGCTGTTGAACAGGGAGTCGTCGAACGGCGACTCCCGCCCCCCCTGGTCCCGCCCGGCCTGGTCGCGGTGATAGGACTCGATCCGCTCGACCTCGTTCCTGGAGCCGAGAATCAGCGGCGCCCGCTGGTGGAGGCCCGCAGGCTGGATTTCCATGACGCGCTCGCGTCCGGTGCTCGCGCCGCCGCCGGCCTGCTCGACGATGAACGAGATCGGATTGCACTCGTACATCAGCCTGAGCCGCCCCGGCTTAGCGGGCTCCTTGTTGTCCCTGGGATACAGGAACACGCCGCCGCGGGTGAGAATGCGGTACGTCTCCGCCACGAGCGAGGCAATCCAGCGCATGTTGAAGTCCCGGCCTCGCGGCCCGGTCCGGCCCGCCAGGCATTCCTGAATGTAGCGGCGCACCGGCGGCTCCCAGAAGCGCTCGTTAGAGGCGTTGATCGCGAACTCGCCGCAGTCCTCGGGGATGCGCAACTGCGGATGGGTGAGGACGAATGCCCCGATGTCGCGGTCGAGCGTGAATCCGTCGACGCCATCGCCGGTGGTCAGGATCAGCATCGTGGACGGCCCGTACAGGGCAAAACCCGCGCACACCTGCGCGACGCCGGGCTGGAGGAAGTGCTCTGCGCGCGGCTCGGCGCCCGGGTCGGGGCTGCGCAGGATCGAGAAGATAGTGCCCACCGAGATGTTGGCGTCAACGTTGCTGGAGCCGTCCAGCGGGTCGAACACCAGCAGGTACTTCCCGCGGCGCTCACCGGCCGGGACTGGGTAGATGTCTTCCATCTCTTCTGACGCCATCGCGGCCAGGTGCCCGGTCCATTCGGTCTCGCCGACCATCACCTCGTTGCTGATGAGGTCGAGCTTCTTCTGCGCCTCGCCCTGGACATTCGCCGTGCCAGCGCTGCCGAGCGCGCCGATGAGCGCGCCGCGGCTGACCTGGTTGCTGATGATCTTCACGGCCGTGGCCACCGCATTGAGCAGCCCGGAAAAGTCACCGGTCGAGCCGGGATGACGGTGCTCGGCCTCGATGGTGTAACGGGTCAATGTCTTGCGTTCGTCACGCACGCCGGTCTCCTGTGGACGAGGGCACGTCCGAACAGCCGTGGCACAGTTACAGTTAGTAACTTAAGTCTACTATGCGTGGCGTCGCTCGGCCGCAGGCCCTTCCCCGGAGGCTAGGCCGGGGGCGCCGCGCCCGCATCACCCGTGCGGGCGGTCGGCCGGGTGAGGTGTTACCCACCCGGCGCGGCAGACTAGCCCCATGCCCGGCATAACACGCAACGGCCCACGATCCGGGTCACTCGATCCGGGTCGCGATGGGCGTGCCCATCTCGATGGTGCGGCTGACCGTGCAGAGCCGGTCATGTGACTTGCGCACTACGTCAGGCAGCACCGCCCGGGCAGCATCGCCCTGTTCGCCGCCAGGAAACGTGATCCGGTAGGTGACCTCGATGCCGGTCATCCGGTTGCCGCCGGTGTCGCGCACCTTGTCCGCATCGGCCTGCACCTCGAACGTCTCCGGTTCAGCCCGGCGTGACGTCAGGATCCCGACGTCGATCGCCGTGCAACCGCCGACCGCGGCCAGCAGCAGCTCCGTCGGGGTGAAATCGGCGCCGCCGCCGGTGCCGACGGTGATCCGGCCGCCGCGGCTGTTGGTCGCGGTGAACATGCCATTCGCGATGCGCTCGACCAGCACGGTGAGGTGGACAGGACCAGTCGCCATAGCCACACCCTGCCAGACACGGGGCTAGTGGCCGTCCGGCAGGTACCAGCGGTGCGGCGCGATCAGCCGGTGGGCCCCGTCCGGTCCCCAGGAGCCGGGGGAGTACAGCTCCACCGGCGGCGGGTTCTCAATGAGCGGATCGGAGATCTCCCACAGCCGCTCGATTCCATCCGACCGGGTGAACAGCGACTGGTCGCCGAGCATCGCCTCCAGGATCAGCCGCTCGTACCCCTCGAGCTCATGCGCCCGGAGAAAAGAATCCGCATAACGGAAGATCATCTCTGCCTCGCCGAGGCGCATGGCGGGGCCAGGTTCCTTGGCCAGGAAGCGCGCGGCGATCCAGCCCGGATCATCGAAGTCGATGACGAGCTGGTTTCCGCGGCCGTCCCGGCTGACCCGTGCGTCGACGGGGAACATCCGCAGCGTCGGCTCACGGAGAGTGACCGTGATGACCGACCGGCGCTGCGCGAGTGACTTGCCGGAGCGCAGGTAGAAAGGCACGCCCGCCCAGCGCCAGTTGTCCACGTCCACCCGCAGGGCGGCGAACGTCTCGGTCTGGGATGTGCGGGAGACACCCGGCTCGGCCCGGTAGCCGCGGTACTGCCCGCGCACGACGTGGGCCAGGTCAAGCGGCTGCATGGCTTCGAAGACCTTCTGCTTCTCATCACGCAGTGGCTTCGCGTTGAGCGAGGTGGGCGGCTCCATGGCCACGAAACCCAGCACCTGGAACAGGTGTGTCACGATCATGTCCCGGAACGTGCCGGTCTTCTCGAAGAACTCGGCCCGGCCCTCGATGCCGATCGTCTCCGGCACATCGATCTGCACATGGCTGATGTGCTCGCGGTGCCAGATGGGCTCGAGGAACCCGTTGGCGAAGCGCAGGGCGAGGATGTTGTCGACGGATTCCTTGCCCAGGAAGTGATCGATGCGGAAGACCTGCGACTCGTCGAATACCGAGTGGACCGTCTGGTTGAGCGCCTGGGCTGAGGCCAGGTCGGTACCGAACGGCTTCTCGATGATGACGCGGGAGTTCTGGGTCGCCAGGCCCGAGGCGCCGAGCATCTTCACGACTGATACGAAGGCAGCCGGCGGCACGGCCAGGTGAAAGAGGCGGCGCGGGGTGCCGCCTATCTCCTTCTCGGCCGCCTGCACCGCCGCGAGGAGCGGCGCCGGATCTTCAGGGTCGGCCGCCCCGAAGTGCAGCGAGGCCTCGAAGGCCTCCCACGCCTTGCCGGCCGGCTTCGAGGAGCCGAATTCGCGGACGGCATCCTTCGCGTGCGCGGCGAAGTCGTCGTCGCTCAGTGCGGCCTGGGCCGGCGCCGAGCCGATCACCTGGTACTTCGCTGGCATCAGGCCGGCCTTGGCCAGATGGAAGAGGCCGGGCAGCAGCTTGCGCCGGGCCAGATCCCCGGTGGCTCCGAACAGGACGATCACATGGTTGTCGGGGACAGCGATGGCCATCTTCCGGCGCCTGGCGGTCTTGGTGGGCTTCGCGGCCGGGCTCATGGCCGGGCCGCCGCATCCGCGAGCACCAGCGAGTGGCCCGCCTTCACCCCGCTCGCCTCGGGACTGGCCAGGACCTCCAGTTCGTGTTTCACGTCGGCTAGCTCTTCTTCTCGGCGTGCCCGCCGAATTCGCTGCGCAGCGCCGACAGCAGCTTGTGGCTGAACTCGCCGAGCCCGCGGGACTCGAACCGCTCAATCAGCGCGGCGGTGATGACGGGGGCTGGAACACCTTCATCGATCGCGGCGATGACCGTCCAGCGGCCTTCTCCGGAGTCGGATACGTGCCCGGCGAAGCCGGCCAGCTGCGGCGACTGGGCGAGGGCATTGGCGGTCAGGTCGACCAGCCACGACCCGACGACTGAGCCGCGCCGCCAGACCTCGGCGACCTCGGCCACGTCGATGTCGTACCGGTAGTACTCGGGGTCGCGCAGCGGGGTGGTCTCCGCGTCAGAGGACTCGGCACCCGCCTCGCCGACGTTGGCGTGCTTGATGATGGACAGGCCCTCGGCGATCGCGGCCATCATGCCGTACTCGATGCCGTTGTGGACCATCTTGACGAAGTGCCCGGCACCGTTGGGCCCGCAGTGCAGGTATCCGTCCGGAGCCGTTCCCGTGGTCCGCGTCCGGCCGGGCGTGGGCTCGGCACTGCCGACGCCAGGAGCCAAGGTGCGGAAGATCGGGTCCAGCCGCTGCACCGGCTCGTCCTCGCCTCCGATCATGAGGCAGTAGCCGCGCTCGAGGCCGTACACCCCGCCCGAGGTGCCGACGTCCAGGTAGTGCAGCTGCTTCGGCTTGAGCTGCTTCGCACGGTCGATGTCGTCCCGGTAGTAGGAGTTGCCGCCGTCGATCACCGCGTCGCCTGGTTCGAGCAGCCCGGCCAGCTGATCGAGCGTCGACCCGGTGACGGCGGCGGGCAGCATCAGCCACGTGGCCCTGGGCTTCTCCAGCTTGGCCACGAAGTCCTCCAGCGATGTCGCGCCGGTCGCGCCCTCATCCTCAAGCTGCTTGACGTGGGCCTCGGTGTGGTCGTAGACGACGCAGCGGTGGCCGTCCCGCATCAGCCGGCGGACGAGGTTGGCGCCCATCCGGCCGAGCCCGATCATGCCAAGCTGCATAGGGCTGTCGGTTGTCATGTCTGCTCCTCGTTAGCTCTTCAGGCTGCGGTAGCGCCGGATGAGGGCGTTGGTGGACGAGTCGTGGGCGAGCTCAGGCTCGGTGACGCTGGTCAGCTCGGGGATGATCGCGGCCGCCAGGACCTTGCCGAGCTCGACGCCCCACTGGTCGAAGGAGTCGATCCCCCAGATGGTGCCCTGGGTGAACACGCTGTGCTCATACAGGGCCACCAGCGCGCCGAGCAGCCGGGGGGTCAGTACCTCAGCCAGCAGGACGTTGGTCGGGCGGTTGCCCGGCATCACCCGGTGCGGAGCCACCGCGGGCGATGTTCCCTCGGCCAGAACCTCCTGCTCGGTCTTGCCGAACGCGAGCGCCTGAGCCTGCGCGAAGACGTTGGACGACAAGATGTCGTGATGATCGCCCAGTGGGTTGAGGGTCTTCCCGAAGCCGATCAGGTCGACCGGGATCAGCTTCGTGCCCTGGTGGATGAGCTGGTAGAAGCTGTGCTGGCCGTTGGTGCCCGGCTCGCCCCAGTACACGGCGCCGGTCTGGTAGTCCACCGGGGTGCCCTCGATGGTCACGCGCTTGCCGTTCGACTCCATCGTGAGCTGCTGGAGGTAGGCAGGGAAGCGCTTCAGGTACTGCTCGTAGGGCATGACGCCCGCGGTCTGCGCGTCGAAGAAGTCCCCGTACCACACGGCCAGCAGCCCCAGCAGCACGGGGAGGTTCGCCTCCAGCGGCGCGGTGACGAAGTGCTGGTCCATCTCGTGGAACCCGGCTAGCAGCTCGGAGAAATGCTCGGGCCCGATCGCGAGCATGGTCGACAGCCCAATGGCGGAGTCCATCGAGTACCGGCCGCCGACCCAATCCCAGAAACCAAACATATTCGCGGTGTCGATGCCGAACTCGGCCACGCGCTCGGCGTTCGTGGAGACCGCGACGAAGTGCTTCGCCACGGCCTCATCGGAGCCGAGCTGGCCGACCACCCAGTCGCGCGCCGAGCGCGCGTTGGTCAGGGTCTCCAGGGTGCCGAATGTCTTGGAAGAGATGATGAACAGCGTCTCGTCCGCGTACAGGTCGCGGGTCGCCTCGGTGAAATCGGTCGAGTCGACATTGGACACGAAACGGAACGTCTGGTCGCGCCGCGTGTAGTAGCGCAGCGCCTCGTAGGCCATCACCGGCCCGAGGTCGGATCCGCCGATGCCGACATTGATGACGTTCCTGATCGGCTTGCCGGTGTAGCCCTGCCACTGGCCGGAGCGCACACGCTGGGCGAAACCGGCCATCCGGTCCAGGACCTCGTGCACCTGCGCGACCACATCTGTGCCGTCGACGACCAGCGCGCTGCCCTTCGGCATCCGCAGCGCCACATGCAGCACTGACCTGTTCTCGGATACGTTGATCGGCTCGCCGGCGAACATCTTGTCCCGGCGCTCTTCCAGGCCGGACTCGTGGGCAAGGTCGATCAGCAGGCGCAGTGTCTCGTCGGTGACCCGGTTCTTCGAGTAGTCGAGATAGAGGCCGGCCGCCTCGGCGCTCAGCCGCTCGCCGCGGCCCGGCTCGGCGGCGAACAGCTCCCGCAGGTGCCGTCCGCCGATCTCGGAGTGGTGCTGCTCAAGCGCCTTCCATGACGGGCGCTCGCGGAGCGGGATGGTCGGCATCTGCTCGTTCCTCCAGGTGATCATCCAGTCATGGATGGCGCACAGCATCCCCGTGGCGGGGCGCCAGTCAGGTCGGCTCTTCACCGCCCCGGCGATGCGCCGGTTCTCGCCCGGGCGGCTGGCTGGGCCGCGGCCGGGCCGGTGCCGCCGGGATCGCGTGTGACTGCGGCTTGTCCGCCGAGAGTGTCAGCATCGTGCCGTGGTGCACGATCTCAAGCGGGTCGCCGTCGGCCAGAACGTACCGGGCCGCCTCGTGGGTTACTTCGACCCGCAGCCGCCGTCCCCGGATGCGGATGGTGAACGCGAGCCTGGTCAGGCCGTCGGGCAGCCGCGGGGCAAAGCTGACCGTCCCGTCCCAGTGGCGCAAGCCGCCGAAGCCGCCGACCAGTGCGACCCAGCTGCCGGCCAGCGAGGCGATGTGCACGCCGTCGCGGGTGTTGTTCTCCAGGTCCCGCAGATCCATCAGCGCGGCCTCGCCGAGGTAGTCGAAGGCCAGGTCCAGGTGGCCCACCTCGGCGGCCATCACCGCCTGAGTGCATGCGGACAGCGACGAATCGCGCACCGTGAGCGGCTCGTAGTAATCGAAGTTCCGCAGCTTCTGCTCGGCGGTGAAGGCGTCCCCGCACAGGTGCATGGCCAGCACCAGGTCGGCCTGCTTGACGACCTGCTTGCGGTACAGGTCGAAATACGGGAAATGCAGCAGCAGCGGGTACTGCTCGGGCGAGGTCCGGTCGAAATCCCAGACCTGGTGCCGGGTGAACTGGTCGGCCTGCGGGTGCACGCCAATGACCTCGTCGTAGGGGATGGACATGGCCTCCGCGGCATCGCGCCAGGCCGCCGACTCCTCTGCGTCGACGCCGAGTTCCCTGGCCCGCTTCGGATGCCGCTTCGCCATGTCCGCGGCCGCTATCAGGTTCCGCTTGGCCATCAGGTTGGTGTAGATGTTGTCGTCGGCGATGGCGCTGTACTCATCGGGGCCGGTGACCCCGTCGATGTGGAACCGCCCCTGGCCGTCGTGGTGGCCGAGGGAGCGCCACAGCCGGGCGGTGTGCGTGAGCAGGTCCATACCGGTTCCCCGGGCGAAGTCCTCGTCACCGGTGGCGTCGACGTAGCGGATCACCGCGTCGGCGATGTCCGCGTTGATGTGGAAGGCGGCGGTGCCAGCGGGCCAGTAACCCGAGCATTCCTGGCCGGCGATGGTCCGCCACGGGAAGGCCGCGCCCTTGAACCCGAGCTGGGCGGCCCGCTCGATAGCCACCGGAAGTGTGCTCTGCCGCCAGCGCAATGCGCTCGCGGCGGCGTCAGGGGACGTCAGGGTGAGCACCGGCAGGACGAAAGTCTCAGTGTCCCAGAAGGCGTGCCCGTCGTAGCCGGGGCCGGTCAGGCCCTTCGCCGGGATCGGCCGGTTCTCGCCACGGGCACCGGCCTGCAGGACGTGGAACAGCCCGAAGCGGACCGCCTGCTGTATCTCGGTATCCCCGTCTAGCTGCACGTCGGCGCTGTTCCAGAAGTCGTCAAGGTAGGCGCGCTGGTCGGCCAGCAGCCCGTCCCAGCCGACCTGCCGGGCCCCGCTGAGCGCCGCCCACACCTGATCACGCACCGCGGTCAGCGAACGCTCCTGCGACCAGCCGTACGCCACGAACTTGATTATGCGCAGCCGCTGTCCCGGCTTCAGGGCGGCGGTCGCGGTGACAATGCCGCCGTCGGTGTAGGACCGCGCGTCGACCTGCACCCCGGGCGGTCCGTCAATCAGATGATCCATCGCCGCGCCGACGAGGATGTCGCTGCCCTGCGTCTTGTGCACCAGCACGACCCTCGCTTCGTCGCCACTGTGGAACTCGCAGTTCAACGGACTTTCGAGCACGGCAGCGAGACGGGGATCCCCGCGCAGCGCTGGCAACTGCTCGTTCGCCAGCAGCTCAGATTGCACGGTGATCCGCGCCGGGCCGTCGAGCGGTTCCACCTCGTAACAAATCGCTCCGATGGCCCGCTGGGTGAACGACACCACCCGGGTCGAGGAGACGCGCACCGCCTGCCCGGCCGGTGACATCCACTCGGCGTGGCGGGTCAGCACGCCCGCGCGGAAATCCAGCACGCGCTCGTGTGAGCGCAGTTCGCCGTAGCGGACATCGAAGGGCTCGTCATCGACGAAGAGCCGCATCAGCTTGCCGTTGGTGACGTTGATGACCGTTTGGCCGGACTCGGGGAAGCCATATCCCGCCTCGGCGTAGGGCAGCGGCCGCAGCGCGTAGACCCCGTTGAGGTAGGTCCCTGGCAGGCCGTGCGGCTCTCCCTCGTCCAGGTTGCCGCGCCATCCCAGGTGCCCGTTGGACAGCGCGAACACCGACTCTGACTGGGCGAGCAGGTCCAGGTTCAGAGTGGTCTCCCTGAGGCACCACGGCTCTACCGTGAACGCCGCCTGCCGGATCACGGACGGTCCAGCAGTTCGGCGAGATCGGTCACGACGATGTCGGCGCCGTGACTCTTCAGCGCCTCGCCCTGGCCGGCGCGGTCCACCCCCACGACGTAGCCGAACCCGCCCGCCCGGCCCGCCGCCACGCCGGCCAGGGCGTCCTCGAAGACCGCTGCGGCCGACGGTTCCAGGCCAAGGGCCCGGGCCCCGGCCAGGAAGGTGTCCGGGGCCGGCTTTCCCCGCAGGTGCTCCTGTTCGGCGACCACGCCGTCGATCCGTGCCTCGAACAGATCCTCGATGCCCACGGCAACGAGGACGTCGTGGCAATTGGCGCTGGACGACACCACGGCTCGGTGCAGCCCCGCGTCCCGCACCGCCCGGACGTAGCGGACCGAGCCTTCGTACGCTTCCACCCCGCTGGTGCGGATCATCTCCAGCAGGATCGCGTTCTTGCGGTTACCGAGGCCGTAGACGGTCTCGGCGTCGGGGGGATCGTCCGGGCTCCCGTCAGGCAGCTCGATGCCGCGGGAGGCCAGGAACGACCGTGTCCCGTCGGCCCGCGGCTTCCCGTCGACATACTCGTCATAGTCCTTGACTGGGTCGAACGGCACGACCGGCTGACCGGTCCGGCGGGCCCGGTCGCGCAGATAGCTGTCGAACATCTGTTTCCACGCGGCGTCGTGGACCTTCGCGGTCTTGGTGAGAACACCGTCCAGGTCGAAGAGACATCCGCGGATACCATCCGGGAGACCGAGCACGGGTCAAGCGTACGAGATCGTGCGTCCGCCATTCCGTGCAGATGCCCCCCGGCCCTCGCCAGCTCCGATCGGCCGGGGTCGCGCCCATATCACCAGCCGTAGATACGTAGCGGGAGCTCGCGCGACGGCGCTTGATCCGGACCTGGATGTGTGATCATCACAGTGATGTCGTCCGGGTCACGGCCCTCCACCGCGGCCAGCCCTCCGGTGCTCCGGGTATCCCGGTAGGCCGAGTGCTCCCGCAGCACGCGCTCGGCTCGGTCAAGGTCTTCTTTGCTGCTCACGGCCCAGATGACATACTGGACGCCCACGCTCCCGAGTGCATGCGCGGCGTTGCTGCCCATGGCCCGCAGGATCAGCTGCGATCCCTCATCGCTGATGAGCAGCGCTGCGGTCGCGCTGCGGTCGGCGACTTCCAGCCCGAGGAGGTCGGTGTAGAAACTCACCGACCTGTCCAGGCCCTGCACGAACATGACCACCGAGCCGAGCCGGGCACCTTGCGCCATCTGCTGAACTCCAATCCTGGGGTCACACTGGCCCATTGCACACTGGCCCGGCCATCCCGGTACGGTCACGCGTGCCCGGCGGCGTCCTGCGGGCTTGCCTGCTTTTCGTAGTCTGGGGTAGCAGCCAGGAATGGGAAAAGCGCCAGAAACAGCCCGCCCAGCCAGAGCCACAGCCAGAGTCCGCGGCAGGGTCGCACAGCGGGGATTCTACGCTGATCTGGGCAAAGGCCACGGCCAAGCCCGCCCAGCAGGCGTCATTTCGGTCACCGGCCCGCCTCGGCGCTGTTGTAAGCTGCTGCGGAGGCCGCAGGGTCCTGTACCAGGGCATTGCTATCCTCTGCGAAAGATGGGGAGGCGGGCGGCATGTCAGGCAGCACGTTCAACTACGTGGCATCGGGCGTGCTGGTGATCATCATCGCCTCCATGCTGATCATCCTCAGGAAGGTTGAGCAGCGTCGCAAGCGCTAGCGGCCAACCGCTGGCTGAGGTACCGGCGTTCGGCGTCGGTAGCGGCTAGTTCCAGGGCCGCACGGTAGCTGGCCGCGGCTTCGGCGGGCGTCCGAGGCGGCGGAGCAGGTCGGCCCGCGTGGCGGGCAGCAGGTGATAGCCCGGCAGCGTGCCGGAGGCTTCGAGCGCTTCCGTTCCAGCTCCGCGCCTTCTTCCGCACTCAGTTCTACGGACTCGTCGCCGCAGACGATCAGCATGTACTTCATGGTTCTTCCAGTCTCCTCGGTCAGGTTGGCCGCTCCAGCAAGACGACGAACGGGAACGCCCGCGATGGACAGTTCGCCGGCCACGCGAGCCAATGTTCCCCGCCGGGGCGGCGCATGCTCAATGTGCCCCGCCGGCGCAGCGCATACTGGAGCGTGGTCCTGGCCTCGCGCTTCGTTGTGCAGCTTCATGACGCGACCGCGCTGCACTTCGACCTCCGGCTCCAGGTCGGCGACGTGTTCCGCTCGTGGGCGGTGCCCAAGGGGCCGTCCCTTGATCCCGGGGTCCGGCGGCTGGCCGTCCCGGTCGAAGACCACTCCCTCTCGGCCGGTGATTTCGAGGGCGTCCACGAGGGCCAGGCGCGCGGCAGCGGCGCGGTCATCATCTGGGATGAGGGCCCAGCTGAGATCGTGCGCGCCGAGCCAGACCATGTGTCCTTCATCCTGTCTGGCAGCAAGCTCTCGGGCGGCTTCGCCCTGACCCGGACCGGCGAGCATCGCTGGATCCTGGTCAAGGTCCGCGACGAACGCGGGCGGCCTGGCTCGGACATCGTCGCGGAATGCCCGACGAGCGTGCGCAGCGGCAAGACCTGGCAGGATCTGGCCGGACCCCGGCTCACCCGCAGGCCGCGATGATGGCGTCACTGACCTTGCTCAGGTGGCGGCCTCCCTCGTGGCGGCCTCCACCGTGACCCGGTCGTTGTCACGCTGACCGCCACCAGCTTGGTTCCGCCGAGGTACTTATCTGGATCTGCTGATAGACGGACTCCGCTACGGCGCTCAGGCTAGCTGATGTGGGTGACGTAGGCCCCGACAAGACTGGCGTGCTGCTGATCGACCTCGCCTTCGCGCCGCTCGCCGTGGCCGTCGACGAAGCGCGCGAACGCGCCTGTGGATGCGATCGGGTTGGTCTCGTCGGGCGCGTGCCCGTGGAACGAGATGTGCACGAACGAGTCGTCGGCCAGCCGCAGGACCAGGTAGGTCACGTTGTCAGGGTGAGTCTCGGCGAGTTCAGCGAACACCGCCTCTACCCGGCGCTGATTATCGTCGGCTGCTTCGGCTGAGCGGGTGGCATATCGGGTCACCAGGCGGAACTGCGCCGGCGTGGTTGAGGGTGCCTTGCCGCTGTCACTGTGATCGGTGCTCATGTCAATCCTCTCCGCTTGTGGCTGATCGTGCGTGCTCGGCTAGCGCCGCGTGCTCCGCAGGCGCCGGGGCGCTCCCGGTCGCCGCCCGCCGCCTGGGCAGAGCCAGGCCGGCAGCTGCCCCGGCCAGGGACAGGCCGGCGGCGACACCGATCGCGGGCGCGAACCCGTCGCTGAATGCCCGGGCGGACGCGTAGCTCCCGGCTGCCGCAAAAACTGCCGCCGGGATCGCGACCCCGAACGCGCCGCCGAGCTGGCGCATCGTGCTGAAAGCGCCTGATGCCCGGCCGATATCGTCCGGTGCGACCGAGCTGACGACCGACTTGGTGACCGCGGGTATCGCTATCGCAAAGCCGCAGCCAGAGATGACCATCGGCGCGATCATCGTCACGTAGGCGAGGCCAGGCCGGGCGATTACCGCGATCCAGGCCATTCCGGCCGTCTGCAGGAGCAGGCCGGCGACTACCAGCGGCCGCTCGCCGAGCCGGTCAGCCAGCGCCCCGGCCCGGGGGGCGATCAGGAACGGGGTGATGCCCCACGGAAGCAGCCGCAGCCCGGCGTCCAGCGGGCCCTGGCCGAGCGTGGTCTGCTGGAACTGCGCCATGAAGAACACCGCGCCGGTCAGCGATCCGTTGAGGAAAAAGATCGCGGCGCCGCCGGCCGAGAAAGCGCGGGAGCGGAACAGGCGCATCGGCAGCATCGGCGCGCGGGCGCGCATCTCCCGCGCGACGAACGCCACGGTGAGCAGCGCCCCGGCCCCCAGCGCCACGATGACCTCGGGGCTGCCCCAGCCGGCTGAGTTCCCGCGCACCAGGCCCCAGACGAGCCCGAGCGCCGCTCCGATGCCAAGCCCGAGGCCGGGGATGTCCATCGTGCTGCGAGGGCCGTAGCTCTCCTGGATGCGGCCGAGGACCAGCGGGATGGCGACCAGCCCGATCGGGACGTTGAGCCAGAAGATCCACCGCCAGGCGATCCCCTGGGTGATGGCACCTCCCAGCACTGGGCCGACCAGCGCCGCCAGGCCGGTGACGCCGCCGAAGATCCCCATGGCCCAGCCCCGGCGCTGGGGTGGGAAGGCCGCGTTCAGCAGGGCCAGCGCGAGCGGCATGACCATTGCGGCGCCGGCGCCCT
>OCZU010001481.1_pt1 | contig 15434 bp, 11 predicted proteins | sample 1539001 | NCBI WGS metagenome assembly OCZU01 (sample SAMEA3539306, study PRJEB22396) | soil metagenome | biome: tundra; feature: field; material: soil | place: USA | collected 2010-05 | depth 0.15 m | reverse complement strand
CTTTCACCGAAGCCAGTCCCGAGGCATACGAGCGGCTGCTGCTCGACGTGCTGGTCGGCGACCCGCCACTATTTCCGCGGCACGAGGAAGTCGAGCTCTCCTGGAAGATCCTGGATCCGATCGAGGAGTTCTGGGCAGACGATGGCCGGCCAGAGCAGTACCTGGCTGGCTCCAGCGGCCCGGCCAGCGCTGACGCCCTGATGGCGCGCGACGGTCGTGCCTGGCGACGGCTCTAGCCGGAAAGGAGACCGGCGATGCGGCGCGAAATGACCGGCACGACCGCCAGCGAGATCAGGACGGAGCTGCTCAGGGCAGGCCAGCAGCTCGGCGGCGCGGCGAACGGCGTGGTGCTCAACCTGATCATCATGACCGACGAGTCGGCCCAGCACGACGCCATGGCGGCGGCGAGCCAGGCCGGCCGGGAGCATCCGTGCCGCGTCATCGGCGTGATCGCCAGACCGGAACGGCCCGACTCGCGGCTGGACGCCGAGATCACTGTCGGCGAGAGCGCGCCAGGCCAGCTGGTCGTGCTCAGGATCTACGGTGAGCTGAGCCGGCACGCCGACTCCGTAGTCACCCCGCTGCTCGTTCCCGACACCCCGGTCGTGGCCTGGTGGCCTGGCAGCGGCCCAGCCGCCCCGGCCGCCGATCAGCTTGGCATGCTCGCTAAGCGGCGGATCACCGACGCCGCGGCCAGTGCCGCGCCCGGTGACGCGCTGCGGGCGCTCGCCGCCCGGTACCAGCCCGGAGACACCGACCTGTCCTGGACTAGGACGACGGCGTGGCGGTCACTGCTCGCTGCCACCCTGGACCGGCAGCACAGCGAGATCTCCGCGGCCGCCGTCAGCGCCGAGCGGGGCAATCCGAGCGCTGAGCTGATGGCTGCCTGGCTGGCGGGCAGACTGGATGTGCCGGTCCACCGGGACGTCTCCGGCGGCCCTGGCATCACCTCAGTCGCCTTCTCGGCCGATGATGGCGAGATCGCGATCAGCAGGCTAGACGGCAGGAACGCGACGCTGTCGCGGCCTGGCGAGCCGGACAGGTACGTCGCGCTGCACCGCCGGGAGACGCCTGAGCTGCTCGCTGAGGAGCTGCGCAGGCTCGACCCTGACGAGGTCTACGGTGAGGCGCTCATCGTGCTCGCCGAGGAAGCCGGCGATGCTGGCGGCGTCGCGGCCGGACGGAGGTAACGCCATCTCAGTTCCGCAGCTTCTGATTCACCGGGACGGCGACCTGCTCGCCAGGGCGGTAGCCGCCAGGTTGGTGACCAGGCTGGTCGATGCGGTCGCGGCTAAGGGCATGGCGTCACTGGTGCTGACGGGCGGTGGCATCGGCACGTCAGTGCTGGCCGAGCTAGCGGCCGCTCCGGCCCGGGACGCGGTCGACTGGCGGCGGGTGGAGATCTGGTGGGGCGACGAGCGGTTCCTGCCCGCTGGAGATCCGGACCGGAACGACACCGGCGCCCGCGGCGCGCTGCTTGACCACGTCGATGTCAGGCCGGACCTGGTGCACCCGATGCCGGGTCCGGACGGGCCGGACGGGAGTAACCCGGAAGCCGCGGCTAGCCGGTACGCGAGCTGGCTGCGGACGGCCGCCCAGCCGCAAGATCGCGGCGGTGTGCCCGGATTCGACGTGCTGCTACTCGGTATCGGCCCGGACGCGCACGTGGCGTCGCTCTTTCCCGGGCTGCCCGCGCTGTATGAGGATGACCGGACAGTTGTCGCTGTCCGGGGCGCGCCGAAGCCGCCGCCGACCCGGCTGTCGCTGACCTTGCCGGCCATTGCGGCTGCGTCCGACGTATGGATCCTCGCATCGGGCGCGGAAAAAGCCGACGCGGTCCGGCTGGCGCTGTCTGGTGCTGGACCGGTTCAGGTGCCCGCCGCCGGAGCCAGGGGCAAGCAGCAGACGCTCTTCCTGCTCGACCGCGCCGCTGCCGCTGAGCTGCCGGTACAGCTAGGCCGCCTGGCGTCGCCGTGAAGCGCCGGTCCAGCTAAGCCGCCTGTCAGCGGATGAGTTCGATTGCATTCGTGCCGATCTAGGTCTCCCGAAATTGCCGCACTAGAGTTACGCTCAGGGGCAAGATCTTCCATCTGTGTCTGGTGAGTCAGCTGACCTGGTAGGAGAAGGGCCGGAATGTGGGCAATTGTTCGATAACACCTGCCCCGAGGTGTCTATGATCGCCTCCGCCGGTACCACGTCGTATCGACCTTCATGGTCAGCGATGTCGTTTATATCACAATTAGTACCGTTCGAGATCCCCGCAGCCGTTCCGGCATGGCCATTCGCGGGACGGCGCCAACGTCCTAAAGGAGGACGTACGTGAGCACATCTGAAGAGACTGCGGTCGCTCCGGCCCTTGCCGTTGCCGACCCGGCACCGCTCGGCCTCGCTGCCTTCGCCCTGACCACCTTCCTGCTATCTGTGGTCAACGCCCACTGGGCAACCACGTCAAGCGGCAGCGCCTGGCTTGGCTACGCATTCGCCTACGGCGGCCTGGTGCAGCTGCTGGCCGGAATGTGGGAGTTCAAGAACAGGAACGTGTTCGGCGCGACCGCGTTCTCGACGTATGGCGCTTTCTGGATCGGCCTTTTCCTGTGGGTTCACTTCGTCGCGCCTACCACGAAGGGCTTGGAGGCCAGCCGGGACCTAGGCTGGATCTTGCTCGCGTTCGCCATCTTCAACACCTACATGCTGATCGCCAGCACCCAGGTGAACATGGCCGTTTTCGCCGTGTTCCTGACCCTGGAGCTGACCGAGATCTTCCTGTTCATCGGTCAGTTCTCCGTCACTGCAAGTGACGGCGGCACTGACTCCATGATCAAGATCGGTGGCATCATCGGGGTGGTCACGGCGCTCGCTGCCTGGTACGCCTCGGCAGCTGGCGTGATGAACGGGGTCAAGGGCAGGCCAGTTTTCCCGGTCGGCAAGCCGCTGTTCAACCTCTGAGCCGAACGTCGCACTCGCGCGCTTAACTGCCTGGTCCCGGAGATCCTGCCTTGTCAGGACTCCGGGACCACGCATGTGCCCAGCCTCGGTACGGTGGGGCGGGTGGAAAGGCAGCAGCTCCCCTCACGCAAGGCCAGCAACCGACCCCTGCAGGCGATCATCATGCTCGTGCTGGCGGCGGCCGCCGCTGCCACGGTGCACTGGGCTGGCCTGCCGCTTGATATCAAGACCGCCAGCGATGCGGCCAAGCTGAATACGGTCGTGTCGGTCACCACCGGCCACGTCATCCAGGTCTGCGGCGCGATCGCCTTCTGCGTCTTCGGCCTGATCTTTACCTTCGCCATCGCCCGGTGGACCAGGGCAGCGCTAGAGCCGCTGCTCGGCGTTGCCTACGGCACGATCATTCGCTACGTCATCATCCTGATCGGCATCGCAGTCATCGCGCTGACCGCTCTGGCGATGCTGAACTTCAGGATCCAGCAGCTCGTCCTCGGCGGAGCGATCACCGGCGTGCTGATCAGCATCGCCGCCCAGCAGTCGCTGGCCAACCTTTTCGCCGGCGTGATGCTGCAGTTCGCCCGCCCGTTCCGAGTCGGCGACCGGGTCCGGATCCGAGCCGGGGCGCTATCCGGCACCATCGAAGGCACGGTCACCGAGTTCAGCATCACCTACGTCCACCTGCAGACCGACGACGGACCGGTGTTCCTGCCCAACGCGCAGGTGCTCGCAGCCGCGGTCAGCCCGTTGCCGCCAAGCACCGAGCCGCAGGCGGCCGCTGACGGGACTGGCGCCGCGGTCGGCGCGGCCAGCGGCTGCGACCGCTGATCTGGTCTTCGACCGCTGAGACCGCTGATCTGGTCTGCGACGACTGATCTGGTCTTCGAGCGCACGGCGATGGCCGGCGCCCCACGCGGGGCGCCGGCCATCAGCGAATCGCCACCCGGCGGCGATTAGTGATTTGCCTCGTACTTGGCAATAACCTGAGCCGGAATCCGGCCGCGGTCGCTGACTTCCATGCCAGAGCGCTTGGCCCAGGCCCGGATCTCAGCGCTGCGGCGGCGATGTGCCGTCGTCCTGCGCTTGGTCCGGCCCATCTTGGTCGATACCTTGCGGGCCCGGTCCGCGAAGCGCTTGACCACCTCGTCGAACTTCTGGCTGTGCTTCTCGCAGAGATCGATCTCATAGTCCCGGCCATCGAGGCTGAACGATCGAGTCAGGTGCTCGCCGTTGGGAATCTCTTTTGAGTCGTAGTCACAAGCGAATGTGACGGAGACCTTCTGTGCCACGTGTGTTTCCCCCTTCCCCAACCGCGACAATATTCCCGCCAGCCTCTGGTTCATAACAGACAGTGGTCAGGCAATTTCTCAGAGCGCTCATAGAACGCGGATCGGCGTTTGCCGCTGGGGCGCCTGATCGGCGGGGGAAGCGCCAGGAACGCTGATCGGCGCGGCCGAAGGCGACGTTGCTCCCGGCCGCTGTTAGCGCCGGGCCTCTGGTCTGCCGTTCCAGGCTGGGACCGACGGAAAATTGAGCACGCCGGTATCGGTCACGGATTCGGCGTCGTTCGGGTCGGGCCGGTCCACCGGCGCCGCCGACATCGTCGGCGCTGCCATCCATTCGCCGTAGCTGCCGGCGCTGGCCAGCTGGCCGCGACCGGCGGGCTCGTCCCGGTGGCGCTCGCCCGAGCTGGCCAGGCCATTGCGATCACTCGGGTAGCTGCCGGCGTCTCCGTACCGAAGGTGTCCGTTCTGCAGCGCGTATCCGGGGACATCGGCAAGGCCGCGCCGGTCGGCATAACCAGGGACGTCGCCGTAGTCCGGGCTGCTGCCGTAATCAGGCGCGTCCCGGTAGCCCGGACTGGATCCAAGCGGATCAGCCGCCGGATACGGGTTGCCGTAGCCGGGCGCATCCGGGTATCCGGGCGCATTGCCGTAACCGGGCGCCTCGCGCTCACCGGCTAGGTGGCTATCGGCGGGCCGATCCGGGTAACCAGGTCGATCGGTGCCGGGCCGATCGGTGTTGCCGGGAGGAGCGCCGTAGCTCGGGTCGTAGTCCGGAATGTCGGTGTAACCGGACTGAGCGTCGCCGGCTGGATGGCCGGAGCTCGGCGGATAGCCGAGGACATCCGGATAAGCAGCCTGGTAGCCGGTGCGTTCCGGATAGCCAGCCGCTGGGTCGGACGGGCTGCCCGGGTAGGCAGCTCCGGGAAGGGGACCGGTCTGCAGCGTTTCGATCATCCTGGCCAGATCTGAGAACGGCAGCCGGAACGTTCCGGTGCACCGGTCTGCCTGCCAGACGCTGAAGACGGCCACTCTGCTATCTGCGTACCAGCTCAGCCGCAGGCTGCGGGCAGCGCCTCTGACATCGAAGAAGACCGCTCCCTGGCGGGGAAGGGGAACGGCATCTTGCTCCGACATGCTGCCTATCGTTACCCGCGTCGGCGATGTTGTCCAGCCAATGCACACATATTGGCGCCGGGACTGACCGCCGACGCCGGTGGCCAGGGCGCCGGCCGGCGCTGCCGTGATCGCGCCAGCCCGGTCACACTGCGTGGCGATACCGGCGAGAATAGCAATCTTGCCCATGCTGCCCGGCGCCCGATGGCATGATGATGCGTCGGTGCGCTGACAGCCTGCCGACCCTGCTAGCCCTTCGGGCAAAGACCTTGCCTCTGGTGCGGAGACTCAGTCCTGGCACACATTCTGCCAGTGGTGCGGAGATCCGGCCCGTCGCTGATGATCTTGCTTCGGATGCTTGGCGCGGGTCGACGGGCGCCGGGCGAAGATTTCCGTCCTCGGCGAGGTCGTCCGTGCCGGACGTCGCCGAGGGAACACTTCAGCGCTACGAGACGTTTGCATGATGCGACGGGGTGAATGCCGCATCGCGCGATTTTGTTGCGTCCAGCGAGCCGGGTGGTCCGCTAGGCGAGTATGTACACGGCGAGCTGGTTGAGGAGAGCTTCCCATGTCTGAGGTACGCCGTCAGGCCGTACTATTGCAGCGGCCTAACTGGGGCTGGCAGGACAAAGCGGCCTGCCACGGCGAGGATGTCGTCCTGTTCTTTGGTCCGGACGGTGAACGACAGCCGGAGCGGGACATCCGCGAGCGCAGGGCGAAGGCGCTATGTGCGGCTTGCCCGGTACGTTCTGATTGCCTAGGCTACGCGGTCAGCCGGCCGGAGAAGTACGGCACGTGGGGCGGTTTGAATGAGGACGAGCGGTCCGCCGAGCGGCGCCGCCGGATGCGGCGAGCTAACGCCAACGCGGCCTGATTTTGCCAGTCATCCAGTCGCCGACCCGGCCTAGTCGCGGACCCGGCCTAGTCGCGGAGCCGGTCAGGTCCGAGAATGAGGGCATGATCTGCGTGCGGTGCCGTCGCCAGGAGCATGAGTCCTGCAAGGGCGGTACCTGGTGCGACTGCCAGCATCAGGTGCCTGCCCAGCAGCCCGAGCCGTGGCTCGGCTGGATCCGTCAGGGTTAGCCCGCCGCCTGGCGGGGAGGCCCACAACGATCGGACAGCCAGGCAGCCGGAGGTGAAGGCCTTGTCTCACCGCGCTAATCCGACTATGCGTGCGATCTGTGCCGCTGGGATCTACTCTGGTACCAGGAAGGTCGCATGAGTACTCCAGTGCCCCGGCCCCCGAGACCGTGGCCATCCGAGCACGGGACCGCCGGTATCGAGGAGGCCCGCACGATGGAGACGCTGGCAGCTGAGGCTGCGCTGGCCCTGAAGGGTGCTCCGGCCGACGAGGTAATAGGCTGGGCCGCGCAGACGTTCGGCAGCAGGCTCTGCATTACGTCGTCGATGACGGACGCTGTCATAATCGATATCGTCTCGCGGCAGGTGCCCGGCATTGACGTGCTCTTCCTCGACACTGGCTACCATTTCGCCGAGACGATCGGGACCAGGGACGCGGTCTCGGCGGTCTACCCGGTGAATGTTGTCAACGTCACACCGCCGACGACAGTCGCGGAGCAGGATACCGAGCTTGGGCCGAAGCTGTACGCGCGAAATCCGGACTTGTGCTGCTACCTGCGTAAGGTCGTCCCGCTTGAGCAGTCGCTTGAGCCCTATGACGCATGGATCACCGGCGTTCGCCGCGAGGAAACAGACGCCAGGACAGACACGCGGGTAGTTCAGTGGGACGCCAGGCGGGAAATGGTGAAGGTCAACCCGATCGTGGAGTGGACTCAAGAAGAAGTTGACTCCTACATCGCCGAGCATGGTGTGCTGGTGAATCCGCTGGTCTATGACGGCTATCCGTCGATCGGCTGCAGAACCTGTACCGCGCAGGTGGCGCCGGGCGCCGACCCGCGCAGCGGCCGCTGGGCGGGGACCGCCAAGACCGAATGCGGGATCCACACCTGACCTGGCCCGACATGGCGCCCGTCGGCCTGATCACCGATGGTCCGGGCGCTGCCAGTCCGGGCGCTGCCAGTCCGAGCACCGGGCACGCGACGCACCAGGTCACGAACCAGCCGCCGCCCCTCGCCGGGCACGACGTCGCGGCCGACCCGCCGCTACTGGCCGCGGTTTCCCGTGAGGGCGCTAGTTGGGCGCTGCCTGAATTGCATGAGGTGGGGGTCCTTGCCGGGTCTGCCGAGGTGATCGACTGTGCCCGGCTGGCCAATGAGCATCGGCCGGTGCTGCGCAGCCACGACCGATATGGGAACCGGATCGACGAAGTCGAGTTCCACCCGGCCTGGCATCAGCTGATGGCAACGGCGGTCGGTCACGGGCTGCACGCGGCGCCGTGGGCCAGTGCGGTGCCCGGCGCGCATGTCGCGCGGGCAGCGAAGTTCTACGTCTGGACCCAGGCGGAGGCGGGCCACGGTTGTCCCATCTCGATGACCTACGCTGTGGTTCCGTCGCTGCGGCACGCACCGGAACTGGCGGCTCGCCTTGAGCCGCTGCTCACAGCCAGGCACTACGACCCGGGTCTGCGAGCGCCAGAAGGAAAGGCCGGGCTGCTGGCCGGTATGGCGATGACCGAGAAGCAGGGCGGTTCGGACATCCGGGCGAACACCACCCGGGCGGACCCGGTCGGCGACGGCATGTACCTAATCACCGGGCATAAGTGGTTCTGCTCCGCGCCGATGTGCGACGTGTTCCTGATCCTGGCGCAGGCGCCCGAGGGGCTGACCTGCTTCCTGCTCCCCCGGGTGCTGCCTGATGGCAGCCGCAACGCCATCCGCCTGCAACGGCTCAAGGACAAGCTCGGCAATCAGTCCAACGCATCCGCCGAGGTCGAGTACGACGGGGCGCTGGCCTGGCCAGTCGGGGAGCCGCGCCGTGGCATCCCGACGATCATCGAGATGGTGAGTGCGACCCGGCTGGACTGCCTGCTGGGCAGCGCCGCCGCGATCCGGCAGGCGTGCGCAGAGGCGGTCCATCACGCCGAGCACCGGCGGGCATTCGGCGCCGCTCTAGGGCGCCATCCGGCAATGGCAGCCGTCCTCGCCGACCTCACGCTGGAGACTGAGGCGGCCACGACGCTGGCGTTCCGGCTAGCCGGTGCGGCGGACCGGGCCAGCCGTGGGGACGAGTCCGAGGCCGCGCTGCTGCGGCTCGCGCTGCCTGCGGCCAAGCACTGGGTCTGCAAGAGAACGCCGGCCATCATGGCCGAGGCGCTGGAGTGCCTAGGCGGTAACGGCTACGTGGCGGAGTCGGTACTGCCCAGACTGTATCGGGATGCACCGCTGAATTCCGTCTGGGAGGGCTCAGGCAATGTGACCGCGCTCGACGTGCTGCGGGCTTTGGCCCGGTCCCCGGACAGCATCGACGCGCTGCACGCTGAGATCGGCCTGGCCGCCGGAGCCAGTCGCAGCCTGGACCGGGCCGCGACCGGGCTGTGGCGTGAACTAACCGATGTAGCGGCGGCCGATCCTGACTCCGCGCAGTACCGCGCCCGTAGGCTGAGCGGCCTGCTGACGACGGTCTTGCAGGCGGCCCTGCTGGTACGGCACGCGCCTGCAGCGGTCAGTGACGCCTTCTGCGCCTCCCGGCTGGGGTTTGACAGCGGCGAGAACGGGAGCGCCATCGGCGGAGCCAGTGCTATTGGCGGCCCTGGCGTGCCGTTCGGTCTGCTGCCGGACGGCCTTGATCTCGCCGCGATCCTTGAGCGATCCCTTCACCGGTAAGGTCTGCTGAATGCACGTCTGGCCCGGAACTCCCTACCCGCTCGGTGCAATCTGGGATGGCACCGGCACCAACTTCGCCCTATTTTCCGAGGTTGCCGAGCTGGTCGAGCTCTGCCTATTTGACTCCGACGGTACCGAGACCCGGGTTCGGCTATCTGAGGTCGACGGTCTCGTCTGGCACTGCTACCTGCCAGGTGTCGGGCCTGGCCAGCACTATGGCTTCCGTGTGCACGGCCCGTACCAGCCTCGCCGCGGTCACCGGTGCAACCCGGCCAAGCTGCTGCTCGATCCGTACGGCAAGGCCGTTGATGGCGAGGTCCGCTGGAATCCGGCTCTCTACTCTTACGTGCACGGTGATCCAGCTGCGATGAACACTGACGACAGCGCCCCCTTCATGCCCCGGAACGTGGTGATTAACCCGCACTTCGACTGGGCCGGCGATCGGCAGCTCCGCACGCCCTATCACGAAACCCTCATCTACGAGGCGCACGTCCGGGGCCTGACCCTGCGGCATCCTGGAGTCCCGCCGGAGCTGCGGGGCAGCTACGCGGGCCTGGCATCGCCGGTGATCATCGAGCACCTGCAGCGGCTGGGGGTGACTGCGATCGAGCTGATGCCGGTGCATCAGGCCGTGCCCGAGCCCGCGCTGGCCGAACGCGGCCGGACCAACTACTGGGGCTACAACACCATCGGCTTCCTCGCGCCGCACCATGGCTACTCGTCGGCGACCGTCCCGCACGGCCAGGTCGCCGAGTTCAAGTCAATGGTCAAGGAACTGCATCAGGCAGGGATCGAGGTGATCCTCGATGTGGTCTACAACCACACCGCCGAAGCTGGCGCGCTCGGCCCGACGCTGAGCTTTCGCGGCATCGACAACGCGGCCTACTACCGGCTAGCGGACGACGATCCATCGCAATACCTGGATTACACCGGCTGTGGCAATAGCCTCAATGTGCGGCACCCGCACACGCTGCAGCTGATCATGGACTCCCTCCGGTACTGGATCGACGACATGCACGTCGACGGCTTCCGGTTCGACCTGGCCTCGGCACTGGCCAGGGAATTGCACGATGTGGACCGGCTGGCCACGTTCTTCGACCTCGTGCAGCAGGACCCGCTGGTCTCCCAGGTCAAGCTGATCGCCGAGCCATGGGACGTCGGCGAGGGCGGCTACCAGGTCGGCAAGTTCCCGCCGCTGTGGACCGAGTGGAATGGCAAGTACCGGGATACGGTGCGCGACTACTGGCGTGGCGAGCATCGGCAGCTACCCGAGCTAGCGTCCCGCCTGACCGGTTCCGCCGATCTGTACGAGACCAGCGCCAGGCGACCGGTCGCCTCGGTCAATTTTGTGACCTGCCATGACGGGTTCACACTCGCAGACCTGGTCAGCTATGACCACAAGCACAACGAGGGCAATGGCGAGGGGAACCGGGACGGCTCCGACGACAACCGGTCCTGGAACTGCGGCACCGAGGGGCCGACCGACGACCCCGAGATCAATGAGCTGCGAGAGCGCCAGGTCAGAAACTTTCTGGTCACGCTCTTCCTCTCCCAGGGCATCCCGATGCTGCTGGCCGGTGATGAGCTCGGCCGGACCCAGCGAGGTAACAACAACAGCTATTGCCAGGACAACGAGATCTCCTGGATTGACTGGGAGACCGCGGCGAAGCATGCGGACCTGCTGGAATTCGTCCGCTCGCTAGCCGAGCTGCGCCGGGCACACCCGGTGCTGCGGCGTCGCCGGTTCTTCAGCGGCCTGGCGGGCGGCTCCACCGACGGCCAGCGGGACCTTATCTGGCTGACCCCGTCCGGTGCGGAGATGACCGGCGATGACTGGGATGCCGGGTACTCCAGATCGCTGGCCGTGGGCCTGAACGGCGACGCCATCACTGAGCCGGGGCCGCGGGGCGAGCGGATCACCGATGCTGACTTCCTGCTGCTGATCAACGCGCACGGTGATCCGGTCACGTTCGCCATTCCCGCCGATCTCGGTTCAGCGCCGTGGCGAGTCGTCGTGGATACCGCGACACCGTTCGTGGACGCGGCTGCGATCGGCCAGACGGTGGCCGGGGAGGAAACGGGTGGGCCGACTGCGATCGGGCCAGGGGTCCACGTCGCGCCCCGGTCCATCGTCGTACTTCGCGGCATCAGGCCGACCGAGGTCTAGACGCGTCACGCGTCAGGCGGCGGTGTGGCTGGTGGGCTGTGGCTGTGCAGGGTTCTGGTGTGGTCGGGGCTGGTGGCGGTGTAGGTGCCGTCGGGGTGCAGGGTCAGTGTCCAGCCCCAGCGGTGGATGCAAGCCATGCACAGAAGTAGGCGATCCAATGCTCCCTGACCTGCGGCAGTCTCCGCTATGAGAGCCCGATAGTTCCCCGCAGGCACTGGCCACGGATCACGCTCGGGTGTATTGCCTGATAGCTAAGGAGACTCGAACTCCTGACCCCCTGCTTGCAAAGTTCGTGGACCTCGCCGCCTGACCTGGCTTATCCCAGGTGAACGCCTGTGTGGCATGTCTGTGAGCGACCGTGAGTCACCCCTGATCACCGCCCCGATCGGGCACGCCACGGGCATGCTCATGCTCCGAAGGATGAGTTTTCGACGCTAGTTGCACGACGATAGTCCCATGGATCGTGAGCGTTTCCGTCTCCTGCACCACGGCACAGCCGCGTCGGCGGTCGGCTCAATCCGGACGACAGGTCTATACCCTCGGGAACGGGCGCGCACCCGGGCACCGTGGCCGATGCTCACTGACAGCTGGGAAGACGCCGCCGGGAACGCACTGCGCAAGCCCTGCAGGCGATCGCGCTGTGATCACCTACCGAGTGCCTGCGAGCGTAATAGATGACTACCTGGAGCTGGTGAACCTCGGCTCAGACGCACCGGTCTGGTACTCGCCCAGGATGCCGCTGCCGGGCAGCATGATTCACAAGGTTGACCTCCTGGCCGCCTCATCATGACAGCGGACGCGGTGGCGTCGATCACCCGGCCATCTGATCCGTAGATCAGTGCGGCGTGTACAGCCAGTCCGGGCCAGTCCGTTTCCGCAGGTCAGGGTCCACCGGGTGTCCGCCGAGGATGCCCGAGTCCGATGCCGTCCCGCAGATCTGTGAGAAGGCTGTGAGAGATCCGGCCCGGCAGCCAGCTCAGGATCGAGTCCCGACAGCACTGGCCCTAGGGTCCAGCGAGTTGTTGTGGAACGTGACCCACCGTCGGATTGCCGTCCGTGGGGGTCGCCTCCTTGCTCGGGGTGTCGTGTTGCGGCTGATGCAGACGGCGATTAGGCTGATGTGCAGTTGGCAGCCACGCCTGCCCATGCCGAGTCCTGAGAGCCCGGCGCTCTAGGACGCTTACGGTGAAGTGCGGCTCAGCCCTCGCGTGTTTCAGATCAGTCTGTCCACTTCACGTGGCTCGACGCCGGGCAATGCCACGGAAGGGATACGTGATGTCGCACGACAAGATCAAGGCGGCCGCCCGTCAGCGCATGGCCAGGACTGTGAGTCCTACGTGGTGGCCCGACTTGCTGTGATCCAGGAGTACCAGGAAATCCAACAGCGTGCTCGTCTGCTGGAAGTGGCGAAAGGCAGGGCCTTTGAGGATCTGGCTGTCGAGTTCGCAAAGTACGGCCAGTACGTCAGGGCTCAGCTTGTGTATCCGAGTGGGCTAGCCGAAATCCATCGGCGCTTCGCCGCCCAAGCGCCCCAGGCCGTGAACAGCCCCGGCGATGCATGCCGCCCAGGCCGCCGCAAAGATGACCGCCGCAGTCAACACCCCGGCACTCCGGGCGGCGATCGACATGGCGACCCGTCTTGGCCATCCTTTCGATAGGCGCTAATCCGAGCCGGGCAAGATCACGCGCCAGGGTGACGAAGGAATCACGTGTGACGCGAAGTGCCCTTGCGGGTGATCTTGCCCGGCTTCACACTAGAGCACCGGGAGGATGGTCCGCTCTTGCAGCTCGCGCGCTTGGCGCTGATCGTTACGGTGCTCATGGGCAAGCGCCGAGCAAGGATGGTGTTGACTCGGGTGTCGGCGTCCAGACAACCCTGCCGCGTTCTGCGCGCCCTTGACTGAAGTGTTGATAGTTCTCACCACCAAGGAAGGCACGGTAGTGATCACCTGCTTGCAAAGGTGGTGGCAACACCCGCCTGACATGTGACTCTGCAGGTCAGCCGCTGTCACGGCTAACCCAGGATCTCGCGTGTTCGCACGGCACACACATGGGATAGTTAGGACGTGAGGATACGGGCCGTGGCGTTCGACGTTGGCGGCGTGCTCACGCGGGTCGGCCGCGTCAGCGACTTCGAGGAAACATGGCAGGAACGGCTCGGCATGACGCAGGCGGAGTTCGGCCAGGCGCTGGCTAGCGTGGACCCCGATGAACTGGCCTTTACGGGCCGCCTGAGCGAGGCGCAGTTCAAGGCCGGGCTTTCCACTGCGCTTGGGCTGTCGGCCGAGCAGATCCACGAGTTCTTGGCGGAAATGTGCGGCGAGCTGGACGCCGAGCTCTTCGCCTACGTGGCTCGCCTGCGGCCGCGCTGCAACACCGCAATCCTGAGCAACGCGATAGACGGGGCCCGCCGCGAGTACCAAGCGCGTTACGGGTTCGAGCAGCTAGTGGACGTCATCATCTACTCCTACGAAGTTGGCCTGGCCAAGCCCGACCCGAGGGTCTACCGGCTGCTGTGCGACCGGCTTGCCGTCTCGCCCGGAGAGGTCGTCTTCCTTGATGACCGTCCCGAGAACGTCAAAGGGGCCTGTGAACTCGGCATCCACGCCCTGCTACACGAGAGCACGGCGCAGTCGATCAAGGCGGTCGGCGCGCTGCTTGCCAGCTAATTGTCGGCCTGACAGCATCCCCGATAGCTGCTCAATCCGGCGACTCTCGGCCGGATTCGGACAAGGGTGGCCGCAAGGCCATCGCGCTGCGACGCGGAGCGCCCTTGGCGGGTTCCGGTCGACGCCGGACAATGGGAAGCGGGAAAGGAGCCCACCTGAGCAATCCAGTTTTCCGACGATAGCGCGCCACGGGCCGCATCACAGCACCGGTGTTTCCCGGCATGTGGGCCGACCCGGATCATCCAGTCCCCGGCGTAGGCGAGCATCCGCTTGAGGGAGTGGACGTTCTCGCCCTTGTTGAGCTGCCTCCCGATCCGCCGCCGGTAGGTCTCGTCAACGAGGTACCGGGCAGCGTAGACCGTACGCCGGAGCGCGCCGTACTCCTTGATCGCGGAGGCCAGGGCGTTCTGCTGCCGCCTTGACGAGCACAGCTTGCCGACGACCAAGGCGCCGGTGGCGTGCCCGCCCTTGACCGAGGCGGCCACCCGCAGCAAGTCGTCCCACATGCCGGTGACCAGGTCCTCGTTCAGCCGGCGGGTGAGCAGGTGCCCGGAGGCCGGGTAGCGGGCGGCGAAATCGGCTCTCGGCCCGGTGCGGTAGAGGGTGATCTTGCCCAGGTCGCGGATCCGCGGCGACAGCTGAAGCCCGACCAGGTCGAACAGCGCGAAGTTCGCGAGCGTCGCGCCGTGGGTGTCGGTCGCGTGCTCGGTGATAATAAGGTCGGTCTCGTTTCCCAGGATGCCGTCGAGCACGTACGGGCTCTCCGGCGACGTCGATGTGATCACTTTGGTGTCGAACGTCGAGTGCTGGTCCGAGACGTGGGTGTAGGTGGACACGCCCTGGCCGCGGGCGAAGTAGCGGGACAGGTGCGCCGCGGTCAGCGACTTGCCCTTGACCGGGAACTTCTGCCCGTCCGATGAGGACAGGGTGCCGGTGCCGAATGCCTGGGTCATCGGCAGCCGGTGGTGGTAGTTGACGATCGCGGCGTTGGCCGCCTCGAGCGCCTCGGAGTCGAAGTACCACTCCGCAGTCCACGCCAGCGTGTCGTAGGAGACGCCGCAGGACTCGGCCATCGCCGACAGGCCCATGTTGATGGCCTCAGCGATCAGGACGTAAAGCAGGTTGCGCCGCAACTCCTTCGGGCGGGTGGCCATGCCGCCCGCGTGGACGAGGCGGTCGGTGAACCCGGTCCGGGCGTCGATCTCGACCAGCACCGACGCGATCGGCACGCGGGGCAGCATCGCGGAGAGCTCGTCGCGCAGCGCGCTTGCCTCGGCGGGGACGTCCTCGGCGGTCAGCGGCGCGATGATGAGCTCCCCGTCGGGGCCGAGGCGGACCTCGCCCTTCCCGCCGCCCCGGGCGAGCTGGGCCTCCAGGTCCGACAACGCCGCGTGCAACTCGTCGCTGGCCAGCGCCAGGGCGTCAGCCGCGGTCGGCTGCTTGCCCACCAGGTGGCAGTACTCCAGCCGCTGCGGCTCCCACTGCTGCGGGGTGAGCAGGAACGAGGCCGGGT